>Ga0075428_100001741_pt1 | contig 23237 bp, 15 predicted proteins | sample RhiMetdeltSRZDD2_FD_75291 | JGI IMG/M metagenome (GOLD analysis project Ga0075428, IMG submission 75291) | Populus rhizosphere microbial communities from Tennessee, USA - Rhizosphere MetaG P. deltoides SRZDD2 | ecosystem: Host-associated > Plants > Roots > Rhizosphere > Soil | place: USA... | reverse complement strand
TGCTGGGCGCTGGCGAGGGCGACTGTGACCAGCAATATACCGGTCGCGCAGACGAGTCGATGGACACCCTGATGCATGAGGGACGGCAACCCTAGAAGCGGTACGTGTACAGGATCTTCGACGCGAACCGTTTGTCGAGCGTCGAGAAGCGGCTCAACAGCGGGTCGTCGAGCCAGTTGTGCGTATAGACCACGTAGACGTCGTTGCCGGGGGTGACGATCCAGCGAAAGCGCGACTGCCAGCCGAGCACGGCGCTCTGCGTGTCGTACTGAAAGTTATTGACGATCGTCACAAAGGGAGAGAACTGCGCTTCGCCGGTCAGGCGGTACACGTTCGACGAAAAGGATCCCTCATCCAGGTCGACCTGGTTCCACTCGCTGCTCAAGTAGAGAAAGTAACCGGGGCGCGCCCTGACGTTCAGGCTGACAACCGTCTGGTCGCGCGTGCCCGAGTAAAACCCGCCGGTTTCGAACCGCGCGTTCACCGACAACGTCCGGTTGTTGGCCGTCTGGCCGCGAAGTTGAAGCCGGGTGTAGCTGTACTCATTCCCGGCTGGCAGCGTGATCGATCGACTGATGGCGAAGGGTTCGTCCAGCCGTTCGTACCTCGGCGTCAGCTCGACGCCGAAGTTGTCAGCGGTGTGGAACTGCATCTCGAACAACTGGAAGGTAATCGACCGTTCGAGAAGGTCATTGCTCAGATCGGTGATCATCTCGGATCGCGTTCCGAACTCGAACCGCCGGATGTACGGGTGATTTCTCGGCCGCGGCGCGAAGGTCACGCCCGGCGTGTACTTGCGATAGGCGGTGCGGTTGACGAAGCCGACGGCCGGCTCGAACCCGGGCTGAATCTCGCGTGCGCCAACGCTGGCGTTCCACCGGTCGTTCGGGTACTCCAGGCCCAGTCCGTACGCGCTGGTTCGGCCCGAGGCCTCCGGCCGGGCGCGGCTGGCGTGAAGCCCCCACCCAGTCACGGCGAGATTCTGCGAGCCGAGAAATGTCGACGTCGCCAGGCGGAAATCGACGCCGACCGTATTCTTGTCCCCCATCCCGTCGCCGCGGGCGTCGCGGCGCGTGAACAGGCCGCCGATATAGGACTGCCGCAGCAGCCGGCGTTTGACCCGCGCGACGGTGAAATCCTCGCCGATCATCGAGGCGTCCTCGTCGTCGCCGGTACGGACGTGGAGTATGCCGACGTCGTGGCCGCCCAGCTGTCCTGTCATCTTCGTGCCGAAGTCAATCTTCTGAGGCGTGCCGTTGACGCCGAGGCCGATGCGCCGGCTGAAGAACGGAATCACCTGGTCGCCGCTGCCGCCACCGAAAAAGTTCTGCGATGTCGTATCGCTGACGAAGTCGAGGAAGGTGGCGCCGTCGAGGAAGAAATCGCGGCGCTCCGGAAAGAACAGGGAAAAGCGGGTGAGGTTCACCTGGCGCTGATCGACCTCGACCTGCGCGAAATCGGTATTCACGGTCAGGTTCGTGCGAACGGTGGGCGAGGGGTTGTAGAAGAGATCGATGCCGGCGTTGGCGTCGCGATCGAAGCCGGACCTGCCTCGTCCCGGCGACCCGGTTGCGCTGAACAGGCCGTAGGGCTTGACGTCGAGACCGCGCCCCTGCGTGACGTCGCGAATGCCGGTGATGAGCCCGGCATTCGCCATCCGCTGCAGCCCCTGATTGCGCACCCATCCCATCCAGATGCTGACCTCGTTGCGGTGATGGACCGTGCGCTCGATGTTGAAGCCCCACGTGTCGCTGTTCGGATTGAAGTTGAAGGTGCGGAACGGCAGCTCGACTTCGAGCGTCCAGCCGATCTCGCTGCGTCGGGCCCGGCCGGTCCAGACGCCGTCCCAGGCGCGGTTCTGTCCGGTGTTGCCCATGAGTGCGTCCGCCATCGCCCCTTCGGGATTCATTTCGAAGAAGTAACCGGTGCGCGCGTCGAGGAACGTGTCGATGGTCCATCGGATCTTGTCGTCCGAGCACAGCGCCTCGTCGCGGCGGCGCTGTTTTCCGATGATGGCGTCCGGCTGCGAGTCGTACGCCGTTACACCCAGATACATCGCGTCGCTGTCGAACGCGATGCGGAACTCGGTCCGCTCGCCGGCGGGCCGGCCGTTGTCCGGATCGATCTGCAGGAAGTCGCCCGCCGGAGTCGCTCGCGACCATACGGCCTCGTCGAGCCGGCCGTCGACGTCAATGGATTCGCCGTCCGCCAGGCGCGTCGCGACCAGTTCCCGGCGCCCGCCGTTTTCAGGTGCTGCCTGCTGACCTGTGCTCGACTGCGTGAAGGCCGCGTATTCCGGGGGCATCAGCGGAGGCGGCGGAGGACACTGCGCCTCGGCTGCTGCAGAGCCCGCGAGGAGGACGGTGACGATCAGGAGGACCTGGAAGGTTCCCCAGGGGGCACGCTGCATGTGTGATGAATCCCAGGAATCGGGGCGAACTGCCCGGTATCTTGTGCATTACGACGCGGCGGCGCTCTCCGTTGACCGGATGACCGTCTGCTGGGTGTTTGCCAGCTGCCAGCGGCCGTCCTTGAATGCCCACACCCGCAGGCTGTAATAGGGGTCGCCGCCACGGTAGGGCGTATGCCGCGCAATCATGACGGCGGCGTCGCCGAGGTCGTGGATCTGCATTGACACGACCGGATCGCCGGGCGTGCTCGGCGCGCCGGATTCCTTCAGGCTCGCGAGCCGGTTCACGCGATCCCGTTTGCTGAGCTGCGCCGTCTCCGTTACATAAAAGACATCGTCGAGCACGTACGGCGCCCAGTCGATCGGATCCGGGTGCCATTCATCCATCTTCAGCCGCATGAAGACCGCGGCAATCTGCTTCGCGTTGTCAGACGACGGTGTGTACGGCATCGTCCGGCACGGATTCTCGCAGTCGCCGGTTGTGGCCGAGGTCGCGGCGAACGGCGTCGTGCCGGTGACGAGCTCCGTGATGATCGCACCGAGGACACGCCAGCCATCCGGCCGCATCGCCCACACCCGCATCATGCGCGCACTCCCGCGCGCGCTGGTGATGACGTGGGCGTGAGTGTAGTCGTAGTGTTGAACGTTGGTCTCGCCTCGAAGATCGGCGGCGAGCAAGGAGAGATTCTCGACCGTTCCGATCCGTGTGTATGTGCGCCCCTGGCTGTTCGTCCATTCGAACTCGGCGTCCAGGAGGCTGGCGGCAGTGGATGGATCGCGGCTTGTGAGCGTTGCGAGCCACGCGGCATCGGCGGCCATCGCCGTGACAGTGGTTGAAGAGGCCGCGGCCGCGGCGGGCGTGCTGTCGTTACTGCAGGCAGCGCCCGCCGCGCAGACGGCGAGAAGCATGAATCCGCGGACCCGGGAGGACACGACCCTGTATTCTAGTCGTCGTCGTCTTCCTCGCACACGCCGTCGAAGTACAGCCTGACGTTTCGAGACGCCTGGTTCCTGTCGCCATCCTTGTCGGTCACCTCCAGGCTGACGCTCATCGACGTGAACCTGCCGCTGGAGTCGGTATCGCCGCTGCGCCCTTCGATCAGGCCGCAGTCGACGTCGATTTCGCCGAACGCCGGCTCTGGCTTGGCGCCGCTGCTGACGCGCTCCTGCGCCTCGAGTGACCATTCCCACTTGACGATGCGGCCGTCCGACGAGCTGCCGTCGAGCCGGCAATCGAGCTGCAGGCCGTGCTCGATCATCCGGCAGCGATCCGCGCCAAGCGTCGGCGACGTCACGGTGAAGGCCGCGCGCGGCCGCGGCAGCGTAACGGACAGCGTCGCCGTACGCGCGAGGTCGGCATAGGTCGCCGTAATCGTGACCGCCTTGCGGGTGTCAACGGTTGCCGTGGTGATGTTGAACGTCGCGCTCGTCGATCCGGCGGGCACCGTGACGCTGGCAGGCACGCGGGCCGCATCGACGTTGCTGCTCTCGAGCCTGATCGACGCTCCGCCTGTCGGGGCCGCAGCCGTCAACGTGATCGTCCCGGTTGGCGACACCTGGCCGACGACGGAGCTTGACGAGAGCGTCACCGACGAGAGGGTAGCCGGCGCCGGAGGTGGAGTTGGTGCTGGTGGTGGCGCGGGTGCAGGCGCCGGCGCCGGAGCGGGAGCGGGCGCGGGTGCTGGAGCGGGCGTTGGCGCTGTGGGAGTCGGTGGATCGTCGCCGCCGCACCCTGCTGCCGCAATCGATACGACCAGGATTCCCATCAGGAGCATTTGACGGATCAGTCTCACCTGAACCTCCCGGAACAATACGGTTGGGCTGGAAGAACGGATGAGTATCAGTCCGGCGCGACCGCACGGTCAAGCTGGAATCGCGCGGTCCGGTAGAATCAGCGGGTTCCTCCCTAAATCCGTGCAGCCGGGGTGACGAAGCCGCCCGGCTGAATGACTCCAACAAGGAGAACCGCCACATGAAACTCGCCCTAACCTGTGCCCTTGCGATGATATTGGTCTCCACGATCCCGGCTGAGGCCCAGCTGTGCACTGGTGCACCATCATTCAGGGAGAACCCGTTACAGGTGGGCGTCTCAGCGGCGTTTCGCGACGGTGCGCAGGGGGTGGGCGGGTCGTTCGCAGCCGGAGGCGAGGCTCTGTTCGCGGCCGGAGGCGTGTCCGTTCTCAACTTCGACGATGTCGATTCCTCAGCGACCGGCGTCTCGGGCACCATCGGTGTGGACCTGCAGGCGGATGACGATGGGCGAGTGTTCCTCTGTCCGATTGGCCAGGTCGCCTTTATAGCGGGGCCGGACTTCGGCCCGGTTGACGTGTCCACCATCACGCTGACCGGGGGAGTCAGCCTTGGGGTGATCGCATCTCAAAGCGATGCGTTGACGGTCATCCCAACGTTCGGACTCTTCGCCGTACACTCTCGCGTGACGGCGGAAGCCGGCGGTTCGGACAACACCGTATCAGACGCATCAGGGTTGGCGAGCGTCGGCGCCGGGCTGCTCTTCAATCGGAACGTCACAGTCATCCCGGAGGTGCTGGTCCCGTTTTCGGCAGGCAACGGTGACGCCCTATTCTCGATCAAGGTTTTGTACAGCTTCGGGAGGTAACTAGCTGGACACGTCGCCGGGGTGGCGGAACTGGCAGACGCACAGGACTTAAAATCCTGGGTCCCGCAAGGGACGTGTGGGTTCGATTCCCACCCCCGGCACCAATTGAATCAACGAGTTGCCGCCAGTGAGGTAGCGACACGCCAGCATGTCGCCGACCTCGTTGCCGAACACGTGGGCGGTCGATGAATGATCGAATGACCGACTCGGCACCGCCGCGCTTGTGGGACGCTCCGCCTGGGCGGTGGGCGCGCGGCAAGCTTCGCGAGTTGTGGGGAATCGACTTGCGGTCGCTTGCGCTGCTGCGCATAGGCCTCGGTGCATCCGTGCTCGCCGACGTGGCGATGCGCGCATTCGACCTCGTCGGGCTGTACACCGATCGCGGGGTGCTGCCTCGCGCTCTCGTGCTCGCGATGGACGGGCCCGGCGTCTACTTGTCAGCGCACTACTGGGCGAGTGCGAATCCACTGCTGCAGGGAGCGCTGTTTGCGACCACTGCCTGCTGTGCAGTGGCGCTGCTGGCGGGCTGGCGGACGCGCCTGGCGACGCTGGCATGCTGGTATCTCGTCGCGAGCGTGCAGATACGTCAGCCGCTGGGCTATATGGGCGGTGATTCGATCCTCCGCCTCCTGCTGTTCTGGGGGTTGTTCCTGCCTCTGGGCGCCCGGTTCTCTTTGGACGAAACGCGGGGGCGTGTGCAGCCGAGACCCGATCCATTCGTCTCCGGCGCCACTGTCGCCGTGCTGCTTCAGGTTTGCCTGATCTACTGGGCCACCGGCATCCGCAAGACCGGCGAACTGTGGTGGAGCGGACAGGCGCTCTTCTATGCCCTCCATCAGGACGAGTACGCGACGGCCCTGGGAGTCCGACTGCGCGATTACCCCTCGCTGCTGGAACCGATGACCTATGGCACGCTCGGGCTGGAGCTATTCGGTCCGTTTCTCGCCTTCGTACCGATCTATACGGGAGCGTTTCGAATCGCGACCGTAGCGGTATTCTGGGCGTTTCACGCCGGCCTGGCAGCCACGATGAACATCGGCCTGTTTCCGCTCTTCTCAATGGTGGCGTGGCTGCCGTTCGTGCCGACGCAGGCGTGGACATGGGGCGGCTGGGCGACGAGTTCAGCGGCCGAGCGGCCGTTCGACTGGCGCTCGCGACTGACATCGATGGCGGCCTGTATCTGCCTCGTCTACGTCATTGTCCTGCTGGCCGAGCGGGCACGGGTCATCCCGCGTGTGCTGCCGACGCAGCTGACGGCGATTGGAACAGCGCTGCGTCTCCAGCAGACCTGGAACATGTTTGCTCCCGATCCGCCGACGATGACGAGCCGCTTTGAGATCCGCAAGACGATGTGGGATGGCTCGCACGTCACAGAGCCAGCGCCAACCACCTTTCGCTGGACTATCTACCTCGGCCGCACCTCGATTCCGCGTCCGGTCGATGACCCACTGACGCAGTCGTTCCGCCGCTTCGCGCATCAACGTTGTGCGTCTACCGGACTTGATGATGCAAGGCGTGTACAGCGCATCGCCATACTCGCGCACCAGCGGAAGATCGACCGACAGATGCCGACCGGACCGATGACACACACGCTCGTCGACATACAGTGCGAGTGAGTGCGAACGCGAGACGCAGAGGAGATGTTCAGGGCTTCAGCGGCTTCACCGTGAAGGGCTTCGTCGCGAACGGTGTCACGTTCGATGATCCGCCATTCTCGTCACAGACGTTGTCGGCGGGCCCGCCGGACCCGGGTCCCGTCGCGGCACCCCAGTAGTTGTTCGTCGCGACGAGGTCAGCCACTCCGATGATCACGATGCCAAGACCGTTTTGCAGACCACAGTGGTTGCCGAACATGTTGTTCCTCGCAAACACGCCGCTAAACGGCCTTTCAAAGATGAACCCATAACCGTTGCCGTACGCGGCATTGCCTGTCACGGTGGCCGTGCCCGTCACGTAAATGCCGAAGCCGTTAGCGGTAGCGACGTTGCCGATCACGCTCCCTCCGTCAGCGTTGATGCCTGCGATGTTCGACAAGGCCTGGTTTTTGCTCACCGTCGTGCCGGCATGTCCTCGGATGCCCGTCGACCACCCGGTCACTAGATTTCCTTCGATGCGGATGGGGGCGCCGTTGACCACGGCGATCCCGGTTGCTCCATTGTCGGCGGCGGGCTCGTTGACGACGACCTGGTTGCCCCGGACCATGACGGCCTCGTCTATCACGATGCCCTCGCCGACGTGTACACCGGAGGAGGTCTTCTGCGCGGTCCCTGTTACCGTAAAGCCCTTGCCGGGCCGCCCGAACTCACCGCCGTTGGTACTCAAGAGCACATTCTGGATGACGTCGACACTGCGGCCGTCGATCATCGTCACGGCGGCACCGGCGCTCGAGATGAGGATGACCCTTTTATTAACTAAGAGCACGCAATTGCAGCTCGCCGGGGGGGTGAGATAGCCGAGCTCCTCGCCCGGCTCCCCGAGAATCCCGTTGCGGTTGAGGTCGCCGTACCGGCCCGGGCCGACGAGGATCGTGTCGCCAACGGTCGCGAGTGCGATTGCCTGGGTGATCGACCGGCAGGCGGATGTCAGGGCCAGTCCGCAACTGGACCCATCAGATCCGGTATCAGCGACGTAGCGCGTGGCCGCGTCGGCACGGGCAGCGACGGTGAAGAACAACACGACGACGCACACGCTGGTAATGGTTCGGCGGTCTCGACGGGTCATGACGGTCTCCCTTGTGGTGAAGATCCCGCCGCGGATTGGCAACGGGGTCGTTACCAGGACCACGAGTCGTGATCAGTGAGGTCGGGAGGATGTCCCAGCTTGTGGCAGTTGGGCAAGGCCCAATGGTGACATGCCTTGTAGGCCCTATCAGCGGTCCTGAGCGTTGTAGAGAGGCCTCGCCCTGTGCTCATTGGAGGCCGCGCGCTGAAAAGCTCGGCCGTTCACACGATGAAGTAGGAAGCGTGGAGACTGGCGTGCCGCCGAACATCAAAACCTCGCGCAATTGGGGATTGATGAATTTCCTTTACGCACTTCGCAGCAGACCGTCAGCTGCATGGCCTGTATTCTTCGCAGTCAGCGATTATCTCCGGCCGGCGATCAATGACCTGCTGCGGCTTATGAACTAACACCTCGCGGCGTGGGCTCCCCCCCGCGTCGTTGCGTCCACACAACAATTTCACCGATGAGGTCGTGTGTCCGGACACAGAGCTCGCTATCCGTCACGAGGCCTTCGGGGCTTTCGCAAGGACAACCGCACACGAAGGGGCGTCCGCCGCGACTTATGTAGTGGTGTCACGGGCGCTGGTTGCTGTGGTGGTCGCAGCGGAGGATAGAGTGTCGACCAGTTCCGCTTGCAGTAAACGCATCGACCGGTGTGCAAGTCAGCCTCGTGGACGCCCCTGGTGTGCCACAGACACCGTATACGCCGGCGAAGGGAATGGAAGAAGTGCAGCACGCTCGCTCACCGTGGGGGTCGCCGGGTTCTGAAAGGGCTCTCAGGCGTAATGCCGTCATCAGATGCAAATGACGGGCACGGCCCAAGGGGATATGCAGCTCAGCCCGACCGCGGCCGTTCCCGCAAAGAAGGGCCTCGTGATGTACACCCAGCCCCGCGGCGGCCAGCAAATCGACCACTGGTTGATGACGGAATCTGTCACCGGGAAACTGTTGCCCGGAGAAGCCGTGGCCGGCGGATTACTGACCGAGGTCTCCGTGTTGTAACGCCAAACCAGGAAGTCGTCCGACATGTCGCCACGTCCGGCGGCCACGATCCGGCCGTCAGCCTGGATTGCCACGGCGGTGAACCAACCGCCAGGGGGCGCGCCCGTCACTCTTCCGCCCACCCCGAAGGTGGGGTCGAGGCTGCCGTCACTGTTGTAGCGCGCAAGAAAGGGCTGATCCAGCCCGCCGGCGGCGACGATGCGACCGTCAGGTTGAATGGCGACCGCCCATGCGATCGCAAACCCCGCGAACGCCGTCGCCCGCCTGAATGACCAGGGCAAGAGCCTGGTCAAATCCGCTATCCGTGGCCACTTTACCTCCGACGCCGAAGCTGGCGTCGAGGCTGCCATCGACGTGATACCGGACGAGGGCAAAATCTGACCCGACATCGCCACGGGAATAGCCGGGATCATGGATGGCCCCGATACTTCGATTCCGAGCGGTTTTTGCGCCCAGGGGGTCGATGACGACCAAGGCTGCACTAGAGACGCGATGAGACGACTTGATGGACACAGCTGGGTATTCTCGCGCCGACCGAAGCATTAAGCGCGAAATTCCGTGCAGCTGCTTGGTGGATAGCTGTCCCGTTGAATGTATATTCCGACCGGATCACACACTCCTCATCGCGGACACAGCGCTCGAGACCACCCTGCGTGTTCGGTTGACGGTCCCTTGTCCGTTCCCCTCTAGGAGTGAGATCGCCGTCGAAACCTCTCGGTGCCGGCGATCACTCGACCGTCGAGCGATCCCATGCTTCTGAGTCCTGCAAGGAGGGTGCATGAACCGACCGCTAACTGCTGCCGCTGCGATGTTCGTTTTCTGGCCAGCTCTGCTGAGTGCACAAGACCGCACGGCCACGACGTCCACACCGGTGTCCGACCAGGTATTGAGCACCGCCCCAACCCCGTTGCCAATTGCCCCGCGGGACCGAGTGAGCGCGGTGCAGGGCGCGCAGGCGCCGGCGCCGCTGCAAAGGAGGCGTCGCCCCAGCATGGTCGGCTACATCGAGGACGCGACGGTCACGTCGCAGGTGAGGTTCCGGTTCGACGCCGCCTTCGGTAACGACACCCCCGATCGCGCCGAGTTCTTCTATGCCAAGTGCGGCTGTTACCACTTTCAGCCGGCACCGTTTGGCGACTTGGATGCTCCTGGCCCTGGACCTGGAGTGCCGACGGAATTGAACGTCCAGCAGTACTACGCCCAGGCCGAGTTCGCGGCGCAGGATCGCTTCTCGGTGTTTGCGGAGCTGCCGATTCGCGCAATTCAGCCGCAGGATTTTCTGCCGTTCGGCCCGCCATTCAATCCGTTTCCAAACCAGACGGGTCTCGGCGACATTCGCGCCGGGGCAAAGGTCTCGCTTCTGGCCGACGAACTTCGAGGCGTGACGTTCCAGCTTCGTGCGGGACTCCCGACGGGCGATGCCAGCAAGGGGCTCAGCACGGACACCTTCAATCTCGAACCGGCCATTCTCTACAACCAGCAGCTCTCCGATCGAGTTGGGCTGGAAGCGCAATTCGGAAGCTGGCACCCGTTCGGCGGGTCGGACGGCGTGAACAGTCCGGACAAGTTTTCCGGGAACATTCTCTACTACGGCATTGGTCCCAGTTTCGACCTGGTTACGACTGGTCGTGTTCGATTCGCGCCGGTGGTTGAACTGATCGGCTGGCGCGTCATCGGCGGATTTCAGACATCCTGTGATGCAAGCGGGGCGTGCTCGTTCGATACGGACGACAACATCGTCAACCTGAAATTTGGCGCGCGCACGATCGTCGACGACCGCAACTCCCTGTATGTCGGCTATGGCATGAGTCTCACGTCGGCCGAGTGGTACGATCGGATTCTGCGGGTGGAATATCGGCGCGGCTTCTGATTTCGGGCCGGCTCGAGCGGCCGCGGCCACTCCAGCGCAGGTTACCGGCTCTGGTTCAGCCTGTCCGCCAATCCTTTGTAGAGCGGCATGATGCCGGCGCGGTCCGGTTCCGACAGCTCCGGCAGTAGTCTCGACACGTTGTCGAGTGCGGGTTGCGCCTCGGCTGCAGAGCCCGCCGCCAGGGCTGCCTGTGCGAGCTGAAGATACTCGGTGAGAGCACGCCTCAGGAGCGCGTGAACGGCCGGCTCGCGGCTGGTCTGGCTGAGCCGCGTCAGGTTGAGAAGCAGATCGTCATAACGTTCGTGGAAGATCGCTGAGCGTCGCGCCGCTGCGACCGTGCCCAGCTTCTCGAAAATCTGGAGCGCCTCGTCATACTCCACCACGGCGGCGCCGATGTCGCTTGCCTCGAGGATCTGGCCGCGCAGGTTGTGGGCATCGGCCTGTTCAATGCCGAGCGAGGGAGCCGGCAACGCCAAGCCGTCGAGCAAATTAAGCGCCTGACGGCTCCGTTCCTGCGCGAGTGTGTCCTGTCCAATCAGCCGCAGCAGATCAGACAGGTTGTTGAGGAAGGTAGCCAGCTCGAGCCTGTATTCGCGGTTGGCAGGGTCGGCCTTGACGAGCTCCTCGTCGTGGCGAATCGCCGCTTCGAACAGGCTTCTCGCCTCGGCGAGCCGTGAGTCGTCGGTAGCGAGCAGGCTGCCAAGGTTGTTGTACGCGCGCGCGAGCTCGAGTGCCTGGACGCGATTGGTTCGCCGGGCTGCCAGCGGCTCGAGCAGCCGGATGGCTTCGCGGAAATCCGACTCGGCCGCCGTAAGCGCTGAAGAGCCGGGAAGAGCGGTCCTTCCGTGCAGGATGCCGCGGTTATAGAAGGTCCGCGCGAGTTCCTGGGCGTACTCCTCGCGCGACGGGCTGGCGCGAAGCAGCTCTCGCTGCAGGTCGAGCGCGCTGTTGTAGGCTCGTTCGGCATCGGCGGTGCGCTCGGGGAGCGGCGTCAGCGCAAATCCAAGCCAGTTGTAGGAGTTGGCCAGAGCCTGGCGGTATTCGACCTTTGGAAATTCGTTGCCCAGGCTCTGGAACTGCCCGATCGCCTGCTCGTATTCACGCGCCGCCTCGACAGCGTTCTCGAGCCACCGCTCGATGTGTCCGAGCCGGAGATGGGCCAGGCCCATCTCGTTGCGGAGCGATTCGTCGCGGGCATCCTGCTTGAGGAACTCCACGTAGAACGCCTTGGCGCGTTCGAGCAGTTCCCGCCGGAACTCGGCCATCTGGGGCACGTCGGCGCCCGCGCTTGCCGGGTCGAGTCCTGCTGACGACAGCGTCTGATCCACGGCGTCCTTGGCGAGCCGAAGATTCTCCGTTGCGCGCTGATTCTCCCCCCTGGCCACGTATGTCAGCAGCACGGCGATGAGAAACAGCGTGGCGAAGACCACCGCGGTCCACCGCGCCTGCCGCAGCTTCCGCTTCCGCTCCCGCGCTTTTTCCAGCTCGATGCGAACCTGCTCGCGTTCGCTTCGATCCAGGAACGCCATCGCGTCGTCGAACGACTCGTCGAGCCGCCGGCCCCAGTGCGGCGTAGGACGATGGTCGCGCTTCCACTGCATGCCGAGCTCGAGCTCGGGGTTGCGCCACAGCCCTGCCGAGCCTTCGGCGTACCACTGGGCGGCCTGGGACAGGCGCATATAGAAGGTGGATGACAGGCGATCCTGTTCGGCCCAGTCGACCAGGCGGGTCCATCGCCGCATCAGGCTTTCGTGCGACAAGTCGATGATCGATCGCTCGCCGAGCGGCACAGTACTCGGGGGCATGAGAAACGACCGGCCCGGACGCCGGAAGATTTCCACGATTCCAGCCACCTCGGCCTGGGTGGCTTCACAAATGCCTGCCAGCTCACCGAGTGTCGTCGGACGCCGCACGCCGCGCGGGTCCGAGAACGTGTCGGTCAATGCCTTGAACATCCGTTCGGTGATCTGCCGGGCGCGGTCTGTCCCGGTTTCCTGATACGCCTCTTCCGCGTGGAGCGACAGCGCCTGTCGCAGCGTACCGATCGCCTCGTAGGTGGCGACGTCGATCGGCTCGCCAGGCTGACGATGGTGCTCCCAGTGATCCCAGGTCCGCATCAGGGCGTGCTGGAGCACGGGCAGCTGATCCTGGTCGTCGCCAAGCTCGTTCAGCAGACGCAGTACCAGACGGGGCGCAATCTCACCGCCGCCGACGGCGACCGGCCCGGTGATGGCCAGGCGAACCTGAGCGCGGGTCATGCGAGGCACCAGGTACTGACCGTTGTTAATCGCGTCGGGGAGTCCCGGGTACTCGATGCAGTCGCCAATGAAGTCCGAGCGCATGGTCAGGACGACGTAGATCGGCAAGGTGGACTGGCGGCCCGCTTCGAGCAGAAGCTTGACGAAGGAAATCGCTTCTTCGCGCGGGTTCTCGATCGCGCGGGTTCGACGGAACCGAAACAGCTCCTCGAACTGATCGACGACCACGAGCAGGTTGTCGCGAGCCGGGATTCTGGCGTGGCGGACGGCGTTGACGAGCCCGAGCGAACCGCGTCGGAGGGTCGCTTCCACCATCACGCGGTTGGTGTCGGCCAGTTCGCGGTCGTCGGTGCTGAGCAGGCCGGCCTTCACGAGCGCAGCGGCGAGGTGCCCGATCGGATCCTCACCTGGCCGGAGTATCGCCACGCGCCAGCTCGATCCGGCGCTGACCATGTATCCGCTGTACAAAGACGGAATAAGACCCGAGCGCACCAGCGACGACTTGCCGCTGCCGGACGTGCCGACGACCGAGAGGAAGTGGGCGGAGCGCAGCCGGCGCAGCAGTTCGTCAATCTCCTGCTCGCGGCCAAAAAAGAGATGGTCCTCGTCGGGCTCGAACGGGCGGAGGCCCGGGAACGGATTGAACACGATCAGCCCTTCAGGCGAGCGATGATCGGCGCCCAGGGTCCCGGTTCCGGTCCATCCCACTGCGGCAGCACGATCGCTTCGTGAGTACGGAAGCGCTCTTTCTCCGGCGTCTTCGGCGCCAGGAGGCACACCGCGACGGTGGGCGCCGGCTTGGTGCGGCCGTACCCGGCGACCTTCTGCAGTTCACGAAATTTACGGCGCAGCCAGAGTTCGTTCGCCGAGCCGAAGAACAGGACGACGGCGTCCGACGTGCGGAGTGTCTCTTCGTGATATTCGCGCACCTCTCCCTCGTCGCCCTGGAACGCCGGGTGCAGCACTTCGGCGCCCTGTTCGAAGAGAAAGTTCGCCCACGGCAGCACGGCGGTGGCATCGCGCTCGTCGTAGACGAGATAGACGCTCGCGGTGCCGGCGGGAGCGGCGACGGCAGGACCGGTGGAGGGGGGCGTCAGCGGCTTCGGAGAGCGCGCACGTTCGAGGGTCGTCTGGATGACGGTGCGCAAGTCCTCGAGCGGTATCTCCAGAAGATCCGCCCGTTGTCCCATCCGCGGGTCCGAGCGCAGCCGATCGATCACCTGCTGCTGGCGCGGGTCAGTGGGCTGGAGGCCCGGCGGAATCCAGACGAGCCGGGTAAAGTCCCCGCGCTCGCCACGTTCGATCGCGCGCTCATTCTGGATCTCGACCAGCGACGCGACGCCCCCTTCGGGCGTCAGGCTGTAGCGCTGGCCGATGAGATGAATCGACATCGAGCATTTCGCCAGATCCGCTCTCAACGCCGCGTCCACCTCGGCGGCATCGACTGGCAACGGGGCCGCGGGGAGCACGGTGTAGCCGTGCTGCTGCAGGTCGCGCCTGATGGCGTTCCGCTGTTCTTTCAGATCGCCGGTTGTTTCCGCCAGGAAGAGGGTGAGCCGCACGTCGCCTGGCGCCGGCCGCGGCTTGACGCCCTCGTCGGGTTGTTCGGGCGGTAGCTCAGGACCTTCGACGATCTCGAGCGTGTCGCACAAATCCTGCGCGAGGTCGTCGAGCGTTTTCCAGAAGTCCTGCTCGGCCTCGGCGCCGAACACACCGTTGAATTCCTGGACCCTCCCGCTCTCCGGATCCACTTTGAAGAATTCGTATCCGAGCAGGCCCCGCAGCTCGGGCCCCTGCTGCTCCAGCGGCACTGGAGTCTTGAGCACCTTGAAGAGGCGAGCCTTGTTCTGCAGGCGAAGGCCGACCTGCTGTTCGGCGGCTTTGGCGAACTCCGCGAGCTCGCGCCTGGTCCACTCGGATCGGACGTAGCGAGGCGACACGACTGAGACGAGCAGCGCAACGTTCTTGAGGAGCTCAATCAGCGTCTCCTCGAACTCATCGTTGCCCTGCAGCTTCGGGTCCCGCCAGATCTGGGGCGACTTGCCCAGGAACATGCCGACGCGAAGTTCGAGCGCGCGATGCAGGTTCGCCACCCACCCCTTCCGGCCCTCGATGAGCGCGGCGTCGTCCAGGTGGGCATAGCTGAGGAACACGTCGTGGTCAAAGCGCATTCGTGTCGTGTCCTGCGCGGGCATTCTAGCTGAAGCTCGCGGTGATGTGCTGTGGACCGTTCCGCCGAGCCGGAGATCCGCGCTCCTGGATTACACTCCTGATCACCGTGACCGTTGACATCGGCTTGGCAGCGGCTGGTCGGTACCGTTTGCGGCGATCACGGACTCTGTAGCTGGGAGTAACCGCGTGAGGCTGTCGAAGCTCCTGCGTCTGATCGCCGCCACGCTGTCGGCACTCGTGACCGGTCTGGTCACGTTGGTGACGGGCCGCGGCGAGTGGCATCCCGTGCGATTGAGGCCGGGCGATGCGGCGCCAGACTTCAGCCTGCCCGGGTCGGATGGCGCAGTGCACAACCTCCATGACTTCAGGGGGCGCGATGCGGTGGTGATTGCGTGGTTTCCGAAGGCCTTCACCGCCGTCTGCACGCGCGAGTGCGCTTCGCTCGGATCGAGCCGCGGGGTGCTGCGTGGCTTCAAGGTGAGATATTTCGCCGCGAGCGTCGACTCGATCGAAACGAACCGGCGGTTTGCCGAGTCGCTCGGCGTCGACTATCCCATCCTCAGCGATCCCGGCAAATCGGTGGCGCGGGCCTACGGCGTGCTGCGCGCCACGGGCCTGGCCCACCGCTGGACGTTCTACATCGGCAAGGACGGGCGCATTCTCGACATCGACCGCAACGTGCGGGCCTCGTCGCACGGCGCGGACGTGGCCGGAGCGTTGAACACGCACGGCGTGCCGCCCACCCGCTCGTGAGGGGTAGGTCGGGTCGTGCCTTTCAGAATCGGCGGTAGAGCACCTTCACCGTTTTACTCTGCCCCGGATTAATCGCGTTGATGCTGTAGATCACCGCTCCGACGAAATCGCCAGGAGCGGTCGGCGTCGTGACGCCTCCGATGTCGCAGTGCGTCGCGACCCCACCGGTCCGGGGATCCCAGCTTGAGAACGGCTCAGCCGCCATGAAGTGGGGAACGGCGAACGACTGCGCCGTAAGCATCAGGCCATGCCCTGTGTTGTCCTCCCAGCCCCAGACAGAATCGGTCGTCTGCGCGTACCGGTCGTCGGAAGTATCAGCATCCATGTCGCCGTCGAAATACCTCACGAGTAGTACTTCGGAAATGACGGATCTGCTCAGGTTGGTCAGCTTCATGGTAACAATGACATCCTTCTCCGCCGTATCTCGCGAGAAGGTCTGCTGGAGACGGAAAAAGCCGTCGGTCGTGTCCCGCGTGATCGTCAAGGGAAAGGTGTTGGCACCGTTCGGCTGGTTAATCGTCGCCGTGCCGAAGCCGCTTTCGTCGGCTCCCGCGTCGTAGCCGCTGATGCCGACCGAACTGCACAGCGAATACCCCTCGCCGATGTAACCAACCGCAATGTGCTCGAACGCGGATGGAGATTTGAATCGCGAGATGTTGCCATGATTGGAAAAGCAGACGCTGTCCCCTGAGCCGAGACTGTGGCAACTGAACTCGGACAGGGAACTCGGGGCGATATCAGCTACTTCTTGCTGTGTGTCCGCTGCGGGTGCTTCCCTTGCCGCCTGTGCGGATGCTCCTGAATTCCCTGCCGCAAGAATCAGCAGAACGCCAGCTGTCCACCTGAGAACCATTCTTGTTCGCATGAATTTCTCCGGATTCGATCGACGCCTGGGGACACAGAGGCTGTGAGTTTTGGGCGGGGACACCGAGCCCGCTCTGCGGGGCGTCGGTGCGATGTTATCTAGTCCGACCGGTCGTGTCCTGTGGTGCTCGCTCTACCGACCGAAGCGCCCTTGCTGTCGAATCCGCCTCTGATGACGCCAGACAAGCGCAGCGCCGGCGATCACCAAAAAACTGAGTACGGGTGGTTCCGGAACCGCCTGAACGGTCCACGTCACCTCTCGGTCGAAGACCTGCGATCCGACCCACGCATTCGTAATCGACAGGCCGTAGACACCTGCCGGAACGGTTGCCGACGGCGTGAACCGCAACAGATCGAACACGTAGGTGTGGCCGCTCTGGGGAACCCAACGGTCGGGAGCGTATTGGGCGGTGACGAACGGGGCATTCACGTACCGCGACTCGGTGAGAGGGGTGAGGTGTACTGTGCCGTACCCGTAGGGCCCTTCGGGATTGAACATGAGCGTCTCGGTCGCGAACGCATCAACGGTAAACGAAAAACGTATCGTCACCGACGCGCGCGGCCCGATAAGCTGCTTATGCGCAAAAACATTGAAGTCGATGATGGGAGCCGCAGACGCAGGCAGGGGACTGACGAGCACAGCGATGAGCGCAGCCATGAAACGAACTCGCATCGCAGGCCTCCTGATTGACAGCGTCATCGATTGCAGCACTGCCACTTTGTGAAATCAACACAAATCGTGAGATTTTGCAGGCTTTCTTGCTCTGATGAGGTTGACTACCGAAGAAACTCGCGCTGGGGAATTACAGTTTCGATCGGTCTGACGGCTCAGCAGACGGCGATCGAGCGACGGTCAGTCCCAGCGTCGATGCTGGGACTGAGCGGAGGCCGATGAACCCCCGCTCCTTACGGGTTCACCGTAACCTGTGTTGCCGAGGCCTTGCAGTTGTTCTTCTCATTACTCTCTGCCACTTTTTTCAGATCATCAGCGCACGCCAGCAGATAGTAGGTCGCCGGCGAGACGGTCGCGGGGATGGTCACGCTAACCGTGTCCATCGAACTTGCACCCACGCCGAGCGTTGGCACGGCTCGAGTTCCAGTCAGGAGCGGATCGCTGGCCGCCTTCTTTGTGTCGAGGGAGAAGTAATATCGGGTGGTTGACAGGCCCGCAGACGCGTTCCCTCCGTTATTAACGGTATCCGTCACCGAGAAACTTCCGCCCCGCGATGCCGTCGCTGGTGGATTACTGACCGCCGTCTCAATTAAATCCGGTGCGCGAACATTCACGGTCGTCGTCGATGCTCGGCAGTTGTTGCCCTCGTCGCTTTCGTCGACGACGTTCAGATCATCGGCGCAGGCCAGCAGGTAGTAGACGCCAACCTTGATGCTGACTGGAACCGTGACACCTGCCGATCCTGTCGACGTCGCTCCAGCGGCGAGCACACCTACCGCACGCTTGCCGCTCAGCAGCTTGTCCCCAGAGCTCCTCACGGTGTCGAGCGAGAAGTAGTACCGCGTCGTCGTGGCGCCGGCCTCCGAACCCTGATTGTGTGCGGAATCCGTCACCGAGAACTTCTGTTTGAGCACGACGACCGCTGGCGGATTGCTGAGCGCGGTCTCGACAAGATCTGGTTGAACAGGAACGGCCTCCCCTATCTTGACGACGAAGGCATCAGATACGCCGCCGAACGTCGTGTCGAAGGCCCCCGGCGTAGTCGGGAAGTCGCTGAAAAAGGTCACGCCCGTCACATAGGCACTGCCGGCGCTGTCGACGGCGATCGCGTTACCGTAGTCGGTTCTGGTGCCGCCGCCATAGGTAGAGTGAATGAGCGCCGCGCCACTCGCGTCCAGCGACGTCACAAAAGCATCGGACCCTCCACCAAAGGTCGTGTCGAGCGCCCCCGGAGTGGTCGGGAAGTTACTGGACTCGGTATACCCCGTCACGTAGGCGCCGCCGACGCTATCGACGGCGATCCCGTTACCATAGTCTGTCGTGGTGCCGCCCAGATAAGTCGAGTAGGCGAGCGCCGCGCCGCTCGCCAGCAGCTTCGTCACGAAGGCATCGGACGCTCCGCCAAATGTCGTGTCGAACGCGCCTGGTGTGGTTGGGAAGCCGCCGGAGGCGGTACTACCGGTGACGTGGGCGTTGTCGCCGCTGTCGAGGGCGATGCCCGAACCGTAGTCCTCGCCGGAGCCGCCCAGATAGGTGGAATAGGCGAGCGCCGCGCCGCTCGCCAGCAGCTTCGTCACGAAACCATCGGACGGCCCGCCACCAAATGATGTGTCGAAGGCCCCTGGCGTGGTGGGGAAGCCCGGAGCGCTCAACCCTGTCACGTAGGCCCTGCCGGCGCTGTCGACGGCGATCGCTAAGCCCTGGTCACTGCCAAGGTTGCCGAGATAAGTAGAGTAGGCGAGTGCCGCGCCGCTCGCGTTCAGCTTGGTCACGAAGGCATCCGTGCCGCCGCCAAACGTTGTGTCGAAGGCCCCCGGCGTACTCGGGAAGTCGCTCGCATTGGTCATTCCCGTCACGTAGGCGTTGCCGGAGACGTCGACCGCGATCCCCTCACCGAGGTCGCCGATGTCGCCAAGGCTACCGCCCAGATAGGTCGAGTACATCAGTGCGGACCCAGCGGCATCGAGCTTGGTGACAAAGGCGTCGAAGCCGCCGTTGTACGTCGTGTCGAACGCTCCCGACGTCGTCGGGAAGTCGATCGAATTGCTCCACCCCGTTACGTAGGCGCTGCCGGCGCTGTCGACGGCGATCCCGGAACCCCTGTCATAGTTGGAGCCGCCGAGATAGGTGGAGTAGACGAGCGCAGCGCCGTTGGCCGCCAGCTTCGTCACGAAGGCGTCGGCCGGTCCGCCGAATGTGGTGGCGAAGGAGCCTGGCGTGGTCGGGAAGTCGCTCGAGAAGGTCACCCCGTTCACGTAGGCGCTCCCGGCGCTGTCAACAGCGATCCCGAAACCATAGTCCTCGCTGGCGCCGCCGAGATAAGTAGAGTAGACGAGCACCGGATCAATCACTAGCGTCCTGGCGCGATCGTAGGCATCTACTTCAAACGCCGCGCGCGTCCGTCCCGTCAGGGTGTAGCGACCACGCACCGATTGCCGGACCCCGTCCACCTCCTGATACAGGACCGGCGTGCGCTGGACGATCGTGCGGGTCCCCAACGTGGCGACGAGGTCCCCCGACTCCGTAACCTGCAAGCGATCGGCGCCCCCAAACTCCAGCACGATCGCCCGCGGGTCCGCGCCCGGATGCACCACGAAGTCGTACTCCAGCTCCCGCTGCTGGCCGTAGTACACGACATCGATGCCGGGATATACGTCGCGGTACTCGACGCGGCTGAAGGTGGCGATGCCCGTGCGCCACGCCGCACGATCGGCGCCCCGGAAATAATTGACCTTGCCTGGCAGGCCGGACGCGCCTGACGCGTCCGCGCGCTGATTCGCGCCGGCGAGTCGCAGCGTGAGGATCGCGCTGGAGGACTCCTTTGATGGCTGCGCCGCTTCGAGCTCGACACGCGCGACATCAGGCGGAATCGGATCGCGAAGCGGTGCCGACGCATCCGCGCGCAACGCGAGCACCGCCTCGCCGCCGCGATTAAGGAACAACATGTAGCCATGCCCACGCGCCAGAAATTGCACTCGGGGATCCGACTGGCCGGCATTGCGTTCAAAGGCAAGAGGGAGACGGCCGTATGCTTCGGCGATCCGCGCCGTCGCCGCCTGGGGAGAGACGACGGCGGTCGCCTTGTCCGCCTCCGCCGGCGACGCTGAGCGCACCGGCCGATCGGGTATCGCGATCGCTAAACCGGTACTGACAACGGCGATCAGAGCGCGGCGTGTGGAGACCGTCATGTGCATTCCCCCTGATTGGTTTGGAATGCGGAGTTGTACATGGGATCGGCAGCAAAGGAAAGTGGATTCCCGGGTCTTTGGTGGTCGAGCGCAAAAACGCTGACAGAGTCTGGCGACTTTAGTCGCCGCACCTTGAGAAATGTACCGGCGGGACGACAGCGACGACTTAAAAGATCAGCGGCCCTGCCGGACTCGGAAGTCAATTGTCACGGTCAGCGGATACTCGACCAGCACGCCTCGCACCCGTGCCGGTTCCCATGGCAATTCCTTCAACGCCTCGATCGCCGCCGGGCCAAGGTCGGGATGGTCTGTAGACACTACCTGCATGTCGGTTGCGAAACCATCTGTACCGATGCGGCCTTCAAGCGTGACTCTCCCCGCGATCTGCCGCTCGCGAAGCGACTCCGGATAGGGCAACGTGAATAACCGCTCGGGTGTCGCCATCCTCGGTCCTGAGACTGACTGGTTGCGGATCCGATCATCGTGCTCCGACGCTTGCGGGGGCACCGGCGGCGTGTCGCGATTACCGATCATGATCACGCACTCCGCACAGATACCGAGATGAATGTCGATATGTCCCAGCTGCATCTTGATCGTGTGCTCGACGCGATCGTTGGCTGTGACCGTTACCGTGGTCGCGGCAACGAACTCCACGTCGGGCGTCACCCAGTACGTACCGACTGGCAGTTCTTCGAACTCGAAATATCCTGCCTTGTTCGTTTTGCCGATGTGCTGCACGTGGGTTGTGGTCTCGGTAAGGAACAGGCGGATGTCCGGTACGCCCCCGTCCAGCGGATCGAGGATGAAGCCCGCTACGCTGCCGGTGTCGCGATCCGGCGGCGCCTGAGCGTGCATCGGAACCGCGGCAGCAAGAAGAACGACAACAGCACACGAGCTCAGCACTTGTGACATGCAGGTGATCATCACAGGCTGAATCGTGTGCCGGACCAGGCTGGGTGTCAAATCCGGCGGCGTGATGGTCCTACGGCGACAGCGCATCCGGATCGAGTCGCTGGATCACGCCGAATGACAAGCGATCAGCCAGACGTTTACGATCACTCCGTCAGACAGAATCGAACATCCGCTGACATTCCTGATTTTTCACCGTGCCTTCACACTTACACGACTGTGTAGAAATGGCACTGCGTGTCGGTGAAATCCGACCCGGAAACATGGTTTGAACCGATCTTGAACATGGCAACATCGTTGCTCAAGGCTCCGCACGGCGAAATCAGCCGACACTTTTATGCGGAACCAAACTCTCACTGTCGTCCTGTTTGTTCTCGCGATTGCGCACGGCCAATCCTCGTACGCGGAGTTAACGCTCGCCGACGTGCGAGTGGCCGCTCCGGCCGACGGCGCCAAGGTCACCGGCGTGGTAACCGTCAAGGCGACGGCGCCGAGCGACACGACCGTCACATTTCGAGTTGACGGAAAAGCCATCGGCAGCGATTCGTCTGCGCCGTTCAGCCTCAATTGGGATACGCGCGACGTGTCGCCTGGGAAGCATGCCCTCCGTGTGGACGCGCGCCGGAAGGACGGAAGCGTCGGCAGCTCCGGCGACGTCACCGTCACCGTCAGCGCATCGGCGGACGAGTCGAGCGTAGAAATTACCTCTCCCGATGATGGTGATGAGGTGACTGGAACGGTCGCCGTGACGGCGACGGCGTCGACTGGAATCACATTGGTGACGTTCCGCGTCGACGGGAAAGTGATCGGAACAGACAACGCGTCGCCGTACCGTGTCAGCTGGGATACCGGAGAAGCAGGCGCCGGGCCTCACACGCTTCGCGCGGATGGACGCGATACCGCCGGCAAGGAATGGAGCTCTCCTCCGGTCAAGGTGACGGTCAAGGGCGACAACAAGAGGCCGACGGTCACTGTGACCTCTCCTGACGAGGGCAGTACGCATGTGCGCGGCTCGTCAGTCAGGCTCACGGCGAACGCGACGGATGCGGACGGGTCGGTGGCTCGCGTCGAATTTTACGAGGATTCGAAGTTGCTTGGTTCGGATACGAGCGCCCCTTATGCGTTCACGTGGACGCCGGGCACCGCCGGATCCCATCAAATCACCGCTCAGGCGGTCGACAAGGACGGAGGGACGGCGAAGTCCAAGCCCGTGAATGTGACGGTGACCGATGGTTCGAAATCTTCGATGGCCATCTTTGAACCGTCGGTCAACGACAATATTGTCAACCGCTACGTGCTCGAGATCTTCCGCAGCGGAGTTGACGTCGAGACGGGCACGCCATCAGCCATGCAGGATCTCGGCAAACCGCCAATCGTCGGCGGCGAATGCAGTGTGGATATCGCGGCAACTCTGCGCTCGCTGGCGCCAGGAACCTACGTGGCGACCGTCACGGCCGTCGGTGCCACAGCCAGGACGCGCAGCGCACCGTCACCATCATTTGTTGTCACGTCGAGCAGCCTCTTCACGACAAGCCTCGTTGATCATCCCGATGAGGTCGTCGACGGACGCAGTGGCGGCGAAACATGGTCGACGCCGTCTGCCGCAACACGCGCGAACGGGCTGCTCTGGGCGACGAATTCGACGACCAGCATGGTGACCGCTTTCGACGCGATGACCGGCGATGTTCTGGCGACGATCCCCGTGGGCTTGGCGCCCGCCGGTTTAACGGCCCCCGTCGGTGCCGGCAAGGTCTATGTTGCGGACGAGGGCAGCGATACGGTCTCGGTCATCTCGAAGGC
>Ga0075428_100001739_pt1 | contig 23246 bp, 20 predicted proteins | sample RhiMetdeltSRZDD2_FD_75291 | JGI IMG/M metagenome (GOLD analysis project Ga0075428, IMG submission 75291) | Populus rhizosphere microbial communities from Tennessee, USA - Rhizosphere MetaG P. deltoides SRZDD2 | ecosystem: Host-associated > Plants > Roots > Rhizosphere > Soil | place: USA... | reverse complement strand
GGCGCCGTCGGATGCCCGATCTTCGTCGCGATGTCGAGGGCGTGATCGTAGAGGCGCTTGAAGTCCGGCTGCTTCAGGTACTGCGCAATTTTGCGTTTGGACAGCTTGTTCTGGCTGCCGGGCTCGGCGACGTACGGCAAGTGCGCGAACTCCGGGAGCGCGTAGCGGAGTCCCTGCATTATGAAAATCTGGCGCGGCGTATTCGACAAATGCTCGATCGCGCGGATCACGTGCGTGATCTTGAAGTCGTAGTCGTCGACGGCGCTCGCCAAATGATAGAGGCACGAGCCGTCGGCGCGCTGCACGACATGGTCCTGCTCGTTCGCCCAATCGAACGCGAGGTCGCCGCGAACGAGATCGCGGAACCGGCACTGGCCGTCGCGCGGCATCTTGAGCCGCACGACCCCCTTGCGGCCCTCAGCCTCGAAGCGCCGCGCGTCGGCGTCGGTCTCGGCCATCCACTTGCGGCTATAGAGGAAGGCACGCTTGTCCTTCTCGGCGGCCGTGCGCTCGGCCTGGATCTCCTCCGTCGTCGCATAGTCGCGGTAGGCGTGGCCGGCGGCGAGCAGCTGCTCGACGGCCGCCCGATGGCGCGGCTGGCGTTGCGACTGGAAGTACGGCTCGTAGGGGCCGCCGATCTCGGGTCCCTCGTCCCAATCGAGCCCGAGCCAGCGGAAGCCGTCGAGGATCGGCTGCAGCGCCTCGGCGATGTTGCGCTGCTGGTCCGTGTCGTCGATGCGCAGCAGGAATTGCCCGCCGCGCTGACGCGAGAACAACCAATTGAACAGCGCCGTGCGCACGCCGCCGATGTGCAGATAGCCTGTCGGGCTCGGCGCGAACCGTGTCCTTACCGTCATCCGTGTTAGTCCTCGAGCGGCGCCCAATGTACGTGCTTTTGCCGCCTTATCCCAGCCGGCTCGAACGCGCGACACTGGACTTAAGGGAACCGAAGCGGACCTAAGCGCCGAAGTACACTCTAAGCAGCGATTGCATATCTTCTCGAGCCGCAGCCCTTGAGCACACGAATCAATTACCCTCGGCGAGCATGGCAGGCCGCAGCGGCGGCCCTTGCGCTTGCCGTTTGCGGCACCGCGACCGCCGAGGTCGAGCTCCTGGGTGTCGAAGGCGCGATCGCCGCGAACGTGCTCGCCCATATGGACCTCGATGACGAGCCCTGCGACGCGCCTCGCTTGCGCGTCGAGCAGCTGCACGGCCGGTCCCCTGCGCGCATCCGCGACGCATTGCAAGCGTTCGGCTACTACGAGCCGACCATCGAGCCGGCGCTGCAGTTCGCCGACGATTGCTGGCATGCGCGCTTCACGATCGGCCTTGGCGAGCCCGTGCGCATCCGCACGCTCGACATCTCGTTGACCGGCGAGGCCGAGCACGACGCGCCGTTCACGGAAGCGCTCGCGCAAGCCGGGCTCGCGGTCGGAGAGCCGCTCGACCATGGCGCCTACGACCGGCTCAAGCGCCGCCTGACGGACCTCGCGCGCCAGCGCGGCTACGCCGACGCGCAGTTCACGGCGAATCGCATCGACGTCTTCCCCGACGAGCATGCCGCCGACATCGCGCTCGCGCTCGACTCGGGCCCGCGCTTCGCCTTCGGGCGCACCGAGATCATGCAAGACGTGCTGACCGAAGAGCTCATCTCGTCGTATTTCACCTTCGAAGAGGGACAACCCTACGACGCGAGCCAGCTCGTCGACGTCTATGCGGCGCTCGCCGACAGCGGTTTCTTCCGCACGATCGACGTGCGGCCCCTGCCGCCGGATCCGGCGACGCGCACGATTCCAATCGGCGTCATGTTGACCGGCGCGCCGCGTCTAACGCGAAGCTACGGCATCGGCTATTCGACGGACACCCAACTGCGCCTGCGCTACGGCCGCACCAACCGCCGATTCAATGAGCACGGGCACCAGTTCGGCATCAACGCGCAGCTCTCGCCCGTCATTTCGGAGGTCCGCGCGAACTATCGCTTGCCGATCAACAGCTCGCGCTCCGAGTGGCTGAACCTCGACGTCGGCCTCGAGAGCGAGGACACGGAGTCCGCCGAGAGCAACATCTTCGAGATCGGCGCGCGCCGCGTGCGCGACCGACGCTCCGAGTGGACGCGCACTCAGATGGTCGCCTTGCGCATCGAGGACTTCGAGGTTGCGGACCAGAAGAGCCGCGCCCGGCTGTTCATGCCCGGCGTCAGTTGGACGCGCATCCGCGCCGACAACGCGATCCGGCCGAACACCGGCTCGCGAATATCGTTCGAGGTACGCGGCGCGCTCGACGCCGTCCTCTCCGACACGACGTTCGCGCAGACCATCGCGCAGGGCAAATGGATCTGGTCGACGTCGCGCGGCCAGCGCTTCATCGTCCGCGGCCAGGCCGGCGCGACGGCCGAGCAGGAGTTCGAAGAGTTACCAGCGTCGGTGCGCTTCTTCGCAGGCGGCGACAACAGCGTGCGCGGCTACGCGTTCGAGGAGCTCGGCCCGGTCGATGCCGAGGGCAAGGTCATCGGCGGCTCGTCGCTCGCGACAGGCAGCTTCGAGTTCGAGCAACCGCTCCGCGCGCGCTGGTCGATGGCGTTCTTCACCGACTCCGGCAACGCGTTCGAGCGCTCTGAGATGGACGCGAAGACGAGCGTGGGCATGGGCGGCCGCTGGCAGTCGCCGCTCGGTCCGATCCGCATCGATCTCGCGTTGCCGCTCGAGAAAGACCACGACAGTTGGCGCATCCACATCACGCTGGGGCCCGACCTATGAAGTGGCTCAAGCGCAGCGCACTGGCCTTGTTCGCGCTCGTCTTGATTGCGCTCGCGGGCGTCGGGGCGGTGTTCTGGGCCGTCGGCACCGAGAGCGGCACGGTCTGGCTCATGGGTCGCCTCGTCGCCGCCGCGCCGCAGATCTCGATCGAGCGCGTTCGCGGCACGCTGCTCGGCGGCATACGCCTCGAAAACGTGCGCATGCGCACGCCGCGTGACGAGCTCGACATCGACTCGCTCACGGGCGAATGGAACGCGCCCGCGTTGCTGACCGGCGTGCTCGCGTTCAGGCACGCCGACGCCACGCGCGCCGCCTATCGCCGCGTGCCAGACGCTCCGGGCGGCGGTGGCGGACCGCCGAAGCTGCCGTGGCCGCTGCGCATCGACGAGGGAAGCGTGTCGGAGCTGTCGATCACGGTTCAGGGCACGACGCTCACGTTCAATTCGAACACCTTTGCGGGCACGTACTACAACGCCCACCTCGAGCTCATGGACGTCGTGGGCACGTGGGGCGACACCTCACTCGCCACGGACGCCACGGTCGACCTTGAGGACGGCATCGAGATCGCGCTCACCGGCCAATGGTCGGGTCCGGTGGCCGGGGTCGCGGCGAGCGGCAGCGTCACGCTGAGCGGCACTTGGCCCGAGCTGACGATTCGCCACGAGCTCGTGACGCCGTTCCCGGCGACGACGACGGGCACGCTCGTTGCCGGGCCGTTCAGCGTCGACGTCGTCAACACTTGGCAGAACCTCGCGTGGCCGACCGTCGCGGGCGTCGCGAGCCCCAGCGGCCGGCTCGCGCTCGCGGGCTCACTCGACGACTATCGCTACGACGGAACCGGCACCGTCGACGTCTTGGATAGAGACGCGAGTTTCACCGTCGCAGGCACAGGTCAGCGGCTCTTGCTCGCGCTCGAAAATCTCGAGCTCGTGCCCGCCGCGCCCGGCCGCGGGTCGCTAACCGCCACCGGCAACTTGGATCTCGAAGGCCGCGACACGAACCTCGACCTCACCGCACATGGATTCGATCCCGTTTGGATCGTCGCCGCGTGGCCAGGACGTCTCGACGGCACGGCGCAGCTGCGCGCCGGACTTACGCCCGAGCCGAACGTGACGCTCGCCGGGCTCGCGCTCCGCGGCGAGCTGCGCGGCTATCCCGTCACGCTCGGCGGTGCGGCGACGCTGACGAATACCGACAACTACCAGCTCGATATGCTACGGCTCGACTCGGGCGCGAATCGCGTCGTGCTGACGGGCACGCTCGATCGCGAACGACTCGACGTCTCGGTCGACGCGAGGCTCGACAAGCTCGATCTGCTCGTCCCGAACGTGGACGGCGCGCTGACGGGGGCCGTGAAGGTCGATGGCACGTGGCAGGAGCCGCGCGCTAACGGCCAAATCACGATCAGCAACGCCGCCTACGCAGGAGTCGCGCTCGAACGGCTCGACCTCCGCGGCACGGCAGGGCTCGCCGCGAATGCGCCCGTCGCGTTGACGCTCGCAGCCGCCGGCATCGCGCGCGGCCCCGTGAACATCCACACCCTCGACGCGACCGTCGACGGTACCGCAGCGACGCACGAGGCTCGCGTCGAGCTTACCGCCGAGGACGTCGACGCCATGCTCACGGTAAGCGGCAGCCTCGCCGCCGGCATGTGGCGAGGCATGCTCGAGAGCCTCGACCTCGACGAGCGGGTCCTGGGCCCTTGGCGGCTCGAATCGCCGTCGGCCGTCGGCATCGGCCGCGGCGTCGTGACCGTTGCGACGACGTGCTTGAAGCACATCTCGAACGCGCGCTGGTGCAGCGCGCTCGATTTGCAGGGGCGGCCCGAAGACAGCCTCGTCGTCTCGGGACAGAACTTCGACCTCGCCACGTTGAAGCCCTTGCTTCCGCAAGAGCTCGAGCTCGCGGGCATCTATCAGCTTTCGGGCTCGCTGTTCGACCTCATGGGCAATCCGCGCGGCGCATTCGCGCTGTCGGGCGGCACTACGCGTGCGAGCGTGGCGTTCGGCGAGGAGCGCGCATTCGCGGCCGAGCTCGATCTCGTGCAGGCGGGCATGACGCTGACCGATGGACGCCTCGAGCTGACGACGACCGTGCGCAGAACGGCGGGCGGCAGCGCCGACGTCAGCGCCGAGATCGCCGACGTGCGCGAACGCGATTCGCGCGTCGATGGCGCCGTGCACATCCAGTGGCCCGACGTCGGGTTTCTCGTGCTGTTGTCGCCGGAGCTCGAGCAGGTCGCCGGAGCGATCGCTGTCGACCTCGATTTTGGCGGCACCGTCGGCGAGCCGACCGTCGACGGCCGCGCCGTCTTTTCGAATGGCCGCCTCGACATCCCGCGATGGGGGCTCATCGTCGAAGGCATCGAGGCGACGGCGACGAGCCGAGACGGCCGGTCGCTTGCGATCGACGCGACGGGCCGCGCCGGCGACGGAGTGCTGACGCTCGCGGGCACGACCCAGCTCGATCCGGGCGCGGGCTGGCCCACGCAGCTCACGCTGCGCGGCGACACGGTCCGCGTCGTGCAACTGCCCGACGTCGAAATCTTCGCGTCGCCGGATTTGCGCGTCGACGTCACGTTGCCGGTCGTCGAAGTCACCGGCCGCGTCCACGTTCCGCGCGCGGCGATCGCGCTCGGCGTGCTGCCCTCGCAAGCCGTGACGCCGTCGCCGGATGCGGTCGTGCACGGCCGCGAGGTCGCGGCGCGCGCGCGCCCCCTCCAACTGCGCACCGCCATCGAGCTCACGCTCGGCGACGACGTGCATTACCAAGCGCTGAACCTCGACACGACGGTCACCGGCGAACTGCGGCTCGCGTTGGAGCCGAACGCTTCCGCGAACGCCACGGGCACGCTGCGCCTCGCGGGCACGTACGACGCGTACGGTCAGAAGCTCGACTTGAATCGCGGCCAGCTGCTCTTCAGCGGGCCGCTCGACAACCCCGGGCTCGACGTGCGCGCGCTGCGCCGGCTCGAAAGGACCAACTTCGTGAACGGCGCGACCGAGGTCGGCGTCGAGCTCACAGGCACGCTGAAGGAGCCGCGCACCCGCCTCTTCTCGACGCCGTCCATGAGCGAGAACGACGCCCTGTCGTATCTGATCTTCGGCCGGCCGGCGAGCGGCTCGAACGGAGGCGTGGGCGCGGACCCCGCGACGCTGCAGAACGCAGCGCTGACCCTCGGCTTACAGCAGGCGCTGCCGCTGGCACGCATCGGCAACACGCTCGGCCTCGACGAGCTCACCGTAGCGTCGACCGACACGGACGCGGGCGCCTTGATGGCCGGGAAGTATCTGAGCCCGCGGGTCTTCATCCGCTACAGCTACGGGCTCTTCAACCGCATCGGCGGCTTGCTGCTGCGTTTCAACGTCAACGATCGTCTGAGCATCGAAACGCGCTCCGGCGACCAGACGTCGATGGACCTCTTCTACACGATCGAGAAAGACTAGCGCGCCGTTCCTTCGAGATACGCTCGCCGCGTGCGCTCGGGGAGCTTCTCGATCGCATAGCGCAGCATCGTACGCGGCATGTCGCGGCAATGACGGCGTAAGAAACGCTCCGCGACGGCGGGATCGCGATTGCCGATCTCGCGCAGCATCCAGCCGGCGGCCTTGTGCATCAAGTCCTCGCGGTCGTCGAGCAACAGCTTCGCGATGGCGAGCGTGTCCTCGAACGAGCCTTGCTTGATGAACCAGAACGTCGCGATGATCGCGACGCGCCGCGACCAAAGGTGCGGCGAGCGCGCGAGCTCGTACAGCACGCTGCGGTCCCGCTCCGTCAGATGCGCGCCGACGATGTAGTGCGCCGACGAATCGACGAGATCCCAGTTGTTGACGTGCTTCGGCACGTGCTTCAAGTACTGCTCGTAGATGCGCTGCTGCTCCGCCACCGTCCCGCGAGCGTAGCGTGTGACGAGGATCAGCAAGGCGAGGGCCCGCTCCTCGTGCAGCGGGGAGCGCAGCAGCGCGAACGCGACGGCGACGGGAGCGGCACGAAACTCACGCGCGAGCTTGCGCAGCGTCGGCACGCGGATACCAATGAAGCGATCGCCGTGCCCGTATTCCCCGGGCGCGGTCTTGAAGAACCGCTGCGAGGCGCTCGCCACGCGCGGATCGGCGAGCGCTCGCAGCCGGACACGGATCGCGGCCGCCGTCGGCAGAGCGGGTTTAGCGAGACTCGTTCTTGTTGTCATGGCGCGGAGAGGCTACGCGCGCCGGCGCTTAGTTGCACCAACGGCGAGACCGTATCGGGAATAGGGCCCGTCATGGCATGCTGCGCCGCATCGAGACCCTGCATAGAAGAGGTTTTCACCGATGTCGCGCAAGTCTCTCGCCACGGTCGTCTTGATGGCGGCCGCGACGTTGCCGTGCCTCGGCCAGGCACCGAAGCGGTTCATGGGAGGTCCTGTGACGCTCGAGGACCAGGGCAGCTTCTTCGTCGGCGGTGTCACGAAGGTCAGCGAGTACGCGGCCGTCCCGGCCGCGCCGCCCGGCCAGCCGACCCCGCCGCGGACACCGCAGCAAATCACGATCGGCCAGATGTACGTCCAGTTCCAGATCCCGGCGCGGCGCTCGGCCCCCAACTGGCCCGTCATCATGGTCCACGGCTCGACGCACACGGGTGCCGCGCTGGAATCGACGCCCGACGGCCGCGAGGGCTGGTATCCGTATTTCGTGCGCCACGGCGTCTCGACCTACGTCGTCGATCAGTCGGGCCGCGGTCGTTCCGGTTTCGATCAATCGGTGCTGAACGAGGCCGAAGCGTTGCTCGCGGCCGGCAGCCGCGATGGCGCGGCGGCGGCGCTGCCGACGCTGCAGCGCATCACGGACACCGGCGCCTACCTGGCCTGGTTCGGTCACCTGCTGCCGGCCGGCTCGACGATCGCGACGGGCAAGCTCGTGCCGCATGGCTCGCCCGAGGACCCGCAAGGCCAAGGCACGGCCGACGACCCGCACGTCGCGCCGCTGTTCCCCCTCGCGGCCGTCGCCGAGTACTACAAGCAGCTCGTGCCAAATGCCGAGGCCACGCTGCCGGGGTCGATCTGCAAAACCTGCATGCCGCAGGAGCTGTCGCCGGCCAATACCTGGACGCCCGAGAACCTCGCGACGCTGGTGGAGCGCTTGGGCGGCGCGATCGTCGCGACGCACTCGCAGTCCGGCATCATGGGCCATCACATGGTTCGCATCCTGAAGGAGCGCGGCCACTTGAATCTCGTCAAGGGCTTGATCACGATCGAGGGCGGCTGCTCGTTCGCGCAGAGCGGCTTGACGCCCGAGGACTTCGACGCGATCCCGTATCTCGCCCTCAAAGGCGACTACACGGCGACGAGCCCGCAGTGCACGGAATCCGTCGACGCGATCAACGCGCGCCGTACGCAAGGCCAGGGCAAGGCGGCCGCCGAGTACATGAAGCTCGATGAGCGCGGCATGCTCGGCGTCACACACATGATGATGCTCGACTCGAACAACCTCGAGATCGCGGATCTGATGCTCGAGTGGGTCGGCAAGAACGTGCCGCGCGCGCCGAGGCACTGAGAGGGAATCTTCGCACTATGCAACATCCGCCGATCACTCTTCGCTATTTCGATGCTCGCGGCCGAGCGCAATTCCTGCGCTACTACTTCAAGGCGCGCAAGGTTTCGTTCACGGACGAGCGCCTGCCGATTGGCGACGGGTTCGCCGCGTGGCAAGCGATGCGCGACGATCGCTCGCGCACGGGGCCGTTCCAGAAGCTGCCGGTGCTGCATTGGGGCGACCGGCTCATCGGCGAAACGCTGATGATCGCGGCGTTCGTGCACGAAGCGAGCGGCGACGCGAGTTCGTTGTCCGACGACGACAACATGCGTCATGGCTTGCTGACGTCGAGCCTCTATACCGACATGCTCTCCCAGCTCGGCATCCTGCTCTGGGCCGAAGTCATGTACCCCGGCGCCGACCTCGCGCCCGCCGCGAAGCGAACGCTCGACCGGATCAAGGCGCTTTGCCAGGCGATCGAGCAATCGCTCGTCGACTGGCGCTGGCTCGACCGCCTGCGTAATCGCCGCATCATGCTCGCCGACTGCCTGCTCTGGGAGGAGCTCGACGTCGCGCGCGTGGTCTTCGGCCCGCACTGGTCGCTGACCACGACGCCGACGCTCGCTCGGTTCTACGACGACTTCCAGGCCCGCGGGGTCTGCGAAGCCCTGCTGGCGGAGCGTCCCTGCCCCGTCACCGCGCGGCCGGGCGAAGCCGAAGGCATCGCGAAGATCCAGAAGCTGCTCGGCTAAAAAGGCCGCAAATTGCTCCTGCATTTGCGGCACTCCCGCCGTCCCTGGCGGTCGCGTCAGCGGCGCACGAGCCGCACGACGTCGGTCGCGGCGAGAATCGCGCAGATGCCCGCGAGCACGAACAGCGTGACGCTCATCGAGGTTTGCGCTATGCGCAGCGCCCGCTCGGGATCCGAGGAGCGGATCACCTCGGCGATCTCGACGAGGCCTCCGGTCCGGTATGCGAGCACGAAGACCGCGAGCCACGCGAGGTTCAGCACGAGTCGCAGGGCCACGCGAGGCACGGTGCGATACGGGCGCACGAGATCGACGCCGAGGCGCACGAGCTCGACGATGCAGAGCGCGAGCACGGGATAGAAGAACTGCTCGATGGCCGGCGACAGTCGCAACTGCACACCGAGCCAAGTGCTCGGGAACACGAGCCACTCGACCCACCAGAACAGCAAGATCGCCGTCGTCGCGATCTCGAACACAGTGTCGCTCCGCGGAATCGCCGACAGCGGCGAGCCCCGGACGCCCAAGACGCCCGCGCTCAAGTGGCGCGCATCGAACCGCTCGAGGAACGAGAAGCGCGCCTTGCAGTAATCGAGCGACGCGAACCCGAGCGTCACGACCGCGGCCACCTGCAACGCGATCCACCCGAAGCTGACGGCGACTTGGATCGCAGCCTGCGAACCGTTCGGCGCTGTTAGCAGCGCGACTCCCATTAAGAGGCCGGCGATGATCGTGATGACGATCAGCACGGCTTGCATGACGTACCAATAGAGCGGAAACACGTCGGGGCCGATCAGCTGCTGCATCGGCAGATAGCGGCCCGCGACGATCAGCGGATGGCCGAAGCCGCGCAGGACCTCGTTGACCTCGTCGTCGTTCAGCGCGCGGCCGAGCTCGCGCTCGCGTTCCTCGACCGTCGACGTGATGCTTTCGCGCAGCTCGGCGGCGATGTCGTCGCGCTGCTTCGCAGGCAGCAATGTGCGTAGCTGCAACAGATAGTGCTCGACCAGCGTGCTCATCGTTCTCTCCCGGGCGCTTTTGTGTGAAGCGCCTCTTGCTCAAACAATGTTGTCCAGCGCGCCGTTCAGCGCGCGCCACTCGTCCAACAACTGCTTCAGGATCGTGCGGCCCTCTGCCGAGAGCCGATAGAAACGCTTCTCGCGCTTGTCCTCTTCGCGCCATTCGCTCGTCAGCAAGCCTTGCGACTCGAGCCGGCGCAGCAGCGGATACAGCGTGCCCTCGTCGATCTCGAGGCCGAGCTCGGCGAGCGCTTTACGCAGCGTGTAGCCGTAGTGCTCCGAACGGAGCTGCGCGAGCACCGCGATCGTCAGCGATCCGCGGCGCAACTCGAGACGCAGCTTATCGATGAGCTCCGAGGGCATTGTGTTCTATACCGTGTGCCGTACACCGTGTGGCACACACTGTATATCACACAGTATATAGACACAAGAGCCGCCCTGGTTGCGGCAACCCTGTGCGTGGATTTACTGCGCCAACTTCTCGAGCCGGGCGATCAGCTCGTTAAAGCGCGTTTCTTCGGACTGCACGGCCCGAGACAAGTCGTTTTCGCGGCTGCGGGCCTGCTGAAGCTGGAGGTCGATGCGAGCTTGCTCGGCCCGGAAACCGTTGATCCCGTCTTCGATCTGCCCACGCCGATCGGGCGACGCGGCGGCCTGCTCAGCCAGCATGCTGGCCAACCTTGTCTCCAGGTCCTGTCTCACGGCCGTTGTGGAATCGATCTGTTCGCGGACAGCCGCGAGCTGCTGATCGGCCAGCTGCATGCGGCTTTGTTGCGCCGACAAGTACACCGTCAGAGCCTGCGTTTCGGATTGGCTTCGAGCTAGCTCTTCGACGGCCAAACGCAGTTGCCGGACCTCGGCGGTCAACGCTGCCAGTGATCCATCCGCTCGGGTCGGCGCTTCGCTTGGCGATTCGCGAACCGCCGATGGCTCGTCCGCGCGCGCCGCGATTGCAGGATCATCTTGGGCAGCACATCCTGCGACCGCCGCCAAGACCGCGACGAAGATGAGACGCAAGGGCTTGGAACTTTGCACGACGCCGACCCTCCCCACCGTGGTTCCTAAGAGGCTACTCCTCCTGCGCGAGTGCTGCCTCCATTGAGGGCGAAAAGTTGCGACGGACTGTTGTGGCGGCGAAGATTCGTCGAATTGCCGAACTGTCTATCCGGAGGGGAGGTCGACGTTGCGTGAGGATAGCTTTCTCGGCTTGAGCACCGGCGGTTTTCACCGCGTCGCCTATACCGAGTGGGGCGACGAGCACGACGAGCGGCTCGCCGTCTGCGTCCATGGCTTGACACGCAACGGGCGCGACTTCGACGAGCTCGCGAAGGCGCTGCAAAAAGAGCGGCGCGTCGCCTGTCCCGACATCGCCGGCCGCGGCCGCAGCGATTGGTTGGCGGACAAGACGCAATACAACTTCATCACCTACTGCGCGGACATGACCGCGCTACTCGCGCGCTTGCGCGGCAAGTCCGTCGACTGGATCGGCACCTCGATGGGCGGCCAGATCGGCATGATCCTCGCGGCGCAACCGAGCACGCCGATTCAGCGGCTCGTCTTGAACGACATCGGGCCGTTCGTCCCGAAGGAAGCGCCGCGGCGGTTGCTCGCGTACGCTGGCACGCAACCGGCGCCGTTCGCTTCAATCGCGGAGGCGGAGCGCTACATCCGCGAGATCTATGCGCCGTTCGGCAAGCTGACGAATGCGCAGTGGGCGCACCTGACGCGCCACAGCCTGCAAAAGATCGACGGCGGCCGTTATTCGCTCGCCTACGATCCCGGCATCGTCGAGCCGTTGAAGGAGATGCAGCGCGCCGACTTTCACATCTGGCCGCTCTGGGACCGCATCCGCTGCCCGGTGCTCGTGCTGCACGGCAGAGAGTCCGACGTGCTGCTTCAGTCGACGGTCGAAGAGATGAAGCGCCGCGGCCCGCGCATCGAGGTCGTCGAAGTCGACGGCGTCGGCCACGCGCCGTCGCTGACGGACCCCGCGCACGTGCGCGTCGTGCGCGACTGGCTGCTCGGCTAGCGGTTTACTTCGCGCCGAGCTTCAGCGCGCGTGACGGCCGGCGAGCCCGAGCCACGCGACGCCCGCCAGCGCCAGCAGCAGCGCCGGAGCCATCGCGTACTGCACGGCGGTCCAGCCGAATGCGTCGAGCAGCGCGCCGGAGGCGAACGAGCCGATGGCGACGAAACCGAGCACGAGGAAATCGTTGAGCCCCTGCACTTTTGCTTGCTCGGCGCGCGTATGCGTCGTGGCGAGCAGGCTCGTCGCGCCGATGTACGAGAAGTTCCACCCGAGCCCGAGCGCGATCAGCGCGAGATAGAAATGGTGCAACTCGACGCCGGCGACGGCGATTGCGCCGCAAACGCCGAGCAGCAGCAAGCCGATGACGATGACGGGCAAGCGGCCGAAACGCACGATGACGGACCCCGTGAAGAAGCTCGGCGCAAACATCGCGACGATGTGCCACCGCACGACGTCCGTCGCGTCGCCGTGCGCCAAGCCGTGGCCGACCATCGCGAGCGGCGTCGACGTCATGACGAGGCTCATCGCGGAGAAGCCGACCATGGCCGACAGCACGGCGACAACGAAGGTGGGCTGCCGCACGATCTCGCCGAGCGGGCGGCCAGTGTCCATCGCTTTCGCCGCGCGCGGCGGCGTGGGAATGTCGAGGAACGTGAGGCCTATAGCGCCGATGACGTTGAGCACGATCATCGCGAGATACGCGCCGGCATACGGCACCGTCGGCAGCGCCGCCGACGTCGCGTGCTCGATCTCGGGGCCCAGGAACGCGCTCAACAACCCCCCGGCCAATACCCACGAGATCGCTTTCGGCTTGAAGGCATCGGAAGCGGTGTCCGTTGCCGCAAAGCGGATGAACCCTTGCGTCCCTTGATAGACGCCGAGCAACAACGAGCCCGTCATGAACAGCGCAAAGCTGCCGACGAACAACGCCCGCGCGCACAGCGCCGACGCCACGGCCGCTGCGAGCACCGAAATCCAAAATCCCGCGCGGCGGCCGTAGCGGCCCATGAACAACGACATCAAGGGCGCCGTCAGCAGCGAGCCGACGACGACGATCGAGATCGGCAGCGTGGCAAGGCTCGGGTTGGGTGCCAACACCTCACCCGCCCACCCGGCAATGATTATGTTGATCGCGAGCTGCGACCCCAGGATCGCTTGCGCGAACACGAGCACGGCGACGTTGCGCTTGGCGCGCGCGTCGGTGACTGCGACGGCGGGATTGGCGATCGGGGCGATCGGGGTACTCATGACAATAGGCCACGCGAGTGGCGCGCCAGGTTACCATACGGCCAAAAGGCAAAGCCGGGGGCCCGCCGTGCAAACCATCGCCTATCCAAAAGAGCAGATGCACCGCTTCGCTTACACGAAGCTCACGGAGGCGCAGATCGGCGCGAAGCTCGCGGGCGCAGCGCCGAAAAGTGCCTCGCCGCTGTCGAGCGTTTTTGCGGGCAAGCTGCTTCGCATCGTCACGGACAACGGGCCGACGCTGACCTACCGTTTCACCAACAACAATCACTTGTCGGTCGCCGAGAACGACGGCCGCGCCGTCGAAGCAGGCTACGGCGCGCTGACCATCGACGACGTCGCCTTGTTCTCGCATCTCGTGCCGGGCACGCAGCGCGGTTATCACGTCGTCGTCGATCAAGCGAGCGGCCTCGCAACTGTGTTCGAAGTCTGGTTCAGCGGCTTCACGGACAACCGCGAAGTGCAGCGCGAGATCTACTTCGGCTACGTCGCCGAAGCGGGCAAGGAGGCGCCGAAGGCGCGCCACGCGCTGACGAATCGCGCCGAAGGCAAGGGCTTTCACTGGACGCAAGACACCGGCGTTCAGACGCTCGAGCTCTATCCCTCGACGTTCTACTCGAACTTCGTCGAGCTCTCGCGCCAAGGCGGCGAGCTCGGCTTCTGCGCGCCGACCGACTACGTGAAGATCGACGACGAGCTCTACATCTACTCGCGCGTCGAGTGCGAGTTCTCCGGCGTTCAGACGCTGTACGTCTTCGACGCGAACCGCGCCGAGCAAGTCGGCGTGCGGCTCGGCTTCGACGCCGCCGACGCGCTCGAGTACTACGTGTTCAAGGGCCGCGGTGAGTGGGTCGGCCAGCTTGCGCAGTTCGAGAAGTTTGGCGACACGGCCGCGACGCCGATGCCGCCGCCCGCGAACGGCGAGTCGCTCGCGAAGGGCGCGCGGCGCGTGTACCGGCCGATGCGCAATAACTGGCAGATGACGAAAGAAGAAGTCGCGGCCCTCACTGCAAAGGACGTCTTCGGCCCGCCGAGCCCGATGGCCGGTAACAAGGGTCCCGTCAGCGACTACTTGGTCGGCAAGCAGCTAACGCTGCGCTTCGACAATGGCGTCGCCGCCGACTACCGCTTCGACACGATCGAAGCGTTGCAATGGCGCCGACCCGGCGAGAGCGCGTGGCACGAGGAGCGGTACGAAGCGTGGGAGAGCGCGCCCGGCGTCGTAATGTTCGGTCACTTGCTGACCGGCGCACCGCAGAACGACTGCTACAAGCTAGTCGCCGACTTCGATCACGGGCTCGTCACCTGCATCCACGGCACGATTGGCAGCCGCTACATCGCGAACGAGGCGCAGGCCGAGACCTGGTTCGGCGTAATCGAAATGGAAGGAACGACGCCGCCGAAGTATCGCCGCCACCAGTTCACCGACGAGCTCGTCGGGCGAGCGGTCACCTGGAACTATTCGCCGGGACTGACCTCGATGCACCTCTACACGACGCCGCATTCACTCTCGTGGATCATCTTCGGCGAGAGCGGCGCCGGTGGCATGGAATGGAGCGGCCCCGCGTCGTACGTAAAGATTCGCGACGAGCTGTATCTCGCGTATTGGCTCGAGGAAGCTTGCAATGGCACGCTCGGCACGATCCTCGTGAACCTGCGCACGATGCACGACTGCGGCATCGGCTATCACTGCGGAAAAGATGGGCTGCGGCTCTCCGCGATGGGCGCGCACGCGCGGCACGCGGGGCGGTTCGACATCGCGAAGTTCTATCAGCTCAAAGCGTGAGGTAGCGTCATGAACGGTTCGACGACTCGACGCAAATTCTTCGGCAGCGCCGCGCTACTCGCCGCGCCATTGGCCGCCGGCACGGCCGTCGCGAGCGAGGATCTCGCAGCACGGCTCGCGGCACTCGAGGACGCGAACACGATCGGCGCGCTGTTGCGAGATTGGGCGCGCGGCGTCGTCGCCGGTAAGGCCGCAACGCCCGCTGCGAACATCTCCGGCTTCACGCTGGACGCGGACGTATCGATCACCGTCGCCGAAGATGGCACCGCGACGGCGAGCGTCCCTTGCGTCGTCGAAACGGCCACACCGATCGACGGCAATGAAACACTCGTCGAGATGGCGCGCCAGCAAGGCGACGGCATAGTGCGCCGGGCCGAGCGGCGCGTCCTGCACGGTAGCTTCGTAAAGCGGGACGGCTCCTGGCACCTCGCGAGCACAGAGCTACGCGCGTAAGCGGTATCACCGCACCTCAGTTGTTGCTGAAGTCGAAGATGTCCGTCTGCTCGGGCCGCTTCATGCCCTCCTCGAAGTATTCCTCCCACAGGTGGGCCCACGGCCGGCCGAACATGTCGGGCACTTCGTACTCGAACTTGGCGCCGGGCGTCAGAGGCGTCGAATGGCCCTTGACCGGAAAGATCGTCGCGATGCATTCAATAAACGGCGGCGGATCGCCTTCCTCGAAGCCGGAGAGATGCGCGTAGTTGCGCACGATGCGTATCGGCTCCACGAACGCTTCCGGGTCGTAGAAGATCGATTCGTGGTTCAGTGCCGTGACCTTGCCCGCGTTGTCGCGAATCGGCGTGTAAATCTCGATCGTCTGCAGCTTGCTCGAGAACTCGAACACGCCGTGCCCGGCCCAGCCCTGAACGTTCGATGTCCACGTGATCAGCGCGTCCTTGTCCCAGAAGCCGATCGTCTCGCCGTACCAGCGCGGCACGGCGGGGCCCAGGCGCGGAACGCCGCCCTTCTCGACGTCCGCCATGTTGAATGTGCGGCCAACGTGGATGTTCGTGATGAAGTTGTCAGCCACGCCTGCCTCGATGTGGACCAGCGAGGGCGTGACGATCACGGTCTGCGGGAACTGGATCGCGGCCGAGTACCAACGGCGCATGAATCCTTCGGGCCAGCAATACTGTGACGGCCACTGCGGCGCGTTCGTGTTTCCCTGGTGGTACATGTCCTGGACGAAGCGCTTCTGGTATTCCGGCGTCAGCACCGACAGGACGGTCGGCAGCTGCACCCCGAGCATTGCGGAATACCAGTTGTCGACGAAACTACCTGGCGCGTAGCGGCCATTGAGGTCGCCGGGCACCGTGGCGTACGTATGCTGCGTGGGGCCGCCGCGCTTCTTCGTTTCAGCTAGCAGCGCCTCATAGTGCTCCTGCGCGGTCTTGAACCCATACGGGCTCACGATACCCTCGCGCGGGTAGTCGCGATCGCAATATCCCCACGCCGCGGAGCGCGGGGGATCCTTGCCGATCAGCGAGCCGTTCAACGCCCCTCGCTGAGACTCGAGCGCCAGCGGGCTGTTGCAGCGGAAGTACCGCTTGTCGGTCCAGAGCGCGCGATCGGAATAAAAGTCCTTCGAAGTGAAAAGGTCGATGGGCAACGCCTGCACGCCCGACGGCACGGCGCCGTCGGAAGCAGCGACGACGCGCAAGGGGCCGAAGGCGAACGGACCGACGAGAATGCGGCTGAGCGTTTCCATGCTCCGCTGCACCTCCGCAGGGTCCGCGTTTGCACCCGTAGGGCCAATCGGCATTGTTACGGCGGGTAACGCCGCGGCCACCGGCATACCACGGCCGACGCTCTTGAACCCCGGATCGGCGACTTGCTGAGCAGCGATGGGCGCGGCGATAGCGAATGCCAGCAGCGCGACGATCGAGGAACGTTCGAGATTCACGGAACCCCCAGATGATAATTTCGGGAGAGCATACGACGAGTCGGGCGCGCCCACACTTGGTGCTGGCAGTAACGGCATCGCGAAGCGCGCGAGTGAAAGGTAGGATGCGTCCTGGGAGAGCCCGGAGCTACGCACATGAGAAGAGTCACCTTAGGTCTTGGCGTCGTCATGCTTGGATCGATCGGCGCCACGCTGCTCGCGCAAACCGGAACCGCGCCACCGAAGCTCACAGCGCAAGATGTGCTCGACATCCGTCAGCTCATCGACGCCTATCCGCATCTGCTCGACAACTGCGTGAACAACGGCAACGACTACGCCGACTTGTACACGGCGGACGCGACGTTCGGCGTATCGCAGGAGTGGGGCAAAGCGAAGATCTGGTTCCGCGGCCGCGAGCAACTGCGCCGCGCCGGCGGCGGCACGGACACGGCGTGCCGACCAAGCCAGTCGCAAGGCCACGCGTACCACCTGAACATAAACCCGACGATCACGGCTACGCCGACCGGCGCGCACGCGACCTCGACGTTGCTGACGATCACGAACGACACGAACAACCGCGGCGACGTCGTGCACTGGGAAGGCGGGTACGAGGACACGTTCGAGAAGACGCCGGCCGGCTGGAAGTTCAAGTCGCGCGTACACGTCTGGCCGGAAGTGGCGTGGACGGACCGCGTCGAGGACATGCCGCAGCGCAAGCTCGAGGACGAGTGAGCCTCTGTCGTGAGTCAGTCGCCGCCGCTCTCGACGGCGCTCGCGGGTAGAAACACCTTCGGCCCTTCCAGCCGGTTCTGGTTCTGCCCGCGATAACGAACGTCGGTGAACGTCACTCGTATGGCGCCGCGGTCGGGCGTGAGCTCGATCACCGGATAACGCGACCACACGAGAAACCGGCGCGCCGCCGCGTCTTGCGACGCCAACTCGAACGCGGTGCCGCGCGGGCGCGGGATGCTTTCAGCGTCGAGCCGCAAGCGCGGCTCGGCGAGCCAATCGAACCGGCCCGTGTAGTACTCATCGCGCGTCATGACGATGACCTGGCCCCGGAACGGATCGGCCGGTACCGGCGCGACCATGACGTCCTCTGCCACGATTCCCTGCGCTGCGGCGGCCACGCGCACGTCGGAACGCGCCACAGCGCTCGCGGCGACCATCGTCACCATGTAGACGGCCGTGACCGCGATACCGGCCTGCGCCGCACGCTCGAGCATCACCGGCGGCGCATCGCGTAACCACCAGCGTGCCGCGACGAACGCAGCGAGGCCGCCGAGCCAGAGCAACACGGAGGCCGTCGGCACGAGCTCCGTGTTGGCGAAGATCAACACCGAGGCCAGCACGGAAAACACTGCCCAGCGAACGCGCGCGAGCCTGCTCTGCGAAAACGTCAAGAACGCGGCCCCGCCGAGCACGAGCCACACCCACGGGTCGATGACGAACAACGCATCGCCGTAGAACCACCGGCCGCTGAACGGCATCAGCCAGCGGAGCCCATAGTTGTTGAGCCAGTCGAGGGTTGGATGCGACACGACGGCGATCGCCGTCAGCGCCAGCAGTGGTCCGGCGCGCGCCGGCGCTGCATCCGGCTTGCGTTTGAGGCGCACGTAGCGATCCCAGAGGAGCAGCACGCCTGTCAGCACGAACGGCCACAGCGCAAGCGCGAGCACGCCGTGCGTCCAGCCGCGGCGGAACGCTAGCGATTCGTAATAGGCAGCGAAGCCAGAGAAGACGTCGACGTCCGGCGCGTTGGCGCCCAAGAACAGCCCCGTCGCAGCGAGTGGCGTCGCACGGCGCAAGCCGGCCGCCGCGAGCGCCATGCCCGTGAACGTATGCGCGATGGGATCCAAAGCGCTTCGCCGGCTTAGCTAACGCTTACCGGCGAACGTAAACACCGACGAGATTCCGACGCAGGCCGCGACGGCGAGGCTCCAGCCGACGACCGCTTGAACATGCAGCGCGGCCCCGTCCGAGACGCTGAACGGCAACTCGAGCAACGACTCGCCGCCGTAGACGCGCAGCGCCACCGCTCCCGCGAGCAGCAACAGCGCGACGAGACCCCGCTGGAGCCACACTTCGACGCTCTCGCTCGCGAGACGGGCGTCGCGCAGCGCACGCGCGGCCGCCTGCGCGGCGAAGTCGCGCGGGATCGCGTCGAGCTCCGGCGTGCGCAGTGCGCGCGCGATGACGCGGTACTGCGCGACACCCGTGTCGCCGCCGGCTGCGCTTCCCGCACGCTCGGCACGCACCGCGCCCTCTTGGGCGTCCCATTCGCGCCGCTCGCGCTCGCTGTCGAACTCGCTTCCGTTGCTCATTCCTTTGCTCCCCAGCGCGCCTGCAACCGGCCGCGCAAGCGGGCGCGGCAGCGAAACAAGTGGCTCTTGATCGTGCCGGCCGAGAGCCCGGTGATTCCGGCTATCTCCGCGATCGGCAGCTCATCCAAGTGATACAACGTCAGGACCGTCCGCTGCAAGGGTGGCAGCTCCTCGATCTCGGCATGCAGCATGGCACCAAGCTCGGCGTCGGCGCTCGCCGTCTCGAGGTCGAAGTCGTCGGCGACGCGCTCCACGAAGCTGCACGAGTCCTCGTCCGCGGCGGGCTCGGCGATCGGGATCCGCTTGCGCTCGAGGTGCCGCCGGGCGACCGAATAGGCGATCTGCCCTATCCACGTCTTCAAGGCGCTCTCGAACCGGTACTGATAGAGGTAGCGATGCACGCGCAGAAACGTGTCCTGGCAGAGCTCGCGCGTGTCGTCGGGGTGGCGGACCATGCGGTTGATAATGTGCCAACAGAGCCGCTGATGGTCCCGGACCAGCGTCTCGAATGCGCCGCGCGTGCCGGCCAATACGGCGGCTACCAATAGCCGATCGGTGTCGACGGCGTCTGGCTCGCTCGAACCGATCCCGCTGGCTTCGATGACCGCTGGCTCCCCTGAACCCATCCCCTGATCGATACGCCCAACCGACCATCGGTTGCAACCCCCTTCGAGCCACAGACCCTGCCGCATGCCCTGCAACCGCCGGCTTAAGCCCCGTATCTACTCCCCCAAGTCCAGGCCATACCGGCCGGCATTTGAGGCGAGCAATCCCATGCGTTTCGAAGTGTTGATTCCGATCATCCTGTTCATCTGTATCACCTATTGCATCAAGCTGCTGGTCGACGCCCGCACGCGCAGCAAGCTGATCGCAGCGAACGGCTCCGAGGAGATGATTCGCTCGCTCGTGCAGAACGAGGAGCAGCAGCGGCGCCACGCCTCCGTCCGCTGGGGCGTCGTGCTCGTGTGCTTGGCCGTCGGCTTCGCGCTGATCGAGTTCTTCGGCTGGGACGACGTGACTCCTGGCGCGATCGCCGTGCTGCTCGGCGCGACGGGCGTCGGCAACCTCATTTCGTACTACATCTCGCGCGACCTGCCGAAGTAGCGGCGATGAACTACATCATCCTGATCGGCATCGCGCTGTTCTTCATCTTGACCGCGATTCGCAACGGCGACGCGGGCTGGGATTTCCGTACCAACGCGATCAACTTCCGAGTCAGCGACGGCGACTACTCGCTGCGGGTAAAGGGCGACGGTAACGTCGATCTCGAGCCCGACGGCAGCGGCTTGGCGTCGCTCGGTCGCGGCGGCTCGTTCGACGTCACCATGCGTCGCGACGGCGCCGAGCGCCGTGTGCTCTACACGAGCAGCGACGGAACGATCGAGAAGAAGTTCTTCGTCGAAGGAGACGAGCAGCCGTGGGGGCCCGAGGCCGACCGCTTCGTCGCCGAGGTGATGCCGATCTTGCTGCGCGAAACCGCGATCAACGCCGCCGAGCGCGTCGCGTGGCTCATCGACAATCGGGGTCAGGACGGCCTGCTCGACGAGATCGAGTTGATCCGCTCGGACTTCGCGCAACGCGTCTATTCGGTGCAGTACGCGAAGACCGCGACGATCGCACCCGCAGACTTCGAGCGGCTCATGAAGATGACAGGCGACAACATGTCGTCGGATTTTGACGTGCGCACGACACTGATCGAAGCGTTCGACGCACAGATGCCGACGGGGACCAGCTTCGACGCCCTGCTCCGTGCCGGCGAAACGATCTCGTCGGACTTCGACGCGCGCATGGTGCTCGAGCACGTGGGCCCGAGCATGCCGCGCACGACCGACGCCGGCACTGCCTACCTGAACCTGGCGCGCACGATCTCGTCGGACTTCGACATGCGGCTCGCGCTGCAGCCGCTGCTCACGAGCAGCGACTCCGACGACGATGTGGTCGCACGCGCGCTCGATCTCGCGGGCAACGACATCTCCTCGGATTTCGACCTGCGCACTGTGCTCTCCGCAGCGTCGGGACGTGTCGGCCAATCGGATACGCTCGCTCGTGCCTACACGACCGCCTCGCGGTCGATCAGCAGCGATTCCGATCAAAGGCTCGCGCTCACGTCTTTGGGCGAAGACGCCGAGCTGACGCCGGCGGGCTGGCAGATGCTGCTCGAAGCGGCCAGCGACATCAGCTCGGACTGGGACGCCGCGACACTATTGACCGAGCTCGTGCCGCATCTGCCGCGCGACGAAGCCGTGCGGCGCGCGTACCGCGCGACGCTCGACACGATCGGCAGCGATTTCGACCGCCAACGCGCCGCTGGGGCGCTCGAAGACGCGCGCCGCTAGCTCGGCAATTGCTCCTGCATTGCTCTACCGCGGGCATCCTGCCCGCGTCAAAGCTGGATCTTCGAGAACGCCCACGCCCCGAGCCCGAGGAACGCCGCCGAGAGCACGACGAGCACCGACACGTCGAGCACGAAACTCATCGCGCTGATGCCGATGAACGCACCGCGTAAGCCATCGACTCCGTAGGAAAGTGGGTCGAGCCGCGTCGCAACCGTCAGCGCCGAATTCAAGCCGGCGAGCGGAAACAAGGCACCCGACAAGAAGAAGATCGGCATGATCAGGAAGTTCATGATGAGCTGAAACCCCTGCATGTCCTTCATCGTCGAGCCTAGCGCGGTCCCGAGCGCAGCGAACACAATCGCGATCAGCGCCATGAACATCAGCGCTACAGGCACGGCGAACCAGTTCTCGGGACGGAAGCCGAAGATCATGCAGACGATGAGCACAAGCGTGCCCTGAATGATCGCGATCGTCGCGCCGCCAAGCGTGCGGCCGGTCATGATCGTGAGCCGCGGCACGGGAGCCACGAGCGTCTCCTTCAAGAACCCGAACTGCCGGTCCCAGAAGAGGCCGATCCCCGAGAAGATCGACGTGAACAGCACGCCCATCGCGATGATGCCCGGGGCGATGAACTGCACGGAGCTGCCCTGCCCCGCCTGTCGAAACAGCGCGGAAAAACCGAAGCCGAATACGATCATGTAGAGCACGGGCTGCGCCAGCGAGCCGACGATTTGCGCGCGCGAGCGCAAATAGCGCTTGATCTCGCGCAGCCACATCACATAGATGACGCTCATCGCCGTCCTCCCTGCCACATCTTCGCCATCTGCCGCATTGCGTCGGCCGGCGTGCCGCGTTCGTCGCGAATCGTCGTTCCGGTAAGCTTCAAGAACGCGCCCTCGAGCGATTCGGCGCCCGTCTGCGCTTTGAGCTCATCCACAGTGCCCTGCGCCACGATGCGGCCGTGGTCGATGATCGCAACGCGTTGCGCCGCTTTCTCGGCCTCGTCCATGTAGTGCGTCGTCAGAAACACAGTGACGCCTTCATTCGTGTTCAAGCCCTTCACCAGCGTCCAGAGCTGGTTGCGGCTCTGCGGATCGAGCCCGAGCGTCGGCTCGTCGAGGAACAAGATCTTCGGCGTGTGCAGCAAGCCGCGCGCGATCTCGAGTCTCCTGCGCATGCCGCCCGAGAACGTCTTGACTATCGACGCGCGCCGGTCCCACAGGTCGAACAGCTTTAGCAGCGCTTCGCTGCGCTCAGCGCGCACCTTACGCGGCACGTGATACAGCACGCCGTGCAGCTCCATGTTCTCGTAGGCCGTGAGCTCGCTGTCCAAGCTCGGGTCCTGGAACACGATGCCGAAGCGCTTGCGCACTTCGAGCGGGCTCTCGGCGGGATCCAAGCCGTCGATGCGCACGCTGCCACTCGTCGGCTTCAGCAGCGTCGTCAGCATCTGGATCGTCGTGGTCTTGCCCGCACCGTTGGGGCCCAGGAAGGCGAAGATCTCGCCGGGCTTCACGCTGAAGGTCACGTCATTGACGGCACGAACGGCCTTGTCGGACTTCGGATCGCCGAAAACTTTGTTCAACGATTGAGCTTCGATCACACGACCTCCG
>Ga0075428_100001736_pt1 | contig 23262 bp, 14 predicted proteins | sample RhiMetdeltSRZDD2_FD_75291 | JGI IMG/M metagenome (GOLD analysis project Ga0075428, IMG submission 75291) | Populus rhizosphere microbial communities from Tennessee, USA - Rhizosphere MetaG P. deltoides SRZDD2 | ecosystem: Host-associated > Plants > Roots > Rhizosphere > Soil | place: USA... | reverse complement strand
GGCCGACGCCGTCCAGCGCCTCCGCTTCGAGCACCCCGAGGTGCGCGCGGTCGTCGTCACCAGCGGCAAGGACCGGGTCTTCTGCTCCGGCGCGAACATCTACATGCTGGGATCCTCGACCCACGCCTTTAAGGTCAACTTCTGCAAGTACACGAACGAGACGCGGCTGTCGATCGAGGACGCGTCGCAGAGCTCTGGCCTGAAGTTCCTGGCCGCGGTCAACGGCGCCTGCGCGGGCGGCGGTTACGAGCTGGCCCTGGCCTGCGACTACATTCTGCTCGTCGATGACGCCAGCTCCGCGGTGAGCCTGCCCGAGGTCCCGCTGCTGGGCGTCCTTCCCGGCACGGGCGGCCTCACCCGCGTGGTCGACAAGCGGAAGGTGCGGCGCGACCTGGCCGACGCCTTCTCCAGCCTGGGCGAGGGCGTGAAGGGCAAGCGCGCGGTGCAGTGGCGGCTGGTGGACGAGACGGTGCCGCTCTCGAAGTTCCCCGGGCGCGTCCCGGAGAAGGCGAAGGAGCTGGCCGCGGCCGCGCCCGCGCGCGACACGCCGGGCGTGGAGCTGAAGCCGCTCGACGGGAAGTACACGAAGGACGGCATCGAGCACCGCTACGTCACCCTGAAGGTCGACGGCGCCACGCGCGTTGCGCACCTGACCGTGAAGGGACCCGACGCCGGCGAGCCGCAGGACGCCGCGGGCATGCGGAAGAAGGGCAGCGACCTCTGGGCGCTGCGCGCCTTCCGCGAGCTGGACGACGTGCTGCTCGACCTGCGCTTCAACCGTCCCGAGACGGGCGTGATCGTCCTGCAGACCCGCGGCGACGCCGCGAACGTCCTGGCCGCGGACCAGGCCCTCCTCGCCAATAAAGACGATTGGTTCGCCAGCGAGGTCTTGCACCACATGAGGCGCGTGCTGAAGCGCCTCGACCTCACGGCCCGGACCTTCTATGCGGTGATCGACGAAGGGTCCTGCTTCGCGGGCTCGCTCTTCGAGCTGGCCCTGGCCGCCGACCGCTCCTACATGCTCGCGGCCAACGAAGGGCCGAAGATTACGGTCTCGGCCATGAACGACGGGCCGCTCCCGATGTCGAACGGGCTTTCCCGCTTCGAGACGCGCTTCCTGGCCGGCAAGCCGGAGATCACGAGAGACCAGCCGCTCGACGGCGACGAGGCGCTCGAGCAGGGTCTGGTCACGTTCTCCCCGGACGAGATCGACTGGGAGGACGAGGTCCGCCTGGCCATCGAGGAGCGGGCCAGCCTCTCGCCCGACGCGCTCACGGGCATGGAGGCCAACCTCCGTTTCGCCGGACCGGAGACGATGGAGACGAAGATCTTCGGCCGGCTCTCGGCCTGGCAGAACTGGATCTTCCAGCGCCCGAACGCGGTGGGTGAGAAGGGCGCGCTCACCCTCTACGGCAAGCCCGAGCGGGCGCGCTTCAATTGGACGAGGACCTAACGACCATGTCGAACGTTGACCAGAACTCGAAGATCCCCAACAACGTCGACCTCCATCACGACAAGCGGCTGCAGCGGGCGCTGGAGCAGTGGCAGCCCAACTACCTGCAGTGGTGGATGGAGATGGGCCCCACGGACTTCCAGGCCAAGGACGTCTTCCTGCGCACGGCGATCAGCGTGGACGCCGACGGCTGGGCGCACTTCGACTACGTGAAGATGCCGGACTACCGGTGGGGCATCTTCCTGGCCGATCCCGTGGCGGACCGCAAGATCGGCTTCGGCGACAACATGGGGCAGGACGCCTGGCAGGTGGTTCCCGGCGAGCACCGCAACGTCCTGCGCCGTCTGATCGTCACGCAGGGCGATACCGAGCCGGCCAGCGTCGAGCAGCAGCGCCTGCTCGGCCACACCGCGCCCAGCCTCTACGACCTGCGGAACCTCTTCCAGGTGAACGTGGAGGAGGGCCGGCACCTGTGGGCCATGGTGTACCTGTTGCACAGCCAGTTCGGGCGCGACGGCCGCGAAGAGGCCGAGGAGCTGCTGCAGCGCCGCAGCGGCAACCCCGACAAGCCGCGCATCCTGGGCGCGTTCAACGCCCCGGTGGACAACTGGCTCGACTTCTTCATGTTCACGATGTTCACCGACCGCGACGGCAAGTACCAGCTCCTGGCCCTGGCCGAGAGCGGCTTCGACCCGCTCTCGCGCACCACGCGCTTCATGCTCACGGAGGAGGCCCACCACATGTTCGTGGGCGAGACCGGCGTGGAGCGCATCGTCTCGCGCACCGCGGAGCTCATGAAGCAGGACAAGAACGAGGACGCGCGGGCCCAGGGCGGGATCCCACTGGACATGATCCAGCGCTACCTGAACCTGTGGTTCGCGCTCTCGCTCGACCTCTTCGGCGGCGAGGTCTCCAGCAACGCGGCCTCCTTCTTTGCCGACGGCCTCAAGGGCCGCTACAAGGAGGACAGCTACGAGGACCACACGGGCCTGAACCAGTACTACAAGATGCCGACGCCCAAGGACGGCACTATCGTCGAGGAGGACGTGCCGCTCCGCAACGCCATGAACGAGGTGCTGCGCGACGCGTACGTGGACGACTGCCAGCGCGGCGTCGACCGCTGGAACAAGCGCCTGGCCGAGGGCGGCGTGCAGGGGCGCCTGCGCCTGCCCAACAAGCGGTTCTACCGCCACATCGGCCTCTACGCGGACATGCCCTTCGACATCGACGGCAAGATGCTTTCGAAGGACGAGTGGGAGCGCCGCAAAGGCGAGTGGCTGCCCACCGACGCCGACCGCGCCTACGTGGCGACGCTCCAGAAGCCGGTCACCGAGGTGGGGAAGATCGCCAACTGGATCGGGAAGCCGGCTCGCGGGATCAAGGGCCTGCCGTTCGAGTACGAGTACGTGCGGCTTGACTGATGTACCAATATCCATACCAGGCAGGCACGTCGATTGCTCATAGTCCCGCGCGAGGTCATCAGAGGCCTCTTGGGAGGTTGAATTCGTGGTCAACAGTAGACGATGGTGTCTCCGCGCTGCCGCGGTCGCCCTTGCCGGAACGCTCTCTGCTTGCGGGAACACAACCGGGACCGCCGGTCCAACCGACACGCTGATCGGCCCCACCTGGAGGCTCGTGTCCATCGAGGGACAGGCGGCCATCCCCGGTACGCATGTCACAGCCGTGTTCGGAGAGAACGACCGGATCGCCGGGTCCGCGGGGTGCAACCGCTACCTCGGCGCTGCGGTGGTCAGGGGCGAAACGCTCGTCGTCTCCCCGATGGCCACGACCATGATGAACTGCGGTGCGGTTGGCGTGATGCCGCAGGAACAGGCCTACCTCGCCGCCCTGCAGGGGGCCACGGCCTATCGCATCTCCGGCACCAGGCTCGACATGGGCCCGGCCCCACGGGCCGTCACCCTCGTCTTCGAGCGCGAGTGACGGTTTTTCGGGACCAGGAGCACGTCCGCCTCGACTGACGGCCGCCCGCGTGTCCCGGTCGCGGTGACCGCCACGGTCGCGATCCTTTTCGCGTCCGCCGTCGGCGTGCGCATGGACCCCGTGCCCGCCCACGGCTCGGAGACGGTCGTCGCTCCGCCCGCGACCAGCGGCTTCGGCACCCCGCGAGCGATCGCGGTCGGCCCCAGGGGCGAGGTGTACATCGCCTCGCCCGAAACGGGCCGGGTCTTCGAGCTGCGCGCGGACGGCGAGTTGCAGGTGATAGCCGGCGCGGCCGAGCGCATCCTGCCCACCGGCCTGGCCGTGGACGCCGCCGGCAACGTCTACGTGTCCGATCCTCAGGCCGGATATGTCTACCGGATCGACGCCACCACGCGTGCCCTCACGATCATGGCTGGATCGGGAACGGTCCAGGGCGACGAGGGTCAGGCCTCCGCCGCGCGCCTGGTGCGGCCCATGGGCCTGGCCTGGACGAAGAAGGGCGAGCTCCTCATCGCGGACGCCGGCGACCACCGCGTCCGTCGTGTGGATCCCGACGGCCGCATCCATACCGTGGCCGGCGACGGGGAGCCCGGGGATGAGGGCGACGGCGGCCCCGCGGTGCGCGCTCGCCTGTCCCAGCCGGAAGCGGTGGCCGCGGACGGCCGCGGCAACATCTACATCGCCGATCGCGGCAACCGCCGGATCCGGAGGGTGGTTTCGAGGAAGCGCACGATTTCCACGTGGCCGGAGTCGGGATCGTTCAATCCCACCGCCCTCAGCGTGGACAACGCGAACTGTGTCTGGCTCGCCGACCCCGACAACCACCGCCTCCTGAAGATCGACCGCCAAGGCTACACCGTGGGCACCTGGTCGGATGCCGCCGCCGTTCCCAGCGCGGTGGCCTGGGACCCCGGCGGCGGCGTGCTGTTCGCCGACGCCCCTCGCCGCCTGATCCTCCGCGTCACTCGCGGCCGTGCGGAGGTTGTGGCCGGGAACGGTGCGACAGCCAGCGCGGCCGCTCCCCAACCCCGGCGCTGACGGATCCAGGGCACGTTCAAGCGCCGCCGCTACGGGCCATGACGCCGTTTGCCGAATCGGCGTTCCGCTGACAGACTGCAGCCCTTCCTGCGGAGGGTCACCATGAAGATGGCAGTCGCGGCGGTACTGGTCCCGCTCGGTCTCCTTACAGTGCCGGCGGTGGCCGGCGAGGCCGCAGAGCCCGCATCCGTCGTGAAGGGGTTCTACGCGAAATACCTCGAGCTGGCGCCGGCGGGACTGCCCAGCGTGGCGCAACAGAAGGCCCTCGCGCCGTACCTCAGCAAGCGGCTGCTCGGGCTGATGGACGCGGCCCGCGCCTACCAGGATCGGGAGGCCAAGGCCCATCCCGACGACAAGCCGCCCTTCGTGGACGGCTGCCTGTTCGCGAGCCTCTTCGAGGGTCCGAAGGCCTTCGAGGTCGGCCGCGCCGTGGCCGACGGCCCGGGCTTCAAGGTTCCCGTGCACTTCACCTACGAGGAGGACGTGGCCTGGGACGACGCGGTGATCGTGGCGCGGGAGGACGGACGCTACGTGATCGACGACGTGGTCCTCGGCGGCGCGGGCCAGTTCAACCCGCCGGGACGGCTCTCGACCAACCTGCAGTCGCGCGGCGAGTAGGGAGAGCCTTACTCCGTGCGCAGCACGACCAGCGGGTCCACGCGCGCGGCGCGCCAGGCGGGCGCGGCCACGGCTACGAAGGCCGACGAGGCCAGGATGACGAGCACCGCAGCATAGGTGGCCGGGTCGCGCGGGCTGACCTCGAAGAGGAGGCGCCCGAGGAGATGGCCGGCGGCCAGCGCCGCGGGCAGGCCCAGGGCGGCGCCGATGGCCGTCCAACGGAACCCCTCGCCCAGGACCATGCGGCCGATGTCGTCGCGGCGCGCGCCGAGGGCGATGCGGAGCGCGAACTCGCGGCGCCGCTCGCCCACCGCCTGGCCCACCACGCCGAAGAGGCCGACCGCGGCCAGGAGCACGGCCGTGACCCCGAAGGCCAGCGTCAGCGCCAGCGTGAAAGACTGCTGTCCCAGGGTGTCGGCCACGAACTCCTCGAGGGGCTTGCTCTCGACGGCCACGCCGCGGTCCACTCCGCGTATCGCGGTCACGGCGGCCGGGACGAGGTGGTCCGGCGGGACGCCGCCCGATTTCACGACCAGGGACATGAAGCTGGTGGGGATCTGGGCCTGGTGCCAGTAGATCGTCTGCGCCGAGGGATTGTCGAGGGCGCGCTGGCGGACGTCGCCGACCACGCCCACCACCTCGGCCTCGTAGACGGCGTCCCATTCCATGCGCAGCCGCTTGCCCAGGGCGCTCTCGCCGGGCCAGACCGCGCGGGCCAGGGACTCGCTGACGATCGCCACCGTCGGGCGCTGCGCGCCGTCCTCCTTCGCGAAGTCGCGGCCTTCGCGCACGGGGATGCCGAGGGTGCGGAAGAGGCCGGGGGTCACGAAGCGCACGTCGGCACCCGGCTGCTGTCCCGGAGGCGGCAGCGGGCGTCCGACCACCTCGAAGCTGGTGGCCGAGCCCGCGCTGAAGGGCAGCCAGCTCATCCCCGCGGCGGAGGACACGCCGGGCATCGCCGCCAGCGCGTCGGCCGCCTCCTGGAAGAAGCGCGGTTGCGTCGCGGCCGGGTACGCCGCATCCGGCAGGGTGACGTCCAGGCTGAGGACCCCGCGCGAGTCGAACCCGGGATCGACGCCCGTCAGGCGCATGTAGCTGCGCAGCAGGAGGCCGCCGCCGGCCACCAGCACGACGGCCAGCGCCATCTGCGCGGCCACCAGGACGCCGCGCGCCCGGCGCCTCGCGGGACCGAGTCCCGTGGCCGCCGCGCCTTCGCGCAGGGCGGGCAGGAGGGGCGAAGCGCCGATGCGCAAGGCGGGCGCGACGCCGGTGAGGACCGCCGCCAGCACGCACAGCGTCATGGTGAAGGCCAGGACGGGGCCGCTCATCCGCGGCTGCATGTAGCCCGGGATCTCGGCGGGCAGCGCGGCGGTCAGCGCGCCGAGCACCCAGTGTCCGAGGGCCAGCCCGGCCGCGCCCCCGATCAGCGCGAGGACCAGGCTCTCGGTGAGGAGCTGGCGGAGCAGACGGCCACGGCCGGCGCCGAGCGCGCTGCGGATGGCGAACTCGCGCATCCGGGTCAGCGAGCGGGAGAGCATCAGGCCCGCGACGTTCACGCAGGCCATGACCAGCAGCAGCGCCACGCCCGCCATCAGGGCCAGGAGCTGCGGGCGCACCTTCGTGACCAGGTCGTCATGGAGAGGCGTCACGGTGACGCCCCAGCCCGTGTTGTGGGCCGGGCGCTCGCGCTCGAGGTTCCGGGCGATCACGGCCATCTCCGCCCGGGCCTGGGCCACGGATACACCCGGCGCCAACCGGGCCACGCCGGCCAGGAAGCGGCCGCCCCGCTCACGGAAATCCTCGTCGATGGTGAACGGCTGCCAGAGCGTGCTGCCCGCCGGCAGGTCGAGCTGCGGCGGCATCACGCCGACGACGGTGTTTAGCCGGCCATCCACCGTGACGGGCTTGCCGACGATCCCGGCGTCCGCGCCGTACCGCCGCCGCCAGAGGCCGTCACTGAGCACGACAACGGGCGGCGCGCCCGGCGCGGCGTCCGCTTCGACGAACCCGCGCCCCAGCGCGGGCGCCACGCCGAGGGTCTCGAAGAAGCGCGACGTCACGATACCCGTGCGGAGCCGGACGGGGTCGCCCGTCCCCGAGAGGGTGGCCGGCCAGGCCGCGAAGGCCGACAGGGAGTCGAACGACCTGGCCCGCTCCTGCCATCGTGTGAAGTTGACGGAAGAGACGGTGTTGCGTGGGTTGCCGCTGCGGGGGTTGCGCTCCCAGACCGCGACCACGCGCGACGGCTCGTGGAAGGGAAGGGGCCGCAGCAGCGCCGCCTCCACCAGGCTGAAGATCGCGGCGTTGGCGCCGATGCCGATGGCCAGGGTCAGGACGGCGACCACGGCGTATCCGGGCGACCGGGACAGCTGGCGCAGCGCGTAGCGGACGTTCTGGAGCACGGGAACCCTCCTTAACCGGGGACGTCGACGACGACGACAGTGGCGTCGTCCTGGAGCGGACCGCCGTCCGCGAACTCCACCGCTCTGTCGAGCACCGCGCGCGCGGCATCGGTCGCGGTGAGATCGCGCATCCCCCGCAGCGCGGCCAGCAGCCGCTTCTCGCCGAGCTCGCCCCTTCGTCCCTCGGCCTCGACGATGCCGTCGGTGTAGAGGACGAGCCGGTCGCCCGGCCGCAGCGGCAGCTCGGCTTCCTGATAGCGCGCGCCATCGATCATGCCGAGCACCGGCCCGCCCTGGTCGAGCCGATGGACCGTACCGTTGGCGCGCAGCAACAGCGGCGGCGGGTGGCCCGCGTTCGCGTATGTCAGGGTGCCGCGGGACCGGTCCAGGACTGCGTGGACGAGCGAGACGAACCGGTCGGGGGCCAGCCGCGCGGACAGCGCCGCGTCGAGCCGATGGCACACCTCGCTCGGCGCCATCGGCGACGTCATGAGGTCCCGGAGCGTGGCGTGGGCGCTGGCCATGAGCAGCGCCGCCGGCGTGCCCTTGCCGCAGACGTCGGCGATGGCCACGGCCAGGCGGCCCCCATCAAGCGCCGCCAGCTCGAAGGCGTCGCCGCCGAGGCGCTCCGCGAAGCGCCACGCCGCCCCCACCGCGTGGCCGGGGACCGCGGGCAGCGGACGGGCCAGCAGCCGGCGCTGGACCTCGCGCGCGTCGTCCTCGAGCCGTTCCGCGCGCCGCCGTTTGCGCCCTGCCGCTACTTGCGCGCGGACGGTGGCCATGAGGCGGGCGTTGTCGAAGGGCTTCTCCACGAAGTCCGCCACCCCGTTGCGCATGAGGGCCACCGCCAGCGGCACGGTCGACCAGGCCGTCATCACCACGATGGGCAGCGCGGGCGCTTTGGCGCGGACGCGGTCCACCAGCTCCAGGCCCTCGTGGCCCGAGGTCGTGTCGCGCGCGTAGTTGAGGTCCATGACCAGGAGGTCGAACGGCTCGGGACCGGCGGCCTCGAGCGCGGCCAGGACCGCCGCCGGCGACGCCGCCGCCTGGACGGTGAACCCGTTCAGCTTGAGGAGCAGCCTCACGGCCTCCAGCACGTCGGGCTGGTCGTCCGCGACCAGGACGTGGCCGGCGCTCTCGGCCATGGGGACGGGCTGCACGCTCATCTCACTCCGAGCGCAGGACGACGAGGGGATCGAGCCGCGAGGCGCGCCGCGCCGGAAGATAGCTGGCGAGCGCGGCCACGGCGACGACGGCGGCCACGGATCCGGCGAGCGTGACGGGATCGTTCCCGGAGACGCCGAAGAGCAGGCCCGCCATGGCGCGGCCGGCGGCATGCGCCCCCAGCAAGCCCAGGACGAGCCCCGCCGCCACGGCCGGCATGCTCTGCGCCAGGAGCGTGGAGACGACCTGGAACCGCCGCGCGCCCAGCGCCAGGCGCACGCCGATCTCACGCGTGCGCTGGCCGACGGCGTGGGAGACGACGCCGTAGATGCCGACGAGGGCGAGGAAGACGGCAATGCCGGCGAAGCCGGCCAGCATCAGGGCGGCGAAGCGGCGGTTGGCGATCGAGCGCGACACCACCGCGTCGAGGCCGCTCACGTTGAAGACGGGAAGGTCGGGGTCCAGGGCCCTGACCTGCTCGCGCAGCGCGGGGACCATCGCCGCCGGCCCGCGTGCCACGACGGTCATGCCCTGGGATGGGAACTGGTCTTGAAGGAGGTAGAGCTGGAGGTTGGCGGGCTCGTCGAGGCCGTAGTGGCGGACGTCGCCCACGATGCCCACGACCTCGAGCCAGCGGTCCCAGAGCCGGACGCGCTTGCCGACCGCCGCATCGCCCGGCCAGATCCGACGGGCCGTGCCCTCGCTCACCAGCGCCACGCCCGGCGTGCTCGCGCGGTCGCGCGCGTCGAAGCGGCGGCCCTCCACGAGGCGCAGGCCGACGGCGTCGAAGTACCCCGGGCTGACGATGTAGCGCTCCATGTCGGGCATGTCGGGGCCCGCGGGGCGGCCTTCGACCTCGACGCCGACGCGATCGAAGTTCCCGCTCAGGGCCAGGTTGCTGACGACGCCGCTGGCCTCCACGCCCGGGACGGCGGCGACGCGCTCGAGCAGGGCGGAGAAGAACCGCGCGTGCATTTCGTCCTCGGGGTAGCGCGCGCCGGGCAGCCACAGCTCGAGGGCCACGACGCCCTGCGGCTGGAACCCCGGGTTCACCGCCTGCAGGCTCGCCAGGCTGCGCACGGACAGGCCCGCGGCGCTCAACAGCACGAAGGCGGCGGCCACCTCTCCCACGATGAGGAGAAGGTTGAACCGCCCCGCGCGGGCGCCGCCGGCGATCCGCCCGCCGTCCTTCAGCGACTCCGCGGGATCGGCCGACCGCGCGTGCAGCACGTGGGGAAGCCCGACGAGGCCCGCCGTCACGACCGCCGCCGCCGCGGCGAAGGCGGCGATCCGCCAATCGAGCGAGACCCGCGCCAGGTCCGGAAGGACCACGGCGGCCAGCCGCTCCACGGCACCGGTGACCCATACCGCCAGGCCCAGGCCCACGGCCGCGCCCAGGACCGCGATCAACAGCGCCTCGGCCAGGACCAATCGCGCCAGGCGCGCCGGCGACGCGCCGAGCGCCCGGCGGATGGCCATCTCACGCCGGCGCGCGGACGAGCGGGCCAGCACCATGTGCGCCACGTTCGCGCAAGCCAGCAGCAGCACCAGGCCCACCGCCGCCAGCAGCAGCACGAGGATGCGGCGCGCGCCGTGGGCCACCTCCTCGGCCAGCGGCGCGACGCGCACGCCCACGCCCGCGTTCTGGTCCGGGAAGTCGCGGCGCAGGCCGCCGGCGACGACGTCCATCTCGGACTGGGCCTCGGCCATCCGCACACCCGCGCGCAGGCGCGCGACGGCGCGCATGTGGCGGGCGGAGTGCATGGACGGCTCGTAGACGCCGGCCAGCGGCTTGTACAGCTCGGGCTCCTCGATGACGCTCGAGGGCGGCGGCTCGTACGACGCCGGCAGCACGCCCACCACCTCGTGGGGCGCGCCGCTCACCATCACCGTTCGCCCGACTATCGTGAGATCGCGGTGGAAGCGCCGCGCCCACAGGCCATCGGTGATGACGACGACCCGGTTGCGTCCCGGGACGTCGTCGTCGGCGGTGAGCGCGCGGCCCAGGGCCGGGGCCACGCCCAGCACCCGGAAGAAATCCCGGGACACGAGCGCGGCGGGCAGGCGCTCCGGTCCACCTTCGCCGGAGAGGACGAAGTGGGCGTCGTCGAAGGGCGCGACCTTCTCAAATGACCGGCTGCGCGCCGCCCAGTCGTGGGCGTCGGGATAGGACACCTGCCCGCGCCGCTCGCGGCTCTTTTCGTGCGTGCTCCACAGCATCACCAGGCGGTCGGGGTGCGGATAGGGAAGCGGGCGCACCAGCAGCCGCTCCACGACCGCCAGGATGGCCAGGTTCGCGCCGATGCCCACGCCCAGGGTGGCCAGCACCACCACGCAGAAGCCGGGGGCGGCGGCCAGACGCCGCGCGGCGTGGCGCAGGTCGGCGACGAGGCCGGTCATGACCGCAGCGCCACCATCGGGTCGACCTTGGCCGCGCGCCGGGCGGGGATGTAGCCGGCGAGCAGCGCGACCAGCAGCAGCGTGGCGGTGGCCGCGGCGAAGGTGAGGGGATCGCGCGCGCTCAGGCCGAAGAGCTGGGTCTCCACCACGCGGCCCATCCCGTACCCGCCCGGCAGGCCGAGGGCGACGCCGATGGCCACGAGCAGCGCCACGTCGCGCAGGACCATGCGGAGCACGTCCCGCCGCTGCGCGCCCAGCGCCATGCGGATCCCGATCTCGCGCGTGCGCAGGGCCACCGCGAAGGCCATGACACCGTAGAGGCCGAGCGCGGCCAGAAGCGTGGCCAGGACGCCGAAGGCCGCGGACAGCGCGGCCACCATCCGCTCGACGAACAGCGACTCCCGCACCTGCGCGCGCATGGTCTTGAGCTCGCTGACGGGCAGGTCGGCGTCCACGCCGCGCACCAGGCCGTTCACGCGGCCGATGAGGGCGTCCGGGGCCCCGGCGGTGCGCGCGTAGAACGTCATCCCGCCCAGGACCTCGCGCTGCGCGTGCGAGAGGAAAACGAACCGCCGCTGCTCCTCGCGCAGCGACACGGCCTTGCCGTCCTTGACGACGCCGACGATCTCGACGTCCTGGTGCCTCGGCGGGCGGCCGTAGCCGAAGCGCCGGCCGATGGCCTGGCCGCCGAAGTACCGCCGGGCGAAGCTCTCGTTCACGACCGCCACCTCGGGGGCCTGCGGCCCGTCGCTCTCCGTGATCGGCCGTCCCTCCACCACCGGGATGCCCAGGGTGTCGAAGAAGTCAGGCGCCACGCAGGCGAAGTTGGGGTTCATGTCCTCCCCGTCCTTCGGCTCGTAGCCGGGGATCCTGATGGTCGCGGAGTTGTCGCTGTTGGTCATGAACGGCAGGTCGGAGATGCTGGCCGCGCGCACGCCGGGCTCGGCGACGAGCGCCTCGCGGATGCGGGCGAGGACGGCCAGCTGGCCGGAGATGTCCAGGCCGTTGCGCGACGGGTCCACCGAGAAGGTCACGAGCTGCTCCGGCTGGAAGCCCGGGTCCAGGGCGCGGAGGTTGCCGAGGCTGCGCGTGAACAGCCCGGCCCCGACCAGCAGCAGCAGCGACAACGCGATCTGCGCCACCACCAGCGCGCGCCGGAAGCGGAACGGGGCCGCGCCGCCGATCACCGCGCCGGCCTCGTTCTTGAGCGTGGTGGCCAGCGTCACCCGGCTCGTCTGCAGCGCCGGGACGATGCCGAACAGGGCCGCCGTGAGGACGGTGAGGACCAGGGCGAACAGGCCCAGGCGGAGGTCGGGCTCGGAGCGCAGGATGAGGGCCGCGTCCTGGAAGGGGAGGGCGGCGATCATGGCCCGGCCCAGCCACGAGGAGACGAACAGGCCCAGCGCCCCGCCGAACGCGGATAGGACGAGGCTCTCCACGAGCAGCTGGCGGATGAGGCGCGCCCGGCCGGCGCCGAGCGCGAGCCGCACGGCCAGCTCCTTCTGCCGCGACGACCCGCGGGCCAGGAGCAGGTTGGCCACGTTGGCCGAGGCGATGATCAGGACCAGGCCCACCATGCCCATGAGCACCAGCAGCGGCGAGCGGGCCTGGTCGCGCAGGCCCGACGTGCCCCGCCCGCCGGGGACGAGCTCCAGCTTCTTCGCGAAGAACTCGGTCCGGAACTTCTCCGACTTGGCGGTCAGGCTCTTGGCGTCCTCCTGGAGGAGCTGCGCATAGAGGACGTTGATCCCGGCGCGCGCCGCGTCCAGGCCCACGCCGTCGCGCAGGCGGCCCATCACGGTCAACCACCGCGAGCGCCAATCGCCGTGCACCGGCTTCCAGTGGGGCAGCACCTGGGGCTGCATGGCGATCGGGACGAACAGGTCCACCGAGCTGCCCACCTCGACGCCGTGGAAGCCGGCCGGGGCCACGCCCACGACCGTCATGGGATGGCCGTTGATGCGAATGCTGCGGCCGATCGCGCGTGGATCGCCGCCGAAGCGGCTCTCGAAGAAGGCATGGCCGAGGACCACCACGGGGTGCGCGCCGGGCGTGCGGTCGTCTTCGGGACCGAGCAGCCGTCCGGCGGCCGGTGTCAGGCCGAGGACGCCGAAGTACGTCCCCGAGACGAGGTCGGCGTCCGCGTTCTCCGTGTGCGCGCCGTCCGCGAAGTGGACCGGCGTGAGCCAGTGGGCGAGCACGCCGGAGAAGACCGTGTTGTGGTCGCGCAGGCCCTCGTACATCGGCAACGACAGCGGCGTGAGGGTCGACGACTGCGAGGAGCTGCGTCCGGAGAATTGTCCCGGCGCGTCCACGACCACGAGACGGGCCGGATCGTGGACCGGCAGCAGGCGGAACATCACCTGGTCCATCAGGCCAAAGATGGCCGCGTTGGCGCCGATGCCGAGGGCCAGGGTCATCACCACCACCGCCGTGAAGCCCGGGCTCTTCGCGAACGACCGCAGCGCGTACCGCACGTCCTGGCGAAGCGTTTCCATCGGTCTTCGGTCCTCCGAGCGAGAGGAATGGCGAAGACCATGCCAAACCCTTCCGCGCCGCCTCGAGAGTGACTTGCAGCGGCGGGGCGGCGGCGGAATGCGCCGAGTTTGGGACTGGCGTGTCCCACGAACGGACACATATCAAAACAGGAGCGTGCGTACCGTGCCGTTAAACGTCCCCCGTCCAACTCCTTGCGTGTCCCACCGGTCCTGGCATGGGCCTTGGAGTAACACCCATCGCCATGGACATACCGCGCCCCCACGCCGCCCGCCGCCGCCGCACGCGCCAGCTCGCGCTGGCCGGAGGGGCGGCCCTCTTCGTGCTCGGCACCACGCTCGGGGTGTCGCGCCTCAAGCCGGCGGCGCCCTCGGTGGCGCGGGCCGCCGTGGTGCTCGACACCGTGAAGCGCGGGCCGATGGTCCGCCAGGTCCGCGGCATGGGCACGCTCGTGCCCGAGGAGATCCGCTGGATCCCCGCCGCCACCGACGGCCGCGTCGAGCGCGTCGTGGTGCAGCCGGGCACGCGCGTCCTTGCCGACACCGTGCTCGTCGAGCTCAGCAACCCCGAGGTGGAGCTGCGGGCCATCGAGGCCGAGTCGCAGCTCCGCGCGGCGGTCGCGTCCTACAACGACCTGCGCGTCCGGCTGCAGAGCCAGCGCCTGGACCAGGAGGCCGCCGCGGCCCGCGTGGAGGCCGAGATGCAGCAGGCGCGGCTGCGCGCCGAGGCCGACGAGGAGCTCTCGCGGCAGGGGCTGGTGGCGGACATGACGAAGAAGATCTCGCGGAGCGCGGCCGACGAGCTGGCCAACCGCGTGGTCATCGAGGGCAAGCGCCTGGCCATCGGCCGCGAGGCCATCGCCGCGCAGCTCCAGGTCCAGGCGGCTGAGGTCGAGCAGCGCCGCGCACTGGCCCGCCTGCGGCGCGAGCAGCTGGCCGGCCTGAAGGTCCGCCCGGGCCTGGCCGGCGTGCTCCAGCAGGTCGGCGTGGAGGTCGGCCAGCAGGTCACGCCGGGCACGAACCTGGCGCGCGTGGCGCAGCCTGAGCGGCTCAAGGCGGTGATCCGCGTGCCAGAGACGCAGGCGCGCGACCTGGTGCCCGGCCAGCCCGCGGCCATCGACACCCGCAACGGGATCGTGCCGGGCCACGTCGCCCGCGTCGATCCCGCGGCCCAGAACGGCACGGTGACCGTGGACATCGCGCTCGAGGGGCCGCTGCCGCGCGGCGCCCGGCCGGACCTGACCGTCGACGGGACCATCGACCTCGACCGCCTGGCCGACGTCATACAGGTGGGCCGGCCCGCGCAGGGGCCGGCCGAGGGACAGTCCACGCTCTTCCGGCTGGAGCCGGACGGCGTGCACGCCTCGCGCGTGCCCGTGAAGCTGGGCCGCGCGTCCGTCACGCTGGTCGAGGTCCTCGACGGCCTGGCCCCCGGGGACCAGGTCATCCTGTCCGACACCAGCGCGTGGGAGAAGGCGAACCGCATCCGCATCGAGTAGGGAAGGACCGAGGAACCGAGGAAGGAGACCATGGCCGAAACGCTGATCCATCTGGAGAACCTGGGGAAGGTCTTCGAGACCGACGAGGTGGAGACCCACGCCCTGTCGAGCGTCCACCTCACCATCGACCGCGGGGAGTACGTGGCCATCGCCGGGCCCTCGGGCTGCGGGAAATCGACGCTGCTCTCCATCCTCGGCCTGCTGGACTCTCCCACCACGGGGACGTACCTGCTCAACGGCCGTCCGGTGCAGGACCTGGACGTGGGCGAGCGCGCGCGGATCCGCAACCGGGAGATCGGCTTCGTCTTCCAGAGCTTCAACCTCATCGGAGACCTGACGGTCTTCGAGAACGTGGAGCTGCCCCTCTCCTATCGCGGCATACCCGCGGCGGAGCGCGCCACGCGCGTCAAGGCCGCGCTCGAGCGCGTGGGCATGGGGCACCGGGCCCGCCACCTGCCCGGCCAGCTCTCCGGCGGCCAGCAGCAGCGCGTGGCGGTGGCCCGGGCCCTGGTGGGCCAGCCACAGGTCCTGCTGGCCGACGAGCCCACCGGCAACCTCGACTCGCGCAACGGCGAGGCGGTGATGGAGCTGCTGCGCGAGCTGCACCGCGGCGGGGCCACCATCTGCATGGTCACGCACGACCCGCGCTTCACGCGCTACGCGGAGCGCGCCGTCCATCTGTTCGACGGGCGCGTGGTGGACGAGAGCGCCGAGCGGCCGCTGGAGGCACAGCCCGCGGGAGTGGCCTGATGGGCCTGGCCACCGACCTGCGTCACGCCCTGCGCGGCCTCATGGCCGAGCGGGCCTGGACGGCCGTGGCCGTCACCACGCTGGCGCTGGGCATCGGGGCCAACGCCGCCATCTTCGCCGTGGTGGACGCCGCCCTGCTGCGGCCGCTGCCGTTCGCGGACCCGGAGCGGCTGGTCGCGGTCTGGGGGCTGGAGGCGGGCAGCGGCCCGCAGCGACAGCGGACGTCCTACCCGGACTTCCGCGATTTCCAGCAGGGCGCGACGCGGTCCTTCGAGGGCTTCGCGGCCTACCGGCCGAGCACGGTCACGCTCACCGCGCCCGACGTCGAGCCGTTCCGGGTCGAGGGCGCGGTCGCGTCGCGCGAGCTCTTCCCGATGCTGCGCGCCGTCCCCCTCTTCGGCCGCGTCTTCACGGCGGACGAGGACCGTGCCGGCGGGCCGGCGGCCGTGCTCCTCTCCGAGGGCCTGTGGCGCGAGCGCTGGGGCGGCCGCGACGTCGTGGGACAGGCGGTCACGCTGGACGGCGAGCCTCACACGATCGTGGGCGTCATGCCGGGCGCGTTCCGCTTCCCGGCCGAGGCGCTGCTTTGGACGCCCGCCGGCCGCGAGCCGCGCAATGAGTTCCGCGGCATCCACATGTATCGCGTGGCGGCGCGGCTGAAGCCGGACGCTGAGCTGCCGGCCGCGTCCGGCGAGCTCGCGCAGGTCGCGGGCCGGCTGGCCTCCGCCTACCCGGACGACAACGCCGGCCGCACCGCGCTCGTGGAGCCGCTGCAGCGCTCGCTGGTGGGCGAGGCGCGCCCCGCGCTCCTCATGGTGCTGGGCGCGGTGGTCCTGGTGCTGCTCATCACGTGCGCGAACTTCGCGGCCCTGCTGGTCGCGCGCTCCAGCCGCCGCACGCGCGAGCTGGCCGTGCGGGTCACGCTCGGCGCCACGCGCGGACGTCTGGTCGGGCAGCTCCTCACCGAGACCGCCCTGGTATCGGTGCTCGGCGCCGTGGCGGCCCTCGCGGTGGCCGCGTGGCTCGTCCCCGTCCTCGTCTCCCTGGCCCCGCCCGACCTGCCGCGGCTCCAGGAGGTGGCGTTCGACCGCCGGGTGGCCCTCGTCTGCCTGGGCGTCACCGTCCTGACCGCGTGCCTGTTCGCGGCGGCGCCCGCCGTCGTGGCCACCCGTGTGCAGCCGGCCGAGGTCCTGCGGTCGGAGTCCGGCCGCGCCTCGGCGGGGCGCGCGCGCCAGCGCCTGCGCCAGGCGCTGACGCTGGCCCAGACCACGCTGGCCGTGGTCCTGCTGATCGGGGCCGGCCTCCTCGTGCGCAGCCTCTCCGCTCTCCACCGCGTGGAGCCCGGCTTCGTCACGTCCGGGGTCATGGCCGCCGAGGTCTACCTCCCCGAGTCGCGCTATCCGACCTGGCGGGACTGGGAGCGCACCTTTGCCGCGATCCGCGAACGGGTGGCCGCGCTGCCCGGCGTGGAGTCGGCCGCGGTGGCAAACGTGGATCCGTTCGGCGGCGGGTTCGAGGCGCGCTTCGAGATCGAGGGGCGGCCGCCGTTCGAGAAGGGCCGCCAGCCGGAGCCAGCCATCCGGATGGTGTCGTCGGACTACGTGCGCACCACGGGGCTGCGTTTCGTGCGCGGGCGGGACCTCACGCCCGCGGACCGGCCCGGAGCGCACGGCGTGGTCCTGATCAACGAGGCCATGGCGCGGAAGTTCTTCGCGGGCGAGGACCCGCTCGGCCGGCGCCTGCTGCGCCGGTGGTGGGCCAAGGACATGCCCGAGGCCTGGGAGATCGTGGGCATCGTGGGCGACGTGAAGACGGCGTCGCTCGAGGGCGAGCCGGACGACGCCATCTACTTCCCGGCCGCGCAGGTCTCCTTTGCCTCGATGACGCTGGTCGTGCGCACGGCGAGGGCCGCGGACACGATGGCCGGCGAGATCGGTGCCGCGGTGCGGGCCGTGGACCCGCTGCTCGCGGTGGGCCGCGTGCGCGCGCTCGACGACATCGTGGCGGAGAGCATGGGATCGCGGCGGTTCAACGCCACGCTCATCGGGGTCTTCGCCGGCCTGGCCATCCTGCTGGCCACCATCGGCCTCTACGGCGTGCTGTCGTATTCCGTGGCGCAGCGCGGGCACGAGATCGCGGTGCGGCGCGCGCTCGGCGCCCGCGCCGCCGACATCGTCGCCCTCGTCTCGCGGCAGGCCGCGGTGATGTCCGCCGCGGGCCTGGCCCTGGGCGCCGTGGGCGCCGTGATCCTGGCCCATGCTCTGCGGGCCATGCTCTTCGGCGTCCGGCCCCTCGATCCGCTGACGCTGGGGGTGGTGGCGGCGGCCGTGTCCCTGGCCAGCGCCGCCGCCTGCCTCGGGCCGCTGTCCCGCGCCCTCACGGTGGACCCCGCGCACGCGCTGCGCGGGGAGTGAGTGGCGCCCCTCGCCCGCCTGCGCGGCGTGGAGAAGAGCGTCCCGCAGGGAGGCGGGCGGCTCTTCCTGCTTCGGCGCATCGACCTCGAGGTGGCGGAGGGCGACTTCGTCTCCGTCATGGGCCCTTCGGGCGCGGGCAAGACGACGCTGCTGAACATCCTCGGCCTGCACGACGACGACTTCGCCGGCGAGTACGAGCTGGACGGCCGCGCGGTGCACGCGCTGTCGCGCGGCGACCGGATGGCCCTGCAGAAGAAGACCATCGGGTTCGTCTTCCAGAGCTACCACCTGCTCGACGACCTGACCGTGGCCGAGAACCTGGACCTGCCGCTCTCGTACCGCGGGATCGCCAAGGGCGAGCGGCAGGCCCTGGTGGCGGACACGCTGGACCGCTTCGGCATCGTGGGCAAGAAGGACCTGTACCCGACGCAGCTCTCCGGCGGGCAGCAGCAGCTGGTGGGCGTGGCCCGCGCGGTCATCGCCCGCCCGCGGCTGATCCTGGCCGACGAGCCGACGGGCAACCTGCACTCGGGCCAGGCGCGGGAGGTGATGGAGCTGTTCGCGCGCCTCAACGCGGAAGGCACGACGATCATCCAGGTCACGCACTCGGAGGAGAACGCCGCCTACGGCCGCCGCGTGGTCCAGCTGCGCGACGGGTGGATCCAGCCGCAGTAGCATGGGCGGAGTGCGTTCCTCGCCCCGCCCGTTCCGGATCCTGGCCGCGGACGACCAGGCCGACATCCTCGAGGCCCTGGCCCTGCTGCTCAAGGGCGGGGAGTTCGAGCTGGAGACCGCGCGGTCCCCGGCGGAGGTCGTGCGCGCGGTGGAGTCCGGGGACCTCGACGTGGTCCTCATGGACCTCAACTACGCGCGGGACACGACCTCGGGCCAGGAAGGCCTCGACCTGCTCTCGCGCCTGAAGGCGGCCGACCCCACGCTGCCCGTCGTGGTCATGACGGCCTGGGCCAGCGTGGACCTGGCGGTGGAGGCCATGCGGCGCGGCGCGCGCGACTTCCTTCAGAAGCCGTGGGAGAACGCGCGCGTGCTCACGATCCTGCGCACGCAGGCCGAGCTGGCCCGGGCCCTGCGGCGCGGCGCTAGCCTGGAGGCCGAGAACCGCGCGCTGCGCGCGGACGGCCCCGCCGATTTCGTCGCGGCAGCGCCCGCCATGCGGCCGGTGCTGGAGATGGTGGCGCGCGTGGGCCCCTCGGACGCCAACGTCCTCCTCACCGGGGAGAGCGGGGCGGGCAAGGGGACGATCGCGCGGGCCCTGCACGCGGCCTCGCCGCGGGCCGCGCGCCCGCTGCTGAGCGTCAACGCGGGCGGCCTCTCCGAAGGCGTCTTCGAGAGCGAGCTGTTCGGCCACGTGAAGGGCGCCTTCACCGACGCCAAGACGGACCGCATGGGCCGGTTCGAGATGGCCGACGGCGGCACGCTGTTCCTCGACGAGATAGCCAACGTGCCGATGGGCCTGCAGTCCAAGCTGCTGCGGGTGGTGGAGAGCGGCGAGTTCGAGCGCGTGGGATCGTCGCGCACGCGGAAGGTGGACGTCCGGCTCCTCTCCGCCACCAACGCGGACCTGCGCGCGGAGGTGGCGGCCGGGCGCTTCCGCCAGGACCTCCTCTTCCGACTCAACACCATCGAGATCGCGATACCGCCCCTGCGCGAGCGGGCCGAGGACATACCGGCGCTGGCCGGCCACTTCCTGGCCGCGCACGCCCGCCGCTACCGCAAGCGCGTGGCCGGCTTCGACGAGGGGGCGCTCCTGGCCCTGGCGCGCCACGCCTGGCCGGGCAACGTCCGCGAGCTGGACCACGCGGTGGAGCGGGCCGTGCTGATGGCCCGGGGCGACCGCATCGGCGCCGCCGACCTCGCCCTGCGCCCTGACGGGGGCGCCGCCGCCCGCCTCGACGACATGAGCCTGGAGGAGGTCGAGTGCCTGCTCATCAAGAAGGCGCTGGCGCGCCACGACGGCAACGTGAGCCGCGCGGCGGAGGCCCTGGGCCTCTCGCGCAGCGCCATGTATCGCCGCCTGCAGCGCTACGGCATCTAGCGGGCAGGGCGGGCTCGATCCGCCGCGCATGAAGGCCAGGCGCCGCCGGCGCCTCACCCACACGCGGCGCGTCCTGCTGCTGGTGGCGGGCGCGCTATTGCCGGCGGTCGCGGCCACGCTCGTCCTGACGTTCGCGGTCCATCTCTCGCCCGGCCTCCGCGTCACGCTGGTGGCCGGGATCGTCCTCATGGCCCTCGGCGCCCTGGCCGCGCTGCACGAGGCGATCGTCCGGCCGCTGCAGACGCTGGGCAACCTGACGGGCGCGCTGCGCGAGGGCGACTTCTCGTTCCGGGCCCGCACCGACGGCAGCCAGGATCCGTTGAACCTCGCCTTCGTGGAGCTGAACGCCCTGGCCGCCGTGCTCCGCGAGGAGCGGCTGGAGGCGCTGGAGGCCACCGCGCTCCTGCGCAAGGTGCTGGCCGAGATCGACGTGGCCGTGCTGGCCTTCGACGCCGAGAGGAAGCTGCGCCTCGTGAACCGCGCGGGCGAGCGCCTGCTGGGGATGCCGTCCGAGCGACTGATCGGCCTGGGCGCCGAAGAGCTGGGCCTGGCGGAGCAGCTCCACGGGAGCGGCCCGCGCGTCGCGGACCTCCGGCTGGGCGGCGAGTCCGGCCGGTTCGAGGCCCGCCACGGCACCGTCCGCCAGGGCGGGCGGCCCGTGGACCTGCTCGTCCTCGCCGACGTGAGCCGGGCGCTGCGCGAGGAGGAGCGCCAGGCCTGGCAGCGGCTCATCCGCGTCCTGGGCCACGAGCTCAACAACTCGCTCACGCCCATCCGCTCGGTCACGTCGAGCCTGGAGGACCTGGCCGCGCGGAAGGAGCGCCCGGCCGACTGGGAAACGGACCTGCGCCGCGGCCTCGCCCTCGTCGGCGGAAGGGCGGCCGCCCTGTCCCGCTTCATGGAGGGGTACGCGCGCCTGGCCCGCCTGCCGCCGCCGGAGAAGGCGCGCGTGCCCGTCGCGGATCTCGTCCAACGTTCGGTGCGCCTGGAGACCCGCGTGCCGGTGGACCTGCGTCAGGGGCCGGAGCTGGAGATCGAAGCCGACGCCGACCAGGTCGAGCAGGCGCTCATCAATCTCGTGCGCAACGCCGCCGACGCGTCCCTCGAGACCGGCGGGGGGGTACGCGTCTCCTGGCGTGCCTCCAGCCGCGAGGTCGAGATCTGCATCGAGGACGAGGGCCCGGGCCTGCCCGCCACGTCCAACCTGTTCGTGCCCTTCTTCACGACCAAGCCCCAGGGGTCGGGGATCGGCCTGGCCCTGAGCCGGCAGATCGCCGAGGGCCACGGCGGATCGGTCGTGCTGGAGAACCGGACGGACACCCGGGGCTGCGTGGCGCGACTGCGCCTGCCGCGCTGAGGCGGCCAGGGCTCACGCGCCACCTCAAAAAAGAGATGCCGAACCAAGAAATCTATTTGACACGAGTTGGACGGCTTGTGTACACTTTCCCCTTTGTATTCGGGGCGGTTTCGTGGTCTGAGCTGGCGTCTCCGACCGGGCCTCCCGGGAACGTTGTCAACAGTCGTCGTTTCTAGGAGCGCCATGAAACGAGCCCTCGTCCTCCTTCTGAGCCTCGCCGCCATCGGAGCGGTGGCGGCCGACGCCGAGAGCGCCACGGTGGCCGGCGGCTTCAACCACACGGTCGTCGTCAAGACCACCGACGGCAGCGTATGGTGCTGGGGCGCCAACGGTTCTGGCCAGCTCGGCGATACCAGCAACACTCAGCGTAAGACCCCTGTTCAAGCCGGCACCTTGGCTGGGATCACCGCCGTGGCGGCGGGCTCGAACCACACCTTGGCGCTGAAATCGGACGGATCCGTCTGGGCGTGGGGAGCCAACGGGTCGGGGCAGCTCGGTGACGACAGCGCGACGAACAGGAACTCTCCTGTCCAGGTCCGCATCTCACCGACCACGATGCTCTCGGGGATCATCGCCATCGCCGCCGGCGAGAACCACTCCGTTGCCCTGAAGAACGATGGGACCGTCTACACATGGGGCGAGAACGGCAGCGGTCAGCTCGCCACCGGCGGCACGACGGACCTCGACATGGCCACGGCAGTCACTGGGCTCACCGGGATCGTGGCGATCGGGGCCGGCGGCAATCACACGCTGGTCGTGACGAACGCGTTCAACAACCCGATGAAGTCCTGGGGAAAGAACTCGAACGGCCAGCTCGGAGACGGCACGACCACGAGCCCCGCCTTGAACCCCGTCTCCGTCAGCACGGTTACGGGAGCCAGCGCGACAACCGGCGGCGACGCCCACACGCTGACGCTCAAGAGCGATGGGACGGTGCTGGCGTGGGGTTACAACTTCTACGGCCAGCTGGGTGACGACAGCACGACACAACGCACGACGGCCGTGTCGGTAGTCGATCTGACGGGCGTCTCGGGTCTGGCAGCGGGCTACCACCACTCGCTGGCCGTCAAGAGCGACGGCACCGTCGTCGCCTGGGGGCGAAACCAATCCGGCCAGATCGGCGACGGGACCGAGGATACGGACCGGCATACTCCCGTCGACGTCAATACGATAACGAATATCGTCGGGGTGGGTGCGGGTCAGTACCATAGCGTCGCCGTGTCGTCAGACGGTGTCGTGTGGGCCTGGGGCCAGAACAACTCCGGCCAGATCGGCGATGGCACCACGACCGATCGGCTGGAACCGGTCAAGATCAGCGAGGCCGGATTCTCGTGGAAGGCGGGCACCCCGACCTTCAACCCCGGCCCCGGGACATTCACCGTCAACACGAACCAGTCGGTCACGATCTCCTGCGCAACGACGGGCGCGACGATCCGCTACACCACCGACGGCACGGATCCGAACGGTTCCTCGCCCGTCTACACCGCCGCGCTGTCATTCACCGCCAGCACGACGTTGAAAGCGATTGCATCGAAGTCCGGCCTCTCCGACAGCAACATCGCCGGCGGGATCTACACCCTGAAGGTCGTGCTGCCGACCTTCGCACCCGCGCCCAACACCTACACCAGCGCCCAGAACGTCACCATCGCTACAACGACCACCGGCGCCACCTTGCGTT
>Ga0075428_100001734_pt1 | contig 23281 bp, 17 predicted proteins | sample RhiMetdeltSRZDD2_FD_75291 | JGI IMG/M metagenome (GOLD analysis project Ga0075428, IMG submission 75291) | Populus rhizosphere microbial communities from Tennessee, USA - Rhizosphere MetaG P. deltoides SRZDD2 | ecosystem: Host-associated > Plants > Roots > Rhizosphere > Soil | place: USA... | reverse complement strand
ATCCACATCCGCTTCGCCGTCGAGGGGAGGCTGTAGTCGATCACCGTCAGGAGGGGTCTGAGGACCTCCCCGCGGGCGGCGAGCGCCTCGCGGGCGCTCAGAGCCGCGTGGAGCGCTTCCCCCCTGAGTGTCGGCGCCTGGTCTCGCAGCGCCTGCTCGAGATCTTGGGGCTGCGCGCTGGCGGCCGAAACCAGGCCGAAAGCGGCGAACAGGGGGACGAGGGCGCGAAAGGGCCTGGTCACTCCGACAAGATAGCCCACAAGACTGCGGCGGGCATCTCGGGCCTGCAAGAGCGCGGCTTTTCAGTCTTATTTCGAGACGGACCGCTGGCGATCGATCGCGGCTCTCTGCGGAGGATCGAGGACGTACACGTCCGGGGCCGTTTGGAGGCTCCCGTCCTCCTCCACCCACGCGGTGAGGTAGACGATGTGGACCGGCACGGGAGGCTGCACCGGAAGATGCCGCTCCTCCGGCTGGGCGAGCGCCTCCCGTAGACGTTCGCCGGCCTCCCCCGGCATCAGCTCTGCCGCGAGATCGAGCGGTCGCTCGACGCGAATGCAGCCGTGGCTCAGGTCCCGCTCGGCGCGGCCGAACAGGTGCCCGGCGGGGGTGTCGTGGAGGTAGATGTGGAACTTGTTCGTGAGATCGAACTTGAGCCTGCCGAGGGCGTTCGCGGGCCCCGGATCCTGACGGAGGTGGTACGGGAACTTCCCCTCGTCCACGGCGCTCCAGTCCACCGTCCTGGGATCGATCTCGCGGCCCTCCTCCCCCTCCCCCTCGAACAGCCGCAGACCGTGACGGGCGAGCGCGTTCCTGTTCTTGCGCAGCTCCGGCAGGTACTCCTTCACGACGATGCTCTCCGGGACGTTCCAGGGCGGGTTGGCGACGATCGACACGATCCTGTCGCTGAACACGGGCGTGGGGTTGAACGCGGTGCCGACCACGATCCGCATCCGCTGCGCGACCGCGGTCCCGCGGACCAGCTGGAGGTCGAACCCCGGTATGTTGACGAGGACGTGGGGATCGCCGAGGGCGCGCGGGAGCCAGCGCCACCGCTCCAGGTTCAGCTCGATCTCGGGGACTCGCGGATCGGACGCGTCGCGAAGCGTCTTGAGCACCTCGCGAAGCCGCACGTACTGCGGATGAGGTGGCGGAAGCCGCTCGAGCCACGCCGCGACGTCGTCGGCATCCGCGGCTCGCCTGAGCTCGGCGACGAAGTCGATCTCCGGCGGCTCCGAGTGCCAACCCTCCTGCACCTCGTCGGGATGGACGCGACCGGTCGCCACGTCGGAGGCGTACCGCAGCACGGCCGCGGTGAGCAGCACGTCGAAGTCGGCGAGACGGTTCGCGGCCGCTTCGTCGAGCCGCCCGTTCCCCAGCTGGGACCGGAGCGACTCGAGCCGCGGCGTCTCGTAGTCCTCGGCATCGAGCCCGTGCTCCCCCGCGCGCTTCAGGACCTCGATCGCCGTCGCGGCCCGAGGGAGAGGCTTCCCCGCGTCGTCGGACCAGGTGAGCCGCTCCGCCCGTTCCGCGTAGAAGGTCGAGAGCGTGCGACGCGTCGGGAACGCGCTGTCCGCCACGCGGAGCTGTCGGACGAGCGCGGTCTCCACCTCGTCCGGCGAGAGCTGGCTCTTCGGCGGGCGGGTGATGGCGGCCAGGCGAGCCTGGAGCCGCTCGGGGATCGGGTTGCTCGAGCCGCAGCCGGCCAGGAGGATCAGGGCGGCGACCCACGCCGTCTTCGTCATGGAAGTCGAGCCTAGCCGGACGAGGGTCGCCGGGCGATGGGGTGTTGACCCCACCGTGGCCGTTGTCTACGCTCCGTTCGAATGCTCGATCTCTTCGAAGCCATACGACGCGACGATCTCGCGTCGCTCCGCCGTCTGCTCGACGAGCATCCGGATCGGGTGGAGGCGCGGGACGCCTCGGGGGCGACGCCGCTCCACGTCGCGGTCGAGATCGACAACCCGGACACGGTGGAGCTCCTGCTCTCGCGTCGCGCGGACCCGGCGGCGCACTACGGCGACTCGGGGCACACGCCGCTGTCCTGGGCGGTGACGACGATGGCGCTCCAGGCGGCGGAGACGCTGGTGCGGCACGGCGTGAAGCCGGACCTGTTCTGCGCCGCCGGTCTCGGCCGCACCGAGGACGTCCGCTCGTTCTTCGACGCGAGCGGCGCGGTGCGCCCCGGTGCGTCCACGACGGGGAGCAGTCGTTACGACTCCGGCGGCCGCCGGCTCCCCTGCCCTCCCGAGTCCCCGCGGGAGATCGTCTCCGACGCGCTGTACATCGCCTGTCGCAACGGGCAGGCGGACGCGGCGCACGAGCTCCTCTCCCGGGACATCGACGTGAACTTCCCCGCGTTCATCGGGGGGAGACCGCTGCACTGGGCACACTTCGGCGGCGCGGCCGCGATCGTCGCGATGCTCGAGGCCGCCGGCGCCGATCCGACGCTGCGAGACGCCGAGTACGCCTGCACGCCTCGAGCGTTCGGCATCTGCGTCCCCTCGAGCTGGGGGCTCCTCCGTCACGTGGTCGAGCGGCTGCAGGCGGATCGATCCCTCGCGTCGATCGCCGACGGACGCGGGACGCCGCTCCACGAGGCCGCGCGGAGCGGGCACGAGAAGATCGTCCGTCTCCTGCTCGCGTGCGGCGCGGATCCCTCCGCGCGCGACCGGGATGGCAAGACGCCTCTCGACCTCGCGATCGAAGCGGGTCACGACGCGCTCCGTTCGGTCCTGACCCCAAGCTGATTCCACCGCGGACGACGATTCTCTTGCTCTTCGCGATCGTTCGTTGTATGTGGTAACAGCATACAAAGGCATGACGCGAAGGGGGGGCCATGCGCGGCGACCGCCCGGTCTTGGCCATGTTTTGGCTGGTCTTGGCGATTCTCCTCACGGGAGTCGCTCCTTCCAACTATGTCAATTTTGAATCTTCACAGGTCCATCCGATCAACCTGACGCCTTCGGGCGGACGCCTGCTCGCCGTCAACACGCCGGATGCGCACCTCGAGGTCTTCGTGGTCGCGCTGGACGGCGGCCTGACGCTGGAAGCGTCGATCCCCGTCGGGCTCGAGCCCGTGTCGGTGGTGGCGCGAACCGATTCCGAGGCCTGGGTCGTGAATCGCCTCTCCGATACCGTCAGCATCGTCGATCTCGACCTGCAGGTCACGGTCAAGACGCTCGCGGTCGGGGACGAGCCCGCCGACGTCGCCTTCGCCGGGGGGAAGGCCTTCGTCGCCGTGGGCGGGGAAGACGCGGTCAAGGTGTTCAACCTGGCATCGCTCGGATCGCCTCCCGCCAAGGTCGATCTGTTCAGCAAGAGCCCGCGCGCCTTGGCCGTGTCGCCGAACGGCGCCAAGGTCTACGCCGTCCCGCTGCACTCGGGGAACGAGACGACGGCGATCAACGAGAACGTCGTGTCGGGCCACGGCTCGTCGCTGATGGCGGGAAAGCTCTCGCAGCTCGGGCTGAGCGACATCGTTTGCGACGGAGCTCCGAACCCCTACCCGCCGCTCCCCGCCGGCATCGCCCGCAACCCCGCGCTCACCGACCCCTCCGACGGGATCCCGAAGGTGGGGCTGATCCTGCGCTGGAATCGAACGACCGCCCGATGGGAGGACGACGCAGGCCAAGACTGGACCCGCTGCGCCTGGCTCCGGCTCCCCGATCACGATCTCTTCGCGATCGACGTCGCGACGCTCCAGACCACCACCGTCGATCACCTCGGTACGTCGCTGTTCGACGTGTCGATCAATCCGGCGTCCGGGAAGATCTACGTGCCGAACACCGAGGCGCTGAACGCCACCCGCTTCGAGCATCCCCTCGGCGTGAGGGGACACGTCGTGGACAACCGGCTGGCGATCGTGGACCCCTCCGCCGGGAATGCAGTGACGGTCGTGGATCTGAACGGACACATCGATCGGGGGAGCAATCCCGCCACCAACCTCGTCGAGCGCCAGGCGAGCATCTCCCAGCCGGGGATGATGGTCTGGAAGAGCGACGGGTCCGCGGGCTACCTCACCGCCATCGGCTCACGGAAGGTCTTCCGCGTGAGCGCGAGCTGCACGCTCCCGGCGTGCATCTTCGGCCCGGCCCGCGCGACCCCCGACTCCGTCGTGGTCGGCGAGGGGCCGACCGGCGTCGCCCTGCACGAGGGGACGGGGACGCTCTACGTCCTCGATCGCTTCACGAACTCGATCGCGCTGGTCGATGCCGCATCGATGACGAAGTCCGGGGAGATCGAGCTGCACGACCCGAGCTCGGCCACGATCCGGAGCGGCCGCCGTTTTCTCTATGACGCGATCGACACGTCGGGGCACGGCGACGCCGCGTGCAGCAGCTGTCATATCTCGGGAGACCGCGACGGGCTCGCCTGGGACCTCGGGAACCCGGAGGGGGCGCTCGCGACCTACGGGACGCCGGGGGACAACGTTCGGTTCGTGACGGTCGTCTCGGGGACCCTGCAGGACTGCACGCCCGGAACGTCGAATTGCGCGTCTCACGCGGGCTTCGATCCCCAGAAGGGACCGATGACGACCCAGACGCTCCGCGGGATGATCGAGCCGCTCCACTGGCGCGGCGATCGCGGGACGCTCCTCGACTTCAACCAGGCGTTCGTCGGCCTGATGGGCCGTCAGGACATCGGCCCCATCGGCGGCAAGCCCGCGGGGCTGTCGGCCGAGGACATGGCCACGCTGCGTCAGTTCGCTCTCGGGATCCAGTTCCCCCCGAATCCTTATCGCAAGACGGACGACACGCTCCCCAACGTCCCGGTCGTCGTGCCGGATCACCCCGTGACGGGAAACCCGACGACGGGCGCGTCGGTGTTCGCGACCCTCCCGAACGGCGACCTCCTCCCCGCCCGCTGCGTCACCTGCCACGCGTCCTCGACGGGAACCGCGGGGGGGAAGCTCGGTGGATTCGAGCCGGGGAATCCCCCCTCGGACCTCGCGGCGCTCGCTCAGGGGCAGGCGGTCCTCTCGGCTCACAACGACCTGAAGATCCCGCACCTGCGGAACCTGTACGAGAAGATCGGGCCGATCCAGGGCCCGCACTCGGGGGCTCCCCCCGAGCGCAAGACGGGGTTCGGATACCGCCACGACGGCAGCATCTCCGATCTCGCGACCTTCCTCTCGCTGAACGTCTTCGGGCTGAACGCGCAACAGATTCGCGACGTCTCCGCGTTCCTGCTGTACTTCCCGACCGGCACGCGGCCGGCGGTCGGCAAGAACCCCACGGTCCCCGCGGGCGCGCCGCCGACGGGGACTCCGGCGGAGGAAGACCTGCTCACGACCCTCCTGGCCTTCGGGGACGCCGCCGACGCGAACCGGCACTGCGAGCTGACCGCATCGATGACGAGCGAAGATCGCACGCGAAGCTACCGGTTCACCGGCGGCGCCTGGCAGAGCGACGTCGCCGCCGAGCCCCCGGTCACGACCGCCGCGCTTCGCTCCGCCGCCACGGGGCCGGTCACCTTCCTCTGCGCGACGATCGGATCGGGATCGCGGCTCGGCGGCGATCGCGACCAGGACCAGACGCTCGACGGCAACGACTGCGACGCGACGGACGCGGCCGCGTGGTCGGTCCCGACGGAGGTGTCGAACGTGCGTCTCGCCGGCGCGGGAGCGGACGTCACCTGGAACGATCAGGCGCCTCAGACCGGACCGGAGGTGACCTACGACATCGTCGGCGGTAGCCTCGGCGCCCTTCGCGCGTCGGGCCTGGCCTCGGCGTCGTGCGTCGTCACGGGCGTCGCCATCCCCGCGTATCCGGGGGCGATCCCCAACCCGCCCCCCGGGGAGGGGTTCTACGTGCTCGTGCGCGCGAAGAACACCTGCGGGTCCGGCGGCTTCGGCGCGGGGCGCGAAGGGCTGGACGGACTCGCCTGCCTCGGCGGCATGACGCTCGTGCCGAGGGTCTCTACGCGCCGACCGCCAGCGGCCGCTCCGTCGATTCCACTTCGTCGTCCCCCGCGTCCTCCCGGTGCCCTTCCGCCCGGTGGTCCTTCGCGATGAGCATGTAGAGCGAAGGCACGATGAACAGCGTGAACACAGTTCCGATCGCCATGCCGGCGACGAGGACGAGACCGATCGAGTTCCGCGCGATCGCGCCGGCGCCGGTGACGAGCACCAGCGGGAAGTGTCCGGCGACGGTCGCGACGGTCGTCATCAACACGGGGCGAAGGCGAATGCGCGCGGCCTGCTGAATGGCCTGGAGCTTCTCCAGACCACTCCGTTGCAGCTGGTTGGCGAACTCCACCACGAGGATGCCGTTCTTCGAGATCAGGCCGACCAGCGTGACCAGGCCCACCTCGGAGTAGATGTTGAGCGTCGTGGTCCACCCGGGCAGGTTGTTCCCCGGCGTCCGCAGGAACGTCATCAGGAGCGCGCCGAACAGCGCGAGCGGCACCGAACCCGCGAGGATGACGAACGGATCTCTGAAGCTGTTGAACTGCGCGGAGAGGACCAGGAAGATCAGCAGGAGCGCCAGGGCGAACGACGGGAGGAACTTGCTCCCCTCCGTGCGAAGCTGCCGGGATTCTCCCGTGTAGTCGATCTTGTAGCCTTCGGGGAGGATCTTCGCCGCCTCGTCTTCGAGCGCCTTGAGCGCCTGGTCGAGCGGGAGGCCGGTCGCCCCCGAGACCTTCACCGCGTTGAGCTGCTGGAAGCGGTTCAGCGAGCGCGGCTGGGTCGATTGCCGGAGCGTTGCGATCGTGCTCAGAGGGACGAGCTTGCCGTCGGGACCGGTGACGTGGATCTGCTGGAGCTGATCCGGCGTGAGCCGGGCCGCGCGCTCGACCTGCGGGATGACCTTGTAGCTGCGCCCCTCGATGTTGAAGCGGTTGACGAAGTTGCCGCCGACGGCCGCGGAGACGTCGGCGCCCACCTGCTCCAGGCTCAAGCCGAGCGCCGCCACCTTCTCCCGGTCGATGACGATCTCGGCCTGGGGCTGATCGAGCTTCGTGTCGATGATCGGCGGGAACCAGAACTGGAGGCTCGGGTCGGTAGCGGCCTTTTGCTGGAGCTTCTTCGCGAACTCCAGGATGCGCTCCGGCTCGGCCGTCGAGGCGATGACGATCTCCACCGGGAACGAGCCGCCTCCGGGAAGCGCCGGGGGCATGATCGGGAAGATGCTGATCCCGGAGATCGATGCCAGCTTCTGCTGGGCTTCGGGGAGGATCTCGAACGCGGTCCGCTTCCGTTCGTCCCACGGCTTCAAGACGCCACCGCCGAACCCGGAGGTCGGGAAGGTGAGCTGGAACGTGAAGGCGGTCTCGGGGATCTTGAGGAACGCATCCTCGACCTTGTTCGCGTACCGGACCGTCTGATCGATGGTCGCGTCCGCCGGCGCCTCGATGATGCCGAAGATGACCCCCTGGTCCTCCGTCGGCGCCAGCTCCTTCTGCGAGAACATGAACATCGGGTAGCAGAGAAGGGTCAGGCCGATCCAAACGGTGTAGACCGCCGGCCGCGCGTTGAGCGTGCCGTCGAGCAGCCGGCCGTAGAAGCTCCGGAAGCGGTCGAAGGTCCGGTTGATGTAGCCCGCGAGGCCGTGGCTCTCCCCCTCGGCGGTCAAGAGGCGCGAGGCCATCACCGGCGAGAGCGTCAGCGCGACGACCCCGGAGATCATGACCGCGCCGGCGAGCGTGAAGGCGAACTCGCGGAAGAGGGAGCCCGTGAGGCCGCCCTGCAGGCCGATCGGCGCGTACACCGTGGCGAGCGTGATCGTCATCGCGATGATCGGGCCGAACAGCTCGCGCGCGCCGAGGATCGCCGCTTGCAGCGGCGTGCTTCCGTCGCGGAGGCGCCGCTCGACGTTTTCGACGACGACGATCGCATCGTCCACGACCAGTCCCACCGAGAGCACGATGGCGAGCAAGGTCAGCAAGTTGACGGTGAAGCCGAACACCTGCATCAAGAAGACAGCGCCGATCAGCGAGACCGGGATCGCGACGATCGGGACCAGCACGGACCGGAACGAGCCCATGAAGAGGAAGATCACGATCATCACGATGAGGAGGGTCTCCATCAGCGTGTGGGTGACCTCCTTCAACGCGTTGCGGATGTAGCCCGTGGCGTCGTAGGCGACGGCCGCCTTCATGCCCGTCGGCAGGTCCCTCTGGATCTTGTCCATCTCGACGGTCACCGCCTTGATGACGTCGAGGGAGTTCGAATTCGGCAGGACCCAGACGCCCATGAAGACGGCGGTCTGCCCCGAGAAGCGGACCTCGGTGTTGTAGTCCTCCGCGCCGAGCACCACGTCCGCGACGTCGCCCAGCCTCACCAGCGCACCGTTCTCCTGGCGGATGACGAGCTGCCGGAACTCGTCGACCGACCGCAGGTCGGTGTTTGCCGTCAGGTTCACCTGGATCAGGGCGCCCTTCGTCTGACCCACCGCAGACAGGAAGTTGTTCGCGGCGAGCGCCTGGCGGACCTGGACCGGGCTGACGTTCAGCGCCGCCATCCGGTCCGGCTTCAGCCAGATCCGCATCGCGAAGGTGCGTCCGCCCAGGATGTCCGCCCGCTGCACGCCGCCGAGGGCCGACAGGCGCGGCTGGATGACGCGGACGAGGTAGTCGGTGATCTCGTTCTGCTGGAGGATGTCCGAGCTGAAGCTCAGGTAGCACGAGGCGAACTGCGAATCGGCGGATTCGATGTTGATGACCGGGACCTGGGCCTCCGGCGGCAGATCGCCGCGCACCTGGTCGACCTTGGACGCGATCTCGGCCAGCGCCTTGCGGCTGTCCTGGTTCAGCTTCAGGTGGGCGTTGATGGTGGACACGCCGAGCGAGCTCTGCGATTCGAGATAGTCGATTCCGTCGGCCCCTGCGATCGCGCGCTCGAGCGGCGCCGTGATGAACCCGCGGATCAGGTCCGCGCTGGCGCCGACGTAGACGGTGGACACCGTGATGGTCGCGTTCTCGCTGCGCGGGTACTGCCTGACGTTCAGCGTGCGGATCGCCTGCACGCCGGCGATGAGGATCAGGAGGTTGACGACGATGGCGAGCACGGGCCGCCGGATGAACAGATCGGTGAACGAGCGCACGGCTTCTTCCCTCAAGAATTCGGAGGACGCGGAGCGGACTGCGCGTCCGGCGCCAAGGAGTTGTCGATGGCCACGGGCGAGCCGTTCCTCAGCTTGAAGACGCCCGAGCTCGCGATCGTCTGTCCGGCCTTCAGCCCGTTGGTCACGTTGACGAAGTCACCTCGGGTCTCGCCCAGGCGGACGGTGGTCATCTGCACTTGCTTGACCGTCTTGCCCGACTTCTCGTCCTTGACGTCGCTGACGACGAAGACCGAATCGCCGTAGGGGGCGTGGAGCACCGCGGTGGACGGCACCACCAGCACCGCCTGGGTCTCGGGGAGGACCAGCACCACGCGCGCGAACATCCCGGGACGCAGCTCGCCCCCCGCGTTGGCCACCGTCGCCTGGACCTTGACGTTGCGCGTGGACGGGTCCACCTCGGGGTTCAGCGCGGTGACCTTGCCGTTGAACGTCCGGCCCGGCGTCGCGTCGGTGGTGACGCGAACGGCCATCGCGCGCTGCACCTGGCCGAGCTGCTGCTCCGGGAGCGTGAAGTCCACGAAGACCGGATCGAGCGAGTGGAGCGAGACGATCGGGTCGCCGTCGTGCACGAACTGGCCGAGGTTCACCGAGCGGATCCCGAGCCGGCCCGCGAACGGCGCGCGGATCGTCTTCTTCGCGATCGTGGCTTGGATGGTGTCGACCTGTCCGGTCGTCTGATTCGCCGCCGCCTGGGCCGTGTCGAAATCCGACTGCGCGATCACCCCCTGCGCGCGGAGATCGACGGCCCGGGCCAGGTTCTGGCGCGCGAGCTCCGCCTGCGCCTTGGTGGCGCGCAGCTGCGCTTCCTCCATCGACGTGTCGAGCTGGACGAGGACTTGCCCCGCCGCGGCCGTCCCGCCCGATTCGAAGTTGATGCGGCGGACGGTGCCGGCGAGCTCCGCCCTCAGCTCGACGCCCTGGACCGCCGTGACCGAGCCGACGGCCGGCAGCAAGGATTCCCAGGTCTCCTGGCGAACCTCGGCCGCGCTGATGGTCTCGGGCGGTATGGACATCTCGGCCCCCGCCTTGATGAGGGCGCGGATCTGGAGGGCCTTCACCCCGGCGAGCACCAGGACGACGCCGAGGAGGCCGGAGACTGCGATCAAGATCTTTCTCTTCATGGCTGAACCTGCGCTACGCGCGCCCCCGAGGTCGCGCGGGTGAAAAGGAGCGGCCAGAGGCTGCGAAGGATCGCGAGCTGGCGCTCTTGGATCTGGGCGGAAGTCAGGGTGGCCGAGTCGACGATCGCGCGCATCATCATCCCGTGCGCGGAGTCGACGATCAGCTCGGCCGCGAGGCGCGCGGGGAGCGAGGCCGCACCGCTCTTCGCCTCCTCCGACGAGGCGATCAGCTCGGTGAGGCTGCCGATGAAGAACTCGGTGACGTCGCGCACGAGCGCGCGGACGTGCTCGTTCCTCGCCGCCTCCGCGTACAGGTCGGTGACGAACGATGCCTGGACGTGGGCCGGCTGCTCCTCGCAGTGGCAGGTGAAAACGATCTTCAGCGCCTCGAAGAGGCTCGGCGCCCGCTTGGCCTCCTCGAGCATCGCGCGCATGCCGGCGAGGTGCTCCATCGCGATCATGGAGATCACCGCGTCCTTGTTCTCGAAGTACCGGTAGATCAGCCCGACGCTGATCTCCGCCTCCGCGCTGATGTCGTGCATGGTGGTCTGGTGGAAGCCCCGGCGGGCGAAGCAGGCCACCGCCGCGCGGAGGATCTGGCGCCGCCGCTCTTCGCTGGCGTCGAGCGGGGCCGGGTTGACGTTGGAATCTCTCATTGAATGAATGCTCATTCACATGGTGAACCATGAGCGAATCCCTGTCAAATCACCTAAACTTTGCCCAATGCCGACCTTCGGGGACCTCCTGCGACACGAGCGCGAATCGCGCGGCCGAACGATCGAGGACATCGCGTCGACGAGCGGCATCCAGCAGGGGTTCCTGGAGGCGCTGGAGCGGAACGACTTCGACGTGCTCCCCGGCCGCGCCTTCGGCAAGCTGTACCTCCGCGCCTACGCGGAGATCCTTGATTTCGACCCCCGCCCCCTGATCGACGCCTACGACAAGGAGCAAAAGGCGGCGCCTGCGGCGCCTCCCCTGGACGCGCCGAGGGACAAGCCGCGGCCCGTGGCCGAGGCGATCGCGAAGTGGCGGTCGGCCAAGATCAATGAGGGACCGCGGGAGGAGCGGGAGGAGGTCGAGGAAGAGCCGGCGGTCGACGAAATCCATGCTGAAATCGAGCCGGCCGAGCTCCAACCCGCCGCCGAACCCGAGCCCGACGCCGCCGTCGCGACCCTCGAGGCGATCGAAGCAACCGAGCCGATCCCCGAACCCGTCCCTCCATCCCCCACCATCCCCGACACCCCCGCGACCACACGCCCGCCGCGGTGGGGATGGGCGGCCGCTGGAATAGCCGCGGTCCTCCTCGTCCTCGCCGTCGTCTTCTTCGTTCCATCGAAAGAGAAAGCGAAGGTCGAAACCTTACCCTCCGCCGCGATCAACCCGAAGACGGTCGAGCCCAGTCCCCCGCGCCCGAACCCGCAGCCGCCTGAACAGCCGAATCCCGCCCTTCGGCCCGCCGCCACCAAGCCCGCCCCGCAACCGGCTCAGAAGAAGGAGGTCGCGGCGCCGCCCGGCTCCCCGACCATCACCGCGTTCGGCATCGGGCACAAGGTCGCTGCCGGCCGCCTCCAGGGCGAAGGCGAACCCTTCCACATCGGCGACGTGGCCTCCTTCCAAACCCGCGTCATCGGCGGCCGCGGCGCCACCATCCGTCACGTGTGGATCTACGAAGGGCGCGCCCAGCAATCGATCCGCCTCCGCGTCGGCGCCGACGACTACCGCACCCACAGCAACAAGACGCTGCTCAAGGCGGGCTCATGGTCGGTGGAGGCGCGGGATGAGGATGGGACCGTTCTGGCGAGGGCGGAGATTGAGGTTGGGGGAAGATGAGGAGACGATCACCGACCTAGCGGCGCGAGAGCGCTGTCTGCATCGCGTATAGCGTCGGCCCTACATCTTCATCCCGGGATGATGCACGTGCCCTCCCCTTGGACGTAGCTGCAGGAACACCGTCACGCTCGCCGGCGTCGAGGTGCCGTAGCGCTCGGCTTGGAGCGTGTCGTTGACGTGGCCGACATAGGCGACGCCGCCGAGGTCGAGCACCGATCCCCAGAAGCGAGCGAGGGTGTGGGCGTAGCCGGCGGAGAGAGCGCTCACCGGCAGTGGCTCGTCGGCGCGCGCGGGGCCGAAGCCGAACTCGTGGCCGTTCTTCTCGACGTGCTCGGCGCGCGCGAACACGGCGTGGGGGCCGTGCGTCCAGGTCGATTCCACCAGGTACGCGTCGCCGTTGCCGTGGTCGGTCTCGTTGCGGCCCCACACGAACGTGGAGGCCCAGTTCCCGTCCGCTTGCTTCCGGTTGTAGGTGGCCGACGCGGTGATGCGGGTGATGTCCTCGTCCGGCTCGAGCGCCTCGGGACCGACGAGCCTGCCGTACGAGACCTGCGCGCTCCAATCGTCGGTGGGATTCCAGGTCAGGCGGCCCGAGTACGACTCGGGCTTGCGCAGATCGAGATCGAGGCGGTGCTCGTCCGGCTCGCGCGCGTTGAACCACGACCCTTCGAGCTTCGCGCGCTTCCCGTAGACGCCGGCGGTGAGCACGCCGAAGGCGATGTGGGTGGAGTCCTGCCAGTGGTGGCCGATCGGGGCGAAGGGGTCGCGCTCGGCCGAGGCGCGGTGCATGAACGCCACGGGGCCGAGCGCGGGCTCCCCCGACAGGGCGGCGTACAGCTCGTATCCCCAGGATGCGCCGAGGGGGTGCGTGTAGTCCGTCGCCAGCTCCATGAACAGGTCGTGGGCGTGCTGGCGATCGACGAGCGGGTAGCCGTGCGCGGTCTCGCCGGTCTGCAGCAGCAGCGGGTACCCCTCGCGCTTCAGCAAGAGCGGCTCGGCGCTGAGCATGCTGCGGAACAGGAGGGTTCCGTTCCAGAGCGGCCGCTGCGCCATCCCCATCACCCAGTTCGCGGTAAAGGCCTCGGTGAGGTCCTGGTCCGATCCCTGGACGATGACGCCGGCGAAGACGCTGTAGTGGAGCATCAGGTGCCAGCCGCCGGCGTCGGTCGCGTGGCCGGCGATGGGAGTGGAGGCCGGGAGCCACGACGTCCCGGAGCCCTGCTGGGCCGCGGGGATCGGCTCGGGTGCGGGGTTCTGGCCGTGCGCCCGCGACGCGAGGGCGAGGGCCAGGATCGCGAGCACGACGCGCCGCATCATGACGCCATGCTAGACGAACTACGGGCAGGCCGAGCTCACCCTCGGCGCGCCCGACGAGCGCGCGCCATAGGACCCGACGCCGCAGGCGTTCGAGGCCCGTACGAGATGGTAGAAGCCCTGGCCGGGAGAGGGCACGGAGGAGTCCTGGATCTCGGCGGCGACGGCGGCATCCACGGCGCAGGTCTCGTGGATTCCCCCGCCCACGGGAAGCTCGTCGATCCGGCCGCGCAGCACGTCGTAGACCGTGCCGGACCCCGCGCGCGAGGCTTGCGACGCGAAGCGGAGCCCGTCGCGCGCCGGATAGCGCACATCGCGCACCTCCGACGGCGCCGCGAACGCGCCGGCATCGGCGGGGGCGCAGTCGAGGGTGTCGCGGACGCCGTCGCCGTCGGACTCCGCGAAGTCCAGACCGTTCCGGTACCACGGAAACGTCCCGGTGCTGTCGCACGCGGCGAGGACGTCGACGTCCGCATCGGGGTCCACCCGGCCGGCGGAGACGAAGTGCGTGCCGCCGCAGGCGGTGGAGATCACCCGGCGCGTGAACGAGGGGGGCGAGCCGCCGTCGTTCTCGTACCACGCGACCTCGTTTCCCAGCGCTCCCGAGACGACGTCGACGTCGGCGTCACCGTCGAGATCCGCCGCGAACACGCTCGAGGCCCGGGGCGCCGACGTCGTGATCACGTGCGCGGTCCACGCCGGCGGGCGGCCGCCGTCGTTCTCGTACCAAGCGACCTTGTCGTCGTCGGACGACGCGGAGAGAACGTCCACGTCGCCGTCCCGGTCGAGGTCGGCGGCGCGGACGGAAAAGGCGCCGGCGGCGGTCGTGGTGATCGTGCGCTGCGTCCACGCGGGAGGTCGAGCGCCGTCGTTCTCGAACAGGAGGACGCTGCCGTGGAAGACGTCGACGGCGAGGACGTCCCTGTCGCCGTCGCCGTCCACGTCGGCCGCGTGCACCGACGCGGCGTCGATGAACCCCGGCGAGACCTTGCGCACCGTGAAGCTCGGCGGCGATCCGCCGTTGTTCTCGTACCACTCCACCCCGACGTGGTCGGCCCCGACGTCCCAGCGGTTGCCGGCGATCCCGTCCACGTCGCCGTCGCCGTCGAGATCGGCCGCGTCGATCCCCCACGGCCCCCCGACCCCGGAGACGAAGCGCTTGGTCCACGTGACGGGCGAGGTGTTCCCGTGCTCGTACCACACGACCCCGGGCTCGTTGAAATTGGGCGAGAGGAGATCCAGATCGTGGTCCCCGTCGAAGTCCGCCGCGGCGATCATTTGCGGCCCGGCGGCGAAGGCGTCGACGACGTGCTTGGTCCAGGTCGGCGAGGACCCTCCGCTGTTCTCGTACCATGCGACCAGATCGGCGGCGTATTCCGCCGTGATCACGTCCTGATCGCCGTCGCCGTCCATGTCCCTCGCGATCGAGGCGACCGGCACGTACCCTCCGGTCGCGACGGGCGGCGCCTCGGAAAACACGGGATCCGCGGCGTGAATCGGCACGGCGACGAGCGCTGCGAGGAGAAGGGCCGAGCGGAGGGGGGCGCTCATCCGAGACATGTGCGCCGACTCCCGCCCGAGGTCAAGTCCGCGCGAGAGACTCGGGGGACGGTCGATCGGCGAAGCGCCGGTTCCGTCCCACATCCTAATCGAACCCTTCCCGCTTCTTGTACGCGCGCTCCCCCGCGGCGAGGCGGCGCTCCGCGATCTCGGGCCCCTTGCGTCCGAGCACCACGAACTCGCGCCCCTCGGCCTCGTTGTACGAGATGAAGAAGTGCTCGAGCTGGTCGAGCGTCGCGCGCGGGACGTCGGCGAGCGTGCGCTCGCGGGGCTTGATCTTGTCCGTCACCGTGATCCCGAGCAGGCGGTCGTTGCGGACCGTCTTCTTGCCCCGCTCCTTCTGCTCGGCCTCGATCACGCCGAGGAGGCGCACGGTCGTCAGGCAGCCGGGGAAGGTCGGCTCCCCGCCGATGACGATCACGTCCACGGGATCCCCGTCCTCGGCGCGGGTTCCGGGGACGAAGCCGAAGTCGAACGGGAAGCTGGCGCCAAGGGGAAGGACCTTGTGCGTCCGGAAGAGGCCCAGCTCCTCGTCGTACTTGTACTTGTTCCGGCTGCCGGCGGGGGTCTCCACGATCACGCGGATCAGGTGGGAGGCGGGATCGCGGGAGGCGATGCGCGGCATGGTGACGTCCTCCTGTCCAGGAGGATAAGCTGGCGACCGATGGACGACCCGTCGATCGTTGTGCGGGAGGCCAAGCGCGAGGACCTCCCCGCCGCCGCCAAGCTGGCCGCCTCGCTGGTGCGGCTGCATTACGCGTGGGACCCCCTCCGGTTCATGAGGATCGAGCCGATCGAGGAGGGGTACCTGCGGTTCTTCCGGTCGCAGCTCGGCCGCGACGATCTGGTCCTGCTCGTGGCCGAGGCGGACGGGGGCGCGATCGTCGGCTACCTCATGGGAAGCCTGGTGGATCGCGACTGGAGCGACCTGCGCGAGGCCTGCGGGAAGATCCACGACCTGTTCGTCACGGAGGAGGCGCGGCACCACGGCGTCGCGACGCGTCTGGTCGAGGAGGCGGTCGCGCGCTTCGCGGCGCTCGGTGCCCCGCGCGTCGTGCTGATGACCGCGTGGAAGAACGATGCGGGGATCCGTCTGTTCGAGCGGCTCGGGTTCCGGCGAACGATGCTCGAGATGACGCGTGAGTCGGACTGACGGGCGGTCGCTTTTGACATCTGTTTGACAACTTTTGACGAGATCGACCGTAGTAGGGTCATGCTCGACGGACGACGTCTGGCCGCCGGCGTGATTCTGGCCTTGCAGCTCGGAACCGCCGCCGCGGCCGATCCCGCTCCGCCGCTCCCTCCGGTCCGCATCGCGCGCGCGACCGGCCCGATCACCGTCGACGGCGACCTCACCGACCCCGCCTGGAAGGACGCCGAGCCGATCGAGCGCTGGTTCGAGACCAACCCCGGGGACAACGTCGAGCCGAAGGTCAGGAACGTCGGCCGTCTCGCGTACGACGACAAGTACCTCTACGCCGCCTTCGAGTTCGACGATCCGGACCCGGGGAAGATCCGCGCGCCGTACGCCGACCGCGACAACGTGGACAGCACGACCGACTACGGCGGGATCATCCTCGACCCGGACAACGACCGGAAGACGGCGATCCTGTTCCTGGCGAACCCGCGCGGGATCCAGTACGACTCGAACAATTCCGACACGAACGGGAGCGAGGACAACGCCCCCGACTGGTTCTGGGACTCCGCGGGACGGATCAACGATCACGGCTGGACGCTCGAGATCCGGATCCCGTTCTCGTCCCTCCGCTATCCCAAGGTCGACGTCCAGTCCTGGGGCGTCATGCTCTACCGCAACTGGCCCCGCGACCGCCGGTACCAGATGTTCACGGTCCGCCTTCCGCGCGATTCGAGCTGCTTCATCTGCAACGAGGGAACGCTCGAGGGGCTCACCGCGCTCCCACCGGGCGGGAACTGGGTCGTCGCGCCGTACGGCGTCGCGCGGCAGGAGAGCTTCCCGCGCAACGGGCTGGGGACCGAGCTGGTGAATCCCGCTCCGGACTACGAGGCCGGCGTGGACGCGAAGTGGACGCCGAACGCCGGCACGACGGTGGACATGACCGTCAACCCGGACTTCTCGCAGGTGGAGGCCGACGTCGCGCAGATCACGGCGAACGAGCGCTTCGCCCTGTTCTTCCCCGAGAAGCGGCCGTTCTTCCTCGAGGGGGTGGACCTCCTCTCGACCACGATCAACGCGGTCTACACGAGGACGATCACCGATCCCCTGTGGGGCGCGCGCGCGACGGGGAAGATGGGAGACACCTCCTACACCGCTCTGGTGACCGGGGACGAAGGGGGCGGGCTGGTGATCCTCCCCGGCCCCGACGGCTCGGAGTTCGCGCCGCAGGACTTCGAGTCCACGGTCGCGATCGGCCGCCTGCGCCACGACCTCGGGCAGTCGTTCGTCAGCGGCCTGTTCACGGACCGCGAGATCAAGGGAGGCGGGCACAACCGTGTGATCGGTCCGGACTTCCAATGGCGCCCGAAGCCGGGCGAGGTGATGACCGGACAGATCCTGTTCAGCGACACGCGCACGCCCGATTTCTCCTCCGACCCGCTCGCGCCGGCGGAATGGGACGGCCGGCGGATGCGCTCGCACGCCGGGGACCTCTGGTACCAGCACACGGACCCGCGCTGGGACGCGTTCGCCGAGTACCGCGACTTCGGAGACGGCTTCCGCGCCGACACGGGCTTCGTGCCCCAGGTCGGATTCCGTGAGGGGTTCGTCGAGGGCGGGTACACGGTCCGCCCCACGAAGGGCTTCCTCTCACGCCAGAGGTCGTTCCTGCAGTTCGACTACGTCGAGGACCGCGACGGGCGGCTCATCCAGACCTTCGTCTCGCCCGGCACGGGCATGGACGGCCGCGCGAACTCCTTCCTCCGGTTCTGGATCGTCGAGGAGCACGTCCGCGCCATCTCGGGCGCAACCGCGGGCCTCCCCGACTACGTGCTGCTCCGCCGGCGGCGGTTCCGGACCTCGCTCTCCGCGAGCCCGTGGTCCTGGCTGACGCGGATCGGCTTCGACGGAGCCTACGGCCGCGACGCCGACTTCGTCGAGGCGCGGCCGGGACACGGAGGTCAGGCGACGTTCAACGCGACTGTGAGGCCGACCGACCATCTCGCGCTCGAGATCATCGCCGACCGCCGGTGGCTCGACGTGGACATCGGCGCCCCCGAGGAGCCGCGCCTGTTCACGGAGACGGTCCAGCGCCTGAAGGCGACCTACACCTTCGACCGGCGCAGCTATCTGCGGCTGATCGGCCAGCGCCAGGCGCTCCGTCAGGACCCGTCCCTCTTCTCGTTCCCCGTGGAGGCGAAATCGCTTCACACGACGTTCTCGGCGCTCTTCGCCTACAAGCTCAACTGGCAGTCGGTTCTCTTCTTCGGTTACGGGGACGACCGGGATTGGTCCTCGGTCACGACCGACCTCGAGCGCTCGGGGCAGTCGCTCTTCCTCAAGATCTCCTACGCGTTCCAGCTCTAGCCGACCTTGAACTTCTTGGTCCCCGCGGAGGTGCCGTTCAGCAGGATCTCGACCTGATAGCTGCCGGACGGCCATCCGCTCGGATTGGCGACGTGGAACTCGCTGACGTCCGTGGCCGATGGGGCGATGGTCTGGCTGGACTCGTCGACGCGCTGACCGTCCTCGTAGCTCCATCGCGCGGTCAGGGTCGCCGTCGGTGCGGAGCCGACCGTCTTGACCGAGACGTAGATGGTGTCCGCGGCGCCGAACGAGTCGGTCTTGTCCGCGATCGTCTTGTCGGATCCGACGCTGCGCCCGATGTCGATGTCGGCCACGCGCACGCCGGCCTGCGGCGCCGTCTTCGATTTCCCGCAGCCCGCGAGGGTCGCGGCCACGATCAGGATGCCGGCGAGCAGCCGGCGATTGATGACGATCATCCGCCTGCCTCCGCCGGTCTCACGCATCGGGGATGTGGAGCTCCTGCCCCGGGTAGATGAGATCCGGATTCTTGATGATGTTCCGGTTGGCCTCGTAGATCTTGAGCCACTTGTTCGCGTCGCCGTACTCCCGCTTGGCGATCTTGGACAGGCTGTCCCCCTCGACCACGACGTAGGTGCGCCGCGTGACCGCCGGCGGAGGTGGCGTCGCCACGTGTCCGCCGGCGGCCGGCGCGGATGCGGTCGAGGAGTGCCCGCTGGTCACCCCGGAGAAGTCCGGCTTCGGCTTGTCCTTCTTCTTGAAGAGGTCATCGAGGATCCCCATGGCTCCTCCTCGTGTTTCGATCGTTTACCAATGCCAGGCGATGCCGACGTTCGCGACCGGGCCGTCGAGGTTGACGTCGAACGAGTCGTCGAGCCCGTCCCCGTCGAGGTCCCCGAGATCACTGACCGTCCCCTTGACCCGGCGGTAGCTGATGTCGGCGTAGAAATCGAGCCCTTGCCCGTCGCCGAACATCGAGCCGAACGTCAGGTAGAAGCCCAGCTCGTCGTCGATGTTCCCGGAGTCGGTGTCGAGCATGTAGTACGAGCCGCCCCCGCCGACCCAGGGGTGCCACACTTTGTTGTCTCGCGCGAAGTTGAAGCGAAGGCCGACCTCGAGCGGGGTCGCCTTCAGACCGGTCTCGAACGGGCTCGAGCCGCTGAAGAACTCGTCGAGAGGCTCGTCCTTCAGCTCTTCGTAGTAGGAGGCGCGAGCCTCGAAATCGAGCGCCTTGTAGATCGGAATCGCGAAGTTCACACCGAGCCCACCGGCGTGCCCGGCGTCCTTCGTGTCCCAGTAGGAGGGATAGACGGCGACGGAACCCGCGGAAGCGGTCCCGGCGACAAACAGCGCCGCCGCGAGGGCCATTAGAAGTCTCAATGGTAATGCATTCTTTGCAGGCTTCATGAGTTCGGTCCTCTCTAGAGCGAAGTGAGTTGCCATACACCTGCACGCTAGGGCAGGGCTCCGGCGGCGCCAATGGGTTGAAACCCTACCGTGTCGACGGGTCCGGCCATCTATGATCGAGAGCGTTATGCGTCCCGACGACCGCTCGAATCTCGCCGCCATCGCGCGCCGGGCGATGCTCGAGCGCGGGATGGAGCCGGACTTCTCCCCGGCCGCGCGGCGCGAGCTCGACGGGATCGACGGCCCGGCGGAGGGCGGGAGCGAGGTCCGCGATCTCCGCGGGTCGCTCTGGTCCTCCATCGACAACGACGATTCGCGCGACCTCGACCAGCTGACGGTCGCCGAGCCGGGCGGGGGCGACCGCGTCCGCATCCTCGTCGCGATCGCGGACGTGGATGCGCTCGTCCCGAAGGACGGCGCCCTGGACGCTCACGCCTCGCGGAACACCACCTCCGTGTACACGCCCGCGGCGATCTTTCCGATGCTGCCGGAGCCGCTCTCCACCGGATTGACCTCGCTGAACCAGGACGAGGACCGCGTCGCCGTCGTGGTCTCCATGACCTTCGACCGCGAGGGGGATCTCGTCGAATCGGGGGTCGGCCGGGGCAGGGTGCGCAACCGGGCCAAGCTCGCCTACCGCGAGGTCGCCGCCTGGCTCGACGAAAGCGGCCCGGCGCCCCGCCGCGTGGAAGAGGTCGCGGGGCTCGCGGACAACCTTCGCGCGCAGGACGCCCTCGCCGCGCGTCTGGCGGACCGGCGGCACCGTCACGGCGCGCTCAGCCTGGAGAGCCTCGAGCCGAAGGCGGTCTTCGACGGCGACGCCCTGTCCGATCTGGTCCTCGACCCGAAGAACCGCGCGAAGCGGATCATCGAGGATTTCATGATCGCGGCGAACGGCGTGACGGCCGCCTTCCTCGCGGCAGCGCGCGCACCGACCCTCCGGCGGGTGCTCCGGTCCCCCGAGCGGTGGGGGCGGCTCGTCGAGCTGGCCGCGGGCCTCGGCGAGACCCTCCCTTCCGACCCCGACGCCCCAGCGCTGGAAGGGTTCCTGACGCGACGGCGCGCGGCGGCCCCCGAACGGTTCCCCGAGCTGTCGCTGGCGGTCGTCAAGCTGCTCGGCCGCGGGGAGTACGCGGTCGTGCCCCCGGGGGGCCGTCCGCCCGGACACTTCGGGCTCGCGGTGCGGGACTACACGCATTCGACGGCCCCCAACCGCCGCTTTCCCGATCTCGTCACCCAGCGTCTGCTGAAGGCCGCGCTCGCAAAGGCGCCGGCCCCCTACGCGGTCGGGGAGCTGGAGGCGCTCGCCGCCCACTGCACGACGCGCGAGGACGACGCGACGAAGATCGAGCGGAGGGTGGCGAAGTCGGCCGCGGCGCTCCTCCTCTCGAGCAGGATCGGCGCGGTCTTCGAGGCGGTCGTGACCGGCGCGTCTCCCAAGGGGACGTGGGTCCGGCTGGAGGATCCGCCGATCGAAGGGCGCCTGGAGCGCGGGTTCGAGGGGCGGGACGTCGGCGACCGGCTCCGCGTGAAGCTCGTCCACACCGACGTCGAGCGCGGCTTCATCGATTTCGCGGCGGTCTTGTAGACCACCCTCCCGTCGCGTAGTCTCTTCCGCTCGAACGGGAGTTTCCGAATGGAGTCCGAGCTCCGGCAAAAGCTGGACGCGCTGAAGATCGACCGCGAGGCGGCGATTCGCGCCCCGGGGACGGGGCTGCGCATCGGGGCCGCGCTCGTCCTCTTGGCGATCGCCTGCGGCGTGGCGTGGTGGCTCCTGCGGCCGCGCGAGGTCCTGGTGCGGACCGCGCTCGCCGAGGAGGTCGCCCAGCGGAGCGGGGGCGCCGCAGCGGTCCTCAACGCCTCGGGGTACGTGACCGCTCGCCGGCAGGCGACGGTCTCCTCGAAGGTCACCGGCAAGGTCGTCGAGGTGCTCGTCGAGGAAGGGATGAAGGTCCGGAAGGACCAGGTCTTGGCGCGCCTCGACGCGAGCCAGGCGCGTCAGGGGCTGGCCCTGAACGAGGCGCTCCTGTCGGCCGCGCGCCGCGCGACCGTCGAGACCGAGGCGCGGATCCGCGAGGCGACGCTCCGTCAAAAACGGGTGCAGACGCTCGTCGGCGAGGGGATCTCGACCGCCGCCGACGCCGACGCCGTGGACGCCGAGGTCGCGGCCTTCGAGGCGCGGCTCGCGACGCAGCGCGAGCAGGCGCACGCGGCCGAGCACGAGGTGGACATGGCGCGCCAGAACCTCGACGACACGGTCATCCGCGCCCCGTTCGACGGCGTCGCGATCTCGAAGAACGCGCAGCCGGGGGAGATGATCTCGCCGAATTCCGCGGGGGGAGGATTCACCCGCACCGGGATCTCGACGATCGTGGACATGTCCTCGCTCGAGATCGAGGTGGACGTCAACGAGGCGTACATCCAACGGGTCCAGCCGGGGCAGGCGGTCGTCGCGACGCTCGACGCGTATCGCGACTGGCCGATTCCCGGTCACGTGATCACGACGATCCCCGCCGCCGACCGGCAGAAGGCGACCGTGACCGTCCGCATCGGGTTCGACGCGCTCGACCCGCGGATCCTCCCCGACATGGGGGTGAAGGTGGCGTTCCTCGCCGACCCCTCGGCCGGAGGCGCGACGCAGCGGATCGTGCGCGTGGCGCGCAGCGCCGTGCGCGGCTCGCAGGGGGAGGAATTCGTCTTCGTCGTCGGCACGGGGGACCGGCTCGAGCGCCGCGGGGTCTCGCTCGGTCCGGGAGGGGACGATCCCGCGGAAGTCGTGGCCGGCTTGCGAGCGGGGGAGCGCGTCGTGGTGGAGGGGCCCGCCGAGATCGGGGCGGGAACGAAGATCGCCGAACGGCAGACCGAATGAGGAGCGAGACGATGGACAGCCTGGTTCAGGTTCGAGACGTCATCAAGACGTTCTTTCGGGGCGGGGAGAAGATCGAGGTCCTGCAGGGGCTCTCGATGGACGTCGCGCCCGGGGAGTTCCTGGCGCTGATGGGCCCCTCGGGGTCCGGCAAGTCCACGCTCCTCAACCTCATCGGCGGCCTGGACCGGCCGACCGCCGGGGTCGTGTCGGTGGGAGGCGTCCGCATCTCGGACCTCCCCGACGGGAAGCTCACCGCCTGGCGCGCGCGGCACGTCGGGTTCGTCTTCCAGATGTACAACCTGCTGCCGGCGCTGACCGCGGAGCGGAACGTCGAGCTTCCGCTGCTGCTGACCTCGCTCTCGCGCGCGAGGCGGCACCAGCAGGTCGCGACCGCGCTGTCGCTGGTGGGGCTCTCGGACCGCGCGAAGCACTACCCCCGACAGCTCTCCGGAGGGCAGGAGCAGCGGGTCGGGATCGCCCGCGCGATCGTGACCGATCCCACGATCCTCCTCTGCGACGAGCCGACCGGAGACCTGGACCGCAAGGCGGGCGACGACGTGCTCGACCTCCTGGGCGCCCTGAACCGGGACCACGGCAAGACGATCATCATGGTCACCCACGACCCGCACGCCGCCGTGCGCGCGGGGCGCGT
>Ga0075428_100001726_pt1 | contig 23353 bp, 20 predicted proteins | sample RhiMetdeltSRZDD2_FD_75291 | JGI IMG/M metagenome (GOLD analysis project Ga0075428, IMG submission 75291) | Populus rhizosphere microbial communities from Tennessee, USA - Rhizosphere MetaG P. deltoides SRZDD2 | ecosystem: Host-associated > Plants > Roots > Rhizosphere > Soil | place: USA... | reverse complement strand
TACTCGATGCTCGCCTCGAAACGCGATCCTTCGCTGATCTGGCTGGGTATGGACGAAGGCCTCGCGAAGCTGCGCCGCACCGGCGATGGGTATCGCTTCGAAGGAATCGTTCCGAATGCCGTGCGCTTCATCCGCTCGCTGGTCGAGAAAGACGGCGTGTTGTGGGTCGCGAGCGAGACCGAGGGCGTGACGCGCGTGGGGGTGGACGGCGCGGTGACGAAGATCGCCAGCGGCAACGTGCAGGTGCTCGAAGTCGCGGACCGCGTCGTGTTCCTTCCGGCCGGCGGCGTGTTCTCGAAGGTCGTCGAGGATCATTTCGTTCGCGACGATCTCCTTGGACACATTCACGCGCCCGAGCCGTTCGGCTACGGCGCCGTCGACGCCGCGGGCAACGTCTGGCTCGGATATCGCCCGCCGCGATTGCTGCGTCTCGCCGGCGGCCGCTATGCGAATGAAGCGCACACGATCGGCACGCTGGAAGGCGACCTGGAGACGGTTCACGCCGATGCCGACGGCGTGATGTGGATCGGATCGGAGCGCGGGCTCTATCGCATCGCGCCGTCGAGCTTCGACGCGTCGATCGCGATGCCACGTCCTTCCATCCGCCGCGTGGTCGCGGGCAACGATCGCGTAGTCGCCGACGGAAACGCCGCGCCGATTCGCGCGGCGACACTGCCACACAACTTTGGACGCCTGCGCATCGAGATCGCGCCGCTTTCGTATCGCACGGCCACGAGCTACCAGTACCGCCTCGATCCGATCGACACGGAATGGACGCCGTGGTCGGCGCAGGCATTCCTCGACTTCACGAATCTCGCCGCGGACGACTACACGTTTCGCGTGCGCACGCGCGGCGTCGCGGGACGCGTGAGCGAGGAGTCGGCGTGGTCGTTCACGATTCTTCCGCCGTGGTACGCGACGTGGTGGGCGATCGCGATGTGGATCGCGCTCGCGGCGATGCTCGTCGCGGCGATCGTGCGCTTGCGTACGCGCACGCTGCGCCGCCGCGCCACACGGCTGCAGCTCCTCGTCGACGGGCAGACGGAAACACTGCGCGAGACGGTCGAGCAATTGCGAGTCGCCAAAGAGGGTCTCGAGAAACTCTCGCTCGCCGATCCGCTGACCGGCGTCGCCAATCGCCGCTATTTCGATCGCGTTCTCGCGGACGCAACCGCGGGCGCGCCGATCTCGCTGATCCTCATCGATCTCGATCACTTCAAGGAGCTCAACGACGCGCAGGGACATCTCGCCGGCGACGAGTGCCTGCGCCGCGTCGCCGAATATCTCGAGAGCGTGATGCGCGGAAGCGGCGCCGCGGTCTGCCGCTGGGGCGGCGAGGAGTTCGCGATCCTGCTGCGCAATATCGACGGGGCGGCCGCGCTCGAGATCGCCGAGCGCCTCCGCGCCGGCATCACACCCTACGGCGTGACCGCAAGCCTCGGCGTCGCGACGGATTCCGATCCGCGCGTGCTCGTCGAGCGCGCCGATCGCGCGCTCTACGCCGCGAAGAGAGCGGGCCGCAATCGCGTTTGGAACGGCAGCACCGAAGGTGAATTTCCGAACTGTGTCCATCAAGTACAGTGAGGAGGTAGCCCGCTCATGAGCGATCAACCTTTGTCAACCGCCGATCGGCCGGTCGAAACCGGCAATACGCTGGTCTTTCTGAAACGCCCGCCCGTTCTCGACCTCGATTCCAAAACGTTCTTGCGAACCATTTTTCCCGACGCGCCCGACAATGTGTCTGAAGACGCAATCGATCTCGGAGAGGGGCGATTTCTTGCCCGCGTTCCTCGGCCCGTCTCTGCAATCGGCATCGGTCAGCTCCATGCGTTCGGATACGACGCCGCGAATCCGTTCATGCTGTATGAGCCTGAACGAAATCTCTATCTCGACCCTCCTCCGCGAAATCAGATCGAATTAGAGAGGCCGGAGGAAACGGAACTGACCTGGGGTTTGAAGCGCATTGGTATTCGAAATGGCAAACAGCCGACGGGTAAGGGCGCGATCGTCGCCGTCCTCGACACCGGAATCGACCGCAACCATCCTGATTTCGCGGGACGTATCCCGTGCAGCGATGTGCAGTCGTTCATCGGCGGGACGATCGACGACAGCCACGGCCATGGAACTCACTGTGCGGGAATCATCGCTGGCCGCCGTCACCCATCGCAGGGACCACGCTATAGCGTCGCGCCCGACGCTCGGCTGCTGATCGCGAAAATCAGCACGGACGGGCACTGCTTCGAATACAAACTCGACGAGGCTCTCATGTGGGCGGCGAAGAACGGCGCACACATCGCGTCTCTTTCGATGGGCACACAAATCACCGAGGCATGTAAAGAGCCGTCCTCAGTGATGAATGAATTTGCGAAACTGCTTCTCGACGAGTACAACTTGGTCATATTTGCGGCCACAGGCAATGCCAACGAGCGGCCTCAAGAGCCTCTGTTCCCCATTCACCATCCTGCGAACTGCCCTGAGATCGTCGCCGTCGCGGCGGTCGACGAAGACGAGAAGGTCGCGCCGTTCTCGTGCGGCCGGATCTGCGGGACGGAGCGCGCGCCGTCAGTCGCCGCGCCCGGCGTGAGCATTCGCTCGAGCATCCCGACGATCGAGAGCCCGCTCAGCCCTTACGTGTCACTGCACGGCACCAGTCAGGCCACGCCTTATGCAGCCGGCGTAGCCGCGCTCCTCGTCGAAGCGTATGGATTGCGGGGTCGCGATTTGATCGGCAAACTCGAGGCCACGACAAAGGCCCTGAGCGGCAAAGCCGATGACATCGGTCAGGGCCTCGTGCAGGCTCCGTAATGGCTCCGGAGGAAAACGTCGTTCTGCAGGTGATGCTCGATGGATCGCGCCGCGATCAGTTCGACGACGTGGTCCGCGCATTGGAGCATATGGGAGGCGTTGTGGTCATGCAGCTTCCGGAAGCGGGATTGCTCGCAGTACGGATCGCCCAACGTTTGACCGATGACGTCAAGCGAATCGACAGTGTGGCGATCGTCGAGCAATCGCGCACACTGTCGGTCTGACTCAGCAGCGGATCATGGATACGCCGAGTTCGAGCACTCCACACCCGCCGTCTGTGCCGGCTCCTGGGGACATTGCGGAATGTTGGCCACTGCGGTGCCATGTGCACATGGTCTCGCCACATCCTCGACGGGGATCTGGAGCGTGGCAAGCGGCGGACTGAAGACATTCCCGTAAATACCGAATTGGCCGGGAGCGAGTAAGTTGCTTTCCAGGTTCGTGATCGTCACCGTGGCATGTGGTTTCAACGTCAGAGCCGATCCGAGACCCGATACGGATAGCGGTCCGATTGCACGCGTATCCAGAGTGACTGTGCGCGGCATGCAGTGATAGTGAACGCCATTGAACGTGGCGTGATTCGGAAACCAATCCTCGATGCCGTATCTTCCGCCTGGAAGATCGACAAACGCCTTCAGCCTAGCGTTGGTCGTTTTGGTGAAGACGTCCGGATCCACGGTCGCCGTGCCGCCACCGATCGCGGTCAACTTGGCAACACCGGCGAGGCCTCTGCGATCCAGCGCCTCGACGCGTGGAAAGGAAATCCTGCCGGCGAGCGAAAAACAGCGTCTCCCGATACTCGTCTCGCTCTCGCCATCGATATCGCGCGTATTGACGATCAGTCGCGCTACGTGCGACGCCTCGACGGGCAACACCACGAAACCGTCGCCGGCACTGTCCTCGAAATGTGTAATCAGCCCAATGAACCGAATTCTCATCGCAACCTCCTTCTCACAGATTGGAAGGACGCGAAGAGCGTTTTCTCAATCGCCCGATCCGGTCGTCGTAAATGCGCTCCAAGAGCGCAAGGGGCGTTCGCGCATCAGGTCGAGCTGTGCGAGCCGGGCAGCGTCGGCAACAGGAATCCCGCGGATGAGATACGTGTGTAGCCGGTAAGAGAACGCCGCGGTGTCCTCATCGTCCACGTTCCACTGAGTGCCGACCACATTGCGCGCGCCGGCGAGGAGGAACGCCAATGAAAGGCTGCCGACATCCGACGGTGTTTCCGAAGTCGCGGCGGTGCGGCAGCCGGCGAGAACGACTACGTCCGCAGACACCTCCGACGCAGCTACGTCACCCGCATAGACAATCCCCGAGTGAGCTCCGGACGGCGCCGCCAGCAACATCGAGCGCATTGGATCATTACGACTGGTCATCGCATGCACAGCAATGTGAACGATCCGGCTGGAAGCGAGCGTGTTCATGATCCGCGCTGCGGTCGCATCCCGCCCTGTGAGAACGACCGGATTCTCATAGAGTCGTGCAATCTGTCTCGCCTCCCGCTCCGCCGCCGGCAGCAGCGCAAGCCCCGCGAAGCGCGCGGAATCAAAAGACGGATTGCCGACGATCAACACTGCGCCCGGTTCTTCCTTCCCTCCGCGATGCGACGCAAGCGAGCGCGCCAGAAGGCTGGCACTCGGAGAATGAATGACCACGGCTCGCTCGATGACACAACGTCCGTATCTGCTGCGAAGAACGGAGAACGGGAGCGGCTCCATCACCGGATCGGAAACGATGAACCAATGGTTCGCGCCCTCCAAAGCAACCGACAGCGGCTCGATGAGATCGCGATCGAGCTGCGACGCAATGCCATCCGCCTCCTGCTCGCGATCGTGCGCGATGGCGTTCCGCAGATCTGCGATCCGCCTGCGAACGTCGCCGGCGGTAGTGCTCAATGTCCAGGTCTCGAGCCCGCGTTTCTGCCGGAGCGTGAACGCGATCGCGCGATCCGGAAGGAGTAGATAGGAGACGACGACCGCGTGATCAGGAAGCCGGAGCCGGATTTGCTCGACTTCGGCGGATTGCGACGGAACCTTCGACGAGAGCGACAGCCGATCGCGAAGCGCACGGCCTCGCGCTGCTTCGATGGCCTCGAATGCATCGGTATATCGCCCCTGGGACACGAGCAGCCCGGCGAGCTCGCAGGCGGCCTGGATTCCCGCCGCGAAGTACGCATCGCTGATCCCCCGCTCCGCCGAGCCGCTGCGTCTGGCGTCGATCTCTGCGAGCGCGCTGCGAAAGTGCGCCTCCGCCGATTCCGTTTGACCGATCCGCCGTGCTGCTCGCGCGCGTTGCAGATGCGCTTCGGCCAACAGATGAAACCTCTGTCGCTCATGCGAGCGCTCGATGAATCGATCGAGCATCTCGGCGGCGCGAACGGGATCGGTCGTCGACAATACCGAGCCCACAGCGAAGCGGATATCGTCCGATGCCGTTTCGCGAAGGGACACATCTTCGAGCATCCGCAAAGCGCGACGCGCCTCACCTAACAGAAGCAGCGCCTTTTCCGCGTCCCCCGTTCGCTCCGTAGCGAGCGCGCGCCAAAGCAATGCACTAACATGGACGCGAGGATTGATGTCGAACGGCGGCTCGATGGCCAGTGTGAAGAGCGAGATCGCCGCACCCCAATGCTCTTCCATCGCCTCCATGCGCGCCGCGAGCTCCAATACGGCCTGTAGTGCCTCCGCATTCGCAGCCTCACTGATCGAGGCGAATGCAGCAGCGCGCTGGCGCCACGCCTCGGCGGAGCGGCCGAGCCGGGAGTTCGCGGAGGCAGCGGAGGAAAGCATCCGTGCGAAATTGTTTCGTTCACCAAGCACCGAAAAAATCGCGCGCGCTTTATCATAACTATCCAGCGCCTCTACCAGCCGGCCTGTGCGGTCCAGCACTGTGCCGGTTTCCCAGTTAAGTTGCGCATGCAACGTCCGATAGGTCACCGGCACGACCCGCCGTAACTCCTGAAGACGTTCCAATGCAGTCGCGTCACTCTTGTCTTCGAGACAGTTCGCGGCGTAGTATTCAGCAACGAACGCCATTGCGCTATGAGCGGCTCGGAACCGTTCTGCGGCGTTCAGAAACATCGGCAGAGCAGCACTGACCTTCCGGTCTCTGTACTCACGTCGAGCGCGGTCATACAGGCGATGCGTCTCGGCCAGTGACACACGGCAGCGTTGGGACTCACATCTGTCGATTGCGGCAACGGCATCGCCGAGAAACGCATCGCCGTTCCGTGCAAGCAGCCGCGCACCGATTCTCCGAACGTCGGCAAGACGCGACTCAGCGGCAGCAACGTTGCCCGCCAGAAACGAATCCGCCCACTCCGCGAGAAGCGTCGCCTCCCCGAGCCTCCGAGTTTCCTCCGGGAATTCGTCGACCAGACGCGTGAGCAACGTCGCGTCACCTCCGCGCGGCTGATCGAGAGCGGCTCGCTCGTCGGCCCACCGCTCCCGACGACCTCTCTCGCGTAAATAATCCATGTGAGATCGTGCCTCCTCGGCCCAGGGCGAGGTTGCGTCGATCGTCTGATACCGCAGCCACGCGCCCGCAGCGTGCTGACGCAGGGATAGTGCTTCGAGAATCAGCGCACGATTGAAAGCGGCCTCCGCAAACTGCGGTGCAATTTGAAGAGCGCGATCCGCCGCATCCAGCGCGTGGACGAGATCGTGCGGATCGACTTCAGCTCGGCCGCGCGTATAAAGAGCAGCGGCCAGATCATTCCAATAGCGAGCATCCCCCGGCTTGGCATCGACGGCAGCACGCAGCCGCTCGATCGCCTCTTCGCGAAGCCCGATCAACGCAGCGACGCCGCCGACGTGCGCGGCTTCGGCTCGAAGGACGTCGTGGAGATCGTCCGCCAGACTTCCGGCGGCGAAGCGCAGGCGGCGCAGCGACAATTCCTCGCGATCGTGACCGCGTTGCCGCGTCGCGATTCGGCGATGAGGGAAGCCGGCGAGTCTCGCTTCCGTAGGACGTGTTTTCGCGTCCGCAGCCAGGCGGAGGATCGGTGCGAGCGCGTCCGGCACGCGAGCGTGCCGTACCATCAATCCCACGCACGCCACGGCCAGGACCGCGGCCGCTGCAAACCATTTGGGTCTCATGCTTCTATGGCTCGAACATTTCTGCAATCTTCAGCGCCAGCGGATACGGCGGCGGCTCGTTCCGATTCGTGAGCACGACCACCGTCAGCTTGTGCGACGGGTACCGCACGATCACGTTGCGAAAGCCGCGCGTCTCGCCGGAATGCCACAGCGCGTCGCCGCTGATACGCCAGCCGAAACCGTACTTCACGTTCGGATCATCGGTGTCCGTCGCCGGAGTGAAGGCGATGCGGAATCGCTCGTCGTAGAGCGCGGCGTCCCATTTCGCAAGGTCGTCGATCGAGGAGTAGATGCCGCCGTCGCCTAACACCGCGCTGGTGACGCTCTGGTCGGTGCGCGTCCACGCATCGTTCTCGTGCGTGTAGCCGAACGCGCGATGCGCAACCGTCGAGATGCCGTTCTCGAACGCGACGGTGTTCGTCATCCCTAACGGCTCGAAGAGCGACGCGTGGAGAAACGTCGCGAACGTTTTGCCCGACGCGCGCTCGACGATGAGCGCGAGCAGCGCGTAGCCGCTGTTGCTGTAGCGGTAGCTCGTGCCGGGCTCGAAATACGGCGTCTGATGTTGCTCGAGGAGTCGCAGCACATCCGCATCGAGAACCTGCGTCGTCGTCGCTTCGGGGATCACGTCTTCGTAGTCGATGAGACCCGCGGTGTGCGTGAGGAGATGGCGAATCGTCGCGGTCGTCGCGAGCGACGGCAACCATTTGCGCACGGGATCCTCGATCGACAGCTTCCCCTCCTCGGCTAGCGCGAGGATCGCCGCGGCGGTGAACTGCTTCGTCACCGAGGCGAGGCGGTAATTCGTCGACGGCATGGCGGGCGTGCGGGCCTCGAGATCGGCGAAGCCGTAACTCTTGCGCACGACCGCGCGTCCGTTCTGAATCACGAGCACCGATGCGCCGGGAACGTTCCCGTCGTAGTCGCGCATGAGCGCGTCGATCGAAGACGTCACGGACGATGTCACGTCAGGGCCTCCCGTCGTTGCGCAGGCGGTGAGGAGAAATGCACACGCAATACGCTTCTTCATGTAGAGGCAAAAGCTTACCCTGCTCACGTCGAACATGTCTCTCACGCGCGGATCGAGACTGGGGCCGTACCAACTCGACACCGAGATCGGTGTCGGCGGCATGGGCCAGGTGTTTCGCGCGATCGACACGCGCCTCGACCGCGCGGTCGCGATCAAGGTCCTCCAGCAGCAGCGCTGGAGCGATCTCGATTTCCGCAATCGCTTCGAGCGCGAGGCCCGCGCGATCTCGTCGCTGAGCCACCCGAATCTCTGCGCGCTTTATGACGTCGGACAAGTCCCGCTCGACGGAGTGGCGGTGCCGTACCTGGTCATGGAGCTCCTCGAGGGCGAGACGCTGCGCGAGCGCCTCGACGCGGGATTGATTCCGATGCGGCGCGCGCTGCTGTGGGCGTCGCAGGTCGCGTCGGGACTCGCCGCCGCGCACGAGAAGGGACTCATGCACCGCGATCTGAAACCAGAGAACATCTTCATCACGCGCGGCGAGCAGCTCGTGAAGATCCTCGACTTCGGACTGGCCAAGGCGACGCAGCCGCAGGCCGATGACGCAACGACGGCGATGCACACCGATCCGGGCATGGTGATGGGCACCGCGCACTACATGTCGCCGGAGCAGGTCCGCGGCACGCAGATCGATCATCGCTCCGATCTCTTCTCGTTAGGCGTGGTCTTGTACGAGATGCTCGCCGGACGCGTGCCGTTCCACGCGCGCTCGGCGGTCGAGACGATGAACGCGATTCTCGTCGACGACGCACCCGCACTTCCGCCTAACATTCCGGAGCACGTCGAAGCGCTCGTGTGGCGCTGCCTGGAGAAAGATCCGTCGCAGCGATTCGCGTCGGCGCGCGATCTCGCGTTCGCGCTCGAGAACGCGGCGAAATCGATCAGCAGCTCTCCCGAAGCGGCGCGATCTCCGCGCGCGACGTCGCGTCCTGTGCAGCGCAGCACGAGCACCGGAATTCGTTTGGCGGCGATGGGCGTCGTCCTCGCGATCGTCGTTCTGGCCGCCGCGCTCGCGCGCGGCGTGTTCGAGGAAGCGCCGGACGAGCCTCCGCGATTGCGCACGCTCACCTACTCCGGCCGCGACAGCCAGCCCGCGGCCTCGCGCGACGGCCGTCTGATCGCGTTCGTGTCGACGCGCGACGGCCGCGCGCGAATCTGGCTCAAGCAGCTCGCCGATGGAAGCGAGGCCGCGCTGACGAGCGGTCCCGCCGATTCCGCTCCGCGCTTCACCGTGGACGGCTCGCAGGTCCTGTTCACGCGCGCGGAGAACGGCCGGAGCGCGCTGTATCGCGTGCCGATCGTCGGCGGCGAGCCGCGCAAGCTGATCGACGACGCGTTCGACGGCGATCTCTCCCCCGACGGCCGCCGCATCGCGTTCATTCGCAACCGCCGGGGCCGCGAGCGCTTCTCGATGGTCTGCACGGCGCCGGTCGACGGCGGTGCGGCGACCGAGATCATCGCCACGAAGGACGACGATCTCTCTTCGCCGCGATGGTCGCCCGACGGCCATTTGCTCGCGATCACGCGCCAGCCGCGCGGCACGGTCGCGGGCTCGGTGCTCATCCTCGATCCGGCGTCCGGCGAGCGGCGTGTGCTGCAGCGCAACGTTCCCCATGGCGCCATCTCCGCACCGGCCTGGACGCGCGACGGCGAGGCCATCGTCTACGCGGAGATGGACGCGATCACCTCGCGGGCGGTGCTCCGGCGCGGCAGCGCGGCGGCGATCGTGCGGCACGAGATCGACGGAAACGCGCGCGTGCTGCTGCGCAATCCTCACGCGGCCGCCGACACGCTCGATCTGTTGGGCGATGGTCGGGTCGTCTTCACCGAAGACATCACGCGACAGAACCTGCAGCTCATCTCGCTCGAGAACGGCAATACGCGATGGCTCTCCCGCGGCATGAGCATGGATCGCCAGCCGTCGTACGCGCGCGGCGGGCAGAGCGTGCTTTTCTCCTCCGATCGCGGCGGCAACGTCGATCTCTGGGAGCTCACGCTCGCCACCGGCGCGCTGCGCCGCCTAACGGACCACGACGGCGTCGACTGGGATCCGCACGCGAGCGCCGACAACACGACGCTCTTCTTCAGCTCGAATCGCGGCGGACATTTCGAAGTGTGGTCGTCGACGCTCGACGGCCTCGATCCGAAGCAGGTCACCCGCGACGGCGTCGATGCCGAGAATCCCTCGACGCCCTCGAGCGGCGACGCGGTCTACTACGACTCGACGAACCCGAAGAGCGACGGGTTGTGGCGGATTCCGCGCGGCGGCGGCAAACCGCGGCTCGTCGCGCCTTCGGAGACCATCCATCCGGAGGTGTCGAGAGATGGTCAATATGTTGCCTTTCAGCGGCCGGAGAGCGGAGGACCGTCGGCCATCGACGTCGTGCGCGTGAGCGACGGGAAGATCTTCACGCTCGCCTCGCACATCGGCGGCGTCACTGCGCTGCGCGTCCGTTGGGTGGGCGCCACGCACACGATCGCGTTCCGCGCCCTCGACGATCACGGTCGCGTGGCCATCTTCGCGCAGGACTTCGACCCTACGCGCGACACGACCGCAACGCGGCGGGCGCTCGTCGCGCCGGAGCTCACGCCGGAAACGTTCGCCATCGCACCGGACGGGAAGAGCGCGATCGTGTCGGTGATCGATGAGGCGTCGGGATTGATGGTGGCGGAGAGCGTGGACTGAGTCGGCGGTCGGCAAAGATCGCAAGCTACGCAGCCTTGAGATTCCTCGTGACCTGGCTGCTTACTTCGCTAACAACGAGGTGAAAGACTATTGTGCAGGGTTCGGTCACGCGGCACTCGAATAAGAACGGGCAGAGCGTGCCGTGTTATCACGCCTGCGAGCCCAGCCCACCGTCGGCTGACCGAACATTAGTCGCCAATCGGCATTTCTCTGAGCTGCCGCAGCCGCCTTACCGTTAAGCTCACGTTCCGCCTTGAGAGGTCATTGGCCACAAATTTCATTCCATGAGCGACACAGGAGACGACGCTGGTTCCGCTACCTACGAATGGATCTACAAGGATCCCATCTTCTTTACCCGCGATATCTATTACGCGGTTAGTCAACTGCAGGGGTAGTTGATTCGCACGTCTAAGCTTGGTCGACTTATGTCGCACAGGACTAAGGTCGTCCCAGACGTCGCTAAGATTCACGCCTTTGGCGTTAATAATGTCAATGTACCCACCGTAATCCTTCACTATTCCACCGCAATGGCGACACGTCTGAGGCGCTTGACGTGGGCGTCGAAAGTGAGTCGGCGTACCCTTTGTATAATAAAGCAATCCATAATGCGCAGGGTACAAATTACGTCCGCGGACAAATCCGTTCTTCATCGCTATGGCAATCCAATGACGGAATTTCAAACGATCCTGCATAAATGGCGAAAGGCGAGAGGCCCAATATGGCACGTGATAGAAAAACAGCGCGCCACCTGGCTTAAGAACACGGTCCGCTTCAACCAGAAGCTGTTGCATGTACTTCTCGTAGTGAGAAGGTGGCGCTGTTTCTAAGCGCGATTTGATGCCATAGTCTTTTCGCAGATTGAACGGCGGGTCGATAAACACGATATCCGCGACTTCGTTATGCACACTGCGCATGAACTGAAGACCATCGACGGCCGTCAGAAAGCCTGTCCGCCCGACGCGGGCCAAAACTTCGATTGTAGCGCTACTACGAAATACTTCCGTCTTCCGCAATTGACCCTGCTCCTACCAAAATCTGTCTAAGACTGTCACGGTAGATTGCCTCGGGTCGGCTTGAGATGCGGCCGTCCCATCGGAAATCGATAATCCACGTTACCATTGGCGCGTGACGAGATCTGCCGCCGTAACGCAAGTTGTTAGCCGTTTCCGTACGCCAGCCATACTCAAGAGCCATATGCGCGATCCGCTTCGGTACGTAGAGCATTAACAGATGTTGTTGATCGACTCTCGATAGCCGATTCGCTGCCGGTATGGTGAGCTGACTGACATGCGTGAAGAGCGATTCGCCGAGCAGCGACGCTGCAGCCTCTGCGAACACGGGCTCGCGACTAAAGTTCTCGTTAAGAAACTCCGCAACCGCTTTTGTTTCGCGCGATTCCCAAACAGCTTCGCCGTGTAGAGTGAGGAGGAGGCACCAGTCGAGTCGAGCCGCCGCGTGCAGGATGCAGAGCTTCTTGACCCATTGAATGGGCGGAAAGACAAGTTCGCCATCGACGTCGTCAAACTTCAACGGCCGATTCAAGTCCAGGTTAACGATCCGCGCCTGGCAGAAGCGTTCGTGCTCACCCTGTGGCCACGTCGTCAATTTCGTACTATGCAAGAGGTTGTCGAACGATTGCTCGAGAATTTTCAGGCCTGGCATCCGACGCTGAAGCCGAAGGACAGCGTATGAACTGGATTCAATAGCAACAGCGAGCCCTTGGTCCTCAGCTACGATCGCACCGACCTCAGTTAGGCGAATCAGCCCATTCGAAATAAGCATCTGGATGTCGTGGCCTTCTGCGCCACTTAGCGTTAGGTACAATGGCACTTCATCGTTGGGGAAAGCATCGCGATAGGCTCGCAGCTTCGAAAGCCATAACGACCTGATTTTTTGTTTCTCAGGACGTCCTTCCTCCATTGCGGAATCAACGGGTCGCGTCATTGTTTGAGACGTTCCGTCAGGCGTTTCATGAATTCGGCGAACAGATGGGGAGGCAGAGTTTCTCGAGCGACATCGACCACGATCGAGTAAAACTCAGCAACGCCGACGCGCCGCGATAGGATTGAGGACTCAGCCTGCCCGGACGCACTGCGAAGCGAACGATCTAGCGCGGCAGCAACACGCGCGTCTGTGGGCCCAACTTTCTTCCTCACCACCTCGCGAAGCTGTGACACGGCGGTAGCCGCACGTTTCTGCCGGCGAGCGACGCTACCGCTCTCGTAAAGACGTTTGCGTGCGTCGCTGATGACTGCGCGCAACTCTGCGTGTAGCGCCCGCTGAAGCTCAACATATGCAGGATGAGCAACGCGCAACGTCTGTCGGTCAATGTTCATCGCCTCTTCAAGGCGATCGTCCGCCCAAATTTCGGCCGAGACCCAGCGCTGAATCAAAGAGCCTTCAGATGTCGGAAAGTCAAGAAAGTCAGTCCGATATTCGCCGACAGCCGCGTGGCGGATACGAATAAGGACGCCTTGAAGTTCCGCAGGCTTGATCGTGCCGTGTTGTGCATAAAAATAGCCGGTAGCCGCAACATGGGTGCCGTCATACGAGAAGGGGCGTACGAACGAAGGGGCATCCGGCTCGCTCGGGAAAAGCACGATAGGCTTTCGAAGTTCGGACCCATCGTACCGTACCTCGAACCCGAGCTGAGCGACTGCATCGGCGAAGTTCTCGACGCGGCGGAGATCGCGCTTAGGCAACCAGTCGTCGTGGTATCGGACGGGAATATTGAGGCTGACACCTAGCATCGTCCGTGAGTAATCGTCAAACTCAGTCCAACTCGCGAGAGGCCGATGGGCGAGAACCGCAAGCATACTGGTGGCACTAAGACCGTACAGTGAGCGAGCTTTCGCGTCTGGACGCGGAGGTTTAGCACCCGCCAAAATCGCACGCGCATCACCTCGGACGCGCTTCAGAAAAATCCGAGTGAAATGTTCATTAGACGGTGCGTCTTCGATTTGCCCCGTATAATCGGCCTTAGCAATATCGTCACCTTCACGACGGCGGACGTCGACTCCCTGCCGCATTTTGTCGAAATGGATTGTCACCCGCATGAGATCCGTTGAACCACGCTTGGTCGACACAATTTCCATCTCATCGCAGATCTCATTCGCCGCGATGAAGCCAATTCCAATCTTGCCAATTTTTTTTCTGCCAAGAAAGGTTGCGTCAGAGACGTCGCGTTTATGGGACTCGCTAATTCGTGTGAAATGCTTCTGGAAGTCGGCGCGATCAAAGCCTTGGCCGTTATCGAAGATTATGATGCGATCTGCGTCCGGTTTAACAAAGACTTCGACGAGCTTGGCATCGGCATCATAGGAGTTATTGATCAACTCCTTGAGACATGCGGCCGGAGACTCGTACAGACCGGAGCTGAGATAGTCGACAATTCGAGAGCTGACGGTGATCTCACCCTCGAAATGTTTAATAGTCATCGAGGCAATCGTACCAGACCGTACACTGTCAACCTAGCACTCGCACGTGTGCACTGTCGGGTCTCCGGCTCGCGCGAATCGAATCAGTAGCACTCCGAGATCACGTCGTTCAAACTGACTACTTCTTCTTCGCCTTTTCCTCGTATTCGTCCACTTCGTTCGTCCGCAGAATGCGCACCGGCTTTCCCGCGGGCGTCACCATCTCCAACACTTCGACCACCGATTCGGGATCGGGCAATCCACGGCGCTGCTTTTTCTTCTTCGAGGTCGGCTTTTTCATTCAGGCGCGAAGAGCTTGATCTTCGCGATCGGATGCACTTCCCACACCACCGGCATCTTGTCGCGCAGGCTCTTCGGGCCGGGCCGCGATCCCTTCGCGTGACTGGCGTCCCAGAACAGCGAGCCTTCGACGTCGACGCGAATCGGTGGATCGTAGAAGTCGTACGACTTTCCGGGGAGCTGTCCCTCGAAGTTCGTCTGGAAGAATTTCTTGAACGCTTTCCGCGCCGTCTCCAGCGCCTTGCGCGATTTGAAATTCGACGGCGGCAGGCCGGAGAGCTCCATGGTCATGTAGACCTCTTCGCCGCCGGCGTCGGGATCGCGCCCCAGGATGAGGTGGTAATCGTTGTCGTCCTCGACGCTGGCCGCGTAGATGAACGCGGTCACGCGCACGTTGCGATTCTCTTCGGGGACGCGCTTCGAGCTCGCATCCGTCGAGATTTTCTTCTTCTGCATCTCCTTGTGCGCCACGAAGGTCTTGATCAGATCGGCGAGATCGCCGAACTTCTCCGTCTTCGCATCGGAGATCGACAGCTTCGACGTCTTGCGCGACTTGCCCTTGAAATTGTCGCCCGGCGGCGGCGCCTCGACGAAGACCGACTCGGCGACGGCCGCCTTCGACGGCGGCTTCTCATATTGATCGACTTCGTTCGTACGGATGATGCGGAAGGCCGGCGGCGCCTCTTCGGTGGGCGACATCTTTTCGCCGGGCGCGCGGAACGGAATCTCCGCGACGACGGATTTCGGATCGGGCAGGCCGGGACGGGTGTTGCTGATTGCCATGGCTTTTCTCCCGCTTTATTGAAGGATGGGTAGCGGGATCTTATCGCGAAAGAGGTGCTGGGTGTTGGGTGCTAGCGGTGCATCGCCCGGCACCCAACCTTCACCACGCGCGTCGGAAATACCCGGGGTATTCGATGAGCAATCCATCCTCATCGACCGGCAGCTCCGCCGTGAATCCGCTGGCGAGGCCTTCGTAGCGATAGCGATTCGCATCGAGGCGCGTGTAGCGCTGCTCCACCGGCCGCGCCGTCGCATTCGCGGGATCGATGAACGCCACGCGAATTTCTTCCGATTGTCCCGGCTCGAGCGCGAGTCGGTTGATGGCCAGCGTGTTCGTGAACGGCGACGCGAGAATGTCGACGTCGATGCAGCCGTCGAGCGGCACGAGCCGATCGTCGATCGAGACCGCGCGCGTGCGCCACGCGGCATCGCATTCGATGCGATACGTCGCGCGCAACCCGCGGCGCACGACGACGCCCTCGATGACGATCGGATTGAGCGAGAGCCGCACGTGCTCGAATCCGTCGCCGTTCGTTGCGACCCACAGCGCCTCGCGATCCCACGCGCGCCTGCGCCGCGCGAGAAACTCGGTGCCGCAGCGCCAGGTCTTGCCTTCGTCATGCGACTCTTCGCCAATCCAATGGAACGAGTCGGGTGTGATCTCGCGGAAGCTCCAGCGGATGAGAGATCCGTCCTCGCGGCGGCCTTCCTGCACGAGATCGTCTCCGACTTTTCGCGCGACCAGACGGTTCTCCGCGCCGTTCACCGGGTTGATCCACGTGACACGCCACTCGCCCGTGAGCCGGTCGTAGCGCCGCAGCGTGGTTCCGTAACGGCGCGGCGCCGAGATCCAGAGGTCCTGGATCGCGCGCCCCTCGAGCACCCACGCGAAATGAATCTCCGCGCGATTCCGCAGCGTCGATCCATCCTCCTCATGATCGATCACCTCGGCATCCCAGTCGCCGATCAGAAAATCGTAGATGGCGGCACTGTCGGGAATCTCGGGAGAGCGGCCGGGCGCGAGAAGCGCGGAAACGAATGTCATGCCGCCATTCTGGCGAAGGTCACGAGAGGGACGCTGTCAGATTCGTGCGCGATGCGACGCTCGCGCTTCGCCGGAGCTCGCTCGGCGTCGCGCCCGTCAGCGTTCGGAACACATTCGTGAAGTGACTGTGACTCGAGAACGCGAGCTCGTAGGCGATCGTCGTGACGTCGGCCTTCGTGTCGAGCAGCAGATCCATCGCGCGCAGCACGCGGGCGCGCGTGAGATAGGCGTGCATCGAGAGACCGGTCTCCGCGCGGAAGAGACGCGCGAGGTGATACGGCGACAGGCACACGCGCGACGCGGCGCTCTTCAAGGTCCATTTGCGCTCGGGGTGTTGGAGAAACGCGAGCTGCACGGCTTCGACGCGGTCCGTGGGGCGGCCGCCGGGCCGGCGGCCGGACGGCGGGCCAGTGGCCCGCCCCACGACTACCAACAGAGCGGCGAGAATCTCGAGCGCTCGCTCTTCGACCTCGAACGCATCGTGCAATCGACGCAGCAACAGCGCGCGGCTCGCGATCGCGCTCATTGGAAGCAGCGCGTGTGTTGCCGCCTCGCGCAGAGGCTCCAACACATCGTCCGCAACCTCGATCACCAGACAGTCATCGCATCCGCCGGCGGGATGACTGATGCGCTGCGGCCTCCCGGCCGCGAAGAACAGCGCGCGATTCGCATCGGCGAGCACGTCATGCGATCGCGAATAGTGCCGGCGAAACGCTCCCCGCACCGGCATCACGATGTGATCGCGCTCGGGCTCCTCGATCGGGGACAGCCCCAGGTCGCTCGTGCGGCAGGTGACGTACCGCAGGCGAACAACGTCGCTTTCGTGAAGCGTGGTACTCGTGCGCGCCATCAAAACTCCGCCAGCACATTGCGCGCGATCGCGGGGATCAGCGTCAGGTCGTCCGCGGTGCCGCGCGTGAAGATCACCAGGATCATCTTCTTTCCGTTCGGGAGTTCGATGTACGCGGCGTCGTGACGCACTTCGCTCGTCCATCCGGCTTTCGACCAGAGGCGCGCGTCGGAGGGCAGCGATTCGCCGATGAACTCTTTGACCTGGTTCTCTTCCGGTCGCAGCGGCGCGAGCGGTCGCTGGAGGAGGGTCATCATCTCGTGCGAGCCCGGCGCGCGCTGGCGCACGATCCACAACAAGAGCGACGCGGTCGCGTTCGCGGTGAGTTTGTTGCGGTTCTCTTTGTTCTCGCCTAACACCTGGCGGTCGCGGCCGAAGGGGCCGAAGCTCCAGGCCTTCATCATCGCGCTGACGTTGTCCTTGTAGCCGAGGCGCTCGAAGCGGCGGTTGATCTCGCGGCGGCGATCGATGTAGCGGCGCAGCGCGCGTCCTTCGAGCGACACGCCGCCTTCCGTGTTCGCGAGGACGTCGACGATGTACGCGGTCGCGTCGTTGTCGGAGACGACGATCATCTCCTTGAGCGCACGATCGACGTCCGGCACTTTCTCCTTGTGCGTCGCGAAGACATCGGCCATGAAGAACAGCTTGATCACCGACGCGGGATAGAACGGAACGTCGCCGTGATAATCACCGCGCGAGAATGTCGTCGGATTCGAGACGTCGATCATGCTCAGCGCGAGATCGTCGGCCTTCAGCTTCGGATACGCCTTCAGCGTCGCCTCCGCCGCCATGCGCAATTTCGTCTCGATCGACGGATCGCGCGCGACGTCGAGGAACTCGTTGAAGTTCGCACGAGCGGTGAAGGCGAGGAAGAGAAGCAAGGTGATTCGGCGCATCGCTTGATTATCAACGAGGTGGCCCGTGGTCCGTGGCCCGCGCTTTTCGCTCGAGCGACAAAGCCCGGGCAACCGGCCACGGGCAACTGGCTACTCGTTCCCGAGTTTCTCCACGACACTCCAAACATCGAAAGTGTGTCCCGCGTTCGGAACGACCACCAGCCGGCCGTGCTCGAGGTGCCTGACGATCTCCTCTCCGTTCTCGACCGGCGTGCGCGGATCGAGCTCCCCTGCGAGCACGAGCACCGGCACTTTGCTGCGAACCGGGGCACGGTACGCATCGCCGAGGTCGGGACGGCCCCAGGCATTGGCGAGGTCAAACTGCGGGAAGTTGATCGCATTGCCGAGGAGTGAAGACGCGGCCTCGCGCACGATCTGCGCGCGCCGCGCGGCGGTCGCACCGGAGCTGAGATCCATCATCTGCTTCATCGCCGATTGCACTCCCATGCGCGAGCGTTGCATCCGCGCGAGCTGTGCGAGGCGATGAAAATCGCCGCGCTCCATCTCCCGATACGCCTCGGGCAACGTTGCCGCGGTACGCGGATCGCCGAGAGCTTGCGCCGTGAGCAACTGCAAGTCGAACTTGCCGATCGCGACGCCATCGACGACTTGCGGCTCGCGCTCGAGACGATCGAGCACTTTGCGCATCGTCGCGATCAAGCCGGGACTGCGCGCGTCGTACTTCTCCAGCACCGCATCGACGCGCGACGGGAGCTTGAACGTGTCGTTCGGTCCCTCGGGATTCGCGACGATCACGCGCTCAATGACGTCAGGATGGCGGCGCAGCGTCGCCAGTGCGAGATGCGATCCGTAGCTGCGGCCCCACAGCGTGATGCGCTCGTATCCGAGAGCGCGGCGTACGTCTTCGATGTCGTCCGCGCTCTCGATCGTGTTGTACGCCTCGAGACGAATGCCGCGCTTCCGAAAATCGGCAGCGACTTCGCGGCACGCCTTCTCGATCAGCGGCAGCCACAGCTCTGGGGATCCCGGTCGATCGAGCGGCAGACCGTAGAGCGCAGGAGACTGCAAATTCGGCAAGGACTTGCCGGTCCCGCGTTGATCGATGCCGATCACGTCGCCGTCGAACCGTTCGAAGAAGGACTCGCCGCCGCGTTCCGCCATGTCTCGCACCAGCCGCACGCCGGAGTCGCCCGGACCTCCGGCGAGAATGACGTGCGCCGATTTGCTGCGCGTTTCCGAACGCCCCACGCGCACGACCGCGAGCTCGATCGCGGCGCCCTTCGGATTCGCGTGGAATTCGGGGACGCGAACGGTGTGCTCGGAGATCGTTACGGCGAGCAGAGGAATCAGGAGCGGATTCACATCGCCTCCAGTGCGCGACGACGCTCCATCAATGCGCGAAACCGTTGCCGCGCGGTGATGAGGATGCCGATCGCGATGGCGAGCATCAACGCGCCCAATCCCGCGGCGGCCATCATCCGCACGGCGAGACAACCGGCCACGAACAATGCGCTGAACGCGACGGCCATGCGGCCGGCGACGATGCGATGACCGGCGAAGAGTACCTGTCGCCGCGTCAGAACCCAGCTCGCATACGCGACCCACGACAATGCGATGGCGATGATCACCGCAAACGCAACCTCGGTGCGCTGCGGCAGCGAGGGCTCGGTCAAGAGCAGCGATCCGACCACGACGGCGACCCCGAGAGCAACGAGCAGCAATGCGGTGTAGGCGACGCGCGATCGAAGCGAGAGCTCACCCGCGATCAACTTCTGCATATCGGCAACTGAGACGTTCATCGATTCACTCCTTTTCTTTCGAGTTGCGTGCGCAGCGTCTTCCGCGCGCGGAAAAGCCGCGACTTCACCGTTCCGACTGGCACACCGAGGACTTCGGTCATTTCGAGCAGCGTGAGCTCTTTCAGATAGAAGAGAACCAGCGCCTCGCGATCGATGACCGGCAATCGCTCGAGCTCTTCGCGCATCACCTCGAGCTCGTCTTCGAGCTCCTGCGGGACGTCTTCGAGATCGACATCGTCCGCGGACACGGAGGGCGGCGTCGCGTACTTTTCGCGAAGGCGATCCATGACCACGCGACGCGCGATGCTGAACATCCACGCCCGAAGGCGCGCGGCATCGCGAAGCTTCGGGATCGCGCGCAGCACCTTCAGCCAAACGTCCTGAATGCTCTCCGCGGCGGTGTCGTCATCGCCGGTGAGTTTTCGCAGGTAGCGCCACAACGGCTCATGCCATCGCGCGATGAGATCATCGAACGCGGCGGGCTCGCCGAGCTGACAGCGGATCGCGAGCAGTTCGTCATCGGTGCGATTCATTTCAATGAATGAGTCGGGAAAGGCGGAAAAAGGTTCACGGTACAATTTTTCTTTCTCATGTCCGAGGTGACCCAGCTGTTGCGGGACTGGAGCGACGGAAATGCCGCCGCTCGCGAGGAGTTGCTCCAACTCGTATACAAACCGCTGCGCGATCTCGCGGGGCGGCATCTGCAGCGCGAGCGCGACGGCCACACCCTGCAGCCGACCGCGCTCGTGCATGAGCTCTATCTCAAGCTCGTCAAGCAGCGGCGCGTCGATTGGGAAGACCGCCGCCATTTCTTCGCCGTGGCCGCGCAGATGATGCGACGCATCCTCGTCGATCACGCGCGCCGGCGGAAGAGCGACAAGCGCGGCGGGGACATGATCTCGCTCGAGCTCGATGATGCGCTCGACGTCGCGGCCGCGGAGAGCATCGATGTCGTCGCGCTCGACGTCGCGCTCGAGAATCTCACCGCCATCTTTCCGCAGCAGGCAAAGATCGTCGAGCTGCGCTTCTACGGCGGACTGACGATCGACGAGACGGCGGACGTGATCGGCGTCTCCGCGGCGACCGTGAGCCGCGAGTGGACGATGGCGCGGGCGTGGCTGCGCCGCGCGCTGAGTGCGAAATGAGACGCCCTGCTCAGCGTGGGGCGGGCCGCTGGCCCGCCGTACCGCCGGCCGCTGGCCGGCATGCGGCGCCGAGCCGGCGCCCGAACGGCCGGCGAGCCGCCGGCACCACAGTGCTCCAATGACCGCCGCGGCCGATGATCCGTTCTGGTCGCGCGTTCGCGATCTGTTCCAACAGGCGGTCGCTCTCGATGGTCCCGCGCGTGAGGATCTCCTCGCGCAGTGCGAAGACCTGCGCGTGCGTGAAGAAGTCGTCGCCCTGCTCGATGCGCACGATGACGCCGGCGGGTTTCTCGAGACTTCGATTTTCAAGCGCCCGCAACTTCCGAGCGGCACGTCGATCGGTCCGTATCGCATCGTCACGACCCTCGGCGAAGGGGGCATGGGCTCGGTGTTCCTCGGCGTCCGCGACGACGACGAGTTCGAACAGCGCGTCGCCCTCAAGCTGATTCGCGGCGGCGCCGCGGGCGAGTCGATCATGCGGCGCTTTCGGCAAGAACGGCAGATCCTCGCCGCACTCGAGCATCCGAACATCGCGCGCCTTCTCGACGGCGGCACGACCGCGGACGGACTCCCCTACCTGGTCATGGAGTACGTCGACGGCACCGCCATCGACGAGTACAGCGAGGACAAGCAGTGCTCGCTCGCCGAGCGACTGCGTCTCTTCCTCCTGCTGTGCGACGCCGTGCAATACGCGCATCGCAACCTCGTGATTCACCGCGACATCAAGCCCGGCAACGTGCTGATCACGCAAGACGGCGTGCCGAAGCTGCTCGACTTCGGCATCGCGAAGCTGATCTCGCATGACACGGCCGAGGCGACGGTCACGCGGCTCATGACCCCGGACTACGCGAGCCCGGAGCAGCTTCGCGGCGAACCGGTGTCGACGTCGTCCGACGTCTATTCGCTCGGCGTCCTGCTCTACCGGCTTCTCACGAATCAGAAGCCGTTCGCCGGAACGAGACGGCCGGACAGCGAGCCGGCGAAGCCGAGCCTCTACAACCGCGCGCTTCGCGGCGATCTCGAGAACATTCTGCTGACGGCGCTGCAGACCGATGCCGCGCGGCGCTACGGATCGGTTGAGCAATTCGCTGCGGACATCCGCCGGCATCTCAGCGGACATCCGATCACCGCGCGTCCCGCGACGATCGTCTATCGCATGTCGAAGTTCGTTCGGCGGAACAGCGTCGTCGTGGTCGCGGCGATCGCGATCGTGGCAGTGACTGCGATCGCGTTCGTCGCGACGCTGCAGCAGAAGCGGATCGCCGAGCGTCGTTTCGAGCAGGTGCGCGCACTGGCGCGCTCGTTCGTGTTCGAGATTCACGACGCCATCGCGCCACTGCGCGGATCGACGCACGCGCGCGAACTTCTCGTGCGCCGCGCGCTCCTCTATCTCGACGGACTGGCAAAAGAAGCAGAGGACTCGACCGAGCTGCAGATGGAGCTCGCGCGCGCCTACCTCAAGATCGGCGATGTGCAAGGACTGCCGTACGCGCCGAACCTCGGCGACACATCGGGCGCGCTGGTGAGTTATCGAAAAGCACTGGCCATCGTCGAGCATCTCGATGCGCCGATCCTCGCGGCCGACGCGCACGATCGCATCGGATTCGTGCAGCAGCGATTGCTGGCGTGGCCAGAAGCGATGCAGCATCACCAGATCGCGCTCGCGCTCAGGCACAGCAGCGGCACCGGCGCGGTCACGGAGCGCCTCGCACTTGCGCGCACTTGGGTCGCGGTCGGTGACTGCCGCTACATCGGCGACAGGTGGATCGATCCGAAGTGGCAAGGTCCGGCGCATCGCGACTACGAGGCCGCGCTTCGCGTGCTCGCGACCATTCCCGCGAACGGTCCGCATCGCGGTGAGCTGCTCGAGCAGCTCGGCCGCGCGAATCAGCGCCTGGGCGGCTATTTCACGAATCCGAAGTGGATCGCGACGACCGGCGCGCGTGCGCTCGCGCATCACGACGCCGCTCTGCGCGCGCTCGAGCAGCGAAGCGCGCTCGATCCGCTCAACGCCAACGCCAAACGCCACGCGGCGGATCAACTGGTGATGAAGGCCACCTTGCAGACCCGTCTCGGGGACGCGAAAGGCGCGGTCGACGCGACGCGCCGCGCGGCGGTGGTGCTCGCGGAGCTGGCCAGCGCCGATTCCACGAATCGCGAAGCGCAACACGATCTCGCCTTCGCGTACGAAACCGAGGCGACGGCGCATCACGCGTTGTCGGAATGGCGTGAATCGAAAGAGTCGTACGAGCGCGCGCTCACGATTCGCCGCTCTCTGCTCGCTCTCGATCCCGCGAATCGCGAAGATCTCCGCGGCATCTACGTGATCTGCTCCGCCCTCGGCCGCGTGCACGAAAAGCTCGGCGACGCGACGCGTGCGGCGCGCTATCGCGACGAGTCGGAGCGGCTCAGGAAGCAGTTGAAGTTGTAGGTCACGTCAACTTGAAGTTGATCGTGAGATTGAACAACACCGGCACCGCTTTGCGGCCTTCTCGCGCCGGCTCGAATTTCCATCGGCGGACGGCGAGCGTCTCGAATCG
>Ga0075428_100001725_pt1 | contig 23355 bp, 20 predicted proteins | sample RhiMetdeltSRZDD2_FD_75291 | JGI IMG/M metagenome (GOLD analysis project Ga0075428, IMG submission 75291) | Populus rhizosphere microbial communities from Tennessee, USA - Rhizosphere MetaG P. deltoides SRZDD2 | ecosystem: Host-associated > Plants > Roots > Rhizosphere > Soil | place: USA... | reverse complement strand
CCCAGATTTGAGCCCAGATTTGAGCGCCCGTAGTGTCCCCGTTCAGGCGGACCGCGGCGGAGCTCCACGCGCGCCGGTATTGGTTGTGATGTCCCTCGTGGCACTGCAACTCGGCGTCTCGCTGCTGCGGCTTGAAGTGTCGCCGCTGCTCTCGACCTACGACATGTACGCGACGACGTACAGCAGCCCGACGGAGTACGAACAGAAAGCCGGCCAGGCCTATTGGATCGTCGGCGTCGACGGGGAAGCGCAGCCTCACCGGTGCCGGATTACCCGCGCTGAGGCGGACGCGATTGCCGGAACGGCTGCAACCGATCCTCGAGTGTCGGGATCGATGATGCGCCGGTGCTTCGATCCCTCGCTCGACATCCGGACGGCATCGCTCGAAGCCACCAGAGTGCACATCGACTGGAGCCGGTGGGAACGGATGGACGAGCCGATACGCGTGCCTCTTACGAGCGCGATCCCGCTGGAATGAGGTCCTTCTCGACCCGTCCATCCTTCAAATGGATCACCCGGCGCGCGAAGGCGGCGATGTCCGCTTCGTGGGTGACGAGCACGATCGTATTGCCCGCCTCGTAAAGCCGCTGAAACAGCGCCATGATCTCGGCGCCGGTTTTGGAGTCAAGGTTGCCGGTCGGTTCGTCGGCAAGCAGCAATGACGGATTGTTGACCAGCGCCCTGGCGATAGCGACCCGCTGCCGCTGGCCACCGGACAACTCATTCGGTCGATGCGTCATCCGCGGCAACAGGTCGACCTTCTCCAGGGCGGTACGCGCCCTGGTCTCGCGGTCGCGCGCCGGCACGCCCGCGTAAATCAACGGCAGCTCGACATTCTGCAGCGCCGTCGCGCGCGGCAGCAGGTTGAACGTCTGGAAGATGAATCCGATCTCCTCGTTCCGGATGCGCGCCAGCTCGTTGTCGTTCATGTCGCTCACACGCTTGCCGTTGAGCAGGTAGGCCCCTTTGGATGGCGTGTCGAGGCATCCGATCAGATTCATCAGAGTGGACTTGCCCGACCCCGACGGCCCCATGATCGCCACGTACTCGCCGCGCTCGATCGACACGGAAACGCCGCGCAGCGCATGGATCTCTTCGTCGCCCATGACGTAGGTCTTCCACAGGTCGCTGGTTTCGATCAGGGCCATGGCTAGACGCCGGAGGCAAGGCGCGTCAGGAAGGTTCTCACCTGGGCGGGCGCATCGGTCGGAATGTGTGCGGACCAGGTCCGCGTGTTCACCGGTACGACGACGAGCTTGAGGCCCGGAGGCATTGGCTTGCGCCGCTGTTCGTTGATCGCGCGGCCGAGTTCGGCCGGTGGGGCTACGGACGGCCCCAAGATGAACAGGCAGGCGTCACGCTGATCCTCCTTTCGCAGCCGCATGGCCAGCGCCCAGCTCTCCTGCACGGCGACGGCGTCTACCTCCTCGACGACGCGGGCCAGCAGGCGAGGTGGAACGATTCGGCTGAGAAAACCCGACTTGGCGGGTGCGCACATCAAATCAAACCCTGGAATCGGCGTTTCCTCGCACTGGCCGAATTCCTGGCTGACAGCACGACGGAAGCGCTGCACTGCCGCCTTGCGCATCACATCGCTCGTCGCTACACGGTGCGAGGTGCCGCGCGAAGAGAGCTCGGGCTCCGGTGGCGGCGGTGGTGACGGCGGGGGCGCGGACGACGCCCCGGAACCGCTCTCGTTTGCCTTGAGCTGCACGTCGTAGTCGGCGCGCAGCGATTCGTCGCTCAGGGTCTTGTACGCCTGGGTGAGCTCTGCCGCCTTGATCGCCGCGATCTCCTGGAACTCGCGCCCGAGGTGCTGCACTTTATCGGGATGGTACTTGGCGATTTCGCGCCGGAACGCGCGCTTGATTTCTTCGGCTGGCGCCGTGGAGGCGACGTCCAGCATTTCGTAGTAACTGGCCACCGACCCGGAAGTCTATCCGCTATTTCTTGAACTCGGCGACGTTGCTCGCGGCCGGAAGCTCGCGGGCGGGGCGGGACTCCTGCAGCTTTTTCGAGCTGCGCCTTGCTGCGGTGCTCTTCGCACAGAACGGACAGAACTTCCACTCTGCCTTGACCGGCTTGCCGCAGTGCGGACAGCCGCCGCCGACATGCTGCCCGCAGCTCGGACAGGCGGTGAAATCCAGGGACACGGCTTCACCGCACGCCGGACACCGCGACTGCGAGTGCCGAACTTCAGTGACGACACGCAGCAGCTCCTGCGGCGTGGTCACGCCCGCCTTCACTTTCATCAGCCCATCTTCGCCGAGCGAGATCATGCCCGCCGCCAGCGCCGCTTCCCGGACCCGTGCTTCCGCGCCGTGCTGGGCGATCGTGCGCCGCAGATCGTCGGTGACGACCATGATCTCGTAGATGCCGACTCGGCCGCGGTAGCCGGTGTGGTTGCAGTGCTCGCAGCCGACGGCGCGGCAGAACGTTAGTGTCGCGGCGTCGGCTTCCGAGATGCTCATCGCCCGTAGCGTGTCGGCTTCCGGAGTGTAGGGCCGCTTGCAGCGCTCGCAGAGGCGCCGCACCAGGCGCTGCGCGATCACGCCAATCAACGCGGAGGCGGTGACGTACGGCTCGATGCCGATGTCCGTCAAGCGCGTCACGGACGACGGCGCGTCGTCGGTGTGCAGGGTCGACAGGACAAGGTGGCCGGTCTGCGCGGCCTGCATGGCGATGCGGGCGGTCTCCTGGTCGCGGATCTCGCCGAGCAGCACGACATCCGGGTCCTGGCGCAGGATCGACCGCAGCGCGCTGGCGAATGTCAGGTTGATTTTCGAATTGATCTGCGTCTGGTTGACACCCGGAATCTGGTACTCGACCGGATCCTCGATCGTGATGATGTTGGTCCGCTCGGACCGCAGCGCCGCGAGCGCCGACGACAGCGTCGTCGTCTTGCCGGAACCCGTCGGTCCGACGACCAGGATCATCCCATGCTGATGGCGCAGGAAGTAGCGGATGTGCTCCATCGCGGCGCCGGACATGCCGAGGTCCTCGAGCGGCGGCACGCCCTTGCGATGATCGAGCACGCGGAGGACGACCTTCTCGCCGAAGATCGTGCGTAGCGTCGAGACGCGCAGGTCGATCTCCTGGCCTTCTTCGGTCGTCGCGCGGATGCGGCCGTCCTGCGGCAGCCGCTTCTCGGCAATGTCGAGCCCGGCCATGATCTTGATGCGGGCGACGACCCCTTCATGAACCCACTTGGGCAGGTCCATCACTTCTTTCAGGAGGCCATCGAGCCGGTGACGAACGATGACGTCGCCTTCCCGGGGCTCGATATGAATGTCGCTCGCGCGGCTCTTGAGGGCGCTCTTGATGACGAGCTCGACCATGTCGATGATCGGCGCCGTCTCGGGCGTGGCCGGCTTGTTGGCGGGGCTCTGCTCGAAGACCTCCTCATCGCCGGGGGTCGCGCCGAACTTGATCGCGCCGACGTCGGCGAAGGCCTGCGGCGCGGACGGGCCAGGGCGCTGACGCGCCTCGATGCCCGCCGGCGGAGAAACGTGGACCAGGGCCTTGTCTTTGTCGGGATACCAGCGGTTGATTGCTTCGACGATCTCCGCACGGGTCGCGACGACCTGCTTGATTCGGTACCCGGTCTGAAACTCGAGGTCCTGCACCAGCGTGAACAACAGTGGATCCGACATCGCCACCGTGAGCATGTTCTTCTCGACCGCCACGGCGATGCAGTTTCGCTTCAGCGCAAGTTCCTTTGGAATCCGGAGAACGGCGGCCGTCTCGGGTGGATGCTCGGCGAGATCGACGTAGGAGAACCCGAGCTGGTAGGCGAGCGCCTTCGCAATCTGGCGTTCGGTCGCCAGGTTCAGCCGTATCAGCACGGACCCGAGCCGCTCGCCCGATCGCTTGTGTTCGACGAGTGCGGTCTGCAGATCCGCCTCGGTGATGATCCCCGCCTGGCGGAGACATTCACCGATCATCGTGCGCACAGAAACCCTCCCGAGATCGTGACTTCACCCCTTCGAGCGTTTCGGCCGCTCGGCGACCCGGCGGTAGTGTGGTGCGGAACAACGATTTTAACGTAAATCCAACTGCGGATGAGCCATGGACTACCATCTTGCGCGGAGATGAATTCCGACGCCGGACGCGACGACGTGCAGGACGTGGTCGAATTACGCACACACCTTGCACGGTCCCTAAAAGGACGCGAGGAAGCGATCGTCACGGAAACCGTCGCTGTCTGCCTGTTCGCGGGATTGGAGGCCGTGCCCGCCGAGGACCGCGCGAGGCTCGTCGGCCTGATCTTCAAGCTGCTGGCGGGCGCTGTGCGCGAGGGCGCGCTCGACTCGCGCACGACGGGCATGGCCGAGATGGGACAGCTCCTGACGGACAAGGGCGTTGATGCCCGCACCGTGTTCAACGTCGTCTACCTGATGGAGCGAACGGCGCTCGACGAGATTGCGGCGGACGATTCCTTCGAACATGCCGCCGACGCCTGGGCGGTCATCGCGCAAGCGGTGCGCCGCGCTTCGTTCGAAGTCTGCGGCGCGGTCACTGAGTACATTTCCCGCGAGATCGCGCCGGCCGCCCTCATCGACCCGCTGACGACGCTGCATACACGCGCCGTCTTCGTCGCCGCGCTCGAAAAGGAAATCCAGCGGGCGGAGCGGTTCGGTCATCCGTTTGCCGTCATCCTGTTCGACATCGACGGCCTCGCCGAGATCAACGCCACGCACGGCTATGGCTCCGGGGACCGGCTCATCGAGCGCATCGGCATCACTATCCGGAACTATTTCAGGGAAACCGACTGGGTGGCGCGGACGGCGGGCGACGCCTTCGCCGTCCTGCTGCCCGAGATCCAGCGCGTCAACGCGGAACGTCTCGCCGATCGCGTCCGAAACATGGTGAGCGAGCGGCTGCAGCTCCACGACCATCGTTCAAACACGCAGATCCCGGTGACTGTGTCCGCGGGCGTGCTGATCGCGGAATCGGTCGACAAGAGCGTCAGGGCGGAGCAGATGATGGCTGAAGCGAAGGCAGCGGTAGACCGCGCCAAGACCGCCGGGCGCAACCGGATTCAAAGCGCGGACGTCGCGATCGGCCGGGAGGTGGCGCCGACGCGCGCCGGGATGTCGATGGATTAGTGGTCTTCCTGGTACTGCTCTTTCAGCCTGGCGATGACGTTCGGATCGGCCAGCGTGGTCGTGTCACCGAGCGTCTTCCCTTCCGCGATATCCCGTAGCAGCCGGCGCATGATCTTGCCCGAGCGGGTCTTGGGCAGGTCGGCGGTAAAAATGACGTCGTCCGGCCGCGCGATCGCGCCGATCTTCTTCACCACGTGATCTTTGAGCTCGGCCATCAGCATTTCGCTCGGCGGCGACCCTTCCTTCAAAGTGACGAACGCCGCGACGGCCTGGCCCTTGATCTCGTGCGGACGGCCGACGACAGCGGCTTCAGCCACGCGCGGGTGATCGACGAGCGCACTCTCCACCTCCATCGTCCCGATGCGGTGGCCGGCCACGTTGAGGACGTCGTCCACGCGACCGAGCAGCCAGAAGAAGCCGTCCTGGTCGCGCTTGGCGCCGTCGCCGGTGAAGTAGATGTCGGGCGTCCAGCGGCTCCAGTACTGCTTCACGTACCGATCCTGGTCGCCGTAGATCCCACGGAGCATCGACGGCCACGGCCGCGTGAGCGCGAGCAGGCCGCCGCCGACCTCGAGGCTATCGCCCTTGTCGGTCTTGATCTCCGCCTTGATTCCAGGGAATGCGCGTGTCGCCGATCCGGGCTTGCACGTCGTGATGCCGGGCAGCGGCGTAATCATGATGGCGCCCGTTTCCGTCTGCCACCAGGTGTCGACGACCGGACAGCGCTCGCCGCCGATCTGCCGGTAGTACCAGACCCAGGCCTCGGGATTGATCGGTTCGCCCACCGATCCCAGCAGGCGCAGCGACGAGAGGTCGCGCCTGGCGGGCCACTGAGTTCCCCACCGCATGAACGCCCGAATCGCGGTCGGCGCCGTATAGAAAATCGTCACGCCGTACCGCTCGACGATCTGCCAGAAACGATCCTTCTCCGGCCAGTCCGGCGCGCCTTCGTACATCAGCACAGTAGCGCCGTTCGCGAGCGGTCCATAGACGACGTAGCTGTGTCCCGTGACCCAGCCGATATCCGCAGTGCACCAGTAGACGTCGTCTTCCTTGAGATCGAACACCCATTTGGTCGTCGCGTAGGTGCCGACGAGGTAGCCGCCGGTCGTATGCACGATGCCCTTCGGCTTCCCGGTCGTGCCGGACGTGTAGAGGATGTAAAGCAGGTCCTCGGCGTCCATGTGCTCGGGTTCGCAGGTGTACGACGCGTCCTGCATCAGGCGGTGGTACCAGTGGTCGCGTCCCTCGACGACATTGATCGGCAGCGGCGACCCGTGCAGCCGCTGGACGATCACCACGTTGCGGATGCTCGGCGTCCCTTGCAGCGCTTCGTCCGCCATCTGTTTGAGCGGGACCACCTGGCCGCGACGCCACCCGCCGTCTGCCGTCACGAGCAGCGTGCACTGGGAGTCATTGATACGATCGCGCAGTGACTCGGCGCTGAAGCCGCCAAAGACCACCGAATGGATGGCGCCGATGCGCGCGCACGCGAGCATGGCAATGGCCAGCTCGGGAACGAGCGGGAGGTACAGCGCCACGCGATCCCCCCGCTTGACGCCCAGCGACTTCAGTACGTTGGCGAACTGGCTGACCTGGCGATAGAGGTCGAAATAGGTGAGCGTCCGGCGATCGCCTGGCTCGCCTTCCCAGACGATCGCCGCCTTGTTGCGGCGGGCGCCGCGCACATGGCGATCGACGCAGTTCACGCTGGCGTTCAGCGTGCCGCCGAGAAACCACTTGGCATGAGGCGGCTTCCACTCGAGCACCTTCGACCAGGGGGTGAACCACTCGAGCTCAGAGGCGAACGATGCCCAGAAGAACTCCGGATCCTTCTCCGCGAGCGCATAGACCGACTCATCCCGCACGTGCGCGTTTCCGCGAATTGATTCCGGCGGTGGGAAGGTCCGATCCTCCTGGAGCAGGTCGGCTATTTCGGCGGGCGGCGTCTTTTCGGACATGGAGACAGAGCATAGAAGGAGGACGGGGTTCGGGGGAAGAGGGTAAAAATACGTCGACATTATTCATGCGTCTGGTCAAACACCGGGCGGCCATCAGCGTGGTCGTCCTGATTGCCTTTCTGCTGGTGCGCGCGATCACGTCGCCGCGATCGAATGGAGACACCGACGTCCTCATTCGGGATACCCAGCGAATTCTTGATTGCGCTCAGAGCGGCGTCTTTCACGGATGCACAATCGTTCATTTTCCGCTGTTTCAGTTCATTCCTGCGCTGATCCTCAAGGCGCGGGGGACTTCGGACGCCACGGTGGCTGTCATCCTCGCCTGGCTGAATTGGGCCGCTTTCGCCGCGACCGTGGCGCTGATGTGGTGGGCGTTGCGACGAAGCGTGTCGCGCACCGTTGCCATGGTTGCAGTCTTCGTCCTGCTGACAGGCCCACTCTTGCCGTACTCTGTGGAAACCTTCAACGAGCCGGCTGCCGCGTTTCTTGTCCTCGCCTTTTCCGTCGCCGTGCTGGTTGGCGCCCACCCGGGCTGGATAGTTCTGCTGTGCGTCCTCGCCGCAATAACCAAGGAAACGGCGCCACCGTTTCTATTTCTGCTTGGACTGTGCGGGCTGTTCGGGCGACAGGATGCAAGGCACTCGACGGCCATGAACCTGGCTGTTCTTGTCGTGGCGTGTGGCGTGGGCGCCGCCATCAACAGCGGCTTCAACTACTTTCGCTACGACACTATTTTCAACGTACAGCTGCTCGCGCGCGAATTCCGGGTCGATACGCGCGAGCAACAGGCGGTGAACTTCGCCGGGATTTGGCTTTCGCCGAACGGCGGGGTCATTCCGTTCTGGCCGTCGTTCGCTCTCGTGTGTGGTGTCGTCGGACACACGGTCCTGACCGCGCGGCCTCGTGTATTGACTGTGTGGTGGCCGGCCACGCTGTTGGCGGCACTGCTGTTGGGGCTGACGATTGGTCTTTCAGCGTGGTATGTGCCCCTCGGCTGGATCGCCTGGGGCCCGCGCCTGTTGCTTCCGTGGCTCCCGGCAGTCGTGTTTCTGGCGTCTCACTTTTACTCCGCCGCGATTGAGCGCGGCGTGGCGTGGCTCAGCGCAAACCCCGCCCGTTTCTGGACCGCAACGGTGTTCTTCACCGCCTGTGCCTTACCTCACTTCGTAGAGGTTCTCGATAGCCGGGTTCTCAGTGCGATGTTCGCGCCAGACGCGCTCTTTCCCCGGATGATGACCGTCCAGGAAGACCGCGCCGGCTATTTCGCGCAGGCCAATCACTTCATGTGGTCGAAGGGCTCGATGCTTGTAGACAGTTATGAGTGGGTGTGGCACCCGCGCTTCCGCGACAAGCTCCTGCTGTGTGTGGCGTGTGTTGTCGTGCTCGCCCAGGCGATCGCGGCCTCGGCGAGAGAGTCGCTACCGCCTAGTCGTAGTATTCCCGACCGAGATGCGTGATGAGCTGTTCGCCCTGCATGTGACGCAGGGTGTTCTTCAGCTTCATCAGCTGGATGAACAGATCGTGCTCCGGGTACACCTCGGGCGCGTGCATCGGCGCCTTGAAGTAGAACGAGAGCCATTCCTGGATGCCGGACATGCCCGCCCGCTTCGCGAGATCGAGAAACAGCGCCGAGTCGAGGACAATGGGCGCGGCGAGAATGCTGTCGCGGCAGAGGAAGTTGATCTTCAGCTGCATCGGGTAGCCGAGCCAGCCGACGAGATCGATGTTGTCCCACCCTTCCTTGTTGTCGCCGCGCGGCGGGTAGTAGTTGATGCGGACGACGTGACAGAGGTCCTTGTACAGCTCGGGGTAGAGGTGCGGCTGGAAGATGTATTCCAGCGCTGATTTCTTGCTTTCTTCCTTCGTCTTGAACGATTCGGGATCGTCCAGCACTTCTCCATCGCGGTTACCGAGGATGTTCGTCGAGTACCAGCCCTTCACCCCCAGCAGCCGCGCCTTGAGGCCGGGCGCGATGATCGTCTTGATCAGCGTCTGCCCCGTCTTCATGTCGTTGCCGGCCACCGGCGCCTTGGTGCGCGCCGCGAGCTGCAGCATCGCCGGGATGTCAGCCGTCAGATTGGGGGCGGCGTTGGCAAACGGAATGCCCTCGCGCACCGCGGCGTACGCGTAAATCATGCTCGACGGGATCGCATCGTCGCTCTGGTCGAGCGCCTTCTCGAACGACGCGACGGTCGCGTGCGCGGCCGTCTGCTTCATGTAGACCTCGGTGCTGCCGCACCAGACCATCACGAGACGATCGCAGCCGTGCTTTTCCTTGAAGCCACGGATGTCGGCGACGACCTGCTCCGCGAGGTCGCGCTTGTTCTTCCCCTTCTTGACGTTGGGGCCGTCGAGCCGCTTGACGTACTTGCGATCGAACACGGCGGGCATCGGGCGGATCGCCTCGAGCTCGCCGCGCACCTGCTCGAGCTGCCCGGGCTCCAGTACGCCGGCGGTACGCGCGGCGGCGTAGCAGTCTTCCTCGAAAATGTCCCAGCCGCCGAAGACGATGTCGTTGAGGTTGGCGAGCGGGACGAAATCCTTGATGTGCGGCGCGCGGGCTTCAGTGCGCTTGCCGAGCCGGATCGTGCCCATCTGCGTGAGCGAGCCGATCGGCAGAGCGAGGCCTTTGCGAATCGCGCAGACGCCGGCGATTGTCGTCGTGCTGACCGCCCCGAGGCCCACGAGCAGCACGCCAAGCTTGCCGCGTGCAGGGGCGATTTGAAGTGGTGCAGTCACGATCGGCCACTATATCATGAGGAAAATCGATGTTTTTTTTACGTAAGTCGAACCTCGAGCGGTTGCCGGTGGCGATGAGCGGCGTGCGGATGGGGGAACGCGCGCTGCAGATCGGGATCCACGATCGATCGCTGGCGGGCGCGATTGCGGCAAAGGTGGGATTGAGCGGCCACGCTGCGTTCGCGGTCGCGAGCGACGACAAAGCGGCGCAGGCGCGGAGCGCCGGCGCGGCGGCGGGCGTGCTGGTAGACGTGCAGGTCTCCACGCTCGACACGCTGCCGTTCGCGGCGGATGCCTTCGACGTCGTCGTCGTCCATGCGGGCGACAGATCGCTGCCGGCGCTCGACGACTCCGCCGGCATTCCGCTGCTGCGCGAAAGTTATCGCGTGCTGCGCATTGGCGGCCGCATCATCGTCATCGAAGGGGGGGCGCGCGGCATCACCGGTCTGCTGCGCTCACACACGCGGCGCCTCGACGCGGCCGCAACCGTCGCGTCGCTGACAACCGCCGGTTTTCGCGCCGCCCGCCCGCTCGCCGAGCGCGAAGGCTACCGCTTCACCGAGGGGCTGAAATAAACGGGGTCGGGGTCATTTAACGAGGACACTCACCACGCGTCGCCGCGGGCGAGTGTCCCGAACAAATGACCCCCGACCCCATTTTCCGGCCAGAATCCGCGCGAAAAGTCAGGCAAGGCTTTTGCCTCAGTCCTTGTCGGATTCATGTCCCAAATTCTTTCCGAACAAGTATTTACAGTGGATGAGCTCGCGCGCGCCGCCGGCGTGGCGCTGCGCGATGTCGAGGCGCGGGTTGCGGCAGGCGAAGTCCGGCCGGTTCCGGGCACCAGGTTCATCACCACGACCGAAGCAATTCGCGCGGGCCGGATGCTCCGCGCGGCCGCGGCCAGCCGCCCTCAGCCGACCGCCTCGCTCTTCGCAGTGGCCGCGGGCGGAGGAACCTCGGCCGTCGAGCGGCGCAGCGGACTGCCGGCGGTTGTGTCGTCGGCGTTCCACGCCGCGCTGGTCGCCGTCGCGTTCTGGTTCTCCGCCGGCACCGACACGGCGGCTGTAGTCGACACCCCGTCGGAGCCGGCGCGTCTCGTGTTCATCATGAGCCCTGGTATCGGCGGCGGCGGCGGCGGCGGCGGATTGAAAAACCCGCTTCCGCCACCAAAGATCAAACGCATCGGCCTCAAGAAGGCCGCTGTCTCGGTTCCCGAAGTGGCGCCGCCTCCGCCCCCACCGGCGCCGGCGCCGGTTCCGCCGCCTCCCCCCGAACCACTGCCCGCGCGCCCGATCGTCGCGCCGGTCGTGACGGCCAAGGCGGATCCGGTGGAACAACCCGGTGTCATTGAAAAGCCGGCCCCGACGCCACCCAGCCAGGGACCGGGCACGAACGGCGGCGCGGGATCAGGCCGGGGCGTCGGCAACGGCGAAGGATCCGGCAGCGGGATTGGTGACGGTTCCGGCGGCGGCATCGGCGGCGGACCCTACCGCCCGGGCAGTGGAGTCACGGCGCCGCGCCTGCTGCGCGAAGTGAAGGCCGAATACACCGACGAAGCCAGACGCCGCGGGATCACCGGCGATGTGGTGCTCGAGATTGTCGTGCTCCGGGATGGATCGGTGGGCGACGTGAAAGTACTGCAGGGCCTCGGCCTCGGACTCGATCAGCGCGCGATTCAGGCAGTTCGGCAATGGCGCTTCTCGCCCGCGACGCTGCGCAGCACGCCGGTGGACGTGGTTGTCGAGGTGGCGGTGGAATTCACGCTGCGGTAAGAAAAACATGGATACAGTGCTCATCGTTCTCACGTGTGCCTCGGTTGCGGCGGCGGCGGCGTTCGGCATCAGCGCGTGGCGGTCGCGCGCCGACGAAGCGCGCCGTTCGGCCGCGCGCGTAGCGGCGCTCGCCGCGGCAATCGACGAGTTTGAGCCGCAGATCTCATCGCCATTCGCGTCAGCTGCGCCGACCAACTCGCCGGTAGCGGTGACGTCGATGTTCGCGACCGCCTCAGGCGCATCGGTGCAGGGCCGCCCGTTCATGAAGATGGGTATCTTTGCTGCGCTGACGATTGCATTCCTCGTCGTCGTGGCGATGGCCAACCGCGATGGTGCCCCGGCGCAGGCCGCCGCAGGCGCAAGCGAGGCGACGCTCGAACTCGTCTCGATGCAGCACACGCGCGAAGGGCGCGCGCTCACCGTCACCGGACTGGTCCGGAATCCGCGCGCCGGGGTGCCGCGTTCCAATATCTCGGCGGTCGTGTTTGCGTTCGATCGCAGCGGCGGCTTCGTCGCCAGCGGCCGCGCCGCGCTCGACTTCACCAACCTCGCGCCCGGCGACGAATCGCCTTTCGTCGTCAAGATCCCGGATGTCGCCGGCGTCGCTCGCTATCGCGTCAGCTTCCGGACCGACGCTGGAATTGTGCGCCATCACGATCGACGGTCCGCAGCAGCCGGAGGCCTTCGGGCTTCCGCGAATTGAAGGCCATGAAAACCATCCCTCGCTCCCTGATCGCCCTGGCACTCATTGCCGGCGCCGCCGCCACACTGGCGGCCCAGAACCAGGAAGGCTTCAGCTTCCGCAGTGGCGTCGAGCTGATCAATGTCACGACCACCGTCACCGACGGGGACGGGCGCTTCGTGTCCGGGCTGCGGAAGGAAGACTTCACCCTCTACGAGGACGGTGTACGTCAGGAGGTCAGCCAGTTCAGCAACGAGCGCGTGCCGGTCAGCCTGGGCATCGTGCTCGACACCAGCGGCAGCATGACTCCCGACAAGATGTCGTCGGCGCGCTCGGCGATCGACCGCTTCGTCTACGACCTGCTTGGCAAGGACGATGAGCTGTTCTTCATGGAGTTCGCGAACCGGCCGGATCTCGTGCAGGACTGGACCACCGACCGCCGCGCGATCAGCCGCGCGGTCGCGCGGGTGAGTCCGGCAGGCGGCACCGCGATGTACGACGCGGTCGCCGACGCGGTGCCGCTGGCGAACGCCGGCCAGCATCCGAAGAAAGCGCTGCTCATCATCTCGGACGGCAACGACACCAACAGCAGCGTCGGGGTGGGCGAGCTCCGTCAGCTGATTCGAGAGAGCGAGGTGCTCGTGTACGCGCTCGGCGTGGACGGTACGGCGACGACGTTTCGAAGTGGGCCGACGATCCAGATTCCGATGCCGATTCCACTCCCGATTCCCGGCCGTCGCCGGCCGGGCGGCGGCTTCCCGCCGATCATTGGCGGCACCACCCAGCGCGCAGCGGCGGAGCGTGTGAATCCCGACGCCCTGCGACAGATTACCGACGACACAGGCGGACGCACGGAAATCGTCCGCGGGTTCGGCGATCTCGACAACGCCACTGCGCGAATCGCGGATGAACTCAGCAAGCAGTACTATCTTGGCTACGTCAGCACCGGAAAAAAGGACGGTCGCTGGCATGCGATCCGAGTAGACGTCAAGGATCGCCGGCTGTCGGTTCGCGCACGGCGGGGCTATGTCGCGTCATAATCCCTGTGCGTGTCGACGTTCTTCATCGCGATCGGCCTGAGCCTCGTCGGAGGCCTGGGCGGACTGCTCGTGGCCTCGGGCATTCTCCTCGTCAAGGATTCCGCCCGCTCGAAGCTGATACCGTGGCTGGTCAGCTACGCCGTCGGCGCGCTGCTGGGCGTATCGATGCTGGCGCTGCTGCCCGCCTCGCTCGAGGAGTTGCCGCCGCCGCGTGTGTTCACGACGCTGTTGCTCGGCATTCTGTTGTTCTTTGTGCTCGAGAAGCTCGTGCTGTGGCGTCACTGCCACACGCACGACTGCGAGGTGCACGAGAGCACTGTCTTTCCAGTACTGATCGGTGACGCCTTCCATAACTTCGTCGACGGCGCCGTCATCGCGGCGGCGGTGTTGACGTCGATTCCGCTGGGGGTGACCACGGCCGTGGCGGTGGCCGCGCACGAGATTCCCCAGGAGGTGGGCGACTTCGCCATCCTGCTGCACGCCGGCTACTCGCGCAGCCGCGCGCTGCTCCTCAACGTTCTGTCGGCCGCCTCGAGCGCCGTGGGGGCGGTCGCGGCGTTCTTTGCGTTCGACAGCGTTCCGCGTCTGCTGCCCTACTTCCTGGCGCTTGCGGCAGCCAGCTTCCTCTACGTCGCGATGGCCGATTTGATCCCCGGTCTCCATCGCGGCCGTACCGATGCCTCGTCGATGCGGCAGATCCTGCTGATTGGCGCGGGCGTTGCGACGATGCTCGTGCTCTAGCTGTTCACCGGCGAGGACAGCTCGCCCCGGCATTTAAAGTCCGGCGCAAAACCCCTACTCCCGGCGCTCATGGCGCTGGCAGGTTCTTTGATCGTTCCCTGGTCGGGGCATAAGCCCCAGAGACAGAGAGACAGGAGGACGATATGTTTGCCAGGGTTGTTGCCACGGTCATCGTGACGCTCGCGATGAGCGCGCCATCCTGGGCGGCGGCTCCCGGGGATTTCCAGATCTTCCAGGACGTGTCGAAGCAGGTGCTTCGATACCCGCAGTTCACGATCTTCGACAGCGTCAACGCCGAGGTCGTCGAAGGGGTCGTCACGCTCACCGGGAAGGTCACGATGCCTTACAAGCGGAACGACATCGAGCGGCGCATTGCCGACGTCGCCGGCGTGAAGCAGGTAAACAACGAAATTACCGTGCTGCCGGTATCGATGTTCGACGATGAGCTGCGGTTCCGGATTTCGCGGGCGCTCTATGGAAATTCGAATTTCTGGCGGTACGGGTCGATGGTGAACCCGCCGATCCACATCATCGTGGAGAACGGGCGCGTCACGCTGGAAGGGGTCGTGAACAGCAATATCGACAGGATGCTCGCGCGGTCGATTGCCAGCTCGTTCGACGCCTTCGAGGTGACGAACAACCTGAAGACCGACGCCGAAGCCAAGGCGGAGCTCGAGAAGATCTGACCGACGCTGGCCGGAGGCCTGGAGGCCTCCGGCTAGAACTCCTTCGCCAGCTGAATCTCGTCCAGAATCGGAATCCCCGCGAATCCTATCGCCTTCTGGTCGCGCGTCTGCGCCGCGATCGAATCGCGAAGTACCGCCGACAGCCGGTATCCGCGGCGCTGGTAAAAGTACAGCGCCGGGAGATTGTCATTGGTGATCGTCACGATCACCCGTGGCCAGTTCTGGCGGCGGGCCAGCAGCTCGGCCTCCGCGACCAGGTGCCCGCCGACGCCAGCCCGCTGGTGCATCGGATCTGTCGCCAGTGCGAGGATGTGCAGCGCGCCGTCGAAGGGCCGCCATGCGAGCGCGCCCGCGATCCCTTGGTCGGTCTCCGCTACGAACGCCGCCGCGTCGTCGAGCGAGATCGCTTCGCCGAAGGAGACGAGCTGTGCCGGGCGGAAGACGTCCCTGAACAGTTCCAGCGCCTTCGCGCGATCGGCCGCTGAGGCTTCGCGGACCAGGACGGGCGGCAGCTCGAGGTGCGGGCGGCACCCACACACGACCTGCAGCCGGGCATCCTGCCAGTCGACAAACCTGCCGCAGCGGCCGCAGCGGAGAATCGCGGGCTTGGCGCCGAATCCTGACGTATTCATGCCGCCTCCGTGATTTCGCTGTCGCGTCCGCGACGAGCAATCCACCAGATGACCAGCGCCAGCGCCGCCGCCGCCGCGAGGATCGAGGCGCCGAACAGGATCAGCGTCGTATAGAGGATCGATTCCGGCTCAAGGTCGACCGCGATGTTCAGCGTCCGTCCCGCCAGCCGCTCGCTGAGCGGCTGCTCCCACTCGAGGATGTTGCCGCGCTCGATGCGCGCCGGCGAGTTGTGCGACACGACTTCGCTCGGCAGGTGGATGCGGAACGCGACGATCTCGTCGCCCGTCCACCGGAGATCGCGCGCGTGGGAGGCCGGCGGCGGCCCGACCGCCTGCCGGAACTCCACCTGTCCGTCCCGGCGGTCGAAACGATACGACGACCATGCCAACGGGGCAAGCCGCGACAGCTGCCGCACGTCGTCCACCCTCACGCTGACGTGGACGAAGCGGCGCGAGTCGCGCCGGGCAAGACTTACCGAGGCGCGTGCCCCCTCGGCTTCGAACATGGCGCGGACGCGCCGGCGATCGATGTGCGCGCGGGGGTCAGGGTCGAGATCGGCGCCGCGCAAGGCGACGAGTGAAGCAACTGATGCGTTGACGTTCAGCGTCGCGGATCCGTCGAGCGCGAGGTACAGCTCTTCCTCGTACTCGTACTCGCGCTTGAAGACGCCGCTGCCCGAGCAGCCTGCGGCGATTGCACTCACGGCGAGGAGCCAGACGAGCAGCCGCGCGCGCGAAGGCGCCCCAGACCGCATGAACCCCAATGATATCCTTTGATTCCCATCCCTATGGCGCGTCCCACCCTGTTTCTGATCGATGGAAGTTCCCAGATGTACCGCGCCTACCACGCCTTCCGCGGCAAGGGGCTGTCGAACCAGGAAGGACACACGACGCACGCGGTCTACGTCTTCGTGACGATGCTGCGCAAGCTGATGAGCGATCATCAGCCGCGCTACATCGCCGCCTCTTTCGACCTGGCGGGCCCGACGTTCCGCGACACGCTCGTGGCCGACTACAAGGCCAACCGCGCCGCGATGCCCGACGACCTCGCGGAACAAATCAACTGGGTCCATGAAGCGTGCGAAGCGCTGGGCGTCCCGATCGTCACGGCGCAAGGTTACGAAGCGGATGACGTGATCGGCACGCTTGCCACGCGCGCGGCCGGAAGCGGGTTCGAGGTGGCGATCGTGTCGATCGACAAGGACTTCTTCCAGCTGGTCCACGACGGCATCCGCGTCTACGACCCGCGCGACGACGGCGCCTGGTTCGACGCGGCGGCGGTTGCCGAGAAATTCGGCGTCGGCCCGAAGCAGGTGGCCGATGTGCTCGCGCTCGTCGGCGATACCAGCGACAACGTGTCAGGCGTGCCCGGCGTCGGCAAGAAGGGCGCGATCGATCTGATCAGCGCCTACGGCAGCCTCGACGCGCTGCTGGAGAAGGCCGCCGAGCTGCCGCAGAAGAAGTATCGCGAGACGCTCGCCGCACATCGAGACGAGGCGTTGCGCAGCCGTGAGCTCGTGACCATCCGGCGCGATGTGCCGCTCGACGTCGATCTCGAATCGCTGAAGTACCGCGGCGCCTCGCGCGAGCGCTGTTACGAGCTCTTCTCGCGTCTCGCCTTCCGCACCCTCGTCACGGAATACGCGCCAACGGCGGACTCGATTCTGAAGGACTACACCCTCGTCACGACGCTCCAGGAGCTCGACCGGCTCATCGACCAGCTGCGGACCACTGGAGAGTTCTCGCTTCGCGTCCTCCCCGACCGTCCCTCGTCGATGACGGCGGAGATCGTCGGCATTGCGTTCTCGACTTCGGATCGGCAGGCGCGCTACGTTCCCCTGGGCCACGAGGGGGCGGTGGGCGGCGGTGATCTGCTGGCCGGCGCCGACGCGGCGCAGGTGGATCGCGGTCCGGCGCTCGAGCGATTGAAGCCGCTCCTCGAAGACGAGTCGATCCCCAAGACCGGTCACGATCTGAAGTTCGACCTGGTCATCCTGCAGAACCACGGCATCGCGCTGCGCGGCCTCGCGTTCGATTCCATGCTCGCCAGCTACCTGCTCGACGCAACGCGGCCCGGCCATCCGCTCGAGGAGACCTCGCTCGAGCACCTCGGATACAAGGCGCTGACAGAGGAAGACGTGTGCGGCCGGGGCGCCAAGGCGATGCCGTTTTCGCGCGTCGCGCCGCAGGATGCGTTGAATTTCGCTGGCGAACGGGCCGACCTGGCGCGGCAGCTGTCGAACCGGCTGGCGCCGTTACTCGTGACCGATCAGCTGGACGAGGTCTTTCGCGAGCTCGAGATGCCGCTCCTGCCTGTTCTCGCAGACATCGAGCGGGCCGGCATCCGCATCGACGGCCCGGCACTGGCCGCGCAGTCGCACCACATCGAGGGTGAGCTCGCCCGCGGCTCGGCCCGCATCTTCGAGCTCGCCGGCCAGGAGTTCAACGTCAACTCGCCGAAACAGCTCGGCGAGATCCTGTTCGACAAGCTGCAGCTGCCGACGCTGAAAAAGACGCGCGGAACCAGGTCGGCGTCGACCGCGGTCGAAGTCCTGGAGGAGCTGGCGCTCGTCCACGATCTGCCGCGCCTGATTCTGGAATGGCGGGGGTTGCACAAACTCAAAAGCACGTACATCGATGCGCTGCCGCAGCTGGTGCATCCGCGCACCGGCCGCGTCCACACGTGCTTCAACCAGGCGGTGGCGGCAACCGGCCGCTTGAGCAGCTCCGATCCGAACCTGCAGAACATCCCGATACGAACCGAGCTCGGACGGCAGATTCGTCGCGCCTTCGTGGCGGCGCCGGGCAACGTCCTGATCTCGGCCGACTATTCCCAGATCGAGCTGCGCGTGCTCGCGCATCTGGCGGACGAAGACGCGCTCATCGAGGCGTTCCGCAGCGGCGAGGACATCCACGACCGTACCGCGAGGAAAGTGTTCGGGCCGAACAGCGGTCTCGACCCGCACGAGCTGCGCCGGCGGGCGAAGATCATCAACTACGCGCTGCTCTACGGGAAGACGGCGTTCACGCTGGCCAAGGACATCGGCGTGACCAAGGAGGCCGCCCAGGAATTCATCGATGCCTACTTTGCCGGCTTCCCGAAGGTCCGCGGCTTCATCGACCGCACGCTCGATCAGGCGCGCGCGAGCGGTGTGGTGAAGACCCTGTTCGGCCGCCGCAGGCTCGTGCCCGAGCTGAACAGCCGGAACGGCCAGATCAGATCAGCCGCCGAACGCGTCACCGTGAATATGCCAATCCAGGGGACGGCGGCCGACATCCTCAAGAAGGCCATGATCGCTCTGCACGCCGAACTGCCGAAACGCGGCTTCGCGACCCGCATGATCCTGACGGTCCACGACGAACTCCTGTTCGAGGGTCCCGCAGCGGAAGCCGACGCCGTATCCGAAGTCGTCCGCGAGCGGATGGAAGGTGTGGTCACGCTGAAAGCGCCGCTGACCGTCGACGTAGGATTCGCGGAAAACTGGAGAGATGCGAAGCCGTAACTCCTCTAGGCCCCGGGGCCTGGGCCTCGGGCCTCAGGGCAGGGCTAGGCCTCAGACAGTAGGCGTCGGGCCGGAAGGCGTCAGGCCCCAGGCGCTGGTAACGCGTGGGGCGTTCCAGCGAGCGAACCAGGCCGTTAATCATCCGGGCCACTTCCATCGAATCGGCGATGAGGATGTCCGCTTCGTCGCCACCGATGAACTTCACACGGCGACCGAGTTCAACCTGCGTCTCGAGCTCCGCGCCCGACGCGTGTGACGTCCATTTGTGCTGAATGTAGAACGGCGTCGAATGCCGGCTGAAGCCCTCCGCGATATTTGACGGGATCGACACCGCTGATTTGCGTATTTGATATCCCAGTACCGGCTGCTCGGACTTCGGCAGCTTCCGCGCAGTCTCGTAACACCGCACCGCGAGGTCCATGGATTTCTGCCAGACCAGCAATTGACGGAACGACATGATCTTTTCCATGGCGCCAGGCGGAGCATCCGGCATGCCGATAAATTTTGCGTGGATTGTCGAACATGACCGTTGCCAGGTTGCAGGATTTGCAACGAATCACGCAACGAATGACAGCAAGAATTGCAACGCCCCCTGGGCCCCGATGCCTGGGGCCTTGCCCAGCCCTGAGGCCTATGCCCTGAGGCCTGACGTCAAGGCCACTGATTCTTTATCCCGTCCCATTCGGCCCGGAAGGCGGTCAGTGCCTCGCCTTGTTCGCGCGTCGGGCGTGAGCGGGCGCGTTCGAGGATCAGCGCCTGACTGACCAGACGATCGAGGTCTTCCCGCAGCGCCAGTGCGCTCTCCGGCCGCAGCGTTGCGCGGATCCAGCCGGCGACGGCGGCGTGCCACGCGCGCTCGGGGTCGCCCGAGCCGCGCGCCGCCACGGCGAGCCAGTAGTTCGCGGGCCGGCTGCCCGGATCAACCCGGACCTCGACTTCCATCCGCTCCATGACCTGCGCAAGGACCGCCATGCGGCGATCGAGCGGCAGCGACTGCGCCTCGCGATCGACGGCGGTCGCCCACCAGTCAAGCAGCAGCAGGCGGTCGCGATCGGGCAGCACGACCGGCTGGCTGAGCGCGGTGTCGAAGAGCTCCGCGGCGGCGCCGAAGCTTTCACCCTGGTACAGCGCCTGTCCGAGGCCAATCAGCAGATCAACGCGGTCGCGCGGCGACAGCGCCTCCGGCCGCACCGCGCTGAGCGCGACGCGCGCGGCCGTCAATTCGACCGCATCGGCCAGCAGGCGGTGGCGTTCGAGGTGCGAGCGCCCCATCACCAGCGATGCGGCATCGGCCGAGGCGGGATCCGCACGCGCCATCGACGCGGCGCTGATGGCCGCCTCGTAGCGGGCCTCGTTGTACAGCGCCCGGGCCTGGACGAGCGACGGGTGCTCGGCCGCCGCCGGCCGCGCAGCGAGCCCTGCCAGCAGCAGGGCAAAAAGCACATTCCCGAGTCGCATCGAACCGATCCTAGCACCGCGACTGCGTCGCGCAGTTGTTACAATTGCGGCGGATGGGCCAGCCGGTCATCGTGCCGCGTGCGGATCACGCGGTCTCGCGCAAGGAGATCGATCCCGACGCGCTACGGGTGCTGTACCGGCTGCACCAGAACAACTATCTCGCCTACCTCGTCGGCGGCAGCGTCCGCGATCTGCTGCTGAAGCGCCGGCCGAAGGATTTCGACATCGGCACGTCGGCGCATCCGTACCAGGTCAAGCGGCTGTTCCGGAACTGCTGGATCATCGGACGCCGGTTCCGTCTTGCCCATATCCGGTTCGGGACCAACACGATCGAGGTCGCCACGTTCAGACGGCAGGTGTCCGCCGAGGAGCTTGCGGCGCTCGACGCGCAGCCGCCGGCCCACGGCATCCCGATGGACGAACCCCAACCGGGCCATCCGGATCGGCTGCTCCATCGCGACAACACGTTCGGCACGCCCGAAGAGGATGCGTTCCGCCGCGACTTCACGGTGAACGCGCTGTTTTACGACATCGGCTCGTTTTCGATCATCGACTACACAGGGGGTCTGCGCGACCTCGATGCGCGCATCATCCGCTGCATCGGCGATCCGGAGGAGCGCTTCCAGGAGGATCCGGTGCGCATGCTGCGCGCCGTGGCCATGGCGGCACGCCTGGACTTCTCCATCGATCCGCCAATCGATGCGGCGATTGCGAAACACGGCGGCGAGATCGCCCGCAGCGCCCCCGCGCGGCTGATCGAGGAGTTCTACAAGCTGCTGCGCGCCGGCGCAGCCGAGCGCGCCTTCCGCATGCTCGCCGACCGCCGCCTGCTGGAGCCGATCGCCCACCAGCTGCAGAAAGCGGCCGGCGAAAGGATGTGGCACTCGCTTGCGGCGCTCGATGCGTACCGTCGCCGGTTCGAGGAAACACCCGACACGCTCACGAACGCCGTCCTGCTCGGGTCCCTGATCGTGCCGCTCGGGTCAGGCGGCCCGGTCGCGCGCGTCGAGCCCGGCGACAACGGCAAGGAACCGGCGCCGTCGCTCGGGATGCTGCCGCTCGCGCGCCGCGACGTCGAACGCCTTCGCCAGGTCCTGGGCCTGCAGCGTCGTCTGACGGACATGAATCTTTCGCCGCGCGCCAGGCGGGCACTGACCCATCGCGGGCCGTTCCGGGAGGCTCTGACGTGGCTCGACATCCACGGCGACGCGCCGGAAGTGCTCGAGCACTGGAAGGGGTTTATCGAAGCGGCCGGAACGTTCGAGGCGGAGGTGGGAGAGGCCGGAGGAGTACCGCCACAGCGGCGCCGGCGACGGAGACGACGCCGCCGGCCTGCCGATCACGGGACGCCGAAGCACTAAAACAACTCCCAACGCCCAAGTCCACAACTCCCAAGTCGTTTGGGAGTTGGACTTTGGGAATTGGGGGTTTCTGTTTTGCCTACCCGCGCTTCCGTTCGAACTCCTTCATGAACTCGACGAGCGCGTCGACGCCTCCTTCTGGAAACGCGTTGTAGATCGAGGCGCGCATGCCGCCGACCGCGCGGTGTCCCTTGAGGCCGTCGAGCCCCGCGGCGGTTGATTCCTTGACGAACTGTTTCTCCAGCTCCTCGGTCGCCAGCCGGAACGTCACGTTCATCAGCGACCGGCTGTCCTCGCGTGCGGTCCCGCGATAGAAGCCGGTGCGATCGATCTCGGCGTAGAGCTTCGCCGCCTTCCGCTGGTTGATGCGCGCAATGGCCTGCAGCCCTCCGAGCGATTTCAGCCACTTCACCGTCAACCCGAGGATGTAGATGCCGAACGTGTTCGGCGTGTTGTACAGCGAATTGTTCTCGGCGTGGACCTTGTAGTTCATCATGATCGGCAGCGCGTCAGGCCCGCGGCCGATCAGATCCTCGCGAATGATCACGAGGGTGACGCCCGACGGCCCGAGGTTCTTCTGCGCGCCGGCGTAGATCAGCCCGAACCGGCCGACGTCAATCGGCCCGCTGAAGATGTCGGACGAGGTGTCAGCAACGAGCGGCGCCGATCCGACGTCGGGGAGCGCCTTCCACTCGGTGCCCTCGATCGTGTTGTTGGTGGTGATGTGCACGTAGGCCGCGCCGGGCGTCAGCTTGAGCTCCTGCGGCGCGGGGATGCGCGTATAGTTGTCGGTCTTCGTCGATCCTGCGATGTTGACCGCGCCGACCTTCTTCGCTTCCTTGATCGCCTTGTCGGCCCATGAGCCGGTGTCGATGTAGTCGGCGGTCGCGCCCGCGCCTAGCAGGTTCATCGGCACCATCGAGAACTGCAGCGTCGCGCCACCCTGCAGCATGAGGATCTTGTAGTTTGCCGGCACGCCCGCCAGCGCGCGGATGTCCTCGATCGCGCGGTTGAGCACGTCCTCGAACGTCTTCGAGCGGTGGCTGATCTCCATCACCGACATGCCGACGTCCGGCAGCGCGATCAAATCGCGCTGCGCCTCCTCGAGCACCGGAAGCGGCAGGACGGCGGGGCCGGCGGAGAAATTGTAAATACGGGTTGTGGTTGGTGGCATCGAAACTCCTGATCTCTATATTTTCACAACCTGAAGACTGAGGATATCGTCGCTGCCCTGCTCGATCTCCTTCAGCAGCTCGGCCGGCGGTTCAGCGTCGAGGTTGATGCTCGCCACCGCCGCACTGGCCCCCTCGAAGATCACATTTTCGGTCTCCTGGACGTTGAGACTGCGGGAGCGCAGTTTGCCGAATACGTGCGCCAGCACACCGGGGCGATCGCGGTGCCGTATGACCAGGCGGTGCGTCGCCGGCGTACGCGTCGCAAGATTCACGACATTCGGGACCCGCCCGGTTTCCGTGTAGATGCGGATGACGCGCACCGCCTCGGCGGCAATGGCCTCCTGCGCCTGCTCGGTGGACGCGCCGATGTGATGCGTGCCATAAACGCCCGGGAGCGCGACCACGGGCGGGGCGAACGATCCCGCACCTTCGGCTGGCTCGTCCGGAAACACATCGAGGCCCGCGCGGATACCGCGCGACCGAACGGCCTCGGTCAG
>Ga0075428_100001724_pt1 | contig 23367 bp, 18 predicted proteins | sample RhiMetdeltSRZDD2_FD_75291 | JGI IMG/M metagenome (GOLD analysis project Ga0075428, IMG submission 75291) | Populus rhizosphere microbial communities from Tennessee, USA - Rhizosphere MetaG P. deltoides SRZDD2 | ecosystem: Host-associated > Plants > Roots > Rhizosphere > Soil | place: USA... | reverse complement strand
GCGGTCACACCGGTGGTGGGCTCGCCCGTCGCACGGCTGATTTCCTCACGGATCGTCGCGGCCGCCGCCGCGGACGGCGAACGTGTGCGCGCGAGCCACGCATACGGCACGGACTCGATGATACTGGCGTTCAAGCCATCGGACGTTTGCGACAGCGGGATGTACATGGTCGGTTGCGGCTCGCGAAAGGTGCCCTCCGACCACACCGAGCCGACGATGCCGACGATTTGCCGCTGCGGCTCGCCGGCCGTCTCCGGCAACACGTCCGCACCGCCGCCGCCGACGAGCTGGGCGTCGAGCGGATTCAAGCCGGCCGCGAAATAACGCTCGGCCAGGACCTGGTCGATGATCGCGACCGGTGCCGCGCCGGCACTGTCGCGCTCGTCGAACGTGCGACCGGCGAGCACGCGGATACCGAGTGTCTCGAAGTAGCCCGCGGAGACCGGGGCGAAGACGGCGACGCCGGTGAACGGCGCTTCCGCCTCGCGGCCGACGATGTCGAACGGCAGATTCGCCGAGTTCTGCAGCGGCACGCAGCACGAGGCCGCCGCCGCTTCGACGTCGGGCAACGAGCGCACGCGCTCGAGCACGGTGTCGACGAGCGCAGCGACGTTCGCGGTCGGCTCGAAGCGCGCGTCGGACAGCGACGTGCGCATCGCGACGAGCCGTTCCGCCGAGAAGCCGAGGTCCACGGCGCCGAGCGCGAGCATCGTGCGGATCAGCAACCCAGCACCGATCACGAGCACGACCGCAAGGCCCACTTCGGCCGCGACCAAGCCCCGGCGCAATCGCGTTCCGCGGATTCCGCCGGCCCGGCTCGCGCGATTGATCACGCGGTTCAAGTCCGTGCGCGCGCTGACGAGCGCGGGCACGAGCCCGAACGTGAGACCGGTCGCGAGCGAGACCGCGAGCGTGAAGAGCGCCACACGCCAGTCGAGCAGACCGGCGAGCGCGCTCTCACCGAGGCGCGGTAAACCGCCGGTATCGATCGAGAGCAGCACGCGTATGCCGACGACGCCCACGACGAGCCCCAGCGCGCCGCCGGCGACGGACAGCAGCGCGCTCTCGACGAGCAGTTGTCGAACGATGCGCGCTCGACCCGCGCCGAGCGCGACACGGATCGCGATCTCGTGCTCGCGCCGCAGCGCGCGCACGAGCAACAATCCCGCGACGTTCGCGCAAGCGACCAGCAGCACGAGCGCGACCGCACTCGTGAGCAGCAGCAGCGTCGGACGGGCATCGAGCACGACAACCTGTTGCACCGGTAGCGCCGTGAAGCCGAGGTTGGGGATATCCGATTTCGCCTCGAAGGAGTCGGGATAGCGTTCGCGATACTCGGCCAGCGAGAGCACGAGGCGCTCTTGCGCCTGCGCGAGCGTCACGCCGTCCTTGAGCCGCGCGAGCACCTGCAGAGTCAGGCCCTCGTCGGTCGTGTTGGGGTCCAGCGCGAGCGGCACCCAGAGCTGCGGGGCGTCGATGCTCGTTTCGCCGGCCCCGCCGATCGGTATCAGCAGATCGCCGACGTCGAATTCGCGCGCGACGATGCCAACGATCGTGTAAGCACGGCCGCTCAGCGAGATCGTCCGCCCGACCGCGTCGCTGGCGCCGCCGAGCCGGTCCATCCAGAACCGCTGGCTGATCACGGCGGTGCCCGGGGCGCCCGGCCGGTCGTCGTCGGCCGAGAACCCGCGGCCCGCGGCGAGCGGCGCACGCAGCAAACGGAAATAGTCCGCGGAGACATTGCCCACGGCCACGCTTTCGGGCCGGTCGCCCGCCAAGTAGTCGAGCGACAAGTTGCGCGATGCCGCGACGTCTTCGAATACGTCGGTCTCGGCGCGCCAATGGATGAAATTGAGCGGCGACGCGGGCACGATCGGCGTGCCGTCATTCGCCCTGTTCATTATGAATACGAGCCGGTCGGACTCTGGCACTCGGATGGGCTCGAGCAAGACTCTGTCGAGGATGCTGAAGACCGCCGTGTTGACCCCGATGCCGACGGCGAGGACCAGCAGCGCAACCGCCGTGAAACCGGGGTTCTCGCGGAACATCCGCGACGCGTGTCTCAGGTCCTGGAGCAGCGATTCCATTAGAGACTCTCGTGCAACCGCTGACTGCTGTGGCAAGCAATAGTATCGGTCTTGATCGCGTCAGCGCGTATTGGTTCCGGTCCGACGATCCGGGCGATCACGCGCGCCGGCTTCAGGTTATGTTCAGCTCGGGCGCCCTACGCTCTCCCCATGCTCGCTCCAGCGGCCAAGACGAAGCGGTTCCTCGAGATGATCCAGATCGTCCTATCGTTCGCGAGCGTCTGCGCCGTCGTCGACTCGACCATCATTGACGTGCTGCCGCGCGATCCGACGGGTTACTACACCCGGGGAGCGCCGCAGGAAGCACGCGGCGACAGGCTCTTCGGCGATCTCGCTCGCGCCGAGCGCAAGCGCCGCGAAGCCGAAATCAACGAGGCTCTAAAGCAACGGTAGTTGCGCGCCTAGCTTCAGCGCCTCGGCGTTCAGCAGCGCCGCGCCTCGCGCGAGCCAGCGCATGATTGCCGCGCGCTCGGCGACGAGTGGATCGACATCGGCCTCGACCCATTCCTCGATCAACATGAACGGCAGTCGCCCGCCATCGCGATTGAGCTCGCGTATCCAAGCGTAGAGCGGTCGATGCTTCGGTGAGCGCACCCACCACGGAACGGCATCGGGAAGCGACAAGCGCGCCGTCTGCACGTGCTGCGCGAAGCGCGCGTGCGGATCACGCGTTTGTCCGACGTAGCGAGGGCTGCGCACGTCGCGCGGATCCGCGAGCGTGTAGATAGCCGTGCCGCCCGGCGGACCGCGCGCATCATCGTGCACGTGCGAGCGCGTCGCCACCGCGGCGGATTTGGCGAGCGACCCGTTACGCATCGTTCCCGTTTTTTGCGATCCGTTCGAACCCTTCGTTCGCGACTGTACATCGATACAGCGCTTCTTGCCGCTGCGGCTCAGGACCTGCGCGAAAACAGCGTGGCATACGTCTTGCAAAACCCAAGCGTCATCCAGGAAAGGAGACTTCGACATGACACGGATAGCACTCGCTACGTTGGTTGCTTTGGGTCTTAGCGCATCGGCAATGGCGCAACGAGCCGCGGAACGCACTCGTCCGCCCCCGGGCGACGATCGCACCAACATCGTCACGTTCGCGGAAGCGGACAAGGACGGCGACGGTCGCGTCAATCGCGAGGAAGGCAACTCGATCCACGGGTTCGACTTCTCGCGTGCCGATACGAACGACGACAAGTCGCTCACGAGGCAGGAGTTCGACGCCGCCATGGCGAAATCGACTGCGCGCGGCGACGGAGAGCCCGAGGGGCTCGCGGGCGACCGCACGGAGCAAGTGACGTTCGATCAAGCCGACAAGAACAAGGACGGCAAGGTCGACCGTGACGAGGCCGAGGACATCGACGGCTTCAACTTCAAGAAGGCGGACGCCGATGACAGCCGCTGGATCAGCCGCGCCGAGTTTCAAACGGCGATGGCAGGGTCGCGGCCGCGCGGCTAACGCGCGCGCGATCCACGCGGGGCCGCCGCTGCGCGGCCCCGCGTCTCCGCTAATCAGAACGTATTCCCTCGTTCCGTGAGACGCCTCGCTCTCGATTGCGGCTGGGCGGCGTTGCCGATTGCCGCATGGCAGCAGGACGACTACGCTGCACGACCGAGGGGGAATTCTCATGAGCGAGGCTACGACTCATCGCCCGGGAGCCGCGCTGACGCTGCTCATCCGCAGCAAGCTTCACTTGCGAGTGACGCTCCGAACCGACGAACGAATTTCAACGAAGCGAGAACGCCTCATGCGCTGCACCTCCACGCGAACGTTGTTCCACTGGTGCCTCGGTCTCGCCGCCGCGTCAGCTCTCTTCGGCGCGGCTGCCCAAGAAGCGCCGCTGATGGTGCTGTCGCCGAAAGCCACGTCCGGCGGCTGGAGCGGCGTGCACCGACCTCATACAAAACTTCATGACGTGCTCGCAAGGCACGATGGGCAAAAGGATTGGGCCGAGACCGTCGTCGACGACGAAAGCCTGTTCGCGCAGTGGATCTCGATGGCGCCCGGGCAGAAAACACCGCGACGCATGAACGGCGATACGCGCGAGTGGTGGATCGTTCAGTCCGGCACGCTGAAGTTCAGCGTCGAAGGACGCGAGCCCGTGATCGCGACCAAGGGCTTCATGGTGCAGGTGCCGTATCGCACGCTCTACCAGATCGAAAACGTCGGCACCGAGGCCGCGCTGCGCTTCGAGGTCAACGTGACCCGTGCGCGCAAGTTGTACCCGCTCGGCGAGACGCCGACGCCGCTGAAGGGCTTCGAGTTCGTTCCGACGCGCGTGACGGGCGGCCAAGGCAAGCTCGACGCGGAGAATCGGCCCGTCGTCGATTTCGCGAAGGTCGTCTCGGGCGAAGAGCGCGGCGGCTCGTTCGTCGTCGACGACCGCAGCTTCGCGAACATCATCATCGGCAACTATCAGAAGCCGCAGCCCGGCAACAAAGGGCATTATCACGAGGAAGGCTCGGAGTTCTGGCTCATCATGCTGGGCAAGATTCGCTACAAGATCGAAGGCCTGGACGAGTTCGAGGCGGAGCCCGGCGACGTCGTCTACGTGCCGCGCCAAACGTGGCACCTCGCGAGCTTCGGCGGCAGCGACGGCTTACGCTCCTGCCGGCTCGCGATGAACGGCTTCCCGTATCAGGCACACATGTTCGAAGCGGACTGAGGTGCAGTCATGAAAGCGTGGACTCGCCGGTATTGCTCGGGCCTGGCTGCTCTCGTCGCACCGCTCGTACTCACGACCGCGGCTGCACAGCCGCCGCCGGCGGCGCCCGACCCCGCTGCCGCCGCGCGGCAAGCGGCCCTCAACGCCCTCCCCGACTCGCCCGGCACCGGCCGATTTGCGGCCCGCAAGGAGGAAGTCGCTTCGCTGCCTAACCACGTCGTCTACCGGCCCGCCGATCTCGGCGCGTTAGGCGCGACGAAACTCGGCGTCGTCGCCTGGGGCAACGGCGGTTGTTCCAACAACGGCGCGAGCAGCCGGTTCCATTTGCTCGAGCTCGCATCGCATGGCTACCTCGTGATCGCGAGCGGCCGCATCTTGAGCGGCCCAGGGGCACCGCCTGCCGAGGCGCGCGCGCCGGCGCCGGCCGGGCAACCCGCGCCGCCGCGCACAGCGCCGACCGACCTCGTCGCCGCTATCGACTGGGCGCTCGCAGAAAACACGCGCGCGGGCAGCGAATACTTTGGCCGTATCGACGCCGGCAAGGTCGCGCTCTCCGGATGGAGCTGCGGCGGCCTGCAAGCGTTGCGCGTCGCTGCCGATCCGCGCGTAGTTACCGTGGTCATGCACAACACCGGCGTCCTGAACGGCGGGCCGAACACGACGATCCCGGGCATGGACGTCACCAAAGACGCGCTCGCGAACTTCCACACGCCGGTCATCTACATCATGGGCGGCCCGACCGACATCGCGTACGCAAACGGCATGGACGACTTCGCACGCATCGCGCGCGTGCCGGTGGCGATCGCGAATCTGCCGGTTGGCCACGGCGGCACGTTTCAAGAGCCAAATGGCGGCGATGCGGCGTCGGTCGCCGTGAGCTGGCTCGACTGGCAGCTGCGCGGCGATGCGGCCGCCGCGCGCCGGTTCGTCGGGGACAATTGCGGGCTCTGCAGCGACTCGAAATGGCAGTTCGAGCGCAGGAACTTCGAAAAAATGCCCCGAGGCTGAGCTCGCGTATGCATCGAATTCTTTTCACCGTCTTGGCGCAGTTCGCCGTCGTCACCGCGGCGCTCGCGCATCATTCGCCGGTCATGTTCGATCAGTCACAGCCGCGGACGCTCACCGGCACCGTGCGCGAATTCCAGTGGACGAACCCGCACAGCTACATCCAGCTCGTCGTGAAGAACGACCAAGGGCAAGACGAGGAATGGAACGTCGAGATGGCCGCGCCGACTTATCTCTATAACTTGGGCTGGCGGCCGGGAACGTTGAAGAGCGGCGACGAGGTGATTCTCACAATCGCACCGCTAAAGAAAGGCGGCAACGGCGGTCTGCTGCTGAAAGCCACGACTGCCGACGGCAAGCCGATCGGCAGAACACCCGCAGCGCAGGGTGCGACACTATGATGCGCGGCGCAGCGTTCAGCGCCGCACTCGCGCTGTGTGCGTGCACGCAGCAAGCGCCGCCGACCGATCCGCGGGTTGAGCAGTTTGCGCGCTTGCCGAACTGGAGCGGCATCTGGCTCGCCGATGGGCTAGAGCCCGGCGTCGACGGCTTCAGCGTGTCGAGGCCGCCGGCTCTCGTCGTGCAAGCGCCTGGCATCCCGTGGAACGAAAGCGCGATGGCGCGGTTGCAAGCGGAGCTCGCGACGAATCCGGAGTTGCAGGTGAAGCCGGCGGCGGGCTGGGGCTATCCGCTGATGATGGACGGCGCGCCACCGCTGCAGTTCGTCATCACGCCCGAGGAAACGCTGATCTTCAATACTTATCGCGACCTGCGGCACATCTATACCGACGGCCGCGAGCATCCCGCCGAGGGCGATCTCTGGCCGACGACGTGGGGCGATTCCGTCGGCCATTGGGACGGCGACACGCTCGTCATCGACACCGTCGCGGTGCGCGAACCGAACAAGTACTTCGGCATCTCGGCTTGGCTCTCGGACCAGGCGCACTACACCGAGCGGCTGCGCATGGTCGCGCCGGATCGCATCGAGGGCGAGATGACCGTCGTGGATCCGGCGACGCTGTCACGCGATTGGGTCGTCAAGCTCAACTACAAACGAGCTGACGGCTTCGACCGCCTCATTCACGACGCTTACGACAACGATCGCACGGGATTCGACGGCGACTTCTACACGATCAAGCCCGCGACCGACGCGGAGCCGCCCGCGGCGCCGTGAGCGCCGCGGACTCCGATTTACCTCAACCCGGGATCTCGGGCTCGACGAGCTGCGCAAGCAGCGTCAGCGACTCCTGCCAACCGAGATAGCAGGCTTCTGCGGGAATCACGTCGGGCACGCCTTCCTGCGTGATGTTGATCTCCGTTCCCACGGAGACTTTCTTCAGCACGACGGTCGTCTGCATCTCACCCGGCAGATTCGGGTCGTCGAAAACGTCCGTGTAGCGCAGGCGCTCGCTCGGCACGAGCTCGAGGAACTTGCCGCCGAACGAATGGCTGTTGCCCGTGTTGAAGTTCTTGAACGACATCTTGTAGGTGCCGCCGACACGCGCGTCCATTTGATGGACCTTGCCGGTGAAGCCGTGCGGGGGTAGCCATTTGGCCATCGCGTCGGCGTCGATGAAGGCGCGGTAGACGCGCTCGGGGGTGGCACGCAGCACTCGGTGCAGGCGAATCGTACTCGGCATGATGGTCTCCTTCGGTTTTCGGCCGGCCAAAATGGCCTGCTCTACCCCTACGTCGAATGAGACAACCCGAATTCGACATCGATCAAAAAAGGGGACGGACTTATTTCAATTTATTTTCGTTCGAAAATAAGTCCGTCCCCTTTTCCCTAGGGTTGGCCGCTATGGCCTACCGGCCGTTGGCCGTGACGCCCCAGTACTGCGCGATTTCGCCTGCATTCCAGCCGCCGCCGAGCGCCTGATAGAAATTCAGGATCGCATTCAGCCGCTGCAGCTTGTTGTCGAGAAACGCGTTGCGCGTCGAGAACAGGCTGTTCTGCGACACGAGCACGGTCTCGAAATCCGCGACGCCCTCGCGATAACGAATTTGGGCGAGCCGGAATGACTCCTCGGCGGCGCTGAGGCTCGACGCCGCGACTACCGCCTGCTCTTCGAGCAGCTGGATGCTGGAGAGCGCGACCTCGACCTCGTTGAAGGCGCCGAGCACCGTGCGCCGGTAGACCGCGAGGCTGCTCTCGAGCGACAGCTTCGATTGCTCGATGTTGCGGTGGCGCTGGCCGTTGTCGAGCAAGAGTTGCACGAGGCTCGCCGTGATTCCGGCCGTCATTTGCGCGGGCGACGAGACAACGTTCGCGAGATCGAAGCTCGATTGCGACGCGCTCGCCGTCAGCGAGATATTCGGGAACAGCGACCTGCGCACGATGGTCACGGTGGCGGCAGAGCCGCGCAGGCTCATCTCGGCCTGATAGAGATCCGGACGGCGCACGAGCAACTCCGACGGCAAGCCGGGCTGCACCTGCGGCACGTCGACGTTCTGGAGCGTCTGGCCCGCGATGTCGAAGCCCTGCACGTGCCGCCCGACCAGAAGCGCGAGCGACGCACGAGCCGCCAGATCGGCTTGCATGAGGCTCTGCAACGCCGTGCGCTGCTGCTCGATCTGAATCTGCTGCTGCAACGCGTCGATCGGCACGGAGACACCCGCGTCCACGCGCGCCTGCGCGATGCGGCCGATGGCCTCGGCGTTCTCGAGGTTCTGCCGCGCGGCGACGATGCGATCGCGTATCAGCAGCAGTTGGAAGAATGTCGACGTTGCTAGCCCAAGCGTATTCATCGCGACGTCGGCGGCCTGCGCGACGTCCGAATCGTAGGCAGTGAGGTCGCGCGCGTACGTGGCGGGCTTCGTCAGAATGTTGCTGTACGTGAAGGTCGCCGCGAGCCGCGTCGCGTCGTTCACGTTCCCGCTCGACACGGTCGCGCCGTCGAGGCTCGTACGCGAGTATCCCGTTGCGTCGCCGATCGTGAGCTGCGGTGTCGGCCAACGAGCGAGCCCGGCCTCACGCAGCGCAAGCTGCGCCGACTCGAGATTGCGCCGGTTGTTCGCGAGGTCGAGGTTGTTGGCCTTGACCTCCTCGATGAACGCCGACAGCTCCGCGTCGTGGAAGTTGTTCCACCAGTCCGTGTTCGGCCAGACGGCGGATTCCTCGATGATCGGGCCGATGAAGCGCTGCGGAACGTCGCTCTCGGGCAACGGAGGCGGCTCCATGACGGCGCACGCGCCGAGCGTGAGCAGTGCCGGAACGCAGACGACGTATGCGCGCTTATTCATTGGACAAGGCCACCACAGGATCGAGACGCGCCGCCTTGCGGGCCGGCGCAAAGCCGAAGATGACGCCCGTCGCGGCCGCACAGCCGAACGCGAGCAGCATCGGCTGCGTCGAAAATACGACGTCGATGGAGCCGAATCTCTTGATGATCAGACCTACGCCAATGCCGAGCGCGACACCGAGGACGCCGCCGATCGCCGTGACGACGATCGCTTCGGACAGGAACTGCGAGAGAATGTCGCGCTGGCGCGCGCCCGTGGCCATCCGCACGCCGATCTCGCGCGTTCGCTCCGTCACCGAGACGAGCATGATGTTCATGACGCCGATACCGCCGACGAGCAACGCAATCCCGCCGATCGACGCGAGTAACAGCCGGAATTGATTTTGCGTGGCGGCGACCGTCTCGAGCAGCTCTGCACTGTTGACGATGCGGAAGTCCTCGAGGCCGCCGTGCAGCGACGTCATGAAGCTGCGCAACAGCTCCTGCGTCTCGTTGATCCGGCCGATGTCGTCGACCGCGACTTGGATCTGCCGCGCGAACTTTTCGCCGAACAGCCGCAGCGCGCCGGTCTTCAGCGGCACCCACACCATATCGTCCTGGTCCTGCCCGCCCGAGCTGCCCTTGCGCGCCATCACGCCGATGACTTGGAACGGCGTCGAGCCGATCAGCACCCATTCGCCGAGCGGGTCCTGTCCTTCCGTGAAGAGCTGCTCGTAGACCGTCGCGCCGAGCACGGCGACGGCGTCGTACCGATCGCTGTCTTCGCGCGAGAAAAACACGCCGCGCGCGATCTGCCAGTTGCGCGCGCGCGGAAACACATCGGAAGCCGCCGTGATTCTCGTCGAGTAGTCCGCGTTGCCCCAGCGCACCGTCTGGCTGTTCTGCAGCTCGGGCATGGCGTGGAGCACGTTCGGCACGTTGTCCAAGATTGCGTCGGCGTCGGAGAACGCGAGCGTCGACGGCAGATTGCGCCGTTGATTCTCGGCGCGCGCCGGCTGCAGCACGAGCATGTTCGTGCCGATCGCGGCGATGCGCTGGATGACTCCCGATTGCACGCCCTCGCCGATCGCGAGCATCGCGACGACCGAGGCGACGCCGATCACGATGCCGAGAAGCGTCAGCACGGTGCGGAACAGGTTCGCGTGCAGCGAGCTCATCGCCATGCGGATCGCTTCGCCGAACCCGCCGAACAGGGTCGAAGCGCGCCGGCTCATGAACAATGTGGCGAGCTCGGCGTTGCGCTTCGGATCGATCGCGTCGGGCTTGCGGCCGCTGTCGCTTTTTACGCGGCCGTCGCTGAACTCGACGATGCGGTCGGCGTGATGCGCGACCTCCTGGTCGTGCGTGATCAGGATGACCGTGTGACCTCTGCGCGCCAGCGATTCCAGCAGCGCCATGACCTCGACGCCGCTGCGCGAATCGAGCGCGCCCGTCGGCTCGTCGGCGAGAATGATCTTGCCGCCGTTCATCAGCGCCCGCGCGATCGAGACGCGCTGTTGCTGGCCGCCCGAGAGCTGGTTCGGGCGGTGATCAAGGCGCTCGCCCAAGCCGAGCGTCGTCAGTAGCGATTCGGAGCGCACGGCGCGATCGGATGCCGAGAGCCCCGCGTAGATGCCGGGCACCTCGACGTTCTCCTGTGCGCTCTCGCTCGCCAACAGGTTGTAGCTCTGGAATACGAAACCGAACGCTTCGCGGCGCAGCCACGCGAGGCCATCGGCGTCGAAGCTCTGAATGTCGCGGCCCGCGAACAGATAACGGCCGCTCGACGGCCGGTCGAGGCAGCCCAAGATGTTCATCAACGTGGACTTGCCGGAGCCCGACTGCCCAACGATCGCGATGAACTCTCCCGGATAGATCGTGAGGTCGATCTCGCGCAGGGCGCGAACCTCGACGCCGCCGTCCGTGACGAACGTGCGCGATACCTTGCGCAGGTTGATCAGCGGAACGGCGACGGTGCGGCTCGTGAGGTCCGACGCCTCCTCTGCCGAGGCGTCGAACGCCGCCGTCGCGCTGAGAGCGTTTGCGGCCATGATCAGCGCCTAGCGCGGGAAACCGCCGCCGGGGAAGTTACCGCCGCCCGGGAACCCGCCGCGATTGAAGTTGTTGTTATTGAACTGGTTGAAGTTGTTGTTGCCGTTGTTCTGCTGGCCGGGTGGCGCCGCCGCCTGGGCGATTCCTGCGACGACCTGCTCACCTTCAGACAGCCCCGAAATGACTTCCGCGGTCACGCGGCTCGTTACGCCGATCGTGACCTCCCGGTCGCTGATTGAGCCGTCGGCCGCCACCACGCGGACCTTGCCTTGCCGCGGCGCCGGAGCTCCTCGTGCGGCCGCAGCGCCGGATGCGCCACCAGGCCCTCTGCCGCGACGGGCTTCGCCGGGAAAGCTGGTCTTGATGGACGCGCCGCCGAGCGCTGCCCCTTCTTCGCGCACCGTCCGCTCGCCGCCGGCCGACGGCCCACCGTTCGAGGCACCGGCCGATCCGCCGTTCGGTCCACCGCTCGCTGCAGCTTGTTGCCAGCCGCCGGCCTGGCCGGGGCCTCGTGCTGCGGGGGCTGCATCGGCGAACGTGACGGCACCCAACGGCACCGTCAGCACGTTGCGCGCGCTCGACGTCACGAAATAGACCTGCGTCGTCATGCCCGACAGGAGCGCGCCGTCGCCGTTGTCGACGTCGAACAGCCCGGTGTAGGTCACGACGTTGTTGGTCGCTGTAGCCGTCGGCAGGATTTGCCGCAGCGTGCTGTACCAGCGGCGCCCATTGCTACCGAGCGTCGTGAAGTACACCGGCATGCCGGTATAGACCTTGCCGACGTCGGCTTCCGAGATCTGCGTCTCGACCGTCATCGTGTTGAGGTCGGCGATGCTCATGATCGTCGGCGACTGCTGCGTCGCGTTGAGCGTCGTGCCTTCCTTCATCGGCAACGACACGACGGTGCCGCTAATCGGCGCGAAAATTTGCGTGTACTCGAGCAGCGTCTCGTCGGTCGCGAGCGTTGCCTTGCTCTGAATGATCGACTGCTCTTGCTGCGTCAAGCTCGCCTGCGCCGACGCCAGATTGTTCTTCGCGGAGTCGTACTCCTGCTTGCTCGTGGCCTGCTCGGACCACAGCCGCTGCTGACGCTCCCAATTCGCTTCGGCCAACACGAGCGCCTCTTTGCGCGCCGTGATCTGCGCTTCGGCCGACGCGATGCTCGCGCGGCTCGAATCGACTTTGTTTTTCTGCACGCGTGCGTCGATCTCGCCCAAGAGCTGACCGAGCTCGACCTGATCGCCGATCTTGACGTGGAGCTTTTGCAGCTGCCCCGACACCTGGGCGCCGACCGGAACCGTATTGCTCGGCTGCAGGGTCCCGGAGGACGCGACGGCGTTCTCGACGTCCGCGACCGACGCCGTGACGACGAGCGGCTTGTCGCCGCTTACTTGATGGGAAGCCCGGTACCAATAGCCGCCGCCGCCGACCGCAATGACCAGCAACGCAAGGAGCGCCAATGCGCGGCCGCGCTTGCCGCGGGCGCGGGGCGCCGCAGCCGCGGAAACCGTAGCTGGCTCAGTATGCTCGGCGGACATTGTTCTCCCAGTTCGAGACACCCCAAGGGCACGCGCAAGGTAGCCGAGTTCGAGCAGGCCGTCCCTTTAGAAGCACGAAGCCTGGCCGGGTTCGGCCTGGCAAGAGCCAAACCGAGAGTCTTAGGCCCCGAGCGCCGGGGATGCGGCCGGCCTAATTCGCGGCCGTGCGCGCGTCACGTTCCGCAAGGGCCTTCAACAGAATCGACTCGGCCGCCGGGAACAAGCGCCCCGTGTTCGCGAGGAACACGCCGCGCGTCATCATCAGCGCGGTCCAGCCCGTCTTCGTCTTCGCGTCGAGGTTCGCCCCGTGGTCGACCAGGTACTGCGTGATCGACGGCTGGTTCGAGATGATGGAACCGTGCAGCGCCGTGCTGCCGCTCCAGCGCGGATCTCCTACGCCGAGATCCTGGAGCTCCCGCAAGTTGTGCGGGTAGTAGAGCAGCGTGTACTCGGGGTCGCCGGTCATCTTGAAGTTGCCGAAGTCGGCTACGGCGTTGATGTCGTTGCCGAGCTCGACGGCAAGCTCGACGGCTTTGAGCCGGTCCGCTTCCGGCATGCCGGTGTGCGGACCCGGCGTCTCGCCTTCCCAGGTATCGAGCCCGGCGGCGACCATCAGCGGCGTGACGCCGAAGCGGTTCGGTAGCATGGGATCGGCGCCTGCCTTCGCGAGCAGTCGCATGAGCTCGTGGTCGCCGTTCTTGGCCGCGACGTAGAACGCCGTCGCGCCGTTGTAAGTCAGCAAGTGCCGGCCGAGGAACAGCCCGGGTGGATTGCGCGTCGTGCCGCCGAGCGGCTCGAACTTCATCTCGTCCCAATCGACGCGGACGTTGGGGTTGGCGCCCTTGTCGAGCAATTGCTGCGCGAGCTCGAGGCTAGTCACTTTGCCTGTCGGTTGCGGAGCCGACGTCGCGAGCTCACCGGTGCCGGCGGCGCGATCCGTCGCGCCCGGCTTGCGCAGCCACGCGATCGTGTGCAGCGGCGACGCGCGCGCATCGGGCCGGTTCGGGTCCGCGCCGTGCGCGAGCAGCACGCTCGCCACCTCGTAGTAAGCGTTGACGATCGCGACATTCAGCGCGGTGGTGCCGTCGGGCGCGAGATCGTTCGCGTCGGCGCCGTGGTCGAGCAGCAGCCGAACCGCATCGAGCTCGGCGTTGCGGACGGCGAACAAGAGCGGCGTGAAGCCGGACTTCGACTGCGCGCCGACGCCGGCACCGGCGGCAATCAGCGAGCGCATTGCATCGACGTTGCCCTCGCCTGCCGCGAGCATCAGCGCGGTTTGGCCGCGATAGCTCTCGGCGGCGCCAACGTCGGCGCCATGCGCGATTAGCGCGTCGACGGCCGCCGCGCGGCCGTTTAGCGCCGCGCTCATGAGCGGCGTTTGACCTTCGCGCGAGCGTCCGTTCGGATCGGCGCCCGCCGCGAGCAAGCGCTCGACGATCTCGCCATTGCCGTTGTTCGCCGCAAGCTCGAGCGGTGTGACTCCGAATCGGTTCGTCGCGGTGGCCGAAGCGCCGGCTTGCAGAAGCCGCTCGACCATTGCGAGATCGTCGCGCTCGGCGGCCCAGTGCAGCGCCGTCGTACCGTCGGCCTCGGTGGCGTCGACGGCCTCGCGTCGGTCCAACAGCGCGTTGACGGACGCTCCGTCTTGGCGTTTGACGGCATCGATGAGCGGGGTGCCGTTAGCCGCGAGCGGCGCGCAGGCGATCAGCACCGTGACGACGATCGAGCGACGCATGCGCGGTGTTCCCCCCGGAACATTGAGCTTCATTGAATATACGCCCGGTGCGCACCAACGGCCATGCGCCGGGCCGTAGCAAGCGACCCTGGAACGCCCTATTCTGAGAGCCACCAACGCGTAAGCTCGGGTCCGCATGCGGCGTTCACTGGTCGGCCTTCTGGCCGCAATTCCTCTCGCGCTCGGCGCAGCGTGGTGGCTCGGCGTTCCGCACGGCGGCTCGGCAGCGACGCGCGACCTCCTGGCGCACTACTGCACCGATTGTCATAACACGACCGACTTCACGGCCGAGCTCGTCATCGAGCCGCGCGACCTCGAGAAGATTGCGAGCGACCCCGCGCATTGGGAGAAGGTCGTTCGCAAGCTGCGGACGGAAGAAATGCCGCCCGACGGCCCGCGGCCGCAGCACGAGCAATACCTGCGCGCCGCTGCCTACCTCGAGGAGCAGCTCGACGCCGCCGCGGCAGCCGCGCCGCAACCCGGCGACGTGCCCGCGTTCCGGCGCTTGACGCGCACCGAGTATCGCAACGCGATCCGCGATCTGCTCGCGCTCGACGGATTGCCGGCCGAGCTCGACTTCGAGCTGCTCTTGCCGGCGGACAACGCGGCGAGCGGCTTCGACAACATCGCCGACCTCCTCTTCGTCTCGCCCGTCGTCATGGAGCGCTACATCGCGGCGGCGCAGAAGATCTCGCGGCTCGCCGTCGGCGATTTGCGCGCGCCGGTCATGGTCAACATTCACCAGTTGTCGGAGCAGCTGCCGCAGGACGAGCGCGTCGACGGCTTGTCGTTCGGCACGCGCGGCGGCTTGGGCGTCCAAACCTATCTACCGCTCGACGCCGAGTATGTCGTCGAGCTCGAGACGGCGGCCGCGGTAGAGGAGCCCCACGAGATCGAGCTCAGCATCGACGGCGCGCGCGTCGCGAGCGCGACAGTCCTCACGCCGGAGCGCAGACCCGGCGTGCCGCGCCGCAGCAGCGAGCAAGTGACGTTCCGCGCACCGCTCACGGCGGGCCCGCATCTCGTCGGCATCACCTTCGTCGAACGCTCCGAGGCGCTCGACGAGAGCGTCACTCGCGGCCGCATGCGCGGGCGCGGCACGATGCCCGCAATCGCGATGGCGACGATTCGCGGGCCGTACGCCGCGACCGGGCCCGGCGACACGCCGAGCCGCAGCCGCATCTTCACGTGCAAGCCGAGCAGTCCAGCAGAAGACGCGGGCAGGGATGCCCGCGGTAGAGCAACGCAGGGAGCAGTTGCCGAAGCGACGTGCGCCGACCAAATCTTGCGCGGGCTTGCGCACAAGGCGTATCGCCGGCAGCCAACGGACGCCGACGTCGGCGACCTCATGCCGTTCTACGAAATGGGCCGTGCCGAAAGCAACTTCGATACGGGAATCCAGTTCGCGCTCGAGCGCCTGCTCGTGAGCCCGCAGTTCCTCTATCGCGTCGAGCGCGAGCCTACCGAGCCCGGCGCGCATCCCGTCAGCGACGTCGAGCTCGCGTCGCGATTGTCGTTCTTCCTCTGGAGCAGCATCCCCGACGACGAGCTGCTGGCCGTAGCGGAGAACGGCACGCTGCGCAAGCCCGAGGTCCTGCGCGCGCAAGTGCAGCGCATGTTGGCCGATGCGCGGTCCCAGGCGATGGTCACCAACTTCGCCGCGCAGTGGCTGTTCTTGCGCGACGTCGCGATCAAAGATCCCGACATCTTTTTGTTCCCCGATCACGACCCGTCGCTGCGCGCGGCGCTCGAGCGCGAGACGGAGCTGTTCGTCGACAGCGTGTTTCGCAGCGGCGGCAGCGTGCTCGACCTCCTGACCGCGAAGCACACGTTCTTGAACGAGCGGCTCGCCAAGCACTACGGCATCCCGCACGTGCAAGGCAGCTATTTCCGCCGCGTCGAGCTCGGGCCGGAGACGCATCGCGCCGGACTGCTCGGCCAGGGCAGCATCCTGACCGTCACGTCGTACGCGGCGCGCACATCACCCGTGCTGCGTGGCAAGTACGTGCTCGACAACCTGCTCGCCTCTCCGCCGCCTCCGCCGCCGCCCGACGTGCCATCACTCGCGACCGAGGACAAGATCGACGGCGCGCCGCTGACTCTGCGCGAGGCAATGGTCCGCCACCGCGCGGACCCCGTGTGCGCGGGTTGCCACGCGAAGATGGATCCGATCGGCTTCGCGCTCGAGCACTTCGATGCCGTCGGCCGCTGGCGCGACGACGACGCCGGCATGGCAATCGAATCGAAGAGCGAGCTAACCGACGGCCGCGTCATCGACGGGCCCGAGGGCGTGCAGACATTCCTCACGTCTCGGCCCGAGCTCTTCGTGAGCGCGCTCACGGAAAAGCTCATGATGTATGCGTTAGGAAGGAACGTGCAGTACTACGACGCACCGGCCGTGCGCGCCGTGGTCCACGCGGCCGCCGAGAGGAATTACGAGTTTTCGGCTATTGTTGAGGGGATCGTCGCGAGCGTGCCTTTCCAGATGCGGGCCGGCCCGGCGGCGACCGAGGAGAACGAACCGTGAAGCTCGAAATGGGCAAGTTCGTGAGCCAAAAGGCCTTGCCGCGCCGCACGTTCCTGCGCGGCATCGGGGCGACGATTGCGCTGCCGCTGCTCGACGCGATGGTGCCGGCGTTCGCCGCCGATCGCGCGCCGTGGACCCCGCGGCTCGGCTTCGTTTACGTCGGCAACGGCATCGTCCACAAGACGTTCAAGCTCACCGGCACGGGGAAGGCGTTCGAGTTCTCGCCGGTGCTGAAGCCGCTCGCGCCGCTGCGCGATTACCTGACGGTCGTGAGTGGCCTCGACCACGCGCAAGCCAATAACTTGGGAGACGGCACCGGTGATCATCCGCGCTCGTCGGCGGCCTGGTTGACGGGAGTGCACGCGTACGACCGCACGCGGCCCGGCGTCGAGGTCAAGCTCACAACGACGGCCGACCAGCTCGCGGCCGACGTGCTCGGCGCTCATACGCCCGTCCGCTCGCTCGAGCTCGCCGTCGATACGGCCACGCAAAGCGCCTGCGACTCGGGCGACTGTTTCTACGTCAACACCGTTTCGTGGCGTAACGAGACGACGCCGAACCTGACCGAGAACCATCCGCGCGTCGTGTTCGAGCGCCTGTTCGGCGACGGCGGCACGAACACCGAGCGCGCCGTGCGCACGCAGAAGACCGCGAGCATCCTCGACTCCGTATACGCAGAAGCGAATCGCCTCGCGGCCTCCGTCGGCCACAGCGATCGCAGCAAGCTGTCCGAGTACTTGGACGCCGTGCGGGAGATCGAGCAGCGCATCGGTGCCGCCGAGTCGGAAGCGCATGGCGACGTGCAGCTACCGGAGCGTCCGCTCGGAATTCCCGCCTCGTTCGACGACTACACGAAGCTCATGCTTGACCTTCAGTTGCTCGCGTATCAGTCTGATACGACACGTGTTTTCAGCATGATTCTCGCGCGCGAAGTCAGCAACCGGCCCTACCCGCACATCGGCGTGCCGGACCAGCACCATGCGGCTTCGCACCATCGCAACGACCCGGGCCTGATCGAGAAGAAGACCAAGATCGACGCGTATCACGTGTCGTTGCTCGGCTATCTCGCCGAGAAGATGCGCACCACCTCCGATGGCGGCGGCTCGCTGCTCGATCAGAGCTTGCTCGTCTACGGCGCCGGCATGGGCGACGGCAACCTGCACCAACACACCGACTTGCCGTGCGTGCTGCTCGGCAAGCTCGGCGGCACGGTGAGCGCCGGCCAGCACCTCGCGTACCCGAGCGGCACGCCGATGACGAATCTATTGCTGACCGTGCTCGACAAGGTCGGCGTCAACGTCGCCGCGATCGGCGACAGCACCGGACGGCTCTCACCCGATTACCTCACCGCCGTTTAGCTACAGGCGCTACTGCCTTATCGCGGGCTGCGGCGGCTGCGTGGGCGCCTGCGGATCGGGGGCGCGAGGAATTGGTGGGACGGGACCCGTGTACGCGCCAGGCGGCAGCGGGATGAGCCCGGGCTCGGGCGGTCGGATCAGCGACTGAATCGGCACGGGTTGCCCGTTCGGCCCGATGATCGTGAACGGTTGCCCGCTAACACCTGGCGGCATTCCGTTGATCACACCCGACACGAAACCCGTCGGGCTACCGCCGGTCACGCCGGGCACGAAGCCCGGAGGAGCCGCGCCGATTGCGCCCGTCGCGATGCCCATGGGGACTCCGCCGAATGCGCCCGCCGGCGTGATGGGCGCCGTACCGCGCGCAAAGCTTTCGACGACCTCCTCGGCCTGCGCGCGCATGCGCGGATCGGTGATGTGCTCGCCGATCAACCGCCGTGCCGCGGCCGCGTCGGTCTGCGCCGTCGCCAGGATCGTGTTCATCATTGCAGCCTGCCGCGCGCGTTCCTGGCTGAAGGCGGCAAGAAGCGCAGGATCGGGCGGCGCAGCGCCTCGTGCTCGCACCGCGGCGGCGAGCGCCACGTCGCGCCGATCGCCGGCAGGCATCCCGAGCGCCCATTGCCGGACCGCATCCGGATCCCGGCTCCCCCAGACCCCCGTGACCATCTGCAGCGCCATCGTGCGCTGCAGCGGCGGCAGGTCGATCGCCCAGGCCGCCGCCGCCGCGGGATCGCGCTGCGCCCAATTTCGCGCGATCGTGAATTCGGGCGAAGCGCCATCCGCAGCGCGCGTACCTACCGATGCGAGCAGCCGCGCGGCGGCCGCCGGATCCGTCTCGGCGATTCGCATGGCCAGCTGCGGGGCGCCGCGATCGAAACCGGGCTCGCCACGAAAGCGCTCCAGGAACTGCGTCGCTCCCTGCACGTCGGTCGTCGCATAACCGACGGTCACGGCCGCGATCCATGCAGCCCGAGCGCGATTCGGAACGCGGTCTACGTAAGCGGCCGCGGCCGCCGGATCCGAGCGCGCGTAAAGGAAAGCCAGGCGTTCGAACGCCTCGGGCGGCACGCTCGCTTCGTTTGCGCTGATCCAGGCGAGCGCGCCCTCGGGATCGCGGCCGCGCTCGGCCCAGAGCTGCACGAGCGACATGATGAGCTGAGTCTTCACTGGGCCGTCGTCGATTCGTGCGACGCGGCTCGCGAGCGCCGGCATCTGCACTGCGTCGGTCGATCCGTTGACGATCGAGAAGTAAGTCTGCGTGCGCTGCGGCTCGTCGAGGGATCCTGCGAGGTCGAACGCGCGCAGCGGGTCGCGCGACGCTACGAATCGAACGGCGTTTGCCACGAGATCGGGCGCCGGAGGATCGAGCGTGCGCGCCCAAGCGACCGCACCCTCGGGATCCTGTTGCGCGTAGCGATAGCCGACTTGCGGTAGGAGCCGGGTCCGCGCTTCGCCGGCCGGTAACTTCGCAACGAGCGCACCCGCGCGTTGTGTATCCGCGCTAACGAGCCGCTCGACCAGGCCACTCATGAGCGCTTCGCTCAAGCGGTCGGAGCCGAGCGTCTCCACATATGCGAACAAGCTGTCCGTGTCGCGCCAGCTCCTTAGCAACGCCGCACGCAACTGCGCTTGCAACGTGGGATCCGCGACGCCATTCACGGCCGCGATCGCCTCATTCGGGGCGTTGCCCGCCCAACTGGACACGACCATCACCGCGAGTCTGCTGCGCTGGTCGGGGTCCGTCAGCGCGAGCGCCGCATCAAGCGCTTTTCGTGGGGCCGTCGTCGCGAGCTGCGGCAACGCATCGACGACAAACTGCTCGCGGGCTTCGCCTTGCAAGCTCGCCAGGACGAGCTCGTACGCGCGCTCGTCGGCGCCGAGCCCGCTCAGAACCGCCCTCGCAACAGACCGCGCGGCGAGTGGATCGTCGATTTGGCTCAGTGCGGTCAATGCGGCGTTGATGTCGGCCTGGGCTAAACGCAAGTAGAGCGAGAACAACAACGACGGTGAGCGGGAACGAAGCAATTCGCCGCCCAGCGTCGCGGCACCCGCCGGATCGAGCTCGAAATAGCGCTCGAAGATCAGCTCGAGCGACGGCGACGCGGCGTCCGGCAATGCTCCGGCGGCGTCCTGTGCTGCGATCGTTGCGCGCGCCAATCGTTCGAGCTCGGCCGTCGACTCGATGCCGGCGATGCGCTGATAGAGCTCGGCGCGCTCGGCCACTGATGGCGGTGGGTTGGCCGCGGGAGGCCGCGTCGGCTGCGAGTACGCGTTGCTCGCCGCACTCACGAAGACGAGGATGCCGAACATGCGCCACATCGAGCCCACCTCCGACGTATCGACTTCGGAATCAGCGCAACTGGCTATCCTTGCTGCCGCGCCGGTTATACCCGCTGAAGACGCGTGCCTCCGCGTCAACCTTACGCTGACACGCAATGCAGAGGCGCACGCCGGCGAGCGCCGCGCGCCGCGCCTCCGGAATCTCCTGGCCGCACTCGTCGCAATGCGTCGCGCTCGGCCCTTGCGGGATTTTGCTCTTCGCACGAGCGACACCGTCCTTGACGGTGTCGTCGATCTGTTCCTGTACGGCGCCCTCGCGCGCCCAACCTGTCGCCATGGGATGCCTCGAAACGATTATCCCGTAGGAGGTAAGGTTGCCCCAATTGGTTACCGCACGGCAATGCCGGCCACGCCTTCGCGCGGATGCTAAGCTTCCGGCGGCGTGACCGCTGGGATTGCGGCACATTTGAGGAGGCGCCGACGCGATGAACCAACTCACTAGCCATCGGCCACGGCGACAGCTGCTCGCCGCCGCGTGTCTCGGCTCGGGCCTTCTGTTGCAGACGGCGGCCACCGCCGATGTGGTCCAGGGCACCGTGACGCCGGCGAACGCGAAAGTCATCATCAAAGACAGCGCCGGCAACCAGGTCACCGAGCTCTCCGCCGGACCGTTCCAGATCCGCTTGCCCGCCGGCCGATTCACGGCGCAGTGCCAAGCGCCGTCGCAGAAGACGGTGCAAGTCTTCAGCCTCGCGCAACCGACGACCGTCAACATCGACTGCACCTAAGAGCACCAGATCGTGGCAGAAACCGAAGGCTCGCGCGCCGCTACGGGCGCGCAACAGGGTACTCACTGGAAAGAGCTCGTCGTCTTCTGGATCGAGAACCTGAGCAAGCTCGGGCTGCCGATCATGACGGCGATCGTCGCGCTCGCGGGCACGTACCTCACGACGCGCATCAACGAAGAGAACAACCTCCGCGACACGATCAACCAGCGCGAGCAGGCCGAGTCGGCACTGCGCACGTCGATGTTCCGCGAGCTCGTGAGCCCCGTCGTTGGCACGACCGGCACGATGGTCGAGGAGCCGAAGCGTTTGGCGCTGCTCGCCGAGCTGCTCGCGCTGAACTTTCACGAGCACTTCGAGCTCGGTCCATTGTTGACGTACGTCGACGAGCTGCCGGGGCAAGCAACGAGCGATCGCAACCGCCTACGCTCGATCGGGCGGCGCGTGATATCGCGGCAGCTCGCCGTGCTCGGCCCCGCCGACGAGCCTCCGCAAGGCGCGCAGTGCAACGACGACCGCCGCGATGTCGACATCTGGCTCACCTCGGACGCGCGCGAGGATCTCGACGCGCGGCAAACCTGCGAGCTCGTCCAAGGAGACGGTACGACGGCCTACTTCGCGTGCTCGAGCGCCGAAGCCGACACGGCGGAGAAGATGCCGTTCACCGTGACGTCACACGACTGCCAGGATCGCATGACCATCTTGCTCGCGGATCTGAATTGGGCGAGCAATACGGTACGCGTGCTCGCAACGAGCACGCCGGCGCCGCTGCAGAGCGCTGCGGCGCCGACCGCGCGCACCATCCCCGAGTTCGTGGAGTTCACGGTGTCGCCGTACGCTCTGCCCTTCTCCGACAACACGCTGCTGCGTAGCGGCAACCGCTTCGGCGTCTACATTCGCCAAATCGAGCCGAGCCGTGAGCCGTGCGAGCCGCCGGTCTGCGATCCGACGACCCGGTTGATGCGGCTCTCGCTGATCTGGTTTCCGCGCGACTTCATCCCGCCGCGCGAACGGCCGACGGACTTCGAGCACATTCGCCGTTCGCTGAAGCTCTGAGCCTCTCGCCTTGCGGGCCACGGGCATGAGGAAGCACCGCGTCCTGTTGATGGCACACAAGACGCTCGTGCCGCCCGACGACGTCCGCGGGCTGAGCGTCGCGGACATCGACGAGTTTCGCGCCGAGCACGACGTCTTGAAGGCGTTGCGGCGCCGCGGGCACGAGGTTCGCGTCGTCGGCGTCGGCGATCACCTCACGGAGCTTCGCGACGCGATCGACGAGTGGCGCCCGCACATCGTGTTCAATCTGCTCGACGAGTTCTCCGGCATCATTTCCTACGACCACTACGTCGTGGCCTATCTCGAGCTGCTGCGCCAGCGCTACACGGGGTGCAACCCGCGCGGGATGATGTTGTCGCGCGACAAAGTGCTCACGAAGCGAGTGCTCGCGACGCACGGAGTGCCAACGCCGACGTTCACGCTGTTCCCGTTCGGCCGCCGCTTCCGCGCGCCCGCCCGCGTCGCGTTCCCACTGTTCGTGAAGTCGGCCACCGAAGACGCATCGCTCGGCATCTCGCAAGCTTCGGTCGTCGAGGACATGCGGAGCCTGCGCGAGCGCGTCGAGTTCATTCACGACGAAGTTCAGAGCGACGCGCTCGCCGAGGAGTACGTCGACGGCCGCGAGCTCTACGTCGGCGTGCTCGGCAACGCGAAGCTCGTCGCGCTGCCACCGTGGGAGATGGACTTCGGCGCTTTGCCTCGCGACCAAGCGCGCATCGCAACGCGCCGTGCGAAGTGGAATCGCAACTACCAAGCGAAGCACGGGATCGGGACCGGTAAAGCGCGCGACCTCAGCAAGGAGCAGCGCGCGCGCTTGAGCCGGCTCGCGAAGCAAACCTACCGCGCGCTCTACATGAGCGGCTTCGCGCGCATGGACTTCAGGCTCTGTGCGGACGGGCGCATCCTGCTGCTCGAGGCCAACTGCAATCCCAATCTCAGCAAGGGAGAGGACTTCGCCGCCTCGGCGAAGTCCTCCGGCATCGGCTACACCGCGCTAGTCGATCGCATCGTGCAACTCGGGCTCGCCTACGTGCCCGAATGGCGTATGTTCGAGCCGCCGCCGGCT
>Ga0075428_100001722_pt1 | contig 23386 bp, 16 predicted proteins | sample RhiMetdeltSRZDD2_FD_75291 | JGI IMG/M metagenome (GOLD analysis project Ga0075428, IMG submission 75291) | Populus rhizosphere microbial communities from Tennessee, USA - Rhizosphere MetaG P. deltoides SRZDD2 | ecosystem: Host-associated > Plants > Roots > Rhizosphere > Soil | place: USA... | reverse complement strand
ATGGTGCCGAAGACGGGATTGGCGATCACGTTGACCCACGGCGCCGGCGTCTCCTCGACGCCCTCGAGCACGACGACGTACTCCCGGCCTCCGTCCGCGAAGCCGCCCAGGCCGTTGGCGAGCGCCAGGGCCGGGGCCTCGACCGGCGCGTCGGCGCCGGTGGCCATGCGCTCCGGGCGGGGAGGCGTGACCTCGGCCGGGAGGGCGGGCTCGACGTAGGGCCGGTCGAGCTGGTTCTGCAGCTCGCCGCGGTCGCCGTTGAGCACGCCGCGGGCCACGGCGGCCAGGAGGATCTTGTCCGCCTCGCTCATCCCGTCGCCGCGCAGCAGGAAGGCGCCGCCGGGCCTGTCCTTCCAGGCGCCCCACGGCCCGCCCTCCAGCAGCGCTTCGAGCTGCTCCTGCATCTCGTCGAGGTAGCTCATGGGGTGCTCGTTCAGGATCACCACGTCGGCGCTCAGGCCCTTCAGCCGCCAGTACTCCTGCGCCTGCAGCACCTGGCGCACGAGCGGCAGGTCGTCGGGCTCGACCACGCGCACGAGCAGGATCGGCAGGTCGCCCGAGATCCCGTGGGGCCAGAGCGACGCCTGCCCGAGGCGGTTGCGCGCCCGCACCTGCGGGTCCGCGCGGAGCGACGCGTCGGCGTAGAGCACGCGCGAGGCGAGGCGGTCGAACAGCTGCGCCTCCTCGTTCGCGATCCCGAGGTGGCGCAGCGCGATCTGGGCGTGGGTGAAGGCCAGGGCGAACGTCCGGGAGGCAGCGTTGGGGTCGTGGTACTTCTGGGCCAGGCCGAGGGCGGCCTCGCGCTCGCGGGCCACGCCCGTCGCGAAGGACATCCTCACGAACCCGCCGGGCGCCAGGCGGACCCGGTGCCGGAGGCTGACGATGGGGTCGAGAACGGCGCCCGTGGTCCCCGACAGCGCGCGGCCGTCGAGCGCGACGGGGTCGTCGGGCTGCCTCCCCCGCCCCAGGAAGCGCGCGCGGTCGGTCTCCCATTCCACGGGGCCCTGCAGCCGGCCTTCCACGCTCAGGGCGTGGATCGCGAACAGCCGCTTCTCCTCCGCCGCCCGGGGGCGCCGCTCGCAGAGCAGGGCGGCGCTCTGGGGCAGGTACTCCGTGCCGAGGAAGAGCTTGCCGAAGGCGGGATGGGCCAGGTCGTCGGCCGCCGGACCGAGCACGATCTCCGCGTAGCTCGTGACCTCGATCTCGCGCGGACGCCCGCCGTGGTTGGTAAGCGAGAGCCTGCGGACCTCCACGTCGTCCTCGGGCGAGACCGCGACCTCGAGCTGGGTCTCGAGGTCCTCGTCACGCCGGCGGAACACCACCTTGTCCGCGAGGAACGTGACGAGGTACTCCTCGGGCTCCCGGCGCGTCGGGTGGTAGGCCGCAGACCACACGAGGCCGGTGCGGACGTCGCGCAGGTAGACGAACTGGCTCCCCACGTCGCGCGTGCGGTCCTCGCGCGCCCGCGTGACCGACCGTCCGCCCCACGAGCTGTAGCCCCCGCCCGCGTTGGACAGGGCCACCGTATAGGCGCCGTTGGAGAGGAACTGCGCGTGCGGATAGAAGGTGTGGGCGGAGCGGAAGCGCCGCGCGGAGATCGGGGCCACGGGCGGGGCGGCCCGGGTCTCCTCGGCCGGCCGGGGCTCCGTGATGGGTATGCGCCGCGGCACGCGCTCCTGGAGCAGCAGCTCCGTGGCCTGGACCCGCGCGTCCTGGTGGAAGCGGGACACCATGCGCTCGTCGAGGAGCACGTTGGCCAGGGCCACCAGGCTCATCCCCTGGTGGTGGGCCAGGTACGCGCGCACCACGACGCCCCCGCCCTCGCTGGCCGCCGCGGGGCCGCCGTCGGCCTGCTCGTAGGTCTTGCGCGGCGTGTAGTCGATGGCCTCGTAGAACCCGTAGGGGCCCTCTACTCCCTCCCCGGCCAGGCGCTTGAGGTTGCGGATGGCCGCCGCCGGATCCACGAGGGTGGCCAGCGCCGTCGCGTAGGGCGCGACCACCAGCTCGTCGGCCAGGCCGCGCTTGAGGCCCAGCCCCGGGACCCCGAACGCCTTGTACTGGTAGCTGCCGTGGCGGTCCACGAAGTTGAAGGCCGACTCCGAGATGCCCCACGGCACGCGCCGCTCCGCCGCGTAGGAGATCTGGCGGCGGACCGCCATGCCGCAGGACAGGTCCAGGAGCGTCCCCGGGTACGTCTTCATGTACAGCCGGGGCATGAGGTACTCGAACATCGTGGCGCTCCAGGAGAGCAGCGTGGGGCGGCCCTCGATGTTCGTGACGAGGCGTCCGAGGTGGAACCAGTGCGATTGCGGGACGTCGCCCTTGGCCACCGCGATGAAGCTGGTCAGCCGGGCCTCCGACGCGAGCAGGTCGTAGAAGGACGGATCGAGGCGGCCCGGGCCTTCGGCGTCCGCCAGGCGGTAGCCGATGGAGAAGATCTTCCGTTGCCGGTCGAAGAGGAACGAGAAGTCCATGCCGTCGGCGAAGGCGGCGGCGCGGCGGGCCAGGCCCAGCAGCCGCTCGGGCAACGGGGCATCGGAGACGCCCAGGGCATGGGCGGGCGCGCCGTTGGGAAGATCCGTCTCCGCCATGCCGACAGCGAGGCGGCCCGCCCAGTACACGGCCTCGCGCATGTCCCCCGATCCGGGGTCGCCGGCGGAATCGAGTGCCGAGGCCGCCTGGCGCAATCCGGGCGCCCGCCGCCTGAGCGCGGCCAGCCTCTCCGCGGGCCGGACGTCCTCGTCCGCGAGGATGGCGTGGACCGCCTTGGCCTCGCGCTCCAGCGCCTCGCAGGCCGGGCGGCGCGAGGCGTCCGCCTTGGCCAGCGTGCGCAGCGACCGCAAGAGCAGCCCCGCGGCGTCGCCCTGCGCCGCGGCCAGCGCGCCGTCGTCCTGGTCCTCGCGCGCGAGGCGCCGCAGGCCCTCCGCCAGTATGAGGAGCGCGCCGGCGAGGTTGCCGCTGTCCACCGTCGAGACGTAGCGCGGGTGGAGGGGGGCCAGGTTCGAGCTGTCGTACCAGTTGAGCAGGTGACCCTGGTGCCGCTCCATGGACTCCATGGCGGTGAGCGCCTTGCCCACGCGGTCCGCGAGCTCGGGCGTGCGGATGTAGCCGAGGTCGTGCGCGGCCAGCGTCGCCAGCAGGCTCATCCCGACGTTGGTGGGCGAGGTCCGGTGCGCGACCGCCGGTCCCGGCTCCTCCTGGTAGTTGTCGGGCGGCAGCCAGTGGTCGTCCGGGCCGACGAAGGTCTCGAACCAGCGCCAGGTCTTGCGCGCGACGAGGCGCAGGTACGCGCGCTCGGCGTCGTCCAGGTCCAGCCGCCGCAGGCGCACCGGCTGGCTGAGCCAGTGCGCGATGAGCGGCGCTGCGGCCCAGAGCGCGAGGAACGGCAGGGCCAGGGGCGCCGCGCCCGGCCGTCCCGACAGGACCAGCGGCAGGAGCAGCGCGGCCGTGGCCGGGCTCGCGATCATCTCCGCCACGAAGACGCGCCGGCCCCCCGATCCCGGCGTGAAGGCCGCGCGCGCGGCGGCCGCGGCCGCCGTCTCCCACTCCAGCAGCCGCCGCTGCGTCACCACCATGCGCACCAGGGTCAGGACGATGGCGTGCAGCATGTCGTAGGCGTGGTAGGCCAGGAACGTCAGGGTGAGCAGGGCCTGGGCGAGGGCCGTCTTCATGTCCTCGGCCAGGTGCTTCAGGAACACGGCGGCCGGATGCTGGGACTGCGGTCCGCGGATGGCCTGCAGCAGCAGCGGATAGGCCGGGAAGGCAAGGGCGGCCAGGACCGCCCCGGTCCACGCGGCCGGCCTTCCCGGCAGGATGGTCCAGGCTGCCGCCAGCAGCAGGAGGACCGAGGGAGCGACCAGGCTGCGCCTCAGGTTGTCGAGGATCTTCCAGCGGCTGATGAGGCGGAGCCGGTTGACCTCGATGCCGCCGCGCGTGGGGACGAGCGGGAACAGCCAGGCCAGGATCTGCCAGTCGCCGCGCACCCAGCGGTGCTGCCGCCGCGCGTGGGCCAGGACGCTCGAGGGGTAGTCGTCCACCACCTCCACGTCGCTGACGAGGGCCGCCCGCGCGTGGAGCCCTTCGAAGAGGTCGTGGGAGAGCAGCGCGTTCTCGGGCACGCGGCCTTCCAGGGCCGCCATGAACGCGTCGACCTCGTAGAGGCCCTTCCCGGTGAAGATGCCCTCGCCGAACAGGTCCTGGTACGTGTCGGAGACCGCGGTGGTGTACGGGTCCACGCCCGTGTGCCCGGCGTAGAGCCGCGCGAACAGCGAGCCCGAGGCGCTGGACATGGTCACGCTCACCCGCGGCTGGAGGATCCCGTAGCCTTCGGTCACCCGCCGCACCCGGGGCTCGAAGTGCGGGCGGTTCAGCGGGTGGTGGATGATCCCGATGAGCTGCCGCGCCGTCTCCCGCGGCAGGCGGGTGTCGCTGTCGAGCGTGATGCAGTAGCGGACGAGCGGGAGCACCGAGAGGTCGCCCACCTGGACCTCGAAGCTGGTGTCGGCGGCGCCCCGCAGCAGCCGGTTGAATTCCTCGATCTTGCCGCGCTTGCGCTCCCAGCCCATCCACACGCCCTCGCCGGGGTTGAAGCGCCGCGCGCGGTGGAAGAGGAAGAAGCGGTCGTCGCGGCCCTGGCCGTGGCGGGCGTTCAGGTCCTCGATCCCCGCCCGCGCCGCCTCCAGGATCGCCTCGTCGTCCGGCATCCGCTCGTGGGGCGCGTCCGCGAAATCGCCCAGGACCGCGAAGTGGATGTAGGGATCCACGTTCCCCAGGGCCTGCACCTCGACGTGCTCCATCAGCTCGCGCACGCCCTCCACGCTGGTCAGGAGCGTGGGGAAGATGACCATGGTGCGCGCGGCCTCGGGCACGCCTGAGGACAGCTCGAGGCGCGCCAGCCGGCGGGGCGGCACCAGGAGCGCGACGAGGCGCTGCACGGCGAGGATGGCCACGTCGCTGGCCGGGACGAGGGTCAGGGCGGCCACCAGCAGGAGCGCGCCGGGCGCCGCCCCGTGTCCGCGGGCATAAGCCAGGGCCGCGGCCACCACGGCAGCCGTCAGGAGCGCGATGGTCCCGAGATAGGCGAGGGTCGCGTGGTGGAAGACGGCGCGGCGCAGCCGCTGGGGCAGCCGCGGGTGGTACGCGACGTCGGTCTCCAGGTCGCGGCGCCCCCTGCCGATCAGGTGGTACCCGACGTGGGCGGCGCGGTCGGACGGGTCCTTCTCCGCGGCCTGGCGCGCGCTCTCCACGCTGCGCAGGGCCACGCGCATCTGCGCCTCGCCGTTGGGCTCCGCCAGCTCCTCCACCGCGTGGCGATAGCGGTCGCGGCTGGCGAAGTCCATGGCCGCGTAGACCCCGGCGGGGTCGCGTTGGAGGACCTGCTCGATCAGGCTCACGCGCTCGACGAAGGTCGTCCAGTCGAGCGTGGAGCACAGGCGCAGGCTGGTGATGGCGTTGGCCACCGAGACCTGGCCCGTGGCCTGGCGCTGGTGCTCGGCGCGGATGGCGTCCTCGAGGCTCAGGCCGCGGCCCGCCAGCCGCTCCTCCAGAAGCGCGCGCAGCCGCGACAGGCGCGGCCCGTACTCGCGCATCCGCTGGAGGATCTGCACGGCGAAGGGCACTGACACGTCCTGCGGCACCGCCGGCACCGCGTCGGCGTCGCCGGCCGCGTCGAACCGGGCCAGGGCGGCGTCGGCGGCCGCCCGTCCCTCGCGGCTGTCGAGGATCTCCTCGGCCAGCCGGCGCAGGTCCTCGACGAGGGCGAGCTTCAGCATGCTGGGCCAGGCCCAGAGCTCGCCGATGGTCAGGGGCGCCACCGTCTGGTACGCGGCCACGAAGCGCGTGAGCCTCTGCAGGTCGAGGCGGGCGTCGCTGTGCCGGACGAGCTCCAGGGCCATGGCGTGGACGCGGGCGCTGCCCGCCAGCTCCCGCGGCGCCAGCTTGGGCAGCTCGAGGTAGAACTTCGCCGGGAGGTCGTGACGGACGCCGCGCACCTCCGCCTCGATGAGATGGAAGTTGTCGAGGAGCCATTCCGCCGCGGGCGGCACGGCCTCCCCGCGATGAACGTCCTCCGCCAGCACGCGGTACGTCAGGCGGAGGACGCGCGCGTTGTCGTCGAGCCGGGAGAGGAAGTCCGCCGCGCCCCGGCGCGTCTTGCGGGCCAGGGTGTGCCGCGCGGCCAGGGCCCGCGCCTGCTCCTCGAGGCGCTCGACGTTGAGCAGCTCGCCGCGCAGCGGGCCCGCCGGGAGGGGCGGGGCGCTCATACGCCGCTCCGTCGTGCCCGGCCTACCGGAAACGGCGCCGGGACGCGCCGAGCAGCTGGAGCGCGGCGCGCGCCACCGATACGATGGCGGCCACCCTGGCCGCGGACGGCAGCAGCGCCTCGGTCAGGACGGTCCCGGTGCGGGCGATGGCGGCGGCGGCGCTGTCGACGGCACCGGAGAGCCGGTGGGCCTGGGCGGCCGTCACTTCCGACACGTCGGCCAGGCCGCGCGTCACCCGGGCGGCCTCCCGCAGCGCCGGCTGGATCTCCCGCTCCACGCTCCGCTCGAAGCGGCCCACGCGGCGGGCGATTCCCTGCCCCGCTCGGGCGACGGCCACGAGGGACAGGGCCTGGGCCAGCGACGCCGCGGCGATGACGCCGAGCAGGACGAGGCTCAGTGTGTCCATGGATGGCACGGCCCTTCGTCACCGATGATTCCCTCGCTCTTCGCCGTCGGTTTCCCCACGAGTTCCTAGCCCCTTACTGCGGAGACGGAGGTTTGGCGCGGACCACCCGCGGCTTGCGCACCGGCGGCCGCTCGATCTCCTGCGCCAGGCGCGGGCGGCGGCGGCGCACGAAGGGGCGGAGGCGGGCGGGCCGGCCCGTCCGCGCCGAGCGGAGCAGGGCGCGGATCACGCGGACGTCGGCCAGCCCCTCCTCGCCCGACGGCTCGGGCTCGCTGCCCCGCAGGACGCAGTCCGAGAAGTACAGGAGCTCCGCCGCGAACTGGTCGCGCTTGGTGAACTTCTTCGTCTTCGGCTGCTCGCCGGTCTGCAGTCGGTGCACGAGCCCCTCCGCGTACTCGTAGGCTGGCTCCACGCGCAGCGATCCCTTCGTCCCCACCACCTGGTACTCGGAGACGTCGGCCGCGCCCAGGCTGCACGTGAACGATGCGAGCCGCTCACCGGGGAAGCGCAGGATCGCGGCCGTCATCTCGTCCACCTCCCGGAAGCGCCGGTCCCCGTTGCTCGCGCTCCACGCGAAGACCTCGGTCGGCTCCGCCGCGAACAGGGCGCGCGCGCCGTTGATGCAGTAGATCCCGATGTCGTAGAGCCCGCCCCCTCCCTCCGCCTCGAGGCGGATGTTCCCCGGCCTGACCTGCATGGTGAAGAGCGACCCGAAGATCCGCGGCTCTCCCAGCTTCCTCCCGCGCGCCATCTCCACGGCCTTGAGGCTCGCCTCCTCGAAGTGGAGGCGGTAGGCCACCATGAGCTTCACGCGGCCGCGCCGTGCGGCGGCGATCATGGCCTGGCAGTCCGCCTCGGTCACGGCCAGCGGCTTCTCGCACAGTACGTGGATTCCCGCCCGCGCCGCCCGCACCGCGTACTCGCGGTGGAGTTGGTTGGGCAGCGCGATGTAGACGGCGTCCACGTCTCCGCTGCGGAGGCAGTTGTCGTACTCCTCGTACGAGTAGAGGCCGCTCACGCCGTACTTCCGGCCCACGGCCCTGAGCTTGACGCGGTCGCCCGACACGAGCGCCGTGAGCTCGGAGTTCCTCTTCGCATGCGCAAAGGCGGGCAGGACCGCGACCTGGGCGATGTGCCCCAGCCCCACCACGGCGTATCGCACCTTCGATCGTGATCCTCGCTTCGCCATGCGCGTTGAATGCCCCTCGACCATCGTAGTCCGAGGCCACGCGGCCGGTCAATAAAGTCATCCAAAATGACATGAATGCGGCGCTCGAGTGTTGGCCTGGGAGCGACACCTCGCCCCGCTTGTGGCCACCGAAACCATACGATCTACAGTAGAAACGTTGGCAACAGGCCCAACGTCCGCCGCCCGGCTCGCGTTGACAGAATCTTGAACCCGCGCCTATCATGGCTGGAATTCGAGCCATATATGGAGCCGAACGCGGAAGTCGGTCAGCGGATCGCCAAGGCGCGGGAGTTCCTCGGCCTGACCCAGGCCGTCATCGCCGAGAAGCTCGGCCTGGCCCGCACGACGCAGGTGGCGATCGAGCAGGGCCGGCGGCCCGTGTCGGTGGCGGAGCTGTACCGCTACGCGGAGGTCCTCAGCCGTCCCCTCGACTACTTCCTGGGCCTCGGCGTCTGGGGCAAGGCGGACTTCCGCCCGCAGTTCCGGCTGATGACGCAGAGGCTCGATGCCTCCGCCACGCTGCCGCCGCGGCGGCCCGGCCGGCCCAGGGGTCCCGCCGAGGCCTCACCCGAGCGGCTGGCGCTGATGAAGTTCGAGGGCCTGTGCCGCCACTACCTCGAGCTCGAAGAGGTGAACGGCCTGCCGCGTGCGGCGATGCCCGAGCTGCCGGTGCCGAGGCACCACTCCGCCGTCGAGGCGGAGCAGCTTGCGGCCACCGTGCGCGCCCACCTGGACCTGGGGGACGCCCCCATCCGGGACCTCCGCGTGCGGCTGGAGGACTCCTTCGGCCTGCGCGTCTACGTGCTGGACCAGCCCACGCAGCTCTCCGCCGCCGCGTTCCACCACCAGGCCATCGGGGGGTCGGTCCTCCTCACCGAGCGGTCGATACCACGCATGCGGTCGAGCCTGGCCCACGCCCTGGGGCACCTGCTGGCCAACCGCGACGAGGCCATGGTGGACATGGGCGATTCGTCCCGCAGGAGGACCGCGGTCGAGGCCTTCGCGGCGTCCTTCGCGGCCGCGTTGCTGCTGCCCGCGCGTGGCCTCCGTGAGAGGTTCGCCGCCGTGCACAACGAGGCCAACGAGGTAAGCGACATGGCGGTGCTCTACCTGGCGCGCGCCTTCGGGGTGAGCGTCCACGCCCTGCGCTCCCGCCTCGAGGCCCTGCGCCTGGTCTCCACCCCGACGCTGCGCCGCATCGACGAGGCCATCCGGGAAGCGGGGTCGGGAGCGAAGGGGGAGGCCGAGCCGGCGCAGGAGCTGCCCGACCAGCCGCGGTGGGAGATGCTTCCCGAGTACTACGTGTTCCTGGCCATGCGGGCCTACCGGAAGGAGCTGATCAGCCGGAGCCGGCTGGCGGAGTGCCTGGGCACGACCGAGGGCGACACGGCGGTCCGGCTCATGCGCTACGTGGCCAGCGTCTCCGAGCCCGCGGGCTCGCCCGGAGCGGTGGTGCCCACGCCCTAGCGTGGCCCGGTCCACCACCCACTACCGGCAGGTGCGCGGGCTTGACGTGGACGGTGCGTTCCGGTACGATCGCGCTTTTGGTCGTCCTGAGAAAAAGGTGGTGTACGCGATGAAGATTCGATCCTTGATGCTGATCGTCGGGCTGTCGAGCGGCCTGGCCATGACAGGCTGCGGAAGCAGCACCTCGCCCGCGGACCCGGCGCCCTCGACTCCCATCGCGACACCGGCGCCGACGCCGACGCCTGTGGCCAACCCTCCGCAGCACGCGCCCACGCCGCCGCCCTGCAACGGCTGCGAGCCGCCGGTCACCAACACGAACCCTCCCGTCCGTCTCACCATCCGCGTCTACAAGGTCCAGGACCTCAACGGCACCCTCGTCCCCGGGATCCCGCCGTCCATCCCCCTCGGATACACGGTGACCATCGACGCCACGCCGAAGGACGCCGGCAACAAGGACACCCTGGGCTCGGGCACGGTGGACTTCACGTTCAGCGACATGGACCTGATCGACGTGGGCAGCAACCACGGCTTCCAGAAGAAGCTGAAGGTCCTGGGCGCGGGGCTGCTCGAGGTCCAGGCGCACCTGGACGGGATCGACTCGAACACGCTGGTCATTACGCTAGGCGACTGACCGTCCGTAAGCGACGCGAGGGCGCTGCTCGGAGCGTGGATCTAATCTGAGGTTCCACGCGGAGAGCACGCCCGAGCGGCGCGACCGGCTCGAAACGGTCGGCTTGAACGGCTGACAACGTACGGACAAATAGGACCGGTACTGAAGACCGGGTGACGGCGTCGGACAATACACGATGAATTGACGTGGGTCCGGACCGCGTCAATTCATCGTGAGGATGGCTGTGGCGGCCTCCTCCACTCGTCGATAAGCGAGGCCACGAGCCCCGTCCAGCCCGTCTGGTGCGAGGCGCCCAGCCCCTCGCCCGTGTCCCCGTGGAAGTACTCGTGGAACAGGACCAGGTCCCGCCAGTGCGGGTCCTCCTGGAACTTCCGCGAGTCGCCGTAGACCGGCCGCCGCCCCGACGCGTCGCGCGTGAAGATGCGGATCATCCGATTGGCCAGGTCTTCGGCCACCTCCCACAGGTTGCGCATCGGCCCGTCCTGGCCGTCGGCCGGCACCTGGAAGGTCGGCCCGAAAGCCGTGCCCAGCTTGCGCAGCGACTCGATCATGAGGAACGAGGTCGGGAACCACACCGGGCCGCGCCAGTTGGAGTTGCCGCCCTTGATCTTGGAGTTCGCCTCCGCGGGCTCGTAGCGCACCTCGCGGTCCCCGAAGCGGAAGGGCTGCGACTCGTGCCAGCGCGACAGGCTGCGCAGGCCCCACGGCGAGAGGAATTCCCGCGGGTCGAGCACGCGGCGCAGCAGGCCCTTCATCTGCGCCTCGTCCACGATCGCGCACACGTGGACCCGCCGGCCCTCGTGGTTCACGAGGAAGCACACGTCCTGCACGATGTGCCGCTTGTTGGTCAGGAACCACTTGAAGTTGCTCCGGAACTCCGCGAAGTCCTCGATCCAGCGCTCGTCCAGCCGCTCCACGGCGTAGAGTGGGATGAGGCCGACGAGCGAGCGCACGCGGAACTTCTCGAAGCTGCCGTCGGGGTACCGGAGCACGTCGTAGAAGAACCCGTCGTGCTCGTCCCAGAGCTGGTACCGGCGGCCGCCCATCTTCTTCATGGCCGCGCCCACGTAGATGTAGTGCTGGAAGAACTTGGTGGCCAGGGCCTCGTAGGCCTTGTTCTCGCGGGCCAGCTCCAGCGCGATGCGCATGAGGTTCAGGCAGAACATCCCCATCCAGCCCGTGGCGTCCGACTGCTCCAGCACGGCCCCCTCGGGCAGGGGCTCGCTGCGGTCGATGACGGTGATGTTGTCCAGGCCCAGGAAGCCGCCCTCGAAGACGTTGTTGCCCTCGCGGTCCACCTTGTTCACCCACCAGGCGAAGTTGATGAGGAGCTTGTGGAAGCACTTCTCGAGGAACTCGCGGTCCGCGGTGCCCGTGCGGATGCGGTCCATGTTGTAGATGCGCCAGACCGCCCAGGCGTGCACGGGCGGGTTCAGGTCGGAGAACTCCCACTCGTAGGCGGGGATCTGGCCCGAGGGGTGCTGGAACTGCTCGAAGAGCAGGAGCCAGAGCTGCTCTTTGGCCAGCTCGGGGTCCACCAGGGCCAGGGGCGCGCAGTGGAAGGCGAGGTCCCAGGCCGCGAACCACGGGTACTCCCACTTGTCGGGCATGGAGAGGATGCGCATCGAGTTGAGGTGGCGCCAGTGGCCGTTCCGTTTCTCGCGCCGTGACCGGGGCGGCGGCCAGGACGGGTTGTCGCCCTCCAGCCACTGGTTCACGTCGAACAGGTAGATCTGCTTGGACCAGAGCATGCCGGCGAAGGCCTGGCGCTGGACCAGCCGCTCGTCCGCCGTGGCCGCCGCGGGCTGCACCGCCGCGTAGAACGCGTCGGCCTCGGCCCGCCGCGCCTCGACGACGTCGTCCACGGCGGCGAGGGGGTCGGCCAGGATCTCCGGCGTGAGCCGCATGCGCAGCGTGACGGACCCGCGCGCGGGGACCACGTGACGGAAGCGCGCGCAGGCCCGGGTGCCCGCCTCCTCCGGGTTCGTGGCCTCCTCGCCCTGCACCACGCGCCGATGGAACGCGTCCTTCACGTATGGCTTGCGGCTGCGGGCGGCCGGTCCGTAGAGCCGCGAGGCGTTCGTCTCGTTGTCGGTGAACATCAGCTCGCCGCCGGCGTCGATGTAGAGGTGGCGGGGGCCCAGGCGGTACAGGAACGGCAGGTTGCGCGGCGGCTCCCCCGTCGTGTCGTCCGCCAGCAGGCTGCAGAACCCAGGCCCGGAAGGGCCCGCCCGGACGATGGGCTCCGGGCCCGGTTGCGCGCCCCAGGCCCAGGTGTTGCGGAACCAGAGGTGCGGCAGCACGTGGAGCGGCGCGGGCTCGGGCCCGCGGTTCCACACGGTCACGCGAACGGCCAGGTCCTCGGGCGAGGCCTTGGCGTACTCCACGAAGACGTCGAAATAGCGGTCGTCGTCGAAGATGCCGGTGTCGAGGAGCTCGAACTCGCGCCCTTCACCGCGGCGGCGGCGGTTCTCCTCCACCAGCCAGCCGTAGGGATATTCCCGCTGCGGGTACTTGTAGAGCCATTTCATGTAGGAGTGCGTGGGGGTGGAATCCAGGTAGAAGTAGTACTCCTTCACGTCCTCGCCGTGGTTGCCCTCGGCGGGCACCAGGCCGAAGAGCCGCTCCTTGAGGATGGGGTCCCGCTCGTTCCACAGGGCGAGCGCGAAGACCAGGATCTGGTAGCGGTCGCAGATCCCCGCCAGCCCGTCCTCGCCCCAGCGGTAGGCCTTGCTGCGCGCCAGGTCGTGCGGGAAGTAGTCCCACGCGCTGCCGTCGGGGCTGTAGTCCTCGCGGACGGTGCCCCACGACCGCTCCGCGACGTAGGGCCCCCAGCGGCGCCAGGCGGAGACGGCGCCGTGCTGGCCGGCCAGGCGCTCGTGCTCGATGCTGGGGGACCGGGGCATGTCGCGCCGCGACTCTACAGAACAGGCCCGAGGCTGTCCACGGGCGCCGGCGCGTCCCCCCCGGCGGCTATACTGCCGCGCGATGGATGAGCCGGGCGCGCGAAACCACGATCGGCTGGCGCTCCTGGCCATCCTCGTCGTGGCCGCCGCCCTGCGCTTCGCCGGCCTCACCCACCACCTCGCCCGGGCCGGGCCCGAGTACGACGAGCGCACGATCTTCGTCGAGCCCGTGCTGCGGATGTGGCGGACGGGTAGCCTGGACCCCACCGTCTACACGGGCTACGCCGGCTTCTTCAACCATCTCGCCGCGATCCCGGTGGCGGTCGGGCTGCGACTGGGCGGAGAGACCGGCGCCGCCGCGGCGGCCCGGGGCCTGGTCGCCGCTTTCGGCGTGATCAGCGTCGCCTTCGCGCACGCGCTGGCGCAACGGCACGCGGGCCGGGCCGCCGGCCTGCTGGCCGCGGCGCTGCTCGCCGTCTCGCCGCTCGAGGTGCGCTCGGCGCATTACGTCACACCCGACGTGTTGGTGGGCACCGCGATGCTCGGCGCGCTGCTCGTCCTGGCGCGCGGTCCCGCTGGCCGGGCGGAGACGATCGCCGGCGTGGCGCTGGGCGCGGCCACCGGGGTCAAGTACACGGGCCTGCTCCTGGCCCCGGCCATCGCGGCCGAGCGGCTCACGAGCGGCCGCGCGCGCGGGTTGATCCGGGTCGCATTGGCCGCCGCGCTGACCTTCGCCGCCTGCGCCCCGTTCGCGCTGCTCCAGCTCCGACGGCAAGGCACGGAGCTGACCTGGGCGCTGCAGTCGTACTACGGCCGCGACGCGGCGGCGAACCGGTTCGCCCAGGGCGACGCCTCGGCGGCGGCGGCGCCGCTCCTCATCGTGGCCGGCGCGCTGGGGGCGGTGGGATGCGCGCTCGCGTTGATGTCGGTGGCGCTCTTCCGGCCCCTCCGGCCGCTGATCCCGCTGGTCACCGTGGTGGTCACCGCGGTCGTGGCGCTGCTCCCGGCCAACCTGGTGTTCCCGCGTCACCTCGTGCCGGTGGCGGTGCTGACGCCGATCCTGGCCGCCGCGGGCTGGCGCGGCGTCCGGGACGCGTTGCCCCCCGGGCGTGTTCGGCGCGCCGTCCTGATCGCAACGGCAACCGCCGCCCTCGCCGCCCCGGCCGTCGCGTCCATGCGTCTGGTGGCCCGCTACCTGCGCGCGCCCGCCGTCGACCGCGCGGCCGGGTGGATCGAGGGGCATTCCGCTCGGCCCGCCCGGATCGCGGTCTCGATGGACCGCTTCGCCCTCGATCCCACGCGCTTCGAGGTCCGCTCCATCCCGGCGCTCCGCGACCTGCCGCGGGACGTGGCGCGCCACTTCGACCTCGTGCTGGCCACGCGCCGCGAAGCGGAGGGCTGGTCGGGATTCGAGACGGTGGCGACGTTCGAGTCGGAGGAGCCCGACGCCGGCCGGTCGCTGCTCGTCCTGCGCCCCATGGACGACCGGCCGGCGTCACCCTCCGCGCCGGACCGCCTGCGCGCCAGCCACGACGAGCCGGGCGTGGCCGCCGCGTGGGACACGGACCCGGCCTCCGTGTGGCGGGCGCCGCAGGGCCCGGGCTGGGTGCAGGCGGAGTGGACCCACGCCGTCGAGGTGGACCGGGTGGAGGTCGAGGCGGGTCCGGAAGGCGGCGCCTGGCCGCAGGACCTGGCCCTGCTCGGAACCGCCGACGGGCGGGCCTTCCAGGAGATCGAGACGTTCCCGCTGCGCCCCAACCGTCCGGCGAAGCAGCGGAAGGGCGGCCCCCATGGGCAGGTCTACGCGCTCACGCCGCCCCGTCCGCTGCTCGGCCTGCGGATCGAGCGCCGCGCGGGGGGGCCGTGGAGCCTGGCTACGGTCCGCGTATTCGCGCTTACAGGAACGTCTCGATCTTCGCCTTTGCCCGGAGGGAGTTGAGGAAGGACTGCTGCGCCCTCTGCTTCTTCTGCTGCATCATCTCGAGCTTCAGCCGGTCCTTGACCTCGGCGAAGGGAAGCTTGCGGCCCGGGATCCGCTCCGCGACCTTGATGATGTGGAACCCGAACGGCGTCTCCACGATCCCGGAGACCTCGCCGGCCTTGAGCGCGAAGGCCGCCTGCTCGAAGGGCGGCACCATCTGCCCGCGGCCGAACGCCCCGAGGTCGCCTCCGTTCTGCGCGCTGCCGGGGTCCTCCGAAGACTTCCGCGCCAGCGCGGCGAAGTCCTCCTTCGCGCGAACCCGCTGGAGCAGGGCGTCGGCCTTCTTGCGCAGCTCCTCCTTGGCGGGGCCCGTCGCGCCTTCGGGGATGCGCACCAGGATGTGGCTGGCCCTCACCCGCTCCCCGGCATCGAAGACCGCGGGGTGTGAGTCGTAGAAGGCCTGGGCCTCCTGGTCCGTGGCCTGGGCGCTCGCCTCGTCCGCCACCTTGGCGAGCAGCGCCTGGATCGTGTGGTGGACGCGCAGCTCGTTGCGGAAGGACTGGGGATCCCAGCCCTGGCCCTTCAGCATCTCCGCCCAGGCCTTGTCGTCCTTGAACCGCACCCGCGCCTCGTTGTACGTCTGCTCCACCTGCGCGTCGCTGGCCGCGATCTTCCGCCTGATGGCCTCCTGGAACAGCAGCTCCCGGACGATGGCCTGCTGGAGCGCCTGGCGATAGACGGCGGGCTCCTCGGCCGCGGCTCCCCGGCCCCGGCCGGACTGCTCCACGATCAGGCGGACGGTGCGCGTGGGGATGGGCTGGCCGTCCACGCGGGCCGCCACCTCCGGCAGGGGCTTCGGCAGCGGCGTGACGCGGTCGATCTCCGGCGGGGCACCCGGCTCGGCGGTGGGCACGGGCGATGCGGCCCCGGCCGCCGCCGGAGAGGGCGAGGGCGAAGGGACACTCCCGCCCGAGCAGGACATCACGGCCAGGCACAGCGCGGCGACGACGACGACGGGGCCTCGATCCATGGGGCGAAACCTTAGGGGGCCGCCGCCGCGAAGTCAAGGAAGCCCCCGGCGGGGTTAGCATCGGCGCATGTTCTCGGCGCGCACGCTCTGGAACCTGACCGCGAACCGCCTGGCCTCCCTCGCCGCGGCCCGGCGGAGCGCCGGCGGGGCGTTCTTCGACCTGACGCAATCGAACCCCACGCAGGTCGGCCTTCCCTACCCCGACGATCTGCTCACGCCGCTGTCCGACGCGTCGGTCCTGCGCTACGAGCCCTCGCCCTTCGGCCTCCGCGCGGCCCGGGAGGCCGTGTCCGCGGATTACCGGCGGCGCGGGATGGAGGTGCCGCCCGACCACGTCGCCCTCACCGCGAGCAGCAGCGAGGCCTACGGCTTCCTCTTCAAGCTCCTCTGCGATCCCGGCGACACGGTGCTCGTCCCCCGCCCGAGCTATCCGCTGTTCGAGTACCTGGCGGGCCTCGAATCCGTGGCGGTGGAGCCGTACCCGCTGCGCTACGACGGCGAGTGGCACGTGGACCTGGCCGCCCTCGCCCGCGCCGCCGCGGCCGGCGCGCGGGCCGTCGTCGTCGTGAACCCCAACAACCCCACGGGCTCATACGTGAAGCGCGAGGAGGCCGCGCGCATCCGGGAGATCGCCGCGGACGCCGGCGCGGCGGTCATCTCCGACGAGGTCTTCGCGGATTACCCGCTGCGCGCCGATGGTCGCCGCGTCGACTGCCTGGCGGGGCCGGGGCCCGCCCTGGTCTTCTGCCTGGGTGGCCTTTCCAAGTCGTGCGGCCTGCCGCAGCTGAAGGTGGGATGGATCGCGGTATCCGGTCCCGGACCGGTACGCGACGAGGCCCTGGCCCGCCTGGAGGTGGTGGCGGACACGTACCTGTCCGTGGGCACGCCGGCGCAGCGCGCGCTCCCCCGCCTGCTGGCCCGGCTTCCCGAGCTGCAGCAACCGATCGCGGCACGCGTGGCGGGGAACCTCGACCGGCTGCGGCGCCGCACCGCAGCGCCCTGCCCGGTCACGCTCCTGGAGCCCGAAGGCGGCTGGTACGCGACCCTCCAGGTGCCGGCCACGGCCACGGAGGAGGAGCACGTCACGCGCCTGCTGGAGGAGGACGGCGTGCTCGTCCATCCGGGCTACTTCTTCGACTTCCCCCGGGAGGCCTACCTGGTGGTGAGCCTGCTGCCGCCGCCGGACGACTTCACGGCGGCCATCGACCGCCTGCTGGCCCGGATGCTATAAAGCCGGAAGGCGCGCGGCCGCGCCGGAGGTGAGTCCAATGACCGTCAAGCGCGTGTCTCCCGAGGAGGCGAAGAAGCTCATCGACGACGAGGGCTACGTCTACGTGGACGTGCGCTCGCTGCCGGAGTTCGAGGCGGGGCATCCCACTGGAGCCTACAACGTGCCGCTCATGCACCAGGGGCCCGCGGGCATGGCCCCGAACCCGGATTTCATGGCCGTCATGGAGAAGAGCTTCCCGAAGACGGCCCAGCTCGTCGTGGGCTGCAAGGGCGGGGGCCGCTCGGCGCGGGCGGCCGCCATGCTGGAGGCGGCGGGGTTCACGAGCGTCGTGGACCAGAAGGCGGGCTACGAAGGGCACGGTCCCGCCGAGCCCGGGTGGCGTCCCAAGGGCCTCCCGGTCAGCACGCAGGCCGAGGCCGACCGCACGTACGAAGAGCTCCGGTCCAAGAAGGCGTGAGCGCGGGGGGGTACGTCGTCGCGGGAGGGGCGGGGGCGCTCGGCCGCGCCGTGGTGACCGCGCTCCTCCAGCGCGGCGCGCGGGTCGCGGTCCCCTTCCGTTCGGCGGCGAGCTGGGACGCGCTGCGCGCGGACGTCGGCGCCGGGGAATCGTTGTGGGGCGGTCCCGCCGACCTTTCCGACCCCGCCTCCGCGGCCCGCTTCGTGGACGAGGCCGCCGAGCGGCTCGGACGCCTGGACGGGGTCGCCGCCCTGGCCGGCGGGTACGCCGGGTCCGGCACGTTGGAGGCCGCGCCGGTCCGCGAGTGGGACGACATGATGCGGACGAACCTCGCCACGACCTACGGCCTGTGCCGCGCCTCGTTGCCCCACCTCTTGAAGCGGGGCGGCAGCGTCGTCACGGTGGCCTCGCGGCTGGCGGAGGCGGGAGGCGCAGGCGCCGCGGCCTACGCCGTCTCCAAGGCCGCGGTCATGGCCCTGACCCGCGTCCTGGCGGTGGAGAACCGCGACCGGGGCGTCCGCTTCAACTGCGTGATCCCCGCGATCATCGACACCGTGGGCAACCGCAAGGCGATGCCGGCGGCCGACGCCTCGTCGTGGACGCCCGCGCCCGCGATCGCGCGGGTCGTGGTCTTCCTGCTTTCGCCGGAGTCCGCGGCGGTGACCGGGGCCTTCGTGCCCGTGGACGGGAAGGCCTGGCCGCCGGCGATCGCCTCAGGCTAGCGGCCGAGCCAGCGCATGGCGAGCAGCCCGCCCACCAGCGCGAGCAGCCCGAAGACCGCGAGCACCAGGATCCAGACCAGCCGCGCGCCGGCCGACCCGCGTCGCGCGGGAGCGGCCGCCCCGGGCGCGCGCAGGCCGTCGAAGAGGCGCTGCTGGCAGCGGGCGCATCCCGCCAGGTGAGCCGCCACATCCTTCGGCGCGCGGCCGGGTGCGGAGGTCCGTAGCGCGGCGAGCCCGGCCGGGGTGAGGCAGCCCCGGGCGTCGAACAGCAGGCCCGCGCCCCCCGCCGTCGTCATGGGCGCGACACCGCCGGCCGCGTGCCCTCGGGGATCGACTCCGTCCGCCGCAGCTCGGCGTCGCCGCCCGACGGCCGCGGGATGTCCAGCCCATCGCGGCGAAGGGCGTCGAACAGCCCCTCGGGTGGATCCACGCGGCGCCGGAACGGCCGCCCGCCCGCGTCCACGTAGACGGGACAGCCGGGCGTGGCGCACGTCTCCTTCACGTATGCCGGACGGCGGTCCAGGTCCTTGTGTCCGTGGATCTGGGCCGGCTTCAGCCGCCCACCGGACATGTCCAGCAGCGTGCGCAGCAGCCAGGCCAGGCTCTTCACCTGGGCCTCCGGGAACGGATCGCCGCTCCGGCCGGAGTGCGAGACCTCGATGCCCACCGTGTGCGAGTTGCCGTTGTGCAGGTGGCCGTAGGCGGGGGCGGCCTCGGCGGCGAGCCGGCGCCGCCACTCCTCGTCGGCGGGCTGGTCCACGGGCGGCTGGCGCGAGGCAGGCTCGCCCGCGGCGTGATGCCGCGGCCAGAGCGAGCCGTCGGTCCACACGATCCAGTGGGCGCCGAACCGCGGCTTCCAGAGGGCCTGCGTCCTCTCGGGCGTGAAGAAGCGGAACCGGCGGCCCGGGTCGCGGAACGAGGGCCCGCCGGGGACGTGGAGGACGATCTGCCGGATGCGCGCCGGCAGCGAGGCCGGCGCGGGACGCGACCCGCCCGCGGCCGGCGACGCGACGACAAATGCGGCCAGCGCCGCCGCCGTCACGCGGCCACCAGCGCGGGGAGGATCTCCTCCACCTCGCCCCGCAGCACGTGCGTGGCCATCCGGTCGAGCGGCGTGGCCTCGCGGTTGACGATGACGACTGCCGCCCCCGCCGCGGCCGCGGCCTCGGGCAACGCCGCCGCCGGCTGCACGACCAGCGAGGATCCCAGGACCAGGAAGACGTCGCAGGCCGTGGCCAATCGCCACGCCTCGGCCAGCACGTCACCGGGCAGCGGCTGGCCGAACGACACCGTGGCCGCCTTGAGGATCCCGCCGCAACCGTCGCACGACGGCACCTCGCATCCGGCGAGGAGGCGGTCCTGGATGAGCGACGCCGCGTACGACCGGTGGCACGCGAGGCAGGTCACGCGCCGGTTGGTGCCGTGCAGCTCCAGGACCGTGCGGCTGCCGGCGTCCTGGTGGAGACCGTCGATGTTCTGCGTGATGACGGCGGCCAGACGGCCTTCGCCCTCCAGACGGGCCAGGGCGTGATGAGCGGGGTTGGGACGGGCGGCGGCGAAGTCGCGGAACGTCTCCTTCTTGTACCGCCAGTAGCTGCGCCGCGCCTCCTCGCTGGCCAGGAACTCCTGGATGGTCACCGGCTGGTAGCGGCTCCAGATCCCGCCCGGGCTGCGGAAGTCGGGGACGCCCGAGGCCGTGCTGACGCCGGCGCCGGTGAAGGCCACGGTGCTGCGGCTCGAGCCCAGCAGGCGCTGCGCCTCGACCACCAATCCGCCGTTGCGCGTCACGTCGGTTATCCTCGGGGCCGGCGCGCGGCCTGTCAACGGCCGGGCTCGGATATACTGCGGCCACCCCGGCCCTCCATGCCCTTCGAAAAGACCGCCACCCGGCTGTGGAAACGCCTCACCCGCGAGGAGCGGCTGGCCGCCGCCACCGCCTTCTGGCGCGAGACCCCGGAGGAGGTTGCGGGATCCGCGCTGGCGGCCATCGTGAAGGCCCGGCACCTCCGGCCGCAGGTGGCCCGCGCGCTGGACGACGAGGAGAAGGCAAGGAGCCTGGCTTCCGTGCTGGACCCCGGCGAGACCGTGGCCTCGGCCCTGCTGGTGGCGCTGCACCTCGGAGAGAGACGGCCCGTGCTCGCGGCGTTCCTGGATGCCGCGGGGCTGCCCCACGAGAACGGGATCCTCAAGGAGGAGGACAACACACCGCTGTCGGAGGACGCGGCGCGGGCGGGCGTCCGCGCGCTGGCCGCCTCGTACCCGCGCGACCACATCGAGACGTACCTGAACACGCTCTGGCTGCAGGACCCCGACCGATGGGAGGTCCTGGCGAAGGGCGACGAATGGCTCTGACGTAACATGGGAGAAACGCCCCTGCGCAGGAGCCGCCCCGAAAAGGAAGCGCGGAGCGGATCGAGAATGGAGGCCCCATGTTCCCGATCGGCGATGACGACGTACCCGGAGGCGGGAGCCGTCTGGTCACGATGGCCCTCATCGCCATCAACGTCCTGGCGTTCTTCGTCGAGCTGAGCCGGCCCAACGAGGCCGCCCTCCAGTCGTTCATCCAGTCGTGGGGCGTGGTCCCGCGCGAGTACTCCGCGGGGACGGACCTCGCGCCCCGCATCCCGCTTCCCTTCTGGACCACGATCCTCACGTCCATGTTCCTCCACGGGGGCTGGATGCACCTCGGGGGCAACATGCTCTACCTCTGGATCTTCGGCGACAACCTCGAGAAGGTGATGGGCCACCTGCGCTTCCTGATCTTCTACCTGCTGTGCGGCGTGGCCGCCGGCCTCGCCCACATCGTCTTCAACGCCCGCTCCAACGTCCCCACGGTCGGGGCCTCGGGGGCCATCAGCGGGATCCTCGGCGGCTACATGGTGATGTTCCCGCGCAACCGGGTGCGCGTGTTGACACGCGGCGGCGTCGCGGCCGTGCCGGCCTTCGTCATGCTGGGTCTGTGGATCCTCATCCAACTCGTGAGCAGCGTCGGCTCCGTGGCCCGCACGGAACAGACGGAGGGCGGAGGCGTGGCCTTCCTGGCCCACGTCGGCGGGTTCGTGGCCGGCCTGATCCTGGTCAAGCTCTTCGTGGCCCGCCGGGGGCTACCGGGCGTGGGCGGACAGCCGCTGCGCTACTGACCCGGCTCAGGCCCGTCCGGTAGGCGCCAGCGCGGGGCCTCCGGACCGCGCCCGCCCGCCGATCATCGCCGCCACCGCCCCGAAGATCGCGCCCACCACCATCGTGAACGCGACCCAGAACGTGAGCTGTGGCACCAGCCCGATCATCACCCACTTCGTGAAAAGGCTCATCGGCGGCATCTCGGGCGGCCCCAGCTCGTAGTGGGTGCCCCAGTTCGCCATCATGGCCACCAGCATCAGGAGCGCGACCGGGATCCGCGCCGCGAGGCCGTAGGCGAGGAGGACCCGCCCCAGCGCCGGCCATCCCCGAAAGGCTACGAAGGCGGCGAGGAGCGAGACCACGGCCAGGATCGGAAGCACCGCCATGAACGACAGCTTCAAGGCGTTGGCCACGAAAATGCTCGCAGGCACGAGGGCGAGGCCGAGGAGCGCCATCCCCAGGGCCCGGCCCGCTCCCGCCGGCCCCAGGCCCGCGGCCACGAGCTTGCGGGCGAAGTACACGCCGAAGATGGGGACAAGCCACACGATGCCCACGATGGCCCCCGCCCCTCCCGCCTCGCGGCTGAAGAGAGTGGGGTTCCACCTCATGAGCTCGCCCACCAGCCGCAGCGCGGTGACGGCGAGCGTGATCAGCGCGGGCACCAGGATGAGGCGACTGGTCCGGACCGTGTCGTTCATGGAGGGCTCCTTCTGGCGCGGCGATCGGCCGCGTGACGAAGTCTAATCCCGGGGCCGGTCGGGACGGGTCAGAGTAATCCGGGCAGCACGACCGCGGCGGTCAGAAGCGCGAGGCCGAACAAGAGCGCCCGGCGGGCCGGGGTAAGGGCCGGAAAGGTCCCGGCTCGCCAGGCCGTCCACGCCTCTCCGGCGGCCAGGAACAGCACGGGCATCACGGGCAGCCGGAAGCGGTCCTGCCCGTACGTCACGACGTGAAGGGCGTTGTAGTAGAGGAAGAACAGCAGCAGCAGGACCCGCCCGGGCGTGAGCCGCAGCGCCGCCAATCCCCACACCGCCAGGGCGAGGATGCCGAGGTACGGCGCGATCATGACGCTCTCGATCAAGGACCGCGCCGTCAGACCCACGGGACCGTACGCGTGGCGATCGAGCAGCACCGAGACGTGCGTCGCGGGGGCCCATAGCTCCGGGAGCTCGACGCGCAGCTTCTCGAGGAGCCAGAGGGGCTGGCGCTCGCGGATCGCGGACCAGGCCCGCTCCCGCGCTAGGCGGTACTGCCCGATGGGATCGGGCACCGAATCCGTCTGACGGTAGAACTCCTCGAGGGGCAGGCGCGTGTTCCCCTGCCACAGGCTGTGGGCGCCGAAGGTGGAGACGGGGACGAACGCATGGAAGACGACCCAGTTGCGATACGTCCACGGCGCGACGCTGAGGAGCGCCACCGCCACGAAGGCGGCGGCCGGGGCCGGCCGCCGGGCCGCGCCGGTACCCGCACGCGGCGCGAAGGCGAGCCAGAGGCCCGCCAGGGGCACGAAATAGAGCGCGGTCTCGCGGGTCAAGGACGCCAGCCCCCACAAGAGGCCAGCGGCGGCCGCTGCCCCCGTCCGGCCCGAGGCGTGCGCGGCCAACAGGCGCTCGAAGCCCCACCAGAGCAGGACGAGGAACAGGGTCTCCGACCAGAAGTGGACGGAGAACCAGACCAGCTCGGGATAGAAGGCCGCGGCCCCCGCGGCGAACACGCCCGCGCGGGCCGTCGAGGCGAGCGACACGGCGCGCCCCACCGCAGGCACCAGGAGCGCGCCCGCCAGTGCCTGCACCCACTTCACAGCCGTGAGGCCGCCGAGCGACGCGTAGACCGCGGCGATGAAATAGGGGTACGCGGGCGGATAGAAGAGGATGGGGCTCTTGAACGGGGAGAAGGCGTGCCGAGGGAGCAGGACTCCGCGGAAGGCCAGGGCGGTCCACGTGGACTCGTCGCCGGCGAGCTGGGCCCGGGGCTCGAGGAGCAGGAAGCCGATGCGGACGGCGAGGCCGGCCGCGCTCAGTAGGGCGAGACGTCGGCCGAAGGAGG
>Ga0075428_100001721_pt1 | contig 23390 bp, 20 predicted proteins | sample RhiMetdeltSRZDD2_FD_75291 | JGI IMG/M metagenome (GOLD analysis project Ga0075428, IMG submission 75291) | Populus rhizosphere microbial communities from Tennessee, USA - Rhizosphere MetaG P. deltoides SRZDD2 | ecosystem: Host-associated > Plants > Roots > Rhizosphere > Soil | place: USA... | reverse complement strand
GTGCTATCCTGTGATCGGGACGTTCGCCGATGAAACGACCCGGGACATCTGGAACGGCGTCAATAGTAAGGCGGCGCGGCGGATTGCTCGCGAACTCTGGCCAAACGTGCGTCGCAAACTCGATCAAATCGACGCGGTGACGAGGCTTGACGATTTGAAAGTGCCGCCCGGGAACAGATTGCATGCGCTCGCTGACCTGCGAGGGTTCCACGCAGTGCGAGTCAACGATCAGTATCGGATCGTGTTTCGCTTCGAAGGCGGAGATGCCTTCGACGTGCTGTGCACCGACTACCACTGAGGAATCGCCATGCTGCCGACCCATCGTCCGCCGACTCACCCTGGCGAAATGCTCCTGAAGGAGTTTCTCGAACCTCTTGGCGTGTCTCAGGCCGAGGCGGCCGCTCGGATGAGTATTCCTTTCCAGCGGCTGAATGGGATCGTCAAGGGCCGTCGAGCCGTCAGCGCGGACACAGCGCTGCTACTCGACGCGCTGACGGGTTGGGACGCACAGATCTGGCTGACACTGCAGGCCAAGTGGGACCTGTGGCACGCGCTGAAGGCCCGGGGGCGGCGACCGAAGGTCCGCCCACTGCGCAAGACAGCATAGTCACTGCTACTGCTCACGCCGCACGGATCAGCCAGTTGCGGAAATCGTCCCGAACAGCCAGCCATGCCTCGCCCGGAATCCTGCGGACGGACGCGCGGAACTGTCCACGCGCGAACGACCCGGTTCACGCCACGTGCGCACGGGTAGCCTCCAGGGAACGCGAAGATGCCTCGACCACAACCGCGCGACGAGCGCATCGCTTGCCGATCGTGCGAACGATGAATGCGGCGTCGCGGCCGACACCGTGAATCATCGTCGACGAAACTGAGTGCTGGAAGTGCTGGCCGACGAAGTAGAGACCCGGCTCGCCGCCAACGAGGCCGCTGCTCTGGCGCGGTTCGCCGTTCTCCTCGAAAATCGGCAGATCGATCCATGACAGCCCGAGGTCGTAACCCGTGCACCAGATGACGTTGGGCACATCGAGAGTGCGGCCGTCGGCCAGTTGCGGGCGTCCGTCCTTCACGCCGGTGACTCTGTCCACCCAACGCACGCCCACGCTGTCGAGCTCGGTTCGCCGCTGACGGATCCGCGGCAGACCGGCGCTGATCATCTTCCCTCGCACCTTTCGTCCCATCGGCGTGCTGACCGTGAGGATACGGTGAAACACCACGCGAAAGAGCATCGGCAACACGACTCGCTGGACCCAGAAACTCTTGATGTTGAACGGCATCGAGCCGACGTCGCGGCCCGCAATCCAGGTCGGATGCTCCGGCGCCGTCTCCATGGCGATCTCCGCGCCCGAGTTGGCGGTGCCCACGATCAGCACGCCCCCGGGCTTCAACTGCGAGAGCGACTTGTACTCGAAGGAGTGGAGCTGGACGATCTCGGGCGACAGTTCCTTGGCGAACGCCGGGACCTTTCGCCCCTGGTAGCTCGCCATGGCCACCACTACGTGATCTGCCTCGAAGCGATGCGGGCCGGCGTCCACGAGATACCGGTTGTCTTCGCGCCAGAGCCGATTGACGCGCACGCCGAGCAGAACGGGCAATTGAAAATGCGCGGCATAAGACTCGAGATAGTCGGCCATCTCGTCCTTGGTCGGGTATGCATACCGAGGCCCGGGAAACGGCATGCCGTCCAGGCCGTTGAAGCGGTTCGGCGTGAACAGACGGAGCGAGTCCCACCGTTGCCGCCAGGAATCGCCGATGCGCGCGTTGGCGTCGACGACGAGGAATTCGAGGCCGAGTTTCTTCAGGTGGTAGCCGACCGACAGGCCGGCCTGCCCCGCGCCGATGACGATCACGGTGACATGCTTCCGCTGCGTGGTCTCGCGCAGTCTGTCGAACGCCTCGCCTTCCTCGATCAAGCCTTCGATCCGCCGTGTCATTGGCCCTCCATTTCCAGCCCGTCGCGTCGTTCGCGTGGACCGTATTGCCGAGGGTCAGAGGTTACCAAAGGGACACAGGCCTGACTTCGGGAGGATTACTCAATCTTGGGAGGAATTCAGAATGGGTAGTTCTACCCACTACCGGACCAGATGGTGCCGATAGGCCCAGGCGGTCGCGGCCGCGCGGGAGGAGACGTTCAGCTTGCCGAGGATGTTGCTGACGTGTCGATCGACGGTCTTCTCGCTGAGGAAGAGCTCGCCGGCGATGGCCTTGTTGGTCTTGCCGGACGCGACGAGTCGGATCACCTCGAGTTCTCGCGCGCTCAGCCCGTGCGTGTCGACGGCCGATCCGGCGGTCGTGGTCGCCGCAGGCGTGGCCATCGTCGCTGCCGCACGCACATCGGGTTCCGCACCAAGTTGGACGAACACTTTTCTCGCGGCGTCGATCTCGAGGGCGGCGCCGTCCTCGTCGCCGAGCGCGCGAAACGCGCGCGCCAAGAGCAGTCGAAGGCGGGCGCTCAAATACGGTGCCCCGACACGCTGCCAGACCTCCTGCGCGCGGCGCAGCGCGTGAACCGCGTTGCGGGCGTCGCCGTCTGCCAGCGCGACCGCGCCCTTGGCGTGATGCGCCATCGCGCTCAGCACGTCCATGCCGTACCGATCGGCATGCGCGCCTAGTTCTTCGGCCGCCTCGCGCGCCTCGGCAATCTCCGATGCTGCCAGGAGGATCTCGACGTGCGCGGGAAGGAATCGCGCCCGCTGCAGCGGATCGGTCGTCACCGACATCACACGGCGGGTGGCGGCCGCCGCCAGATCGACGCGATCCTGCGCGACGCGAAGCAGTGCCAACCCCGGGTGTGGATCGCGTCCGCACTCGCTCGCAAGCGTGTAGGCGTGCTCGGCCTCCGCCAGCTCTCCACGCAGCCGATGAATTTCGCCCTCCTGGTAGCAGGCGCTGCCGGCGGCATCGGCTCTGGATTGACCGAACCGCGTGAGCACCCGGTGCGCCTCTTCGAACGCGTCTGACCAGGCGCCGCTGAACTGCAAGATCTCGGCACGATGGACGAGGCACGTGCCGGCGAACGCCGCCAGTTGCGGCTGGGCGTCGCACCATGCGCTAAGTGCGGCGGTCCATTCGCGCGCGCGATCGAGCGCGTAACTCCGCTGGCAGGCCGAAATCGCTTCGCAGTAGACCAGACCGATGACGACTGGCAGGACGCTGTTGCTCGACACTGCCACCATGGCCTCGTCGAGCATCGGCAAGCCGTCTGAGAGCCGGCCTTGGCGGATCAGTGCGCTGCCCGTGTAGGCGCGAGCCAGGGCACCCAGGTCGCGGTCGTGATGGCGATCAGCAATCTCGATCGCCTCCGCCGCCGCCGCACCCGCGGCACCGTAGTCACCGGCGGTCGAGAAGCGGAACGCCAGCGGGAGGCGCATGTAGCCGCACTCGACACAATCTGGATGGTCTTCGACCAAGTGCTGAGCGCGCGCCAGCCAGCCGCCGCCCCGCGCCGTCTGGCCCAGTGACAACAGCCGCATACCGAGCCAGAAGGCCGTTCGCGCCGCACTCAGCCTCTCACCCGATGCGAGCCTGATGTCATAGAGCCGCTCGAAGGCATCGAAGGACGCATCGGTCCGGCCGCTCAGCATCGCCGACCAGGCGAGCCGCTCGGCATCGTCGGCGTCGAGCGGACCAGCGGCGCTCGCCTGCATCAGCGCATCGAAAGCCTCCGCCCATGCTCGTCGTGCATAGGCGTCACGGCCGATGGAGAGCGATGCGTGAGAGGGCGCGGTCACTACGTCAATTATCCGTGAACGACGGCGCGTGGACCTACTGCCTGCGCAGCGTGATCAGCTCCACAGCTGCCGCGCCCGTGCACCGCCCGATGATTACCGATGAGATCCGCGCCCCGTCGACGGTTACCTCCGCCAGCTCGATGTGGCGTTCGCGCCGCGCACACAAAAGGTCAGGCGGAGCGGATGCGCCAGTTGCGGAAATGGTCCCGAACACCCAGCCAGCTTTTCTTAACTGAATCGTCAATTGACAGCCCCCTTCGGATGTCGTCTCCAGAATGTCTCCATCTCTCGGGGGGACAGGGGAGGATTCCAGCAGACGGATGGCGGAGTCGGCAGCACCCGGACTTAGGTGCATGTCACGCTGCGTGACCGACAGTTCATGGTGTCCAGCCAGCTCCTGGATTGCCTTGCTGGCCGCGCCTCGCATTGCCAGTCGCGAGCAGAACATATGACGCAGGATGTGGACGCCCGTGGGCCCCGCGACGCAGGACGTTAGACCTCGTGCGACGTGTGGCTCTTCTTGAGGCGGTCAGTCCGCACGCCGATTCCTCTCGCGGCGGGCGAAGCGCAGGTATGCCCCGACCATCAGGAAATTGATCACCACGCCGATCATGTTCCAGACAATCACCGGTCGTGACGCAATCAGGAGGCCGTAATAGATCCAGACAATTTGAAACACCCCGATGATGCCAGCCATCGTCGGGTTGATGCCCTTGCTTGACCGCCGCTTGAGCATCCCAATCAAGTCGGGCGCGGCGGCGAAGGTCGTTCCAAAACCGGCCATAAAGCCCAACACCTCAGAGCGGTGAAACCCGGGGAAGAGCAGACTCGACGTGTCGACTGACGCGAGGCCCCCACAGCCAGACAGGATCGTCGCGCTCAGCAAGAGCACCGCACGCGTCGTGACCCTGTTGAAGGAATCCCTGTTCATAATGGTCGCTCATTGACACGTTCGCCGCTGGACGGTTTGGTGCGGCCGATGGACTCACCGCCTTACGATCCTGCAGGTCTCCTGGTGAGGGCGAACACAGAGGTCTGCCACGGCGGGACATCCAGATACAACCCGCGACTCTGCAAGTCGCGGCCATCGCGGTCATAGACAGCCTCTCCCATGCGATCCTGGAGCCGCCATTGACTGCCAGCGAGATCTGCGAATGGCAACCGGACGTAGCACTGGCTCTGATTGGGAGCGAAACTCACGGTTACCAGCAGGCGCTCACCACCTGGCGCATGCCAGGCGAAGGCCACGACACAGTCCGAGGTCCAGTTTCCCTCCCAGGCCGATCGGCATTCGAGCAACTGCCACTGGCCCTCGCGGACGACCGGGTTTCGCAGCACCGCGAGCAGTCGATCGTAGAACTGCTGCAGGTTCGGGTCGGCGGGCTCGGCCGGACCACGACACAGGTGGGGCGAAATCCGTTTCCGGCGTCCCTCGAATTGTCCCTGATGGAAGAACCGCAAACCTGGAGACAGGAACGTGATGACAGCCGCCGCCTGGTGCATACCTGGTGGAAACGTCGCGGCCGCCCGCGGCTCGTCGTGGTTTTCGAGAAAACGGGCCATCTTGTTCTGGTAATCGAGTCCGGCGTGGAAATGCTCGCGCACGGGCCGCGCGTGCCCGTCGCGCAGGCGGTCGTACAGCCGTTTGTCGTAGGTGTAATCGAATCCCTGCTGCTGCATCGTCCATTCCCGGTCCCAGTAGACCTCCGCCATGAACTGGAACTGGGGATATTTGCGCCGCACGGCCTCTGTGGCCTTCGGCCAGAAGAGCTCGGCGCGGATGCCCCAGGTGCGTTCGAATACGTCGGGCAGGACCAGCATGGCCATGTCGCAGCGCACACCGTCGCATTGCGCGGCGATCCTTTCCAACTCGCCGATCATCGCCTGCTGCAATTCCGGGTTGCCGTAGTTGAGCTGCAGCGTATCGGGCCAGCCTTCAAAATACGGGTCGCGGCCGTAGGCGAGCACCAGCGGCCCGCTTGTCGTTTGCGCCCGGCAATAGTTCCGCGGCGCGCTCGCCAAGTCGCTCTCGCTGCCTTGGACAAAGTAATCCGGATGCTCGTCGACCCACGGGTGATCCGGCGCCATGTGGTTCGGCACGAAGTCGAGCATCAGCTTCAGCCCGCGTTGCTGCAGCCGCTGGCGCACGCGTGCGAGTGAGGCAGCCCCGCCCAGATCGCGATGCACGGTGTAGTTCTGGATGGCGAACCCTGAGCCCTCGATGTCCTCCTCGCGGAGGTCCGGCAACGTCTCCTGAAATTCTCTGCGCCACTCCGGGTTGATTCGGGAGATGCGCTGCCCTGCAGGACCGGTCTGCCAGACGCTCAAGAACCAGACCCAGTCGAAGCCCATCTTCGCAATGCGATCCAGTTCGGCGGCCGGAATGTCGTCCAGGGTGGCCGGCCGACCCAGAGCGTGGGACAGCTCCGTCAACCAGACGCGTGTGTTGATCTGATAGAGCGAGGGATAGAGCGGCGTCCTGTGCATGTCAGCTCCAGCCTTCACCTCACCTTAGACGTTGCGGCGAATGCTGCACCCTTGCCGGCCTCGAGGAGCGATTTCGCATCGAGCGATCCAAAGAGCTGGATCAGCTTCGCCACCAATCCTGTCCATCCGGTTTGGTGACTCGCGCCGAGCCCCGCCCCGTTGTCGCCATGGAAGTACTCGTAGAACAGGATGTGGTCGCGCCAGTGAGCGTCCTCCTGAAACTCCTTCGTGCCGCCGTACACTGGCCGGCGCCCGGTGCCATCGCGAAGGAAGATCCGCGTGAGGCGATCCGAGATTTCTTTCGCCACCTCGAAGAGGTTCATCAGCTTCCCTGAACCGGTCGGGCATTCAATCTTGAAGCTGTCGCCGTAGTACAGGTGGAAGTTCAGGAGCGCCCTGATCAGGAGGGCGTTGACCGGCATCCAGATCGGGCCGCGCCAGTTGGAGTTGCCGCCGAACATGCCGGTGTTCGATTCGGCTGGCAGGTAGTCCACCGTGTGTGCTTGGCCGCCCACGTGGAAGACGTACGGGTGCCGCTCGTGGAACTTGGACAGCGCGCGGATGCCGTAGGGGCTCAGGAACTCGTTCTCGTCGAGCATCTTCGTCAAGATCCGGCGGAGCCGCTCCGGGTTGAGCAGGGCCAGAATCCCTCGATCAGCCACGCCGAAATGCCCCTCGCCCGTCGGGTGCATCGTCGCGGACAGTTCAGGCATCCGGCGCAGCCGTTCCCGGATGACACGCATCGCCCTCGGGATGCTGTCGCGCTGCGACTTCTCGATCACAGTGGTGGCGCACAGCGGGAGGAGCCCCACCATCGAGCGCACCTTGAGCCGCGTGGCGCTGCCGTCGGGGAGCCGCAGCAAGTCGTAGTAGAAGCCATCCTCCTCGTCCCACATGCCGTCGGCCCCGGGCCGGTTCATCGCCGCGGCGATGTAGTAGAAGTGCTCGATGAACTTGAAGACCATATCCTGGTAGGTGGGGTCGTGCGCCGCCAGTTCCACCGCCAGCTCCAGCATGTTCTGGCTGAAGAGGGCCATCCACCCCGTGCCGTCCGCCTGTTCGAGGTGGCCGCCGGTGGGAAGCGGGGCGCTTCTGTCGAACACGCCGATGTTGTCGAGGCCGAGGAAGCCTCCCTCAAACACGTTCTTGCCGAAGCGGTCCTTGCGGTTGACCCACCAGGTGAAGTTCAGCAGAAGCTTGTGGAAGGTCGACTTGAGGAAGTCCAGGTCCACGTCGCCACGCAGGGCCTGCTCGGTACGATGGAGGAACAGGGTCGCAAAGGCGTGGACCGGGGGGTTCACGTCGCTGAAGTTCCACTCATAGGCTGGCATCTGGCCGTTGGGGTGCAGGTAGGCGCCGCGAAGCATCAGATCCATCTGCTGCTTGGCGAAATCAGAGTCCACGATCGACAGCGGGAGGGTATGGAAGGCCAAGTCCCAGGCCGCATACCAGGGGTACTCCCACTTGTCGGGCATGGAGATGATGTCGCGGTTCAGCATGTGGTACCACTCCGAGTTCCGGGCACTTCGGTATCCGGAATGGAGTGGGTTGGATCGGTGCTCGTCCAGCCAGTTGTCGCCATCGAAGAAGAAGAACTGTTTGCTCCAGAGCATGCCGGCGATGGCCTGGCGCATCACGTGGGCCGCGTCTTGACTCACGGATGGCGGTGTGACCGACTTGTAGAACTCATCGGCTTCACGAAGCCTGTCGTCGAAGAGTTCGTCGAACTGTTTGCCAAAAGGCTGGCCCTTCTGGTCCAGGAAACTGCTGGAGAGCCGCAGGCGAATGACTTCGGTCTGCCCGGCGCCGATATTGATCTGGTAGTGGGCCGCGACTTTGGTGCCCTGGTTCTCGGGATTCACCGTCCCCTGCCGGCCTTGCACCACACAGTCGTTGATGCCGTCTTTGACGTAGGGGCTTTCGTTCCTCTGCCCCTGGAACAGCCGTTCGTGATTGGTTTCGTTATCGGTGAAGAGCAGCGGTACGTCACCTTCACATGAGAGGATGAACGCGCCCAGAAGGGGATGAGCCGCTGCGACCGCCGTCGTGCCTGAAGATGCCTCGATCTGCTTGAGATGCGGCTTCTCGGGAGTCCTGTTCGATTCGGCAATCCACTTCGACCAGTCGTTGCGGAACCACAGCGTCGGCAGCAGATGCAGTTCGGCGGCGTCGGGTCCCCGGTTGGCTGCCGTGATTCTCACGAGGATGTCTTCGGCAGCACCCTTGGCGTACTCCACAAACACGTCGAAATAGCGGTTGTCATTGAAGACACCGGTGTCGAGGAGCTCATACTCCATCTCGTTGCGAGTGCGCCGGCGGTTCGTTTCCAGCAGGTTGTCGTAGGGATAGGCCGCCTGGGGGTACTTGTAGAGGTACTTCATGTACGAGTGCGTCGGCGTGCTGTCGAGGTAGAAGTAGTACTCCTTCACGTCCTCGCCGTGGTTGCCTTCGCTGTTGGTCAGCCCGAAGAGCCGCTCCTTGAGAATCGGGTCCTTGCCATTCCAGAGGGCCAGGCTGAAACAGAGGTGCTGCTTGTCATCGGAAATGCCAGCGATGCCGTCCTCACCCCATCGGTAGGCACGCGAGCGGGCGTGATCGTGGGTGAAGAAATTCCAGGCGTCCCCCGTTTCGCTGTAGTCCTCGCGCACGGTTCCCCACTGTCGTTCGCTGAGGTACGGTCCCCATTTCTTCCATGCGGCGGCCCCCGTGCGGGCTTCCTCGAGGCGCTGTCGTTCGTTGGTCACCATAAAATCCTTTCTTCGTGGGGAGGGTGATTTCGGTATCGAACCGAAGGACTCGGCAGACATACCGCAATTGCTTCGGTAGCTTCACTTCGCCGCGTTCGCAGCCCGGGCCTCCACTCACTGCCGCTCGTCGCGGCGTCACGAATTACCGTGGCTAGCGCTAAGCCATCGCGACGACTCCCTCAAGAAGTGCAAATTCGCTTGTCCGCAGGCTTGGGAAGGCAGAGATCGTGCCGACCTATCAGCTTTTGCAGGGAAGCGCTGGAGAGCCGCCTTTTCTCTCCCCGGCCTCTGTCCGCCGGCCTGAAGTTCAGTCCGTTTGACGAACACACTCGAGCGCGAGCGTCGTTGCGGACTAGAATCGAGGTCTGTTGGTGGTGGAGTCCACCTAACCGCCGATCCGACCGGACGGCCAATGACTCCTACGGGCATGCGCCGTAGGAGTACCTACCTCGCGCATTCCCAATCCCTCATCCGGTTCGCGAACGGAGCTTCGATGTACGCGTGGATTGGGGTAGCTGTTGGCGGGGCGCTGGGTTCTGTTGCTCGTCATGGCGTGAACAGGCTTGTTCATCAGGAATGGCCGCTGTTGCGGTTTCCGCTGGCAACCGTAATTGTCAACATTCTGGGCTGCTGTGTGATCGGTGTGCTCGCCGGATTGGTTGCCACCGGACGACTGCCGATGCGCACGAATTGGCGCGAGTTCGTCTTCGTCGGCATTCTCGGCGGATTCACAACGTTTTCGACATTCGGCCTCGATACGATCACTCTGGTTCGCTCGGGTGACAGTTCACGAGCGTTTTTGAACATCCTGCTTCACGTTGTGTGCGGGCTCGCAGCAGTCCATTTCGGCATCGTCGCGGTCGAGCGGTTCGGCGTCATTACGCGCTGATAGTCAGGCTGATAATCGGAAGGTGATTCGGCTGATGATTACGAGCAGGTTCACTCGGGGTGCGCGCCGGGTGCGCGAAAAGCGAAGCGACGGCGTCACGCGGATACGCCTAACGGTCCGATGTGCTCTCGCTTACATCCGCGGGCCTGAAGGGCTTCTCATCGGACTCGCCCAAGAACTCAGCTGAGCTCAACTTTCGTTCGCTGGTTGAATCGCTTGATCGATGCTGTGGGCGAGAATGGTGCTTCATGATGCGGCTGGCGCTAGCGATCTGGTTGTGCCTCTGGGCGCGAATTGGTTTTCCGTGGAGAAGCTTTCAGTGGACGCCATCCTTTCGGCACGTTCAGTTGATCCCTTTCAGGGAAGGGTCGGTCCGTGGCCAGTTGCTCAATGTTCTGGCTTTTGTCCCGCTAGGAATTATCGCCACGCGCCTGGGCTGGCACCCAAGGACCGTGATCGTCGTCGGTTTCGCAGTCTCGCTCCTGACTGAATTTCTGCAACTGTTTTCGACGAGACGGTATCCCTCGACAACAGATCTGATTCTCAATACGGCGGGCGTCTTGATTGGAGTTGTTATTGCCGTGGCGGGGAAAAAGGTAGGCAGGTCGACTCGGAGCGTAGCAGAGCCGCCAGAGCATTCGTGCTAGCGACGCGAAGGTTACTAGAGCGACAGCACGCGACGGATCACAGAACGCAACCAAGGCTGTTTTTCAAATCGTCTCAACGCGCCGGGCGGCCGCCCGGTCCAGTCAGAATCCCGTCGTCCGCCGCGCCACTCCGCTCTTCGGTCGGCTTGTTTGCGGCGGTCCACGAGGTAGATCTCTGCTGCAACAGAAGTAGAACCTTCACGCAGTCGCATAACGACCATATCGGCGAATGTGCGGTCGCTGAGTAGGTCTGTTGCGAGCTAACAGGGTTTTAATCCCTGGCTCACGTATGCTGCGCCACTCCGCTAGCCTCGTCGCGATCTGATCTGCCGTTCCTCATCTCGGAGCCAATTCACCGCGCCGCGCCGCCTCGATGGTCGCGATATCGATCTTCTTCATCGGCATCATCGCCTCGAAGGCACGCTTTGCCTCACCGCCACCAGCCGCAAGCGCGTCGGTGAGCGCGCGCGGGGTGATCTGCCAGGAGAGGCCCCAGCGGTCTTTGCACCAGCCGCACTGACTTTCCGTGCCGCCGTTGCCGACGATCGCGTTCCAGTAGCGGTCCGTCTCCTCCTGATTGTCCGTGGCGATCTGGAACGAAAAGGCCTCGCTGTGCCTGAACTGCGGGCCGCCATTGAGACCAAGACAGGGAATGCCCAGAACGGTGAACTCCACCGTCAGCACGTCACCCGCCTTGCCCCCCGGGTAGTCGCCGGGTGCCTCGCGGACCGTGGTCACCTTGCTATCCGGAAAGGTGGCAGCGTAGAACCGCGCTGCGTCCTGTGCATCCTTGTTGAACCAGAGACAGATCGTGTTTTTGGGTTTCAAGGTCGCGAGCTCCTTTGCTAGATCCTGTTGCCATTTTCTCACCGTATCCGAGCTCGACCCGTGGCAGTTATCGCAATCGCTCCGGATGAGGTCGGCGGAGGACCCATGTCACATCCGTCGAAGCCATTTCGTCCTCCCCAGTAGCGAGTGATTGCAGGAGGGCGTCATGGTGAAGTGGCTGATGAGTCGGGGGATCGCAGCGTTCGAGCGGCGGTGGAATTACGATGCCAGCTACGTGCACGAGATCATCGAGGCCAGTCCGCGCGCGGCTTGGATGTTCTCGCGGGCAGCGGCGATCGGCAAGTATCGGAAGGATGTGCCCGTTGCGGCGTGGGCAGCCGCGGCGATCACCGCGGTTCGACACGAGGACTGCGGTCCGTGCACTCAGCTGGGTGTGTCGATGGCCGAGCAAGCGGGTGTGGATGTAAAGGTCCTGCGCGCCGTGCTCACCGAGGATCCGGCGGCGATGCCGGACGAGGTTGCCCTGGCCTGGCGGTTCACGCGCGCGACCATCGACCACGATCCCTCGGCCGACCGGTACCGCGACGACATCATCAAACGATGGGGACCGAGGGCAGTGATCAGTCTGGCCTTCGCGATGGTTGCCTCGCGAATCTATCCCACGGTGAAGTACGCCATGGGGCACGGCAAGGCCTGCACCGGCATCGTCGTCGGCGGCGCGCCGATCGCGTTCGACAGAGCCGCCGTGTCTGCACAACGGGGATGAGCGCCGATCCTGCAGCGAGCTTCGAGCCGCACCGCCGGCGTCTGCTCGGCCTGGCGTATCGCATGCTTGGTTCGATGGCGGAAGCCGAGGACGCCGTGCAGGAAGCGTATCTGCGCTGGCACGACGCCGATCGCGAGCGCGTCGCGGAGCCGAGGGCTTTTCTGATCACGACGACGACGAGGATTTGTCTGGACGTGCTGAAGTCGGCGCGTGTACGGCGAGAGGAGTACGTCGGCCCGTGGCTGCCCGATCCGGTCACCGACACCGCGGCGCTGGCGCCAGACACGCAGACCGAGATGGCAGAGGATCTGTCAGTGGCGCTGCTGCTGGCGTTGGACCGGCTGTCGCCGCTCGAGCGCGCGGCATTTCTGCTGCACGACGTGTTCGATTATTCGTTCACGCAGGTGGCCGACACGCTGGGCCGAAACGAGGCGGCGTGCCGTCAGCTGGCGAGCCGCGCGCGAACGCGGGTGCGCGAAGCGCGGCCCGCCGGTGCGATTGCATCACCGACGGGTTCAAGCCGGGTAGACGCGAAGCACGCGGAGCTCGTGTCCGCCTTCATCACCGCGTCCCGATCCGGCGACGTGGGGAGGCTGACACGGCTTCTGGCCAGCGACGCAAAAATCGTGACCGATGGCGGCGGCAAGGCCACCGCGGCGCTCAACGTCATCGAGGGCGCCGAACGCGTGGCGGCGTTCCTGGCGGGCGCTGTCCGCAAGGGATGGACCGACGACCTGTCGATTCGCTTCGACACGATCAACGGCTTACCTGGGCTGCTTGTGAGCGGGCCAAGCGGGCTGGTGCAGACCATCGCCTTCGAGATCGAAGGCGAGGGGGTGAAAGCGATCTATGTCGTGCGGAATCCCGACAAGCTGAGACACCTTGCCTCGTTCTGAGCGGCATGGCGCCAGCCTTCGCTCGCGCCTTGGGCGCAAGCTCGAGCTAGGTCGGTTCGCCGAGCTCTTCCCATACTTGCGCGAGCTGGACGATCACCTCCACGGCCTTCTCCATGTCCTGCACCGACACCCATTCGAGACGCGAGTGGAAGCTGTGCTCGCCGGCGAAGATGTTCGGTGTCGGCAGCCCCATGAAGGAGAGGCGCGATCCGTCGGTACCGCCGCGGATCGGCCGCTCCCGGACGGTCAGCCCGGCGCGGCGCATCGCCTCGCGCGCGTGTTCGACGACCGCGGGGTGCCGGTCCAATACCTCCCGCATATTGCGGTATTGCTCCTCGATCGCTACCTCTACCCGCGCACCGTCGAACCGCGAAATCGTCTGTTCGGCCAGTGACGCGAGCGACATTTCCTTCTTCTTCAACTCCGCCGTGTCGAAGTCCCGGATGATGAACCGCACCGAGGTGCGGTCGACTCCCGCCTGCATCGTATAGGGATGGACGAACCCCTCGCGGCCGTCGGTGGTCTCGGGCGACAGGCGATCGGCGGGAAGTGCATCGATGAATGCGGCGGCCGCCTTGATGGCGTTGACCATGCGCCCTTTCGCATAGCCAGGGTGCGTATTGAAGCCGGAAAATGTCAGCGTCATCGCGTCGGCGGAAAAGCTTTCCCACTCGAGGTCGCCGCGGCTGCCGCCGTCCATGGTGTAGGCGCACCGCGCGCCGAACGACGTCACGTCGAAGTACTTCGTGCCGCGTCCCACCTCTTCATCGGGCGTGAATGCGACGCGGACGACCCCGTGCGCAATCTCGGGATGCGCGAGCAGGTGCTCCACCGCCGTCATGATTTCCGCGACGCCTGCTTTATTGTCTGCGCCCAGCAACGTCGTGCCCGACGCGGTCACGATGTCGTCGCCGATGCGGTCCGCGAGCGCCGCGTGCTCGGCGCGCCGCAGCACCGCGGTCGGATCGTCGGGCAAGACGATGTCGCGGCCGTCGTAGCCTCGATGGACGAGCGGCTTGACCCCGGCGCCGCTCATCTCGGGGGAGGTATCCACGTGCGCAATGAAGCCAATCGTCGGAACGTGCGACTTCCGGGACGTGGCGGGCACGGTGGCCGTCACGTATCCGTACGTGTCCATGCTGACATCAGCCGCGCCTACTACCTGGAGCTCGCGGGCCAGGTCCCGCAACAGCACGAGTTGCGTCGACGTGCTCGGATAGGTGGCAGACGACTCGTCCGACTGTGTGTCGTAACGAACGTAGCGGAGAAACCGTTCGAGGACTGCGCTCACGTCCTCTACTCTACGATGGCGACGAGTCCCTGAGCGCTACCGTCTCGCGCTCTCGCCACGTAGCACAACATCGGCGATGTGATCCGCGAAGCGTTCCCAGAGGCCGGGCGGGAGATTGTGCCCCATCCCGTCGATGATCACGAGCTCCGCGCCGGGGATGGCTGCGGCGGTGGCGCGGCCGCCGCTGACATCACAGATCGTGTCTGCCAGACCGTGAATCACGAGTGCCGGTAGGTCGAGCTCGCGCAGCTTTGACGTTCGGTCGCCTGATGCGACGGAAGCGACAGCCTGCCGCCCGATGGCGACCTCATCGTGGCCGCGATCCCAGGCGAGACCGGCGCGTTCAGCGACAGCGGCCGGATCGGTCGGGTAGGCCGGAGAGCCAATGACACTGAACGTGCGCACGGCGCGATCGATGACCTCCTGCCGCGTGGTTGCGGTCGGACCGCCAAACACGGCCTTGAGCGTTTCCGGATGCGGCTGTCCGACGGTCACCTCGCCGGTGCTGGACATCATCGACGTGAGTGACAGGATTCGCGCGGGATGTTCGATCGCGATCGTCTGAGCGATCGCGCCGCCCATCGAGACTCCGACAACATGTACAGCGTCGAGTTCGAGCGCGTCCAGCAGACCAACAGTGTCGGCAGCCATATCCGACAAGGAGTAGGTCGCGGACGAGAGATCACCCGCCAGCGCCGCGGGGACATCCGGTGCCGGCGCGTCGTGGAAATGCGTCGAACGCCCGGCGTCCCGATTGTCGAAGCGGATCACCTGCAATCCGCGACGCAGCAGTGCGGCAAGAAAGCCGTCCGGCCACTGGACCAGTTGCGCCGCCCCACCCATGATCAGCAGCACTACCGGATCGGCCGGGTTGCCACGACGCTCATAGGCGATCTCGATGCCCGACGGCCCGACGTTCGTGGCAATCCGTTCGTTGAACGCCATGAGCTGGCGATGATACGGATCTCGTGCCTCAACAAACAGTCTTGAACTGCGAGAGCCGTAGGCGTACATTCATAGTGGCAAGAGAGGGTTCGTCCAAACCGGGTCCTGCCGCTCAGCCGTGATACGCCAAATCCTCCGAACAAAAACGTCGGTCCGCATCTCCGTCCTCGTGTGCGCGCTCGCTCCGCTCCTCATCGTGCGCCAGCTCACCGCGCAAGCGGCGCTCACGGTCCCCGCTGGACTCCCCGACTGGGCATTCAACATCCCCGACAAGATCCAGCCAACCGCCGTACGGGTGGAAGGCGTCGTGAGGGCGCCCGGCAGCGCGAAGGAGTACGAGGCCGCCAAGATTGCCGGAAACGCGAATCCGCCGGACTGGTTTCCCGATGAACATCCCCCTGCGCCGCCATCGGTGAAGGGTGGGCCGGGAATCACGCTGGCATGTGGCTCGTGCCATCTGATGTCCGGCCAGGGCCATTCGGAATCCGCCGACCTCGCCGGCATGCCCGCCGAGTACCTGATTCGGCAGATGGCGTACTACAAAGCGGGCACGCGCAAGGACGACGCGCGTATGGGTCCCCTCGCGAAGGCGACGTCGGACGAGGACGTTCGCGAAGCCGCCGAATACTTCGCCGCGTTGAAGCCCTCCGTCTTTGTGAAGGTGATCGAAACCGCTTCGCCGCCAAAGACGTTCATCGCCACCGCGGGCCGTCATCGCCAGCTCCATCCCGACGGAGGGACTGAGCCGATCGGACACCGCATCCTTCAAATCCCCGCGGACCCGTTCCGCACGGAAATCCGGGACCCACACTCCGGTTTCATCGCCTACGTTCCACCCGGCAGCATCGCGAGAGGGGAGGCGTTGGTGAAGGGCGGAGGATCAGGGAAGACGGTGCAATGCGAGATCTGTCACGGCGAGGGGCTGAAAGGCCTGGGCGAGGTCCCGCGCCTCGCGGGGCTGCAACCGCTGTATATCGCGCGGCAGCTCTTCGATTTGCGATACGGCTCGAGCGCGGGCAAGGCTGCTGCGTTAATGAAAGCCGCCGTCAAGAATCTGTCGGACGACGACATCATCGCGATTTCCTCGTACCTCGGCTCGTTGCCTCCGCAGTGAGCGGGCGTCACGTTTTCCCCCTCATCGAAAGGACGGCTCACCGATCGTGACCTGGAGCGGTTTCCAGGCACCTCGCTGTTCGATCGAATCGCACGCGCTGTCTGTCACGCCGGCTGTCTGCCGCGCAAGGAGCTCTATGAAGCGTGGGAGATGGCGCGTCGGATCCGTCGCGTCTTTCGCGGCGGGCGGATCGTCGATCTTGCCGCCGGACATGGTCTGCTCGCGCATCTCCTCCTGATTCTGGACAACTCGTCGCCACAGGCGTTGAGCGTCGAGATGACACGGCCGCCGTCGAGCGGAAGGCTGCACGACGTGCTGGTCGATGCATGGCCTCGGCTGGCGGGGCGGGTCGTTTTCGACGAAGGTCCACTCGAGTCGGTCACGTTGTCCGAGGATGACCTGGTTGTCTCCGCGCATGCGTGCGGAGCGCTCGCAGATCTTGTCCTCGAACGGGCATCAGCCGCCCGCGCCCGGGTTGCGGTGCTTCCCTGCTGCCACGATCTGATGATCAATGACTCGGGACCACTGGCAGGGTGGGTGGACGGCCCGCTGGCAGTGGATGTGATGCGAGCGGTGCGGCTCCAGCAACAGGGTTACCGCGTCCGCACGCAGACAATTCCACCGGAGATCACCCCGAAGAACCGGCTTCTGCTCGCCGAACCGAACTGATGGCACACCACGAGTCACGGGGAACGATCTTCGCCGGCGGCATCGCCCTTATCGCAGGCGCTATCGCGTTTCTCGGCGTGTTCTCGTACCTTGCTGCCCGCTTTCACTATCCTGAGGTTCTTGACGGCAGCGCCGCGGATGTACTCCCGTCTCTCCTGGCTACCGGGGCGACGGGCCGCGCCGCCTGGGCCCTCTACGGTGTGCTTCCGCTCGTGTTCGTTCCAGCTGGAGTTGGCGCGTTCGAGGCCCTTCGCGGGCGAGCGCCCGGCCCGATGCGCATAGGAGTGTCTTTCGCCTTCATGGCTGCGGTGAGCATGGTGCTGGGGCTCATGCGTTGGCCGAGCGTGCACTGGGAGCTTGCGCGCACCTGGGCAACGGCCTCTGAAGACAACCGCCTGGTGCTGGCGGCGATCTTCGATGGATTGAACCGTTACCTGGGCAACTTCATTGGAGAGTTTCTCGGCGAGTTCAGTTTCAGCATGTTTTTCGTCCTCTCAGGTGTCGGTCTGTGGCGGCATCAGCGAGCGCCGCGTTGGCTCAGCTGGTGGGGTATCACCACCGGCGTCCTGGGCCTGATCGGCATGTGGCGCAACGTGACGCCGGCTGTGGGAGCAGTGGCGGCGGCCAACAACTACCTTCTACCGGCATGGATGATCGGCTTTGGCGTGTGGCTGGTCATCGCGAGCAGATCGTCAGAAATCGCCTGACACCCAACCACGTCGCTCGATCACCGAGCACGAGTCGCCATTTCGAGCCAGTCCAGTTCCTCCTCCATTTGATGAAAGGCGTCGTCCCCGATCTCGTCGCTGGCACGCATCGCGTGAAGAGCTTGCCGTGCCGCCTCGAGCGCTCGGCGATGCAGCTCGCCGTATGCGACGCGGGTGCCGTCCCCGGTGTCTCGATCCGTCCGTTCAGACGCCAGGTGCGCGGCAAACTCCTGTCGAACCGCCTCTGCAACCGGCGATTCGTCGTGCGCAAGGCTCGCCAACCCCGCATCCAACGCGCGTCCGCGCGCCGAACGCAGTTCGCGACCAACGGGGTCATCGTCGTGCAGGTCGAGCGCGCGTAACAAAGGCTTGAGCGTCAGTCCATGGATCGCCAGCGTGCCGAGCACGACTGAGAACGCCGTCAGCACAATCAGATCCCGATAGGGGAAGGCTGAGGGAAGCGCGAGGGCGGCCGCGAGAGAAACAATGCCTCTCATGCCGGCCCACGAGATTATCAAGCCGCTCCGAACGGTCGGCCGCAGCATCGGCCGGGGCGGGTGAAACCCGAACCGGCGATGGCGCCACCGCACGACGGCATTGAACGACATCTGCCAGACGACGCGCACGACGATGACGGTCAGCAGGACGGCGCCGGCGACAGCGAAGTACCGCCCCCGGTCCGCCACGTCCAGACTCTCGAGAATCGGTCGAATCTGCAGGCCTATGAAGATGAACGCAAGAATGTTAAGCGCGAACACGACTGTCTCCCACACGGCATACGTCGGGATGCGTATTCGTGCGGGAATTCGCTCCGGCGCGCTCTGCGCCACCCAGATCGCGTAGCACACCATCGTCAACACGCCTGAAAGCCCGATGTGCTCGGCGACAATCCAGACGCCGAACGTGCTGGCAAACTGCAGAATGATGGCGGTCGGCACGTGGTGCACACGTTCCATCAATCGCAAGGTGAGCCAGCCGAGCGCCGGGCCTGCGACTACGCTGCCAGCGATCGCGAGCAGGAAGGTCGGGGCAACCGTACCGACGGAGAAACCGTTCGCCGCGACGGCTGCCACGGCGAGGCGGTAGATAAGAAGCGCGCTCGCGTCGTTGAGCAGGCTCTCGCCTTCGAGGATCGTCAGGATGCGATGGGGCGGGCGCAGCTGACGGAGCACGGCCGTTGCGGCAACGGCGTCGGGTGGAGCGACAACCGCGCCCAGAGCAATCGCCGGCGCCCATGCCATCTCTGGTACGAGCATGCGGGCGACGAGGGCAACGGCGACGGTGGTGAGTCCGACCGCGAATACGACCAGACCCGTGACCGGCGCCCAGTTGTCCCGGAGATCTCTGAGCGACGCGTCGTATGCCGCGTCGAGCAATACCGGTGCGACGAAGAGCGCCAGAGCAAGCTCGGGAGGGAGCGTGAACGACGACGCTACCGGAACAAACGCGAGCAGCGCGCCGCCGAGGGCCAGGAAAACCGGATACGGTGCGCCGACGCGGCGTGCTGCTGCCGCCAGAACCACCGCGGCGACAAACAGACCAAGGAGTTGTTCGAGTTCCCGCAGGTGGCTACCGCGTTACCTGTTGGAAATACGGGGGGAGGTCCTTCTTGGTGTCCCGGAGGATTTCGACGATCGACTGACGATCCGCAAGCGACAGCGCCGACCGGTACTGTGGCGCCTGTTCCTGTCCGGACAGGACCTCCCACATGCGCCTGTAGATCGAGTCCTTCGCCAGCGGCGGCAACGCATCGAAAGCCGCTGAATAGATCAAGTAGCTGCACGGGTACTTCATCAGGCGCCGATTGAGCTCGAGCTCGTAGAGCGAACGGCCCTTCCGGTCGCGCGGTCCGCTCTTCGAGAACCGCTCCGCAAAGCCCGATCCGCCCCGGACCGCCTCGGTGAGTTTCGCTTCGTCGACGAACAGCAGGTAATCCACCAGTTCGCCCGCGATGCCGGCCATCACCGCGGCGGTGCGTTCCTCCTGTCCAGGGGTCGGCGTGTACGGCGGGTGCATCCATGATTCCGCGAGGCGCGCTTCCCATCCGGCGCGTGTCAGCAGGTTGGTCATGCCGGCCTGGTGCGTCAACACGAGGTGGGCAACGATGTCGCTCGAGAGCGCGCGATAGCCATCCGCGTCGAACAGATTCTCCACCGATCCGAGCTCGTGACTGCTGCGCCCGTCGAGGGCGGCCATGTCATTGCCCATGTGCGGCACTGAACCGGTACTGCCGGTGACGAACCAGCCGCCAAACCGCCGCGAGAGAGCATCGCTGTGATCGATGTGGCGCGGCAGACCGGAAGACTCAGACGCTTCCGGGCGTGTCGTGCTGAACATCAGCAGGCCGGGCACGCCAAGCGTGCTGCCGGTGACGTGACATCCAAGGCACTCGAAAGCCCGCTTGAACTGCGGTGGTCCGGCCGCGGCATCGGCACGCTGTTCGAGGGTGTAAAACACCACGCCGGCGGACTCGTCGTGAGCCGCCACTTCGAGGAGGTCGCCGCCGCGCACCCAGCCCAGCGCGACCCGATCGTTGAAAAACAGCGCGCGGGGATTCTGCTCGTTGATCAGCTTTCTTTGCAGGCTGAAGCGCGAGAAGACGAGCAACTGAGACTCAACCGGAATTTGTAGCGCCTCGAGCGCCGACTGCAGGAATCCGCTGCGCCCGTCGAACCTGAGCTGAACGGTCCCATCCTGAAGCTTTTTGTTCACCTCGACGACCGCATTGTTCAGCGCCGTCGTCGTCGAATACCCGATCGCCGGATCGTCTGACGAGCCTTTGAACGTCCCGGCACGTTGGGCGTCCACCGGCCAGACGCTGCCAACCACGAACAGCCAGAGTCCAACGGCAGGGAGAATTTTGCGGAGCATCCGGGCCAAAAGATCTTCCGTGGCCAGCCTTCTGCCGTCAAGTATCGAGATGCGGCCTTCGGCCTCAGGTCCGGCTAAAGCCGGACACTACGTTACGAAACGCGCAGCTACCCGCGAAGCTCACGAGCCGCGGCGACCATCGCACCCACTTTCGCGGCCGCGACTTCCCAGGTGTTCATTGGCCGGTTCGCGAACGTGCCGAAGCCGCAATCGGGATTCAGGAAGATCCGGCCGGGGACGTAGAAGCACAGCGCCTCCTCGACAGCCGCGCAAATGGCGCCGGTCGATTCGACGACGTCGCTCCGCGGGTTGACCACGCCGAGGCCCAGCTCCTTGCCGCCGAACGACATGAGATCGCCGGCCCGATCGGTCGCGTACTCGAGCACCAGCTGCGTCACGTCGAGGCGCTCGAGATACGGCGCCAGCGGCTGATAGCCGCCGCTGAGCAGCGTCGCTTCATCGCGGCTCCAGTTGCCCCGGCACACGTGCACGCCGATCCGCACGTCGCGAACGCCTTCGACGACCCGGTTGATCAGCGACACGGCGAACTCGAGCTCCTCAGCGGGATCCCGCCGCGCCGCCAGCGCCGCGCACATGAAGGTGCGCGTGCGCCCCGGCGCGAATGCCACCTCGGTCAACACCGGTTCGTCGAATTGCACGAAATCGGCGCCCTCGGCGGCCAGCTCCGCGAGCTCGGCCTTCAGCAGCGCCACCACGTCCTCCGCGAGCGACTCCTTCGTCTGGTAGAACTCGCGCGTCAGCTCGGCGACGAACATGGCCCTGGTGAGGAGGTAGGGCCCCGGTAGAGTGACCTTGACCGGCCGATCGGTATGACGCCTCACGAACCGGAGATCATCGACGGCCAGTGGCTGACGCCGCTCAACCTTCCCGATGCAGACTGGACTGCTGATGGAGTACGCCGGCACGTCGAGCGTCTGGAGAAGACGCTCGAACCCGACCTTGTCCTCGACGACGTCGAGCATCTCGGCGAGCGTCATGAGACGGACGCCGGCCAGCGTCTCGGCGACGAACGAATAGAAATTGTCGCGGCGCAGCTCGCCGTCGGTAACGATGTCGCAGCCGAGGTCCTGCTGCAGCCGCAGCAGCTGGGTCACCTCGGCGTCGACGATCCGATCGCGTTCGGCGCGATCGGCGCGCCGCAGACGAAACCGTCGCTGCGCCTCGGCGACCTCGGGGGGCCTGGGCCAGCTCCCGACGGTCGTCACCGGAAACAGCGGGAGCGCCCTCACCGCGACGCCGGCCGCTCGAAGAAGCGCTCCGAGGCAACGGCCGCGGTGAGCGGACCGAAACCACTGGTTCGACCTGGCAGCCACGCCTTCAACCCTTCGAGATCCATCATTTCCCGGTGCGCCGGATTGTCGTAGCGCATCGCGAACAACGCGTCGAGCCAGTGCTGCTCCGCCGCCACGTCGAAGTCGCGGCGGACCGTGAAGACGCAGTGATCGAAACGGTCGGTCTCGGCGACAATCGTAAATTGATCCGCGTCGATCGTGCCGTCCCTGGTCCAGCCGTCCCAGTTCAGATCGAGCATCGCGCACGCCGCCGCCTCGCCGCGCCGCACGCATTCGAACGCGTCGCGCTCGCCGCCGACGTGGTCGCCGTGCTTGCCAAGGAGCACATCGAAGCCCCGGACGGTGAGATCGGCCTCGGGATCGACGCCGTCCCGGCGCAGGCGTCCGAGCGGAATGAGCATCGCCTGCGGCGAATCGAGCGCGCCGGTCGCCAGGGTCCGCCCCCGCAGGTCGGCGAGTGTTTTCACCGGCCCGTCCCGGCGCGCGACGAAATACGACACGCGGTCGCGATCGGTGTCGCGCATCGCGATGGCGCGGCAGGTGTCGCCGGACTGGCGCTGCGCGTCGAGCCAGGCCAGCGGCGAGTTCCAGGCGATGTCGATCGTGCGGTCGAGCAGGGCCTCGACCTGCCGCTCGTAGGTGTTGTAGAAGGCGACGTCGATCGGACACGCCCGCGATTCGAAGTAGGCGCGGATGATCTCCCAGATGACCGACACCCTGGGGTCGTACATCACCGCAGCCACTTTCAACGGTCGGCCCATCAGAACACCTCCAGGCCGCACAGTGCCCGGCCGATGAAATCGTAGGCCTGATCGCTCGTCGGCGCCATGACGATCGGCGCCCGTGCGTCGCGAAACTGCCGCTCGATGCCGTGCGCGCCGCCGAACGCCGCGCCACCGCAGGTCCGCATCGCCAGATCGGTCACCGCCACCGCGGCTTCGGTCGCCGCGGCTTTGGCCTCGAGCACCATCAGCTGGGTCGCCGGCCCCGGCGCCTCGAGCGAATCGAGCACCGCGCCGAGGTGCGCGCGCGCCCGATCGGTCTCGATCCGCATGCGCGCGATCTGCGCGCGCAGCGTCGGCAGCTCCGCCAGCGAGCTGTTCAGGTGCTCCAGCCGCGCGTGCGTCACGTGATCGACGGTCGCCTGCACGGCCGCCTCCGCGATGCCAACCGCCACGGCGGCGGTGCCGACCTGGAATGCCGGCAGCACGACGCCAAGCATCATGTCGAGCCCCTTGCCTTGATCCGTCAGCGCCCGCTCGGCGCCGACGGCGACGTTGTCGAGCGCCATCGGCGCGCTGGCGTTGCCGCGCATGCCGAGCCCGCGCCACGACCCGGTGACGCTGACGCCGGCGTCGCCGGGGAATACAAGGTAGATCGTGCTCTCAATCGGTGTGGTCGCACCCGCCGCAAGCGTCGAAACGACATAGCCGTCGGCGTGGCCCGCGGAGGTCACGAACGACTTGCTCGCGCTCAAGCGGACGGTTCCGGCGCCGTCTTCCTTCGCGCGGCTCACCGGCGCCCAGAA
>Ga0075428_100001720_pt1 | contig 23394 bp, 15 predicted proteins | sample RhiMetdeltSRZDD2_FD_75291 | JGI IMG/M metagenome (GOLD analysis project Ga0075428, IMG submission 75291) | Populus rhizosphere microbial communities from Tennessee, USA - Rhizosphere MetaG P. deltoides SRZDD2 | ecosystem: Host-associated > Plants > Roots > Rhizosphere > Soil | place: USA... | reverse complement strand
GTTGACCGACGGGAACATCGCGATCAGGAACTGGGGCGGGATGCCGAGCGCCAGCCCCAGCGGCATCAGCGCGCGGGTGGTCGCCGCCTGGCTGTAGAGCAGGACGGACGCGCCGAAGAGACCGAGGGCGAACGTCCAGGGTGCCGCCTCGCTCATGGCGCTGATGGCCGGGACGATCACGGCCTGGTTCGCCGCGATGAAGCTGTCGCCCAGCCAGGCGAGGCCGAAGATGCCGATCACCGCCACCACGCCTGAGCGCAGTGTCGGGGTCTTCGGCACGTCGTCCACCGAGACTTTCGTGGCCACTAGCATCACGGCTGCCACGGAGAGCATGACGATCTCGATCACGATCGGCATGGCCAGCGGGCCCTTGGCGCCCGGAAGGTGACGCAGCGCCGGGAAGAAGCCGAAGAGCACGACGAGGGCCACGGCGACGAGGAAGAGGACCGCCGAGAGGACCGCCCCCGGCTTGAGCGGCGGCCGATCGGCGGCGGACTTGGGCGCCGGGATGGCGCCGGACTTCAGGCGCGCCTGGTACTCGGGGTCGTCCTTCAAGTCCTTGCCGATGAACATCGAGACGATCGCCGCCGCGATGACGCCGATCAAGGTGGCCGGCACGCACACCATCAGGATCTGGGGCAGCCCCCACTGGGTGAGGCCCTTCTCGGAAAAGAGCCCGATCATCGCGGCCGTCGCCGCCGCCACGGGGCTCGCGGTGATCGCCTGCTGGGAGGCGATGGTCGCGACTGCCATGGGCCGCTCGGGCCGGATGCCGCTCTGGTGGGCGGTCTCGTAGATCACCGGCAGGAGCGGGTAGACGATGTGTCCGGTGCCGGCCACGAAGGTGAAGCTCCAGGTGGTGAGGGGGGCCACGATCGTGACGTACTTGGGGTTGGCCCGGATGACGCGCTCGGCGATGCGCACGAGGTAGTCGATCCCGCCGGCGGCCTCCATCACCGAGGCGGCCATGATGACCGCCAGGATGATCAGCATGACATCGACGGGGGGCGAAGTGGGGCTCACCCCGAAGCCGACGGCGAGGATCAGCAGCCCCACCGCGCCCCAGAGGCCCAGGCCGACGCCCCCCGAGCGCGAACCCAGCCAGATGGCGGCCAGCACCACCACGAACTGCAGAACAATGGAGATCGTCATGCGCTCACCCCTGAGTGAGAGTTCACTCCCTCGGGCTACTGCTCGAACTTCGGGTTGATGAGGTTCTCGAACGAGAAGACCTCGTCCCACTTCTGCTGGGTGAGGAGCTTCCGCTCCTTCACGACGATGTCGTGCAGGCTCTTACCCGTCTCGAGACCCTCGTGGGCGATCTCGGAGCACTGCTTGTAGCCGAGCGAGGGCTTGAGCACGGTCACGATCCCGAGTGAATTGAGCACCATCTCCCGCGTGCGCTCGCCGTTGGCGGTGATGCCCTCCACGCAGTTCACCCGGAGGCTGGTGACCGCGCGCTCCATGGTGGCGATCGAGGCGAACAGCGCGAAGGTGATCACTGGCTCCATGACGTTCAGCTGTAGCTGTCCGGCGGACGCCGCCAGGGTCACCGTGAGGTCGAGGCCGATCACCAGGAATCCGGTCTGATTCACGACCTCCGGGATCACCGGGTTCACCTTGCCTGGCATGATCGACGAGCCCGGTTGCTTCTCCGGCAGATTGAGCTCGTTGAACCCGCAGCGCGGCCCCGAGGCCAGCATGCGGATGTCGTTACAGATCTTGGTGAGCTTGGCCGAGGTGTGCTTGAGCACGCCAGAGAGCAGCACGTAGTCGCCGGTGTCCGAAGTGGCCTCGATCAGGTCCTCGGCCAGGGTGAACTTGATGCCGGTGATGTCGGACAGGTGCTTCACGGCGAGCGCGGGGTAGCCGGGCGCGGCGGTCACCGTCGTGCCGATGGCGGTGGCGCCGAGGTTGACGCCCTGGAGAAGCTGTCGGACTTCCGCGATGCGCTTCACCTCTTCACCGATCGTCGTGCCCCAGCCATGGAACTCCGCGCCCATGGACATCGGCACCGCGTCCTGCAGGTGGGTGCGGCCCATCTTGAGGACGCGGTCGAACTCTCGGGCCTTTCTGAAGAAGGCCTCCTGCAGCTGGCGCAGGGCGTCCATGTAGCTCTCCAGCCGGAGGATGAGACCCAGGTGGAAGGCGGTGGGGTAGACGTCGTTCGTGGACTGGCCGAAGTTCACGTGGTCGTTGGGGTTGACGTATTGATACTCGCCCTTCTTGTGCCCGAGAGATTCGAGCGCGAGGTTGGCGATCACCTCGTTGGCGTTCATGTTGGTCGAGGTGCCGGCCCCACCCTGGATGAAGTCCGTCACGAAGTGATCGTTCATGTCCCCCGCGATCACCCGGTCGCAGGCGCGCATGATCGCGTCGGCGATCTTGGCATCCAGCACGCCGAGATCCCGGTTGGCCATGGCGGCGGCCTTCTTCACGTAGCCGAAGGCCTTCACGAAGTACGGCTCTCGGGACATGGGCATGCCGGTGATGTGGAAATTCTCCTGGCCCCGCACGGTCTGCACGCCGTAGTAGGCGTCGTCGGGCACCTGCTTCTCGCCCAGGAAGTCCCTCTCGATTCGGAATCCCATCGCTCGCTCCTCGTTGCGCGACTCGGCGCGCGGTGATGTCGTTACTTGAGTCCGGCGGCTACCATCTTCCTTCGCATGAACGCGATCTGGGTCTGCAGCGGCAAATCTTTCGGGCACAGGTCGTGACACGCGAGCAGGGACATGCAGCCGAACACTCCCTGGTCGTCGCCGATGAGGTCGTAGTAGGCAGCGTCGTCGCGGGTGTCGCGCGGGTCGAGCCGGAAGCGCGCGAGCCGGTTGAGTCCCACGGCCCCGACGAAGTCCTCGCGCATCCGGGCGGTGCCGCAGGCCGACACACAGCAGCCGCACTCGATGCACCGGTCGAGCAGGTAGATCTTCTCGGCCATCTCCGGCTCCATGGCCTCCTCGATGCGCGTGAGGTCGACCTCGGCGCTCTTCATGTGCACCCAGGTCGCGAGCCGCTCGCTCATGTGGCGCATCCACTTGCCGGTGTTGACCGACAGATCACCGATCAGCTCGAACACCGGCAGCGGCGCCAGCGTGATCTCCGGTCCCACCTGGGCGGTGAGCGTGCGGCAGGCGAGGCCGGGCCGGCCGTTGATCATCATGCCGCAGCTGCCGCAGATGCCGGCTCGACAGACGAAGTCGAACTGCAGGGAGGGGTCCTGCTTCTCGCGGATCTCGTTGAGGGCGATGAACAGCGTCATGCTGTCGGCCTCTTCGAGGTCGTAGCGCTCCATGCGCGGCGGAGTGCCCGGCGCCTGCGGGTTGTAGCGCAGGATGTTGAAGCGGAGCGTGCGGTGCGCGACGGCGTCGGCCATGGTCAAAACCTCTCGTCGATGCGTTCGTTGCGACCCCGGAAACGTGGCGGCAGCAGCTCCTCGTACGGCATGAGGGCGTTCTGCACGGCGAAGCGTTCCGATGACGCCAGCTTCGCCCGGAGTGCCTCGACCTCCTGCTGTCGCGCCGCCGTGTCGGGATGGTCGGTGTAGTCCTTGGCGCCGTAGCCGCGCCACCCGGGCGGCAGCTCCATCGCCTTCACGTCGAGCGCCTCGTAGGTGAGGGTCGGCAGCGTGTCGCTCTCCTTGCTCCAGTGCGCGAGCGTGCGCTTCAGCCAGACGGCGTCGTTGCGGCGCGGATGGTCTTCCCGGTAGTGCGCACCGCGACTCTCGGTGCGGGTCAGGGCGCCATAGGCCACCGCGAGGGCGAGCTTCAGCATCTTCTGGGTGCGATACGCCGTCACCAGCTCGGGATTGGCGCCGGCGACGCGGGAGCGCACCCCAATGTTGCGGCTGCGCACCAGCAGCGCCTGGAGCTCGTCTACGGCCTGTTCGAGATCCTTGCCGCGCCGGAAGATCCCGACCTTGGCCGTCATGATCTGCTGCATGCTCACCCGCAGATCCGTCGCCGATTCCCGGCCGCGGCCACTGAGCATCTCGGTCAGCTTCGCCTGTTCGCGCTCGAGAAGGCCGTGCACCATGGCGGTCGGGATGTTGACGTCGTTCTCGGAGCGGTCGCAGAAGTCGCTGATGAACTCGCCCACGATCATGCCGGCCACCACCGTCTCGGCGACCGAGTTGCCGCCCAGGCGGTTGAAGCCGTGCATGTCCCAGCAGGCGGCCTCGCCCGCCGCGAACAGGCCCCGCAGCGTCGGGCTCTCGCCGGTGGGCGTGGTGCGGACGCCGCCCATGGTGTAGTGCTGCGCGGGGCGCACCGGGATCCACTCTTTCACCGGGTCGACGCCCAGGAAGTAGTGGCAGATCTCGTACACCTCACGCAGGTTGTGCTTGATGTGGTGCTCGCCCAGCAGCGTGATGTCGAGCCACAGGTGTTGGCCGAAGCGGTTCGTGGCGCCCTTGCCCTTGGCGAGATGCTCCTCCATGCGCCGCGACACCACGTCGCGCGAGGCCAGCTCCTTCTTCTCCGGCTCGTAGTCCGGCATGAACCGGTGGCCCTCGCCGTCCTTGAGCAGGCCACCATCGCCGCGGCACCCCTCGGTGACGAGGATGCCGGCCGGGAAGATGCCAGTGGGATGGAACTGCACGGCCTCCATGTTGCCGAGCGTCGCGACGCCGGTCTCGAGCGCGAGCGCGTGGCCGATGCCCTCGCAGATCACGGCGTTGGTGGTGACGCGGTAGAGCACACCGGCGCCGCCAGTGGCGATGGCGGTGGCCTTGGCCACGTAGGCGGTGAGCTGGCCCGTGATCAGATCGCGCACGACCGCCCCGTAGCAGCGACCGCCGTCATGGATCAGGGCCACCGCCTCGGTCCGCTCGTGCACCGGGATCGAGGCTGCGATGGCCTGGTCGGCCATGGCGGTGATCATCGCGTGGCCGGTCCCGTCCGAGACGTAGCAGGTGCGCCACTTCTTGGTGCCGCCAAAATCGCGCTGGGCCATCAGGCCATGGGCCTCATCGCGCTCGGTGATCGTGGTCTTCTGGCCGTTGATGATGACCTCGCGATCGCCCTTGCGGATGCGGCTCCAGGGCACGCCCCAGGCGGCGAGCTCACGCACCGCCTTGGGCGCGGTGTTGACGAACATGCGGACCACCCGTTGATCCGCGCCCCAGTCGCTGCCGCGCACGGTGTCCTCGAAGTGCACGTCCTCGTTGTCGCCCTGCCCCTTGATCACGTTGCCGAGGCTGGCTTGCATGCCGCCCTGGGCGGCCTTGGAGTGCGAGCGCTTGGCGGGCACCAGCGACAGGATGATCGCCTCGTGCCCGCGGCGCTTGGCGCCGATCGCCATGCGCAAGCCGGCGAGCCCACCGCCGATGATCAGCACGTCGGTGTAGACGATCCTCATCGCGGTGCTCCCGCTGGTCCGGCGGGTCGCACCCAGGTCGGGACGTAGACCTCGCCGGCCCGGTGGCGGTGCTCGTAGCCGATCTTCATGTACGCCGCGAGCGTGAGGAGCCCGAGCACGAGGAAGAACGCCGTGATGCCCCACTTCAGGCGCGTGAGGCGCCGCCGCGAGAGGTCGGGGTCGGTGCCCTCGAACCATCCCCACTTGACGACGAGGCGGTACAGGCCCACGCCGCCGTGAAGCTCCACGCAGAACAGCAGCACCAGGTAGAGCGGCCACCACATTCCGCTCCACACGCGGTCGGCGGACTCGTACGGGCCGATGGCCCCGGGATTGACGAGCATCTGGAACAGGTGCGGGGACCCGAGGAAGAACAGCAGGAAACCGGTCACGACTTGCAGCCACCACAGGCTGGTGTCCGAGTGGCGTAGCAAATTCTTGTGGCCGATGAAAACACGGTACTGCCGGTACTCGGCGGGGAACTTGCGCAGGGCGAGTAACGCGTGGGCCATGAACAGCACGAAGATGATGGCGACGATGACCGAGACGAGCTCGGGGAAGCTCCGCCCGAAGAAATAGTGACCCTCGAAGGCCTTGGTGACCATCCACATCGCGTCCTTGCTGATCAGGATGGTGGACACGAAAGCCATGTGGCCCCACATAAACAGACCGAGCAGAAGGCCGGAGGCACTCTGCACGAGATCCATGCGCGCCGGCCAGTGACTCTTGCGTGGGAGATCGGCAAGACCGACCCCGGCGATCACCTCGCTACTCTTACTCATGTCGCATATCCTCAGCGCATCATGGCCACGATGACAGGGCCCCACGCCGTCAGCAGGATGTTGCCGACCGCGTAGGGAACGGTGTAGCCGAGCGCGGGCAGCTTGCTCTGCGCTTCCTCCTGGACCGCCCGCAGGGCGGCCGTCATCGTCCCGGCCCCGGAGCAGGCGCCAAGAAGAATGAGCGGATTCATCCGGAGGACGTGCCGGCCGAACAGAATCGCCACCGCGTGCGGGGTCGCCGCCACCACGAGTCCGACGAAGATGAGACTGACCCCGGTGGTCTTGATGCCGGTGACGAAGCTGGGGCCGGCGCTGAGCCCGACGACGCTCATGAAGACCGTCAACCCGACGGTGTCGAAGACCCACATGGCCGCTTCGGGGATGCGCCCGAACGTGGGGTGCACGGAGCGGAGCCAGCCGAACACCAGCCCCATGACGAGCGCGCCTCCGCTGGCGGTCAGCGTGAGCGGGAGCCCTCCGACGGTCAACGTCAGCAGACCGACGAGTCCGCCCAGGAGGATGCCGAGGCCGACGAAGATCATGTCGGTCGTCACCGTCGGTCGATCGGCGTACCCGAGGCTCTGCGCCGCCCGCTCAACGTCCGCCCGGGCGCCGATGAGGTTCAGGACGTCGCCACGGTCAACGCGCGTGTCGAGCGTGAATGGCATCGGTTCCCCGACACGGGTAAGCCTGCGCAGAAACACACCCCGGGCGAGCTCCATAGCCGCCAGCTCGCGAAGGCTCTTGCCTACCACGGTCTTGTGAGTGACGACGACGTCCAGGACCTGTATAGGAAAGTCCAGGAGCTCCTGGTCGTCGACTTCTGGACCGATCACCGTGCCCCGGGCCATGAGCAGCTCGGTCCGGGTGAGCACCGCCACGACGTCGTCCTTGTGGATCACCGTCGTGGGCTCGGGCTCGATGATCTTGCCGTCCCGTCGGATCCGGGAGACGAAGGCCCGGGCCTCCCGCGGCATGGCCTCGATCTCGGCAATGCTCCGGTTGATGAAACGCTCGTTGATGACCTGATAAGCACGGGCGCCGAAGTTCATGAAGGCCGAGTACACGCCCGGCTCCCGCTCCTCGTCGCCCCCCAGCTCGGCCTGGAGCTTCTTGCCCTCCTCGCGGAGGTTCACGCCCATCAGGCGCGGACCGATCGTCGACAGAAACCAGATGACGAAGGCGGTGCCGATGAGGTAGGTCACCGCGTAGGCCACCGGGATGTTGTTGATCAGGCGGGTCTTCTCGTCTGCGGGCAGCTCGAGCCGGTTGATCGCATCGGCGGCGGTGCCGATGACCGTCGATTCCGTGAAGGCGCCGGCCAGCAGGCCCGCCGCCGTGCCCATGTCGTAGCCCAGCACCTTGCTGACCCCGAACGCCGTGAGCAGACAGGTGACGCACAGCACGACGGTCACCGCCAGCTGCGGCAGCGCGTCCTTCTTGAGGCCGCGGAAGAACTGAGGCCCTACCTTGTAGCCGGTCGTGAAGAGGAACAGATCGAAGAAGATCGTCTTCACGAGCCCAGGGACCTTGATGTCGAGCTGGCCGATGAGGACACCGGCCAGCAGCGTTCCGACCACCACCCCGAGACTGAACGAGCCGAATTTGAAGCGTCCGATGAAGAACCCCAGCGCGAGCGTCAGGAAGATGGCGAGCTCCTGGTGCTCGCGCAGGGCCGTCACGATCGTGTCCATGGGCGCCGCTCCCGTCAGAGGATCATCGCGAAGTAGCCGAAGACCGTGAGCAGCACCCCCGAGACGGCGTAGCCCACCGGGAAGCCGATCCAGGGCACCGTGCTGTCGATCTCCTTGGCCGCCTCTCGCGCGGGACCGGAGTGTGAGCGCGCGCCCGCGACACCGCCCATGAGCACCGCCGGGTTGATCTTGAAGATGTGGTAGCCGATGGCCCACGTCACGAAGGGCGGGATCGTGCTGGCGATGAAGCCGGCGAGGAAGATGCCGAGGGCGATCGAGCCGGTGAGCTGCTCGAGCAGGGTCGCCCCAGCGTTGAGGCCCACGATGCAGATGAACGTGATGAGTCCGAGATCCTCGAGAATGTTCCGGGCCGCGTTTGGCGTGTTGCCGAAGAACCGGACGCGCGACACCAGCGAGGAGACCGCGATCCCCGAAAGCAGCAGGCCGCCGGCATTGCCGAGACCGACCGAGAAACTGCCGACCGGGACGTTGATCATGCCGATGAGGAAGCCCAGGATCATGCCGACGGACAGCGTGAGCAGATCGGTGGCCGTGCTGGGCCGGGTCACCTTGCCGAGGAACGCCGCGAGCCGTTGCACGCCCGGGGCCAGGCCTGCCACCGTGATCACGTCGAAGCGTTGGAGCTTCGAGAGGGACCCCAGTGGAATCGGGTTGCCCGCCCGCTCGATCTTGACGGCCTGGACCTGGCCGCCGTACTCCTCGCGGTAGTGCTCGAGCGTCAGCTTCTCCGCCTCGCGGTTGGTCACCAGGATCTCGGCCGCGTCCAGTGGGATGTTCAGGACCTCCTTGGACGAGACTTCCGGTCCGATGATGCCCATCTTGCTGGTGAGGTTCTCCAGGCTGCCGCCGAGCGCGATGACGTCGTGCTCACGGAGCACCAGGTCGTCAGTTGCCTCGAACCGCTGGTCGCCGCGCTGCACGCGGAGGTAGCGATACTCCGGATGACTGTCGCGTAGCGCCCCGATGGTCTTGCCGATCGCCGTCGGGCTCGCGACTCGGTACGCACGAATGCCAAAAGGACGATAGCCCGTGAGCCCGGTGTCGTCCACGTTGGGCACGCCGAACTGCCGCTCGTACTCCTGCGCCGACTTGCGGGCGTCCACGCCCCACCAGCGTGGCAGGTACTTGCAGATGAGGATGATCCCGACCGTGCCCCAGATGTACGTGATGCCGTAGGACAGTGCAATCATGCCCGAGACCTGCTCGGCCGTCGTTCCCGCCGGCAGCTTGAAGGCTCCCGATGTCACGGCCAGGTCCGCGGTACCGATGGCCGCCGACATCGTCTGCGAGCCGGCCAGGATTCCGCCCGCGGCGCCCGCCGGGAGACCGAACAGGCGGGCGGTGACCACCACCAGACCCAGGCCCAGGAAGCTGCACACGACGGCGAGGACCGTGAACTTCAGCCCGTCCCCCTTGAGGCTGTTGATGAATGACGGGCCCACGCGCAGCCCGACGCCGTACATGAAGAGGTAGTAGAAGAGCAGTCGCGTGAAGTTATCGAGCTGCAGCTTCACGCCATAGATGGACGCCAGGGTCGACAGGCCGGCACCGACGACGATGGCGGCCGCCACCATGCCGAGCCCGTAGCCCTTGATGGTGAACTTGCCGACCCAAACGGCCAGCCCGATCGTCAGGAACAACAAGACGTATGGATTGGCCTTCAGGAACTGAAACACTGCTTCCATGCGAGCCTCCTGTCGAGCAAGGGCCGCTCGACGATCGTCGATTCCTACCGGCTGTTCTGCCGCCGGCAGTCCGTCAGCGGCGCGCGTTCACGTCCGCCGCCTTGCCCTTCTTGGCATTGCCGAGGGCCGACGGCTTCAGGAGCTTGAGGCCGCGACTCGCATTGAAGCCGTGGATCTCCTTGACGTCGAGCTTGCGCATGAAGCCGATGGTGCCGGCGTCGATCACCTGGCCGGGCACCATGATCGGGAACCCCGGAGGATAGGGGATGACGAAGCTCGCCGAGACCAGCTCCGGCCCGCTCATGAGCCGCGCGTCGATGTCCGGGCTGTTCAGCGGGATGTACTCGCAGCCGGCCTCGTTGTACGCGGCGTAGAATCCGGCGCGCATGTCGCCCTCGATGGTGGCGCCGGAAGGGTTTTCGCGGAAGCTGTCGTGGAAGCGGGTGAAGTTGGGGAGATCCGGTACGTCCTCCATGAGCGACTTAACGCGCGCCTGGAACGCGGCCCGCTCGCCGTCGGTGCCCTTCCTCAGCTGTGCGTCCAGCTCGCCCGCGATCTCCGCCAGCACCTTGATCAGGTGCGCGACGTCACTCATCGTGTTGTTGATGTTGGTCTGGAAGAGCACGCTGTTCCGTGACGTCTTGTTGAGCTGGATCTCGTACTTCGAGGCCAGCAGCCCCTTGAACTGCGTGCCGTCGAAGCCGGCGGTGCCGCACACCAGGGTCAACCGCGTGGGGTCGAGACAGAACTCGTCCTGCTGCAGCGACTTCACGGCGTCGGCCCAGGTCAGGCCGGCCTTGAGGAAACTCGAGAACCCCGAGGCGCGGTACTCCGCCGGGATCATGTCGTCCGCGTCCAGCACCCGGAAGTACTTCGAGATCAGCGGGTGGCCGTTGACCGTGCGCCGGATGTCGAGCGCCAGCTGGATGGACCGGGCCACCAGCTCGTAGCCCTCGAGCTCCATCTGCCGGCGCGCCACGTCGAGGGTGGCGATGATCTGCAGATTCGGCGACGTCGAGGCGTGGGTGAACACCGCCTCCTTGAACTGCGCCTCCACGTGATGGTAGTCCACGTCGCGCACCAGCACCATCGAGCCCTGGCGCAGGCTCGACATCGACTTGTGGGTGGAGTTGGTCTGGTACACGCGCAGGCGGACCTTGGCTGGATCGGGCACCAGGCGTGTGTCGAGGAGCCGCGAATCCTTGGGATCGAGGTCGCTGCCCAGCGTCTTGGCCTGGGCGGCGAACGCGTCGGCCGCGGCCGGCGTCTTGAGCGACGCTTCGATGTCGGCGGCCGCGCCCATGGCGGTCCGCGGCCGCAGGAACGGCGAGAAGCGCGCGAAGCCGAACCACGCCTCGTCCCACAGGAAGATCAGGTCCGGCTTGATCGCGAGCAGCTCCTCCATCACGCGCCGCGTGTTGTAGACGTGGCCGTCGAAGGTGCAGTTGGTGAGGGTCACCAGACGCACGCGGTCGAGCAGGCCGGCAGCCTTGATCTCCAGCATCGCCTTCTTCAGCGAGCGCAGCGGCACCGCGCCGTACATCGAGTAGGCGGTCATCGGGTACGCCTCGACGTAGTACGGCTGCGCCCCCGCCATGACCATGCCGTAGTGATGCGACTTGTGGCAGTTGCGGTCCACGATCGCGATGTCGCCCGGCGCCAGCAGCGCCTGCTCGACCATCTTGTTCGAGGTCGAGGTGCCGTTGGTGACGAAGAACACGCGGTCGCAGCCGAAGGCGCGGGCGGCCATGTCCTGGGCTCGCTTGATGGTCCCGGTGGGCTCGAGCAGGGAGTCGAGGCCGCCGGTGGTCGCCGAGGACTCGGCGAGGAACAGCGTCGGGCCGTAGAACTCGCCCATGTCGCGGATCCAGTTCGACTTGAAGATCGACTTGCCGCGGGCGATGGGCAGGGCGTGAAAGGTGCCGATCGGGCGCTGCGCGTACTTCTTGAGGTTGTCGAAGTACGGTGTCTCGAACCGCTCGGACACGCCCTCGATGGCGCTGAGATGGATCTCCAGCGGCTCCTCCGCGCCGTAGAAGACGCGACGAATGTGGCTCGCCACCGCGGGATCGCCGGCCACCTGCTCCACGTTGCGCCGGCTGAGCAGGTAGATGTCGAGCTCGGGGCGCACGCGCTTGATCGCGCCGGCCAGCCGAGTACCGTATTCCTGCGGCGCACCCGCGTCGGCGTCGAGGCCGGGCTGGGTGGCAAGCAGGTCGTGCAGGACGGGTGCGTCGTGGCGTGACGCGAAGGGGAAGCCGTCACCGATCACCACCGCCTGGATGGCGCCATTGAAGAGGACGGCCAGGCACGCGTCCTCGAAGGTGCCGACCACGACCGCCTCGTAGATGAACTGATCCTCCGGCCGGCGCAGGCGCCGCAGATCCTGAGCGAGCGCGGGCCAGCGGGCCGGCGGCGCGGGTGACACGATGAGGAGCTCGAAATACGGCCGCCGGGTCTCGCCCGAATCGAGGCGAGGGGGTAAGCGCAGAGCTCCGGAGCCGTCGGCCGCCTCGTCGGTCGTCTCCCAGTCCGAGGCGTCGGCGCGGTAGCTGTTCGACATCAGGGCGCCGTTGATCCGCTGGACGAGCCGCGCGACGTCGCCGCCGTCGCCCTGCGCGATCTGGTCCTCGATCGCGCGCAGCAGGCGAGGCCCCGGGTAGCCGAAGAAGCTCTCGGGCTGACGCAGCTCGGTGAACGCGGTTTCGACGGCGGCTCGCCCATTCTTGTCAGGCTTGGCGGCCCAGACCTGGGCCGCCAGGGCCAGCTTGTACCAGCGATCGAGCCGCGCCTCTCCGGTGGAGAACAGGCGATCGACCCGCTCGGGATTCGTCAGCGTTGCTTTCATACGGTCTCTCCTCGCAGTGCCGGCGCAGCGCGGCGCTACAGCAGCGGCAACTCGTCGTTCAGGATGAGGCGGAATCCCTTGGGCACCCGCTCGCCACTTTCGGCGACGTAGGCGTTGCGGGGAACCTCGGGGGCTGGGCCGTGATGGGCAATTCTTTGGCGCTCCTTCGGCGGATTAATTAGATAGCCGCTCTACGGCTTTCCTCATATAGGACCTTCGTCCCACGGGGTCGCCCTTGACAGCAGTCTTAATCAACCATACGTTTAGTTAATATATATGCGACTGCTGAAGAGCGCCTCCCGCATCCCGCCAGCCACGGCCCCCGGCACTCGTCGGGCCCGTCGCCGAGACTCCGTCGCCACGCGCGAGGCGCTGATCGCCGCCGGCACCGAGCTGTTCGCCGAGCGCGGATACGACGGGGTGCCGGTCTCGGCCATCGCCGGCAAGGCCGGCGTCAACAAGGCGATGATCAACTACCACTTCGGCGGCAAGCGGAAGCTCTACCTGGCCATCCTGACCGCCACGTTCGCGGAGATCGTCGCCGGCGTAGAGCGCCTGGCCGAGTCGACGCGGCCGGCGCCGGAGGTGCTTCGCGAGCTGGTTGCGATGGTGGGCGAGGTCGCCACCCGACGTCATCCGCACTTCTGCACGATGATGCTGCGCGAGGTGGTTGCGGGCGGCAAGCACCTGGAGTCCGAAGTCATGGACAAGCCGGTGCGCATGCTCGAGGCGGTGCAGAGCATCGTCGCCCGGGGTGTCCGCGAGGGCGACTTCCGCCCCGTCGATCCCTTGTTGACCCACCTCAGCCTCGTCGGCAGCCTCGTGTTCTTCTTCGCCACCCGGCGCTTCCGCGAGCGGGTCTTCGCCAAGCGACGCCCCGAGCTCGCGCCGCCTGACCCGGACGCCTTCGTGAAGTACACCCAGGAGCTGCTCACGCACGGGCTGGCCGCGCCACGGGCGGACGGAGGACAGCGCCCATGAGCGCGAGCCGGCGCCGGCGCGCCATCGTCATCCTTCTGGTCTTGGCACTCGCAGGATTCGCCACCTGGCGTCTCGTCCTCGCACGGTCCGCGGTATCGCCGGGCGTGCTCGCGGTGAGCGGGCGGATCGAGGGTGACGACTCGGCGGTCGCGGCCAAGACGTCGGGACGGATCCGCGAGATCACCGTGCGGGAGGGCGATCAGGTCGAGGCTGGTCAAGTGATCGCGGTGCTCGACGACGAGCAGATCCGGGCGCGGGAGACGCAAGCCGAGGCCGCGGTCCGTCAGGCCGAGGCGCGGGTGCGTCTGGCCCAGCACCAGATCACCGTGCTCAACGAGTCGTTGCGACAGAACGAGATCGGGGTCGACCAGTCGCGCGGCGATGCGCAGGGCAAGGTCAGCGAAGCCGAAGGGCGGCTGGCCGCGGCCGAAGCGCAGCTGGCGCAGGCCGAGGCCTCGTACACGCAGGCCAAGTGGGACCGCGAGGCGTTCGCGCGCCTGTTCCAGCGCGAACTGATCGCCGAGCAGGAGGCGCGGCGCGCGCAGAGCACCGAGGAGGCGCAGGCCGCCGTGGTGTCGGCGGCGCGGCGCCAGGTCGAGGCTGCCCGCGGCTCGCTGATGGCCGCGAAGGCGAATCTCTCCAACCCGGCGATTCGCGCCTCGCAGGTGGCCGCGGTGCAGGGACAGATTCTCCAGGCGCAGGCGGACATCGCCGCGGCGCAGGCCGAGGCCGAGCGCGCCCGGGCCATGCTGCAGGAGGCGCGCGCCAACCGGCAAGACCTCCGGATCATCGCGCCGTTCGCCGGGACCGTCGCCACGCGCACAGCCGAGCCGGGCGAAGTCGTGATGGCCGGCACCCCGGTCATCACGCTCCTGAACATGAGCGAGGTCTACCTGCGCGCCTTCGTTCCCGAAGGGCAGATCGGGCGCGTACGGGTGAGCCAGCCGGCGCGCGTCTTCCTCGACTCGTCTCCGACGAAGCCGGTCGAGGCGTACGTGCTGCGCGTGGATCCGCAAGCCTCGTTCACGCCCGAGAATACGTACTTCCGGGAAGACCGGGTCAAGCAGGTGGTGGGCGTGAAGCTCCGGCTCCGTGGCGCCGTGGGCTTCGCCAAGCCGGGCATGCCGGCGGATGGCGAGATCCTCGTCGAGGGCAACGACTGGCCGACGCAGCAGGCGCGGCGGTGAGCGAGTCTCACGTTGCCATCCAGATTCGGGGGCTGACCAAGCGGTACGGCGCCATCGAGGCGATTCGTGGCGTGGACTTCGACGTGCAGGCCGGTGAGATCTTCGGCCTGATCGGACCCGACGGCGCGGGGAAGACCTCGACGTTCCAGATCCTCGGTGGCGTCATGGAAGCCACCTCCGGGAGCGCCACACTGCTCGGGCGGCCGGCGCGAGAGGCCCGCGCCCAGGTCGGTTATCTCACGCAGGCGTTCAGCCTCTACCAGGACCTGAGCGTCGCCGAGAACCTCCAGTATGTCGGCCAGCTGCGCCGCGTGCCCGACCGCGACATCGCGCAGCGCGGCGGGCATTACCTCGCGATGTTCGGCATGGAGCGCTTCACCGACCGGCTCGCCGGCCGACTCAGTGGGGGCATGAAGCAGAAGCTCGCGCTGGCCTGCGCGCTGGTGGCCGAGCCCCGCGTCCTGTTGCTGGACGAGCCGACCACCGGCGTCGATCCGGTATCGCGGCGTGAGTTCTGGGACGCGCTCGCCCAGCTCTCGAGCGGGGGCATCACCATCCTGCTGGCCACGCCCTACCTCGACGAGGCCGAGCGCTGTCATCGTGTCGCGCTCATGCACGACGGGCGCCTGCACCGCACCGGGACACCGGCCGAGCTGCGCCAGAGCCTCGGTCTGCAGCGTCTGGAAGTACACGCCGGGGATCTGCGCCGGGCGGCGACGGCGCTGGCGCACCGCGAGGGCATCGTCGACGTCCAGCGCTTCGGTGATCGGCTCGACGTGATGGTGGCCGACGTCCGGGTGGGCGAGCGCGCCGTGCGGGACGCGCTGGGCGGCGCCGGCCTCCGTGTCGACAGTGTGCGGGCCGCCACCCCGACTCTGGAGAACACGTTCGTCGCCATCCTGCGTGAGCTCGAGCCGCAGCGGCCCGTTCCTCCGTTTCCCGGCCGGCGACCCGACACGCCGGCGGCCCGAGCAGTGGCCATCGGCGCCCGCGGCCTGCGCAAGACTTTCGGCGCCTTCACCGCGGTCAAGGGCATCGACCTCGAGATCGCCTACGGCGAGGTCTACGGTCTGCTCGGCGCCAACGGCGCGGGGAAGACGACCACGATCAAGATGCTGTGCGGGCTGGTCGAGCCGAGCGAGGGCGACGTCCAGCTCGCCGGCGAGACCGGAACCCTGCGCTCACCGGCCGTGCGGCAGCAGGTGGGCTACATGTCGCAGAAGTTCTCCCTGTACGACGACCTCACCATCGAGGAGAACCTCGACTTCTTCGCCGGCGTCTATCGGGTGCCGCCGGAGCGGCGCGCCGAGCGAAAACGCTGGGTCCTCGAGTTCGCCGGTCTCGAGGGGCAGGGACGTCAGCTCACCGGAAGCCTGCCGGGAGGATGGAAGCAGCGCGTGGCGTTCGGGGCGGCGATCATGCACGAGCCGCGCGTGCTCTTTCTCGACGAGCCGACCTCCGGCGTCGATCCCATCGCGCGCCGCGCCTTCTGGGCCATGATCAACCAGCTCGCCGATCAGGGCACCGCCATCCTGGTCACCACGCACTACCTGGAAGAGGCCGAGCAGTGCAATCGCCTGGGCTTCATGGTGGCCGGCGAGCTGGTGGCCGAGGGCACGCCGAGCGGCGTGAAGGCGGCGCAGGGCGGCCGCGTGCTCGAGGTGCGCGCCGACGACCCGCTGCGCGCGGTCGCCGCGCTGAAGGCGGAGCTGGAGTCGTGGCGCGTGTCGCTGTTCGGCGATCGCATCCACGTCATCGTGGACGGCGACGTGTCGGTCGCCACCCGGCAGATCGAGGACCGGCTGGCCCGCGAGGGCGTCCGGATCCTCGAGATGACGGAGCAGGACTACTCGCTGGAGGACGTCTTCCTCATCATCGCCGAGCGGGGCGCGCGCGCCGCGGCCTGATGCGCCGCATCATCGCCCAGGCCCGCAAGGAGCTCACCCAGCTGGTGCGCGATCGGCTCGCGCTCGGGCTGGCTCTCGTCCTGCCGGTGGTCCTCATCGGGCTCCTCGGCACCGCCATCTCGCTCACGGTGACCGACATCCCGATCGTCATCCAGGATCTCGATCAGACGCCGCTGTCCCGCCAGTACGCGGACACATTTCGCAACTCGCTGACCTTCCGCGTGGTGACGCTGCCGCCGGCGATGTCGCCCGAGCGGATGCTGAACACCGGCCGGGTGCGCGCGGCCCTCGTCATCCCTACCCACTTCGGTCGCGAGATCCGGCGAGGGCGCGGGGCGGCGACGCAGGTGCTGGTGGACGCCACCGACAGCAACACCGCGCGCCTCATCCGGGGCAACGCCACCCAGCTCACGCGCGCCTTCGCGCAGCAGGTGGGGCCGCCGCCGCCCGGCGCGATGATCGAGACCGCGACCCGCCTCTGGTTCAATCCCGGCCGCACGCCCCGCAAGTTCTACGGCCCGGGGTTCCTCGTGTTGGCGCTCTCCATCTTTCCCACCGTGCTCGCCGCGCTCGCGATGTCGCGGGAGGGCGAGCAGCAGACGATTCTGCAGGTGTACGTCTCCAGCATCTCCGCGCACGAGTTCCTGCTTGGCAAGATCCTGGCCGGCATGGCGGTCGGGCTGGCGCAGTGCGTGCTGGGTGTCGTCCTGATGCTGACGGTGTTCGGCCTCGACTTCGTCGGCGATCCCACGCCGTTCGTGGCCGCCAGCATCCTCTACGTGTTCTGCATGGCGGCCTTCGCCTCGCTGGTGGGCAGCGCCATCCCGAACCAGGCGGCGGCCGTGCAGGCGGTAGGGCTCGGAGGGTTTCTCCTGTCCTTCCTGCTGTCGGGGCTGATCTTCCCCGTGGAGAACATTCCCGACGCGCTGCGCTGGATCTCGAACCTGGTGCAGGCGCGCTACTACGTCCTCGTCGTGCGCGACGCGTTTCTGCAGGGCGGTGGGTGGCCCGCGGTGTGGTGGGCGGTGCTGGCCATCGGCGGCATCGGCCTCGTGTTTTACGTGCTCGCCTGGCGCTCGATGCACCGCATGCAGGTGAAGGCGTGACGCGCGCGGCCCGTGCCCTCTTCGGCGGGCGCTTCTGGGCGCTGGCGCTCAAGGAGCTCCGGCAGATCCGGCGGGATCGGCGGCTCACGATCTCGCTCATCGTGCCGCCGGTCTTGCAGGTGCTGCTGTTCGGCTTCGCGCTGGACTCCGACGTGCGCAACCTCCAGCTCGGCATCGTGGACGAGAGCCGCACGCCGGAGAGCCGCGAGCTGGTCGCCGTCCTCACGCAGAACCGCACGTTCCAGCTGGCCGGCTCCTACACCACCCCGGCCATCCTCGGCGAGGAGCTCGGCGCCGGCCGCCTGGACATCGGGGTGGTGGTGCCCTACGACTTCGCCCGGCGGCGGATGCGCGGACACCCCGCCACCGTACAGGTGCTGCTCAACGCGGCGAACGCGAACACCGCGCAGATCGCGCAGGGCTACGTGGAGGGCGCCGTCGCCTCGCTCAATCGCGACCTGCTGGGGACGCGGCCGCCACCGGTCGAGCTGCACACGGCGTTCTTGTACAACCCGGGCCTAGTGAACGCCTGGTACATCGTCACCGGCGTGTTCGGGACGCTGATCATTCTCAACGGCTCGCTGGTGGCGGCGGCCACGATGATTCGCGAGAAGGAGCAGGGCACGGTCGAGCAGCTCCTCATGACGCCGGCCAGCGCGCTCGAGGTGGTGACCGCCAAGCTCGTGCCGCTGTTCATTCTCTTGATGGCGATGGTCGGACTGGTCCTGCTGATGGCCTCGGTGGTGTTCGGCGTGCCGTTCCGGGGCAACGGCCTGCTGGTGCTCGCCGCCTGCGCGTGCTGTGTCCTGACCGGGATCGGCCTGGGGACGTTCGTCTCGACCCTGGCCCGCTCGGCCAATCAGACGCAGCTCATCAGCTTCTTCATCAATCCGCCGCTGGCCATGCTGTCGGGAGGCCTGACGCCGATCGAGGCGATGCCCAAGTGGGTCCAGCCGCTCACGCTCCTGAACCCCATCGCGCACTTCGCCAAGATCGCCCGCAACGTGCTGCTGAAGGGGGCCGGCCTCGACGTCGTCTACCCGAACCTGCTCGCCCTCCTCGCGCTGGCCACCCTCTTCGTGGCCATCAGCGCCTGGCGGTTTCGCAGCCAGCTGAGCTGAGTCGGCCGCAGCGCTCGCCGCGCTCCGCCGTCACTGAGCCTTGCCGGTCAGCTCCAGAATCTGCCCGGCGCGCAGGATGGTGACCTTGAACGTGCCGCCGGGCGGCAGGGTGCCCAGGCTGTCGCGGATCTTCGCCAGGTTCGCGGAGCCTGCTGCGATCCCGTTGACGGTCATGATGATGTCGCCGCCGAGCGGGATTTCCTGGCCGGCGATGGGAACCAGCATCGTGCTGCCGCGCAGACCGATCTGATCGCCCGGCGAGTCCTTGGCCACGGTCTTCACGATGAAGCCGCTGGCGCGATTCGGCAGGTTCAACAAGTCGGCCACCCGATCACTGAGGACGACCCCCTCGAGCCCCGACCAGAACGACTTCTTCTCCAGCAAGAGCTGCTTGGCCGTGTTGATCGTCACCACGAACCCGAGCCCCTCGCTGCCCCCGCCTTTGGAGATGTTGTGGCTGACGATGCCGATGACATCGCCGTTCATCGCGAACATGGGTCCGCCCGAGTTGCCGGTATTGATGGTCGCGTCGGTCTGGAAGAACTCGGCGAGCGGCATGGTCTTGTAGACGGTGTTGGGGGCCCACCGGGCGCTGATGTAGCCGACGCTCAACGAGTAGCTCAGCCCGTACGGCGCGCCGACGATCATGATCTGGTCGCCCACCTGGATCTTGCTGGAGTCGGCCATCGGCGACACCGTGGCGCCCGGCGGCACACGATCGAGCTGCAGCATCGACAGGTCGGCAGCCGGCTCCGACGAGATCACGCGCGCCGACACCGTCTCACCACCCAGGAACTCCACCGAGATGGTGTCCATCGAGTGGACCACGTGGGCCGCGGTCATGACCTTGCCGTCCTTGGAAATGAGGACGCCGGAGCCGGTCTCGGTGAAGCCGATCTGACCTCCGGTCGTCACGTCACGCCCCTTGGCCCGGATGACGACGACCGAGGGCGTGACCTTCTTGAACAGATCGCGGACAGTCTGGGCCTCGAGGGGCCCGGGCGCCGTGACCACGAGCGTCCCGGCGACGGCCGCGATGAGCACGAGTCCGGCATACCGGCGAAGCGCCGAGCGCCGTTCAACCATGGTCGTTCCTCCTGCGTGACTCGAGGTGTGCTTCACCGGCGACTACTCCGGCTGAACGATGACGGTTCGTACCACTCCAAGATATTGCTTGGCAACCCGCGTGACGTCCGCGGGCGTCACTTTCTTGACGGCGGCCACATAGGTGTCGAAGTACTCGGGGCCGACCCCGGCCAGCTCGGCGGCGGCCAGGTACCAGGCTTGCCGGGCGTTGGTGCGCCGGTCCATGGCCTGCGTGCCCACGACGTAGGAGCGTGCGACGGCGACTTCCTGCTCGGTGGCCGGCTCGGTCTGGATGCGTCGCAGCTGCGCCTTCAGGGCCTCTTCGGCTTTCTGCGCGTTGGCCGGGCCCGTGCCCAGGATCGCCGTGAAGCTGCTCGTGTCCAGGCGCCCCGGGTAGAGCGCGGCCGTGGCGTAGGCGAGGGCCTGCTGGTCCCGGAGCTCCGAGAAGAAGCGCGAGGCCATGCCACCGCCGAGGATGGCGCTCACGACCTTGAGGGCGGGATAGTCGGCATGCGTCAGCGCTGGCGCCAGGGCCCCCATGAAGATTTGCGCCTGCGCCCCCGGCACCTTGAACACCTCCCGCGTGGCGGCCATCGCCGGCGGAGCGGGCACGGTGGGCGCGTCGGCCTTGCCGGCCGGCATGCCGCCGAAGAGGCGCTGTGCCTGCGGCATGACGTCGGCGCTCTTCACGTCGCCGCTCACGGCCAGCACCATCGCGGCCGGAACGTACTGGCGCCGGTACCAGGCCAGCAATGCGTCGCGATGCAGACGCTGCACGGACTCACTGAGCCCGATCGGGTCCCAGGCGTAGGGGTGACGCGGTCCGAACAGGGCGATGCGCATCTGGTCGGACGCGACGTCGTAGGGCTTCTCGCCGCGATTCCGGATCTGCCGGACCATGAAATCACGCACCGCGGTGACCGTCCCGTCCGGGAGGGTGGGGCGGATCGCGACGTCGGCGACCATCTCCAGCATCGGTTGCCAGTTGCGCGAGAGCGCGGTGGCGGTGATCTCCGAGTAGTCGGCATCACCATAGGCGTCGATGCTGCCACCCAGGCGATCGGCGGTCGCGGCGATCTGCTCACCGGACATCTTCTCGGTCCCGCGCACCAGCATGAGCTGCAGCATGTTCGAAATCCCGGCGTTGTCCGTCGTCTCGTTGCGGGTGCCCATCTTGACCAGGAGCGAGTAGGCGACGATGGGCGCCGCCGCGTTCTCCCGCACGATGACGGTCAAGCCGTTGGGCAGCTTGGTCCGCGTGACTCCGGCCATCTCCGCCGGCGCGCTGGCCGGGAGCCAGAGGCTCAGGACCGCGGCGAGCACGAGCGCCCGGCGAATCATTGCGCCCGCCGGGGCACGAACGCGATCCAGGCGTAGGCGGTCGTCGACAGGTACTTCTGCGCCGCCGTCTGGATCTGCGCCCGCGTGATGGTCTTGAGCCGGTCTAGGTAGCGGAGCTCGTTGTCCAGCGAGGCTTGCATGATGGTGATGCCGTACGCGCCGGCCACGCCGTCGGAGGTCTCGTACGCGGTGGCGTGATCGGACTCCGCCTTGGTGACCGCGAGCTCGCGCTCTTCCTCGGTCGGGCCGTCCTTCTGGAGCCGCGTGATCTCCTCGAGAATGCGCTTCTCCACCTTGTCCACGTCGGCCGCCTCCAGGCGCACCTGGATGTAGACGATGCCGGACAGCTTCTGCGAGGCGTTGTTCATGGCGACCCGCGACACGAGTCGCTCGGTATCGCGCAGCGTCAGCGCCAGGCGCGAGCTTTCGCTGCCCCCCAGGATCGTGGCGGCCAGGTCGAGCGCACCGGCGTCGGGATCGGCGAGTGGAGGCGCCTGCCAGGCGAGCACGAGGTACGCCTGTTGCTCGGGCCGCTCCACCTTGACCCGGACGATCTCCTTGATCGGCTTGAGTGGCGGGTTCGCCGGTGCCGTGTAGCCCGTGCGGGGGCGCTTGCCGAATGTCTGGTCGACCAGCGCGCGCACGGCCTTGGCCTGCACCGGACCGACCACCACCAGCGTCATGTTCTCGGGCGTGTAGTAGCGGCGGTTGAATGCCTGCAGATCTTTCTGGGTCGCGGCGTTCATCGTCTCCGGCGTGCCGAGCAGCGGCCGGCCATACGGATGGTCGCCGAAGACCGCGTTGTACGCTTGCCGGACGATCGCATCGCGCGGGTTGTCCGTCTGGATGCGCGTCTCCTCGAAGATGACCTCGCGCTCGGCGGTGATCTCCTTGGGATCGAACTTCGAGCGGAACGCCATGTCGTCGAGCAGGTCGACGGCGGTCTTGGTGGCGTCACTCGGCACGAGGATCTGGTAGGTCGTGTAGTCGTAGGTGGTGAAGGCGTTCGAGCGGCCGCCGGTGCCCTCGATGGCCCGGTCGATATAGCCGGGACCGAACTTGTCGGTGCCCTTGAAGAGCATATGCTCCTGGAAGTGGGCATAGCCGAGCCCGTTGGGATTCTCGAAGCGCACGCCCGTGGCCACCCACAGATGCACCGCCACGATGTCGGCCGCGCGGTGATCCTGGACCACGAGCGTGAGCCCGTTGGGCAGCGTCTCGACGACGGGCGGCGGCGGCTCGGATCCGGCACTCGACGCGCCCGTCTTGGTGGCGCACCCGGCGGCCAGGACGATGAGCGCCATCGCCAGCGCAGCGGTTCTGAAGGCTGAAGCCATCTCGTGAGGTCTCCTCGCGCCAAACAGCGTCCGCGGTCCGGGCGTCATCCTAACATCGGACCAAGGTCCTATGTGCCCGTGATCGGGCCTTCGCCTACCGTGCGCAGGTGACGGAAGGCCGCTCCAGACGACGCCAGGCGCTCACGCTGGCAATGGCGGGTGCGCTCATCGCCCTGGTCGGCGCCGGGTGGCTCGCGGTCACCTGGTGGCCGCGCGCCAAGGGCGCGCCGGCGGGCGCAACCTTCGTCGGCCGGGCGGTGTGCGCGGAGTGCCATGCGCGCCAGACCGAAGCGTGGCGCGGGTCGGATCACGATCTCGCCATGCAGCCGGCCGACCGGCGCACGGTGCTGGCCGACTTCGGCAGTCCGACACCCAATGCCGGTGGCAAGTCGACGTTCGTCTGGCGGGACGACAAGCCATTCGTCCGCACGGAAGGCCCGAACGGCCAGGTCGGCGACTTCGAGATCGCCTACACGTTCGGGGTCCGGCCGTTACAGCAGTACCTCGTCGCGTTCCCGGGTGGGCGGTATCAGGCGCTGAACCTCGCCTGGGACTCGCGTCCCAAGGCGGAGGGTGGGCAGCGCTGGTTCGATCTGTACGCGACCGAGCGTCCCCGGCCCGGCGATCGGCTCCACTGGACGGGACGCGACCAGACGTGGAACTACATGTGCTCGGAGTGCCACTCCACCAATCTGCTCAAGAACTATCGAGCCGCCGATGATCGGTACGAGACCACATGGTTCGAGCTCAACGTCGGGTGCGAGGCGTGCCACGGGCCCGGCTCGCGTCACGTCCAGTGGGCGCGAACGCCGAAGGGCGCGGGCCGGCTCTCGGGCGATGGCCCGCTGGGTCTGGACGTTGGCTTTCGCGATCATCGCGACGCCGCCTGGCAGATGGACCCGGCCACGGGAATCGCTCGCCGGACGGGGCCCGCGCCCTCCCG
>Ga0075428_100001718_pt1 | contig 23403 bp, 21 predicted proteins | sample RhiMetdeltSRZDD2_FD_75291 | JGI IMG/M metagenome (GOLD analysis project Ga0075428, IMG submission 75291) | Populus rhizosphere microbial communities from Tennessee, USA - Rhizosphere MetaG P. deltoides SRZDD2 | ecosystem: Host-associated > Plants > Roots > Rhizosphere > Soil | place: USA... | reverse complement strand
CGGCCGACTGGCGTCATACGCTCGACGGCGGCAAACTCGTCGTCCGAGATTCCCTCCGGCGCGACGATCGGGCCCGGCGCGATCGCGTTGATCAGGATCTGATCGCCGGCAAGCTCTAACGCCATCGCTTCCGTGAGCGCCGAAACGGCGGCCTTCGCGACGTAGTACGCGAAAAAGCCTGGATATCGCGGCCGGCCGCTGCGCGCGACCCAGTCCGAGAAGTTGATGATGCGGCCGCCGCGCAGGCGGCGCATGTGCGGCACCGCCGCCCGCGCGCACAGCCATGAGGCACGCAGGTCCACCTCCATCGCCGCGTTCCAGTCTTCCAGCGTCAACTCATCGAACGGGCGCGGACGATACACCGACGCCATGTTGATCAGGATGTCGAGGCGGCCGAGCGTGTCGACCGTTTCGTCGACGATGCGCTCGCAGGCGTCGACGCTGCGCAGGTCACCGTGAATCACGACGGCACGGCGGCCGAGCGCTCGCACGGCGGCCGCCGTCTCGTCCGATTCGGTACGGGACGTCCGATAGACGAGGGCCACATCAGCGCCCCCGCGGGCCAGTTCGATGGCCACCACGGCGCCGATGCGTTTGCCCCCGGTGATCAGCGCGACGCGATCCGCGAGCTCCATGACGGCTCACCACGTTATCACCGCCGCCGCTGCGGCGGTCAGCCATCCGGCGGCAATGTCGACGACATAGTGGTAGCCGCCGGCGACTGCGCCCACCGCGATGGCCGCGGCGACCAGGGCGACGATCGCGCCCGCTTCCGGCCATATCTGCGCCAGTGAGAACGCCGCGGCCCACGACACGGCCACGTGGCCGCTCGGAAAGGTATTCCATCCGTGACTGGCGCGTCCGAGGACGAAGGCATTGAGCCTGCGCAACCCGCGTGGGTCGGCCGCCGCCCGCGACGTCGCGCGCGGCGGACGGCTCAGAAGCCAGGGCAGGGTGGCATATGACGCGAACCCGGCAAGCAGCACCGCGGCCCAGAAGCGATCGAGCTCCAGAGTCGTACCTCGGGTCCATGCCAGCGCAAACGCAATCGGCACGAGCGGGGAGCAGAAGAGATACGCCAGCTCGGTGATCGGTACCAACCATGAGAACAGGCGCGGCAGCCACGGCCGAAGCGCCGAATCGCTGCGCGCGAGCCATGCCTCGAATCCGGGAGACGGCGCGATGCCCGTCCGGCCCCGCACGATCAGTGCCGGCAGCCAGTAGCCTGCCAAAAGATACCCAACCGGCAGCCAGAGCCTGACGAACTGCGGGGCGGGCGTGGCGATCGCCAACGCGAGGACGCCCAGTACGGCCGCCCCTGCGAGGATGACACTGCGACGCGCGGTCGTGATGACGGCCCCTGTCAGCAACATCCCCGAGAAGTAGACGAGGGCAATCCACTCGAAGGTGAACATCTGGCAACGGACAATACCTGATCGAGCGAGACCTCGTTCGGCGACCGCGCCTTGTCTGCAATGTCCTGGACCGCCCCACCTCAGAGCAGGGACGGTATAGGATGATGCGCATGCGGGCAGGACTCGCGGCGGTCCTCGTTGCGCTGGTTGCCTTGCAGGCCGCGACGGGCGCCGTGCAAACGCCGGTCGACGATGCGGCGATAGACGAAGCGCTGACGCTCGCGCGAGTGAGCAGCGACACCGCGCGTGCGAGATTTCACGATGCTTACCGGCTGATTGCCGCGCGGGCGCCCGTCGATTACCTGGAAGTGGTCTCGCCCTTCCGCCGCATCGTCATCGCCGCCCAGCAGCGGGCGGCCGCCGGCGACCGCAGCTTCGGACAACGTCAGGCGCTCGAGATCCTGGGGAAGGCAGGCGGTCAGATCGACGTCTATGTCGAGATGACCTTCAATCCGCTGAACACGTACATCGGCGTTCCCGAGTACGAAGTGGTCCTCGCCGGCAGGGGCAACACGCGCGTCGGCGCGCGGTCGATCGACCGTCTCTCACGCTGGACGCCGCGCGTAGACGGGCTGCCCGCGGCCGTTCCGTCGGGCGGCGGCTCCGGCCCACCGCGCGGGCCGCTCGTCGGCGCCACACTCATCGCGCGCTTCGATCTTCAATCCCTCGATCCGGAAGGCAGCTACGACGTGGTGATCAGCGAGCGGGGAGACGTGCTCGCTGCGGTCAGGCTCGATCTGTCGAGACTGCGGTGAAACAAAAACGCGGTGACGGCCAACCCGGCCGCCACCGCGTTCCAAAGACACGCCGTTGTCGTTACGAGAGAACCTTGATGACCACGCGACGGTTCTGCGCGCGACCGGCGCGGTTGTTGTTCGGCGCAACCGGCTTCTCCTCGCCGTAGCTGATCACGTTCATCTTGTGCAGCGGGATCTGGTGCTGCTCGTAGAGATACCGCTTGACCTGCTCTGCGCGCTCCATGCCGAGCGTCTGATTGCCGGCGTTCGAGCCGACGTTGTCGGTATGCCCTTCGATCTCGATGAAGATGTTCTTCGACGTGTCGGACTTGAGCTGGCTGGCCATCTGATCGATCTTGGCCTTGGCCTCGTCCGGCAGGTCCTTCTTGGCGAACTTGAAGTTGCCCTGATCCTCGCTCAGAACGACGGTGTAGAGCAGCTTCCGGTTCTCCGCCTCAACACCGCCGATCCGCTTTTCGACCGTGGTGCCGAGGGCGGTGACCTGGGTCTTCGTGTTGGCAGCCGCTTCCGTGCCGACCGCGTTGGCCCGGGCCAGCGCGCCGTCGGCCGAGGTCTGCGCGGCCTGCGCCGCCTTGGCGGCTGCGGCAGCCCGTTCATCCACCTGACCGATGCGCGTCTCGTTCTGGCGGGTCCGCTCCTGAACTTGCTCGACCGTCCCGCTCAGCGTATCAACCTTCGAGTTGACAGCACCGACTTCCGTTCGCACGAACTTCTTGCTGGCGCACGCCGGTGCTACAGCCACCGTGAACGCAAGCATCGATACTGTAAGCAGGCTCTTCCGCATGGTGTCTTTTCTCCTCCGTCGACCAGACGTGTCTCAACTTCCACTCTGCGGCACGGTGGTGTAGCCGCGCCGCGCTTGAACAACCAGGTTCTTTGTTGGCGTACGAATCTCGAGCGGGTGCCATCCAGGACGGGGGCCCGGCTCGAAGATGATGACGTATTGATAGCGGAGCTCCGAAAACAGATCCTTGAGCTCCGCCTGCGTGTGTTCCGGCACGCTGACAACCCGCAGGTCTCCGCCGGTCCAGCGTGCCAGATCGGCCAGCGTCGCGGTCTCCACGGTGCGTTGTTCGGTCGTGATGACCGCGTGTTCTCCTCCTGGGTGATCAAGGGGGTTGACCACCGTCAATAGATAGATCGGAACGTCGATCGAGCTGGCAATACTCGACACCTCCGCCGCGGTCAGACGGCTCCTCGTGTCGATGCCATCGGTGATGACCAGAACGGCGCGATGGAGATTCGCGCGCTCGCCGGTCGAGCGAGCCGCGGAGGCAATGGCGTCGAACAGCGACGTCTGTCCCCACGGCTTGCCTTCGAGACTCACGGTGCGCACGAGGTCGAGGTCCTTGGTGAAGCCCACGACCTGCCGCAGCGTGCTGTCGAATGTGAAGAACGCCGCCTCGTCGGCCTGATCGTTCAGGTGCGTCATGGCCACGGCGACGGCCTGTCGGGCCCGCTCGATATTGCCGCCGACGCCCATGCTGCCGCTGATGTCGAGCAGCACGGCGAGGCTCACGGGGGCATTGCCGGCGTAGAACTCTCGGATCGGACGTCCGAACCCCGAATCGATGACCTCGAAATCCGCCTTCTTCAGGTTGCGGACAATGCGGCCACGCTCGTCACGGACGGAGGCATTGACGACAACCGCGTCAACTCCTGCCTTGAAAACCGCTGTGGGAGCCTGGCCGCCGACCGGGCGCGGTCCGAGCGCGACCGCCGAAGCGACCAGTGCGGCAGTGACCGTCGCGTTGGCCACGCGTCCCATAGCAGACGTGGGCCTCTTCAATGCGCTTGCCACCTTCGGGCTCCTTTAGTTTTCAATAACTTAGGGGTAGCGATTGTCTGAACGTGTCCGCTAAAGCCTCACCTCAACGTAACTTTTACACACACTCGGCACCACTATGTAAGAAGTGCGCAACCGATCTGAGCTATTTAGGACATATACCGCGCCCGATCCTAGCCGAGTCAGGGCCAACTGCCTACGCAAAGCACGCGGCTCGAGCGGCTCTACGCCTTAAAGCGTGTCATCCCGTGAAATATCGCGGGTCACGGGCAAATCGAGCAACCGTCGTAAGATGAGCCATGCGCAGTCCGAGCTCTCGATCAGTGCCGGTGTCCGGCCGGGTCAGCCGGTTTTCCTACGCCATCCGCAACATCATGGCGGAGGCCAAGGCGGTCGAGGCGCAAGGACGGAAGGTGACGTATCTCAACATCGGCGACCCCGTCGCCTTCGGGTTCAAGACCCCTGACCACCTGGTGGAAGCCGCCACTCGCGCCATGCGGGACGGCCACAACGGGTACCTTCCTTCCGCCGGGATCCCGCAAGCACGGGAGGCCGTGGCCGCGGAGTACTCGAGCCGGGGCGTCAGTATTTCACCGGACCGTACGCTCATCACGACCGGCACGTCCGAGGGCATCGAGCTCGCGCTGAACGCGCTCGTCGACGACGGAGACGAGGTGCTGGTTCCCTCGCCGACGTATCCGCTTTACACCGCGGTGCTCGCCAAGATCGGCGCCCGGGCTCAGTACTACAGAACCGATCCGAACCGCGACTGGCTGCCCGACCTGGATCACCTTCGCAGCCTGGTCTCGGCGCGAACCCGCGTGCTCGTGGTGATCGATCCGAACAACCCGACGGGCGCCGTCTACCCGACTGCGATTCGCCGCAGCCTGATCGAGCTGGCGGAGCGGCACGAGCTGACGATCCTCGCCGACGAGGTCTACGGCGATCTCGGATTCGACGGTCCGGTGCCGTTGATGGGCACGATCGATCCAGACGCGCCGATCATTTCTTTTTCCAGCCTCTCGAAGGCGTACCTCGCTCCTGGCTGGCGCGCCGGCTGGCTCGTCGTCGGATCGACGCCACGGCTCGACGATGCGCTCGCCGCGATCAAGAAGCTGGCGGACGGCCGTCTGTGCAGCCCCGGGCCGATGCAATACGGCGTCGTGGCCGCGCTCCGTGGCGACCGTTCGCACCAGGTCGCGTTTCGTGCGGCGCTTGCCGAGCGGGCCCGGTTGACGACAGCGATGCTCAACCAGGTGCCCGGCATGCAGTGCGTGGCGCCGCGAGCCGCCTTCTACGCCATGCCCGCTGTCGCGCTGCCCCCGGGACGAACGGACGAGCATTTTGTGCTCTCGCTGCTGAGAGAGACCGGGATTCTCTGCGTGTATGGCTCGGGCTTCGGCGTGCCGGCCGACCAGGGCTACTTCCGGATCGTCTTCCTGGCGAACCCCACCGAGCTTGCCCGCGTATACGCGGACATCGGCGCGTTCACGACCGAATATCTGCGCCGCGCGAGCTGATCCGCGTGCACCTGATCCGTTCTCCCGCCTGGCCTCCCCGGTGAAGGCGACCGACCCGAAGGCGCTGATTCGCTACGGTCTCGCCGGGCTCGCCCTGACGGTCGCGCTGGCGTGGATGCTCGTGCTGGTCCGCGACGCGCTGCTGCTCATCTACATCAGCGGCCTGACGGCCATCGGGCTGTCGCCGCTCGTCGAGGCCGCGTGCGATCAAGGCGCACGGCTCCGCTATCGCGTGCCACGCTGGACCGCCGTCCTCGCCGTATATCTCGCGATCGTCGGCATCCTCGTGGGCGTCGGGCTGCTGATCATCCCGCCGCTCGGCCAGCAGGCGCGCGAGCTGTGGAAGGCGCTTCCGATGCTCGTCGAAGCCGCGAGGGGATGGCTCGTCGGACACGGTGCGCTCGGCGAGGGGGTCTCCGTTGGAGAAGCCATCCGGCAGGCGCCGGTTGGCGGATCGGACGCGGTGGGTACCCTCTTCGGCGCGATCTGGACCTTCATCGGCGGTGTCTTCGGAGCGGTCACGATCCTGATCCTCTCCTTCTACATGCTGCTCGATGCCGAAAAACTGGTACGCGCGTTCGTCCGGATGTTTCCGAGAGCCGAACGGTCCCGCGTCGAGGAAGTGTGCCGTCGCGTCGCCACCAAGGTGAGCGCATGGCTCGCCGGTCAGCTCTTTCTCGCAGCGACGATTGGCGTCACCGCCGCAGTCGGCCTGTGGCTCTTCGGCGTTCCCTACTTCTACGTGCTCGCGCTCATCGCCGCCATCGGCGAAATGATCCCCGTCGTCGGCCCGGTACTCTCGGCGATTCCCGCCGTCGCCGTTGCGCTCTCGGTGTCGCCCGCGCTCGGGGTCGGCGTCGCCGTGTTCTTCTTTCTCCAGCAGCAGTTCGAGAACCACGTGCTGGTGCCGAAGATCATGGCGCGTCAGGTCGGGGTGAGTCCCGTGATCGTGATCACGGCGCTGCTCATCGGCGGATCGCTGCTGGGGATCGTCGGCGCCCTCCTCGCGGTGCCCACCGCAGCGATCCTGCTGGTCCTGTTCGAGGAGTGGTCGTCCAACGGAACGACCTAGCGGTCCACCTATACTCGACCCATGCGGCCCAATCCGCTCGCGTACCTGGACCGGCAGCTCGACGACCTGCGACAGCAGGGCCTCTACCGCCGCCTGCGCGTGCTCGAGGGTGAGCAGCGATCTCGCGCGACCTTCGATCACCGCTCGGTCGTGAGCCTCTCCTCCAACAACTATCTCGGCCTGGCCACCCATCCTCGTCTCCGCGAGCGTGCGGCCGAGGCGCTGCAGCGGCTCGGCGTGGGAGCCGGCTCGGTGAGACCGATTGCCGGGACGCTCGAAATCCACATGGAGCTCGAGCGTCGCCTGGCGGCGTTCAAGAAGACGGAGGCCACCGTCGTCTTTCAGAGCGGCTTCACCGCCAACGCCGGAACGGTCGCGGCGCTTCTCGGCCGTGACGACGTGATCGTCTCGGACGAGCTGAATCACGCGAGCATCATCGACGGGGCACGCCTCAGCCGCGCAAGTATCAAGGTGTTCCCTCACCGCGACGTCGGCGCCGCTCGCCAGATCCTGCAGGGGCTGCCGCGAGGCCAGCGAACGCTGCTCATCACCGACGGCGTGTTCAGCATGGACGGCGATCTGGGTGCGCTTCCCGGCCTGTGCGATCTCGCCGACGAGTTCGGCTGCATCATGATGGTGGACGACGCGCATGCCAGCGGCGTCTTCGGCGAGGGCGGCCGCGGCACGGTGGATCACTTCGGGCTGCACGGCCGCGTCGACGTTCAGGTCGGCACGTTGTCGAAGGCGCTCGGCTCGCTCGGCGGATACGTGGCCGGGTCACGCACGCTCATCGAGTTCCTCTACCACCGGGCGCGTCCGTTCCTTTTCTCCACGGCGCATCCGCCTTCGGTGGCCGCCAGCTGCATCGCCGCCCTCGACGTGCTCGAGAGCGAGCCTCAGCTCATGGAGCGGCTCTGGGAGAACACGGCCTTCTTCAAGCAGGGGCTGCAGGCGCTCGGCTTCAATACGGGCCGGAGCGAAAGCCCGATCACCCCGGTCATCGTCGGCGACGGTGCGCTGGCGATGCGACTGTCCGACCGCCTCTTCGACGAGGGTGTCTTCGCTCAGGGGATCGGCTATCCGACCGTGCCGCAGGGAAAGGCACGCGTGCGCACGATCGTGACGGCCGAGCACTCCCGAAGCGATCTCCAGTTCGCTCTCGACTGCTTTGCCAGCGTCGGCAGGGAGCTGGGAATCATCACGGGTTCAGCTGGCGGCTCGCCCCGCGAAGGCGGAGCCTCGCTGGATCCATAATCAGACTCTCGAATGGTATGACCGTTCCGCCGCTGCCGAGACCCGGGAGCACGGGCCGCTTCCTCGAGACATACACGCAGGGGCTCACAGCCGCCGAGCTGGAGCGCGTGTTCACGCTCGACACGCCCGAAGCGTACCGGCTGTTCTCGCGCCAGATCGATCTCGAAGCGCTCAAGAAGCTGCCCTGGCACCGGCGGGCGCTGGCGCACGTGCGCCTCTTCTTCCTCGCGTTCACGTCGAAGCTCACGCCCGGCCGGCGCGCCATGTACGGCGTGGCGCTCCTGGCGACGGTCGTCGGCCTCGTCGAGCTCTTCTCGGAGTTCTCGTTCCAGTTCGTGCCGCACCCGGTGTTCGCGCGAGGCACGATGTGGCTGCTGATCGCGTTCCTGCTCGTGAACCTGCTCGTCATCCTCGAGGTGGCCGACCGTCTGTCACTCAAGAACGACCTCGAGGTGGCGCGGCATATCCAGCAGGCCATGCTGCCGCGCACCACGTACGCGGCGCCCTTCGTCGAAGCGTTCGGGATGACGCGCCCCGCCAACACGGTTGGCGGTGATTTCTACGACATCATTCCGCGCCCCGACGGCCGCGTCCTGCTCGCGCTTGGCGATGTCGCCGGCAAGGGCAGCCCGGCTGCGCTCCTCATGGCGTTGCTGATGGCGATGCTGCGAACCCTGGCGGACGAGGGGCTGCACGGCGCCGAGCTGGTCACGAGGTTGAACGCCCAGGTCGCCAAGCAGGCGCCACGCTCGCGGTTCATCACCCTGTTCGTCGCGCTGCTGAACCCGCCGACCGGAGAGCTGACGTTCGTCAACGCCGGTCAGAACCCGCCGCTCCTGCGACGCAGCGGTGGCGGCTACGAGCGGCTGCGTACGGGCGGCTGCGCTCTCGGTCTCTTCGAGCACACGGCGTATACGACCGGCCAGACGATCATCGAGCCGGGCGACGTGATGGTCATGTACAGCGACGGCATCACAGAAGCCGAGAACGCAAGCGATCAACCGTTCGAGGAGTTTGGTCTGCAGGCCGTGATCGACAGCCAGAGCACGGCCAGCGCCAAGGAGCTTGGATGGGCGACATTCGAAGCGGTCGAGCGCTACGTAGGCACACGCCGGCTCTTCGACGATCTCACCGTGCTCGTGGTGAGGCGCCTTCCGGGGCTGCCGCTGCCGCGTGCCTGACGCACACGACGGCGCACGTCGACTGCCGGCGCACCCTGGTTCGAGCAACTGAGGCATGAACGCAGTCAGCAGACGCTCGGCGACCCTCGCACGCATCGGGGCGATCCTCGTCGTCCTGCTGTGCGAGCGTCCCCTCAGCAGTCAGCCACCGCCGCCCGACGGCGTCCAGATGCTGCTCGGCCGTCTGCAGCAGGCGCTCGAGCGCGACGATGCCGCGCGCTTCGCGTCGCTGTTCAGCGAGGCCGTTCCCGCGGCGCAGGTCGCGAGGTACCACGAGGAGATGTTCAGCCCCGATGCCGTTCGCTACGTCCTGCGCGAGCGCGAGCGCGCGGCGATCGCGGGCGACAGCAATGCCTACCGGGTGTTCGTCGAGCTGTTCGTGGAGTCGGCAGGGCGTGCGCGCATGGTCTCGAGTCCGCTCACGGTGCGCAAACCACCGGGCGGCGACGACGGGTCGTGGCGGATTACGGCGGCCGAAGGTCCGAGCAGCGTGCAGGGCCTCTACCGTCTGCGCCTCGATACGACCAGGCAGTTCAGTGCGCGCGATCTCGAGATTCCCGCGCCCGATCTGCTGCTGACGCTCAAGGACGGCACGGTCTTCCTCATCGAGTCCGAAGAAGGGGTGACCGGCCTCGTGCTGCTCGGACGCGGCGAGATGCGGTTCGCACCGACGCCGGAGGCCGAACGGGGACAGCTGCGGCTGTTCGCCGGTCGCGATACGCTCGTCGCGCGGTTCGATCGCGCGATGATTCGGCTGAACCCGCGTGATTACGAGGCGCGCGTGCCGAAGGGTCCGCTCACGAGCGTGGCCGTCGACCCGCAGGCGGTCCGGCGCGCCCGCGAGGTCGTGGAGCGTGAGCTGCCTCGTTCGTTCGCGGTCGATTTGCGGTCCGTGAGCCAGGGCGACTGGCACATCCTGCCGCGCGAGGGTGATTTCCTCGGCGAGGTGGCGACCAACGACTACGGCGCGCTGACCTACTCGCGCTACGGCGCGCAGTCGGAGGACATCTCGCTCACCCGCCGCGATCGCCGGCTGATCATTGCGCTGTATCAGTCGCCGTTGCGGGAGCAGGCGGTCGGCCGCTTCTACAGCGACGAGCAGCAGCGCGACTACGACGTGCTCGACTACGACATCGAGGCGTCGGTCTCGCCCGCGCGCCGGTTCGTCAGCGCGCGGGCGCGGATTAGCATCCGCATGCGCACGCCGCTGTCGACGCTGACGCTCAGGCTCAACGACTCCCTGACGGTCACAGGGGTGTCGAGCGCGCAGGCCGGCGCGCTGGGCTTCGTGCGTCTCAGAAACCAGAATGCCTTCTTCGTCCGGCTGCCGGGACAACTGCCCGTCAACGCTCCGCTCACCCTCACGATCGCGTATTCGGGAACAGTCGAAACGCAGGCACTCGAGGGCGAGACCCTGGAAGACAGACCCCCACCGTCTCGAGACATGGAGATGCACCTGCTTCAGAGCTCGGGCTCGCTGTGGTACCCGCAGAACCTGTTCGACGACTATTTCACCGCGACGCTGCGCATCACCGTGCCGGATGGGTACGCCTGCGTCGGCAGCGGCGAACCGGCTGGCGACGAGACCCGCGAGCCGCAGCGACCGCAGGAGGCGCCGCAACCCGGACGAACATTCGTCTTCCGGGCCGGCCGGCCGCTGCGCTACCTGGCGTTCGTCGTGAGTCGCCTGACACCGGTCGACTCGCGAACCCTCTCGCTGGCCGAGAACGCAGACGCACCGCGCGTGGCGCTCTCGATCAGCGCCAATCCCGCGGTGCGGCCGAAAGCGCGCGAGCTGATCGGTCCATTCGAGGACATCGTTCGCTTCTACTCGACGCTGATGGGCGACATTCCGTACCCGTCGATCGCGCTCGCCCTCGTCGAGGCGGACGTGCCGGGCGGCCACAGCCCCGCCTACTTCGTGATGCTCAACAGCCCTAGCGGGAGGGCGGGGCTCTCATGGCGCAACGACCCTGCTGCCTTTCAGGGTTTCCCTGAGTTCTTCCTTGCCCACGAGCTCGCGCACCAGTGGTGGGGCCACGCGGTCGGCTGGAAGAACTATCACGAGCAGTGGATCAGCGAAGGCTTCGCCCAGTACTTCGCTGCCCTCTATGCGCAGCGCGCCAGAGGCGACCGGGTGTTCGAGGACATGCTGAAGCAGTTTCGAAGCTGGTCGCTCGCGGAGTCCGAGAAGGGTCCGGTGCATCTCGGCCAGCGTCTGGGACAGATCAAGGGCGAACCGCGCGTCTTCCGCGCGCTCGTGTACAACAAAGGCGCTGCCGTCCTGCACATGTTGCGGCGCGTCGTCGGCGACGAGGCGTTCTTCGCGGGACTCCGTCAGCTCTACGCGGCCCACAAATTTCAGTCCGTGGGGACCGACGATCTTCGGGAGACGTTCGAGCGGACAGCAGGCCGACGGCTGGACCGCTTCTTCGATCGCTGGATTTTCGGAACGGGGATACCTCGGGTCGGCTACCGGATGACGGCCGGAGAGAAAGAGGTGATCGTCAGGCTCGAGCAGCTGGGCGACGCCGTCTTCGATTTACCGGTGACGATCACGACGCTTCAGGAGGATGGCCGGTCTCGTGACGTCGTGGTCGTCATGTCGGACAGGCTGCTTGAATACCACTTGCCCGTCGACGGCGCGGTGAAGCAGGTCCGGATCAACATGGACTCTGCCGCGCTGGCTCGGTTCGAGGCGCAATAGGGTCGTCGGCGGGTCAGCGCAGGTAGATGGCCGCGATCTGCGGGTCGGTTCCCTGTTCCGCTGATTCGAGCACCAGCTGGAAAGGCGTGACGCCGTCGACGTACGAACGTGTGATGCGATCGCCGTTCGGCCCGCGATCGATCGCGTCGGCTCCCACCTGCCAGCTCGTCTTCAACTTGGCCGTGATCGAGGCGAGGCGGTCGCCGACGTTCAGGCGCGCGCCACTGCTCAAGACCAGCATTGGAACCGACACCGCACGGGAGGCCACGGTGACCGGAGCGTCGACGGCGGGCTTCTCCTCGGCGATGACCGGCGTCACCGCATCGACGGTACGGAGCTGCTGCGCCAGCGAACCGAGGCCCACCACGGCGAGGAAGCCGGCGGCGGCGATGATCCACTCGAGGACGGCACCGACGCGTACGCGGGTTGAGTCCACCATCACCTCCTGCAGCATCCGCCGGGGGTGCAGGGACTCTAGGCAACCAGGGCCGAAGAGTCAAGCCCTACAGGTTCCGGAACCTTGGAACCTTGTATGATCGACGAGATATGGAAACGGTCACGTTGACCATCGACGGACAGCCGGTCACGGTCGCGAAGGGCAAGACCGTGCTGCAGGCGGCAATCGAAGCCGGGATTTCGGTCCCTTACTACTGTTACCACCCCGGTCTGGGCGTCGACGGGTCCTGCCGCGTCTGCGTGGTGAAGATCGAGAAGATTCCCAAGCTGCAGACGTCGTGCTCGACCGTTTGCGCCGACGGGATGGTCGTCCAGACACGCGACGCCGAGGTCGTGCAGGCGCGCGCGGGCATCTTCGAGTTCCTGCTGGTCAACCATCCGCTCGACTGCCCGGTTTGCGACAAGGGTGGCGAGTGTCCGCTGCAGGACTTCTCCTACACCTTCGGGCCCGCCGAAAGCCGCATGGACTTCCCGCGCCGGGTCTTCGACGGGGAAGGCGTGAAGGCCGACGTGGACTTCGGGCCAACGCTGATGCTCAACCGGAACCGCTGCATTCTCTGCACGCGGTGCGTCCGGTTCATGCGCGAGGTCGACACCGATGCCCAGATTGGCATCGTCGATCGGGGCTACGGGAGCGAAATCGCGACGTTTCGTGAAGAGGGTGTCCACTCGCTGCTGTCCGGCAACCTGATGGACGTCTGCCCGGTGGGGGCGATCACCACGCGCGACTACCGGTTCAAGAGCCGGCCCTGGGACAACCCCTCCGTCGTCGACACCGTGTGCACGCTGTGCTCGAAGGGCTGCAATACCAGCGTGTGGCTGAAGGCCAAGCCGGAATGGGCGAGAGCGTCGCAGGTGATTCGCATGACGCCCCGCTTCAATCCCGACGTAAACAGTTACTGGATGTGCGACATCGGGCGCTTCGACTATCGCTGGATCGAGGGCGACACACGTCTCAGGCGTCCGCTGGTCAGGCAGGGTGAGCGCCTCGAGCCGGTGGGGTGGCACGACGTCGACTCGAGGCTCCGCGACCGTCTGCATGCGGCTGGCTCCGCCGACCCGCGCTCGGTCGGGTTCGTTGTGTCCGCCCACGCGGCAACCGAGGAGCTGTTCGTCCTGCGCCAGCTCGTGGACGGCATGCTCGGCAGCGAGGGGGGCGAGGCGGTCACGGTGACGTGGCGGCGGAGTGAGAAGCCACAGCCGCCCGGCGTGAAGTTCAAGGTCCACGCGACGGATGCGCCGAACGTCAACGGCGCCCGCGACCTCGGCTTCCGTGTCGGCGCAGGCAACGACGCCGAGCCGGCCCTCGACGATCTCAAAGCGGCCGTCGAATCAGGGCGCATCAAGGCGGTCTACGTGATCGATCCGGGACCCGAGGGCTCGTCGGGCGACCTGTCCTGGCTCATCGATTCACGCCGTCGCGGCACGCTTCAACTGCTCATCGTGCAGGCCATCGTCATGAGCGATCTGGTGCAGGCTGCCGACATCGTGCTGCCGGGTGCCTCGTTCGTCGAAAAGGATGCGGTCTATACGAACGCGGACGGACGGGTCCAGGCGGCGTCGAAAGCGATTGCGCCGCCAGGTGAGGCGCGCGAGGACTGGTTCATACTCGTCGCCCTCGCGCGGCTGCTCGGCCTCACGATGCCGTACGACAGCTCCACCGCCGTGAGGCGCGCCATCGCGGCCGCCTACCCCAACGGTCCTTATGCCAACCTGGACAAAGTGGTCTTCGCCCGGCCGGTCGCGGCAAGTCACTGGCTGCAGTCCTCGAATCCCTCGGAGCGGTGGAAGTGGGATTTCATGTATCAGGACCTGCTGCCGGTGAAAGGGCACAACGTGCAGATGGAAGGGATGCAGGCCCAGTTCATCCCGCTCAGGCCAGTGGAGTAGCCGGGAATAGAAAGATCGGGTGTGGAGTTAGAGATAGGAGGTAGGACGTGGGAAGTCCTACCTCCTACGCCCTACGTCCTACCTCCTGTCCAGCATGGAAGAACACGTCACACTGCTCGCCGCTTTCGGGGCGGGACTGCTGTCCTTCATTTCCCCGTGCGTCCTGCCGCTCATCCCGGGGTATCTGTCCTTCATCTCGGGCCTGTCGCTCGACGAGATGCGTGGCACCGCCGTGGTCGCGGGCGGCGGAACCGTCGCGCTCGCCGCCCCGCCGGAAGCCCGGCGGCGCATTCTGCTGTCTTCGGCGGCGTTCGTCCTCGGCTTCTCGCTCGTGTTCATCGCCATCGGCGCCACGGCGAGCGCCATCGGCCAATTCGTCCTGCAGCGGCTGCCGTTCCTGAGCCGCATCGCGGGCGTCGTCATCATCTTCTTTGGTCTGCACACCATGGGCGTGCTGCGGATCGAGTGGCTCTACCAGGAGAGGCGGGCTCAGACGTCGCGGCGGCCGGCAGGCTTCGTCGGGGCGATGCTGGTGGGGATCGCGTTCGCGTTTGGATGGACTCCGTGTATCGGTCCTATCCTCAGCGGCATCATGGCGCTGGCGGGGTCACAGGAAACGGTCGGCAAAGGCGTTCGCCTGCTCGCCGTCTACTCGCTCGGCCTCGGCGTGCCTTTCCTGGCCGCAGGGCTGGCCATCAACCACTTTTTCGCCGCGCTCGCGCGCATCCGGCCGCACTATCACAAGATCGAGATGGTCTCGGGCGTCCTGCTCGTCGCGATCGGTTTTCTGATCTTCACAGACAGATTCACAGTCATCGCCAAGTGGCTGACGCCGTACTTGCCGGTCTACTGACGAATTCGGGCCCCGGGCTTCTGCCTGCTATGTCCCCGTGGCTGAGGCTCTGACCGTAGAAGGAGTGGCCGCGCCTGGCGCTTCGCCGACCACTGTGGAGAGTTGCGCCGCGATCATGACGACCGCGGCGCGCAGCTGAGAATCCGCGTTCAGGCTCCCGATGTCGACCGCGAGGACGCCTGTGCACCCTGACGGCCCGATCATCGGCGCCAGAATCGACCTGCTCGAACCCTCTCTCGCCGTCGCGATCTGGAGCTCGCCGAGCCGCCAGGCGCGGGCCGCCGGATGATCGGACGCGCGCGGCAGCGGCTCGGGCGTCGAGCTCCCGGCCGAATCGGCCGCATGGGTCACGACGGGAAAAAGCTCTTCGCCTGAACCCATCCACAGCAGGACACGGGATGCGCCGAGGACATGCTTCGCCCGCTTCAGCAGCGTGTCGAGAGCCGAGGGTGTCTGGACGCGCGCGATCTCCATGCAGAGCTTCGCCACCGCGCCGATATCGACCTGCGGCCGTTCCTCTATCGGTTCCAGTTCGGGCTCGTCGGCCACCGGTTCCGGTTCCTGCTCACCGCGATCCGTCGCGCCGGGAACGAGCACGAGGACGCCGAGGAGCCAGAAGAGAGCGACGCCGCCAAGGATCGTTCTCGCCTCGCTCACGGCGTCCGCGCGTTGCTGTTCGATCGCCTTGACTTCCGACGCCCCGACGGTCGTCAGCGACGTCTGCATCGCCTCGATCGCGACTTTCGACTCGCCAAAGATGATGTGAGACGCGGTGAGGGCATCGCCAAGCAGCAGGCTGTCGCGTGCGAGACCATCGCTCTGCGCGAGCTTCGACGTGCTGTCGGCAAACGCCTGGAGGGTGCGCGTGCCGTCGGCAGATCGCACCAGCGGCCCCAGCTCCGCCGTCGCCGCGGATACTTCGCCGAGGAGCACCGGGAAGCGTTCGAGCGACGGCACCGGGTCCTGGCCCGGTACGAGATAGCCCGCCTGTGCCAGACCGAGCTGGGCAACTTTGGCCTGCAGGCGATCGATCCGGCTGGCGACGCCGTCGGTGACGGTCGCCCGGTGACCGAGATCCCGCAACCGCACAGCAGCCCAAGTCCCCGCGCCGAGCAGGGCGAGGACCACGCTTACGCGAGCGACGCGCTTCCGCATTCCGCGCGGACAGGATAGCAGAGGAGCGGGTCGAACGCTTACAAGCTGACCCGGCCGTCGGCGCTTCGCGCGCGCTCGCGGCGCCCGCGATCGGGCAGCATCGCCTTGAGCGTCAGCTCCTTCTTGTCCCGCGTGATCCGCAGCTCGAGCGCCGACCCGGCCTGCGCATTCCGTACCGCTTCAGAGAGTTCAGAGGGCTGCGCCACGGCTCGGCCACTCACCGACGTGATCACGTCGCCCGCCTTCAGCCCCGCCATGGCCGCCGGGCTGTCGGGCGTGACTGAGGTAACGAGCACTCCGCCCTTCACGCCGAAGTAGGTGGCCAGCTGATCGTCGAGGCCCGTCACCGAGACGCCAAGCGGCGCGGGCGCCAGCAGGAACGGCGTAATGAAGTTGCCATCCGGGAACGGCACTGCATTGGGCGTGGGCACCTTCCGGATGACCGGGTTCGGTGTTCGATTGAAGAACGTCCCGAAATTGGCGGCGGGTTCCGGAGTGACGGTCAGCGTCTGGCGAGAGCCGTCGCGCACGATGGTGGCTTTCACCGGACGGCTGGGCGTTGTCTCCTGCACGATCCGCACGAACTGGCGGACGCTCCGCACCCGCTCGCCGTCGAAGTCCACGACGATGTCTCCGGTCCTGAGGCCCGCCCGCGAGGCAGGCGTTCCCTCGCTGACGCCGTTGATGCGAACCCCCGAATCGATCTTGGCCTTCGCGGCATCCTCGCTCGCGAGGTCGCTCACCTGGACGCCGATCGACGAACCCTGATTGGCCACGCTCAGAAGATCGGATTGAGCGCGGGCAGGCGACGGCACTGCCAGCGCTGCGACCAGCGCCATGGCGCATCCCATGGCAACGACACACTTCCTCATGGCTCACGCCTCCTCTGTGGGCTGAACGACTGGACAGCCCGGCTCCTACACGCTCTGACGGACCAGAGCGCCCGATGGTCGGTTCCGACAGAGCCCGCCCCGGTCCTTCGACACGCGAATGCTGTTCAGGTGAACTGTCCTGTGACGCTGTCCCCGTCGAATGACGCCACACCTGTGACTGGTGAGAAATTCGAGGGATTTCGCGTACTTCCGCCGGGCATGTCTCTTGAAATGGTGCTGCGCGGTCGCGGCGGATCACCGGGGTGCGTAACCACAGGCAGGCGCTGGCATCGCCGCATTCCGGGCACGTCGTTCACGATCCCGCCGCGGCCGTTCATCATAAAGGTCGGATCCGGTCGGAGGTTCCATGAACAGAGCCGTGCCCTTTGGCTTGCTCGCGGCGACGCTGCTCGTGGCGTCATGCGCGCACACCGTCCGAATCGCCGACCTCAAAAATGAACCTGGCCGCTACGAGCACAAGACGGTCAGCGTCGCTGGCGTGGTCACCACGAGCTGGTCCCTCCCGGTCGCTCCAGTCCAGGTCTACAACGTGAACGACGGCACCGGAGAGATTGTGGTGCTGTCGCAGTCGACCCGTGTGCTCTCGAAGGGTGCGCGCGTCGAGGTGAAGGGCCGGGTGAACGAGGTCGCGTCATTCGGCGCGCGGTCGTTCGGCCTGCATCTCGAGGAGCGCGACCGGAAGATTCGTTAGGACGTCATCCGGACGGCCACGACGGTCATGTCGTCGCCCTGCGGAAGCGTGCCCCTGAACGCCGTCACTTCGTTGAAGATGGCGTCGATGATTTCGCGGGACGACGCGGTGCGATGGTCGCTGATGACCTTGCACAGGCGCCGCGCCCCGAACTCGCTGCCCGCCTCGTTGACCGCCTCCGATATGCCGTCGGTATAGAACACGAACAGATCGTCCTTGTGCAGATCGAGGGTGACCTCGTCGTAGGTGATCCCGGGAAACGAGCCGAGCGGCACTCCGGGCAGCTCGATCTCGGCGCACTCGGGCCCGGCGCAGAGAATCGGGTACGGCAGACCCGAGTTCGAGAGCGTCACCACGCGGCGGTTCAAGTCGAAGAAGGCGTAGCACAGGGTGCAGTAATACTCTTCCAGCTGGCGGTCGTGCAGGATGGTGTTCATCGCCTGCAGCACGCCGGAGACGCTGAAGCGATCGGGCGTGAAGCGGCGGCGCAACGTACGCGATCGCACCAGCTCGGATGCAAACGCCCCGTACAGTGCCGCCGGCGCACCCTTCCCGGACACGTCGCCCACGGCGACGACGAGGGCGTTCGACTCGGGCGTCAGGAAGTCGTGCAGATCGCCGCCGAGCTCGCGCGCCGGCTCGAAGCGTCCAGCCACGTCGATCCCGCTGATTGATTTCGGCAGCTCTGGAAGGAGCGCCGCCTGCACGCGCTGCGCGAAGCGCAGCTCCTTTTCGATACGCTCCTCGTTGCGACGCACCTCCTCGTAGAGCCTGGCGTTGTCGATGGCGACCGCTGCCTGGCTCGCCAGCAGCGTCAGCAGCTCGGTGTGCACCTTCGTGAACGCGTCGAGCTCCGGGCTCTCGAGGTCGAACACGCCGATGCAGCGATCCTTGATCAGCATCGGAATCACCAGCTCCGACTTCGCGTCCTCGACCAGGTTGATGTAGCGCGGATCCGTCGACACGTCAGAGACGAGCACCGCCTCCTTGTGCAGCGCTGCCCAGCCGACCAGACCCTCTCCGAGCTTGACGTGCTTCGACTCGGCGCCTTTGCCGTAGCGCACGGCCAGCTTCATCTCCAGCTCCTGAGTCGCCTCGTCGAGCAGCAGGATGCCGAAGGTGCGGTAGTCGATCAGCCGCTTGGTGAGGCTGGCAATGCGCGTGAGCAGGACGTCGAGCTCGAGGATGGACGACATCTCGCGGCCGATCTCGGCCAGCGTCTCCAGGGTGTCGACGTACTGCCGCTCGGAGCGGAAGAGCCGTGCGTTCTCGATCGCCACGGCGACGTGGGCGGCGAACTGCCGCAGCAGGATCTCGTCCTGGCTGGTGAAGGCGCCCTCGGCCTCGTCGAGCAGGTTCAGCGCGCCGATCACCTTTCCCTTGCGCCGCATCGGCACGGCAAGCTGCGACAGCATGTTGCGCAACGGCCCCATGTAGCGCGGCTCGCGTCGGATGTCGTTGACGAGGATCGGCCGACCCTCCTCGACCGCGGCGCCGACGACGCCCTGTCCGACGCGGAGGCGCAAGGTCGGCGCCACGCCCTCGGGATACCCGATTGCGTAGCCGATCCGGAGCTCCTGGCGCTTCTCGTCGAGCAGGTAGACGGAAAAGGCGCTGAACCGCGTCAGCCTGGCGATGAGCTGCGGAATCTTCGCGAGCAGCTCCTCGAGGTCGAGCACCGACATGACCTCGCGGCCGAGATCGAACAAGGTGGAGAGCAGCTCGGTGTCGGTCGCGGGCCGGACGGCAGCCTGGGTGCGGGAAACAATCGGATCACTCATGTGAGCGTCGGCTCGAATTATACTGAGCCTGTGCAGGAGTCGCTGCGTCTCCCTCTCGACTACAACGCGATCGAGCGCATTCTGCCGCACCGGTTTCCATTTCTGCTCGTGGATCGCATCACCGAGCTCGAGACGGATCGCCGGATCGTCGGCATCAAGAACGTCTCGCTCAACGATCGGTATCTCTCGCGCAATCCCGGCGAGCCGCCGTCGCTGCCGCCGGCGATCCTGACGGAATGCGTCGCCCAGGTCGGCGCCATCCTCGTGCTCTCCAAGCCCGAGAACCGCGGCATGCTGCCGCTGTTCCGCAGCATCGATCGCGCGCGCTACCGCGGCGCGGTGTACGCAGGCGACGTGGTCGAGATCGAGGCGCGCGTCAAGCGGCTCCGTCGACGCATGGGTCAGTTGAACGGGTTCGCCCGCGTCAACGGGCGGATCGTCATGGACGGCACCATGACGTTTGCGCTCGGTCCGACGATCTCAGCCGCCGATCCCGAGCTCTAGTAGCGTCTATCAACTGAATCAGTCTGGTGGAGCGGGTCCTGTCCGCGGACAGCCCCATCCGTCCGCGGCCACCCGCCGTAGCGATACTGATTCAGTTGTGACACCCCACTCGCCCCCGCCCTACTGCGCGGCGCGGACGACGAGCAGCACGCTGCCAGCCTTCGCTGCGCGGCTCGCCCACCGCAGCCACGCGCGCTCCGGAAAGTAGTAGCGCAGCGCATCGAGCGCCGCCGGAGCGATCACGATCGCGCCGACGACCGGTTCCCGGATTCGTGCCGACACCGCCATGCCGCGCGTGTCGCGTTCAGCCGGTCCCGCCTGCGCCGCGGCCGCTATGCCGTAGCCAGCCGAGGCGAGCACGTGAAAGGCCAGCATTCCCTTCAGCAGCGGCGCGTGCTCGCGCCGGAGATCGGGATGCCGCGTCAGGATGATTTCGCTCGTGAGGAACTGCGACCAGAAGCCGGCGGACGAGATCGTGAACTCCCGTGCGGGCGACACGGGATCGTGGGTGATCGCGAAGAACGGGAACGGCCCGAACGTCACCGTCTGAACGCCCGGCGGAACACCGAACGCGAGATCGGCAGCGACGTGACCTGCCTCGTGCAGACCGAACTCGATCCCGGCTCCCAACAGAAACCACGCGGCATCTTCCTGGGCAAAGGCCGGCCGAGGTAGCAGGACGACTGCCGCGAGCATCAGCGTGCGGCCCACGCTACCGATGAGCCGCCGACCACCGGCACTCGTGTTGCACCCGCACGGCGTGAGGACGGGGACGCATCCCCGGGACCTCGAACTGGGGGAGGATTCGAACGTGCTCGAGACCATTGCGATCGTTCTGATCATTTTGTGGCTACTCGGGATGGTCAGCGGCTACACGCTCGGCAACTTCATCTGGGTGCTGCTGGTCATCGCGGTGGTGTTGTTCGTCGTGCGGCTGATCAGCGGCAGGAGAGTCGTCTAGCAGGCCGTGGCCAGAGTACCAGGGGCCTGAGGAGCGCACTGAGCGCCGGCCACAGAGGCACGGACTGGTGTCTCTGTGGCTCGTCTCACAGGCCTCGCAGCTGGAGCACGAGTGTCGCGACTGGCTGCCGGGATCGGGCCGACTCTCGGACGGGTACCGACTCTCGGACGGGTACGCTGAGCGCGCCGGGCTTCGGGCATTGGCCTGCGATCGTGCCACGTCCGGACGCGGCTGGCCATCTAGCGGCGCAGCGCGACGCTTCCGGCGCTTGCCGCCACGCGAATGCAGTTGCGTCCGTCCTGCTTGGCCAGGTAGAGCGCCTCATCCGCTCGCGCGACGATGGTCAGCGGATCCTCGTCGCCCGGCTCGACGGCGGTTACGCCGAAGCTCGCGGTCACCGGGATGGTCTCCGTGTTCCACGAGAGCGGATGACCTTCGATGTCCTTCCGCAGCGTCTCGGCGACGTGCTGCGCTCCGCTGAGCGGAGTGTCTACCAGAACGATGAGGAATTCTTCGCCGCCGTAACGGCACTTCAGGTCCCCACCGCGCAACACCGCCCGCATCCGCGCTCCAACCGCGGCGAGCACCGCATCGCCGGCGAGATGTCCGTGCTGGTCGTTGATCTGTTTGAACCGATCCAGATCGAACATCACGAGCGACAGCGGAAGCCGCGACCGCCGCGCACGCGCAAGCTCAGCCTCGAAAACCTGCAGCATGTGCGTCCGGTTGGCGCAGCCGGTCAGCGAATCGCGGACGCTGTTCTCGCGAATCTCGCGGAACAGCTCGGCGTTTCGGAGTGAAACGGCCAACAGCGCCGCCGCCGCCGCGAGCATGCTCTCCTGATGTGTGGTGAGCGCCGGTGCCGGCGACACACCAACGGCGCCGACCGGAGTGTCCGCGACCAGCATCGGAAAACACACGTCGTCGGATGGCAGGCCGCCCGGAGCGGGAAAGCCGAGCAGACGACATGCCGCCGCTTCGCGTTGTGCCGGCGACGAATCGCCGACGACGACGAGCGAGGTCCAGTCGGATCCAATGCGCAGCATTACCCAGATGCCGTGCCCGGGCACCAGCAACGGCAGATGCGCGGCGGCCGCTGCCCGGATGGATTCGGCGTCGAGCGACCGCGCGAGTGCCTGACCGAGCGCCACCAGCCGTGACATGTCACTGGCGCGCTCAGTGGCCTCCCTGGCGGCTGCGTCGGCGGCGAGGGCCCGGCCGCGCATCTCCTGGCGCTTCCACGTCTGGTGCAGGATGAAGACGAAAGCGAGGATAGCCAGGGCGGGCAGGAGATGCAGCCCCCGAGCCTGCTCGACGGCGCGGGCGACGTCGAACAGCCGGGCGACCGGCTTGGAAAACACCACGACCAGGGCCGCGGTCAGTCCCGCCACCAGGAGCAGGTCGTTGCGCCCGAAGACTCGCATAGCCAAGCTTCCGACAGATTGTATCGGCCCTGCTGAGACATCTCTGCACAGCCTGTCACTGTCACCGCCGATGGGTTAGGATGTCCGCATGACTTCAAAATTCATCGGTCTGGCGGGGGCGTTGTTGGCTGTCGTGATCGTCGCCGCAGCAGGCGCCGGGCCGAGCGCCCAGGGTGGCGGGACCGCCGCTTCCACGGTTGTCCCCATGAAGCCGGCCCCGCCCGGACCGCTGCCGCCGCTCCCCTCGGTCAACTACGCACCGGCAAGGCCAATGGCGGTCGTCCAGCAGGTCTACGAGTTCGCCGCGCGGCACCCCGAGGTGCTCCAGTACGTACCGTGCTACTGCGGCTGCCAGCGAGAAGGGCACCAGGGAAACCACGACTGCTTCGTCAAGTCCCGAGCGGCGAACGGCCGCGTGCTCCTGTGGGACGCTCACGGCATTGGCTGCGCAGTCTGCCTCGAGGTAGGACGCCGGGCGATGATGCTGTTCAACGAGAAGAAGTCGGTGCCTGAGATCCGAGCCACGATCGATCGGGAATACGGCTCGCGCGCGACGACACAGACGCCGACACCGCGGCCGCCGCAAACCGGAAAGGGCTAGGTACAGCTGAAGGCGTGACAATCGGAGGCGAGCCTACCCGCGAACGGAACTGCGAGACGCAGCGCGCTGATCGTCTGGCTGCGCTCGGGCAGGCTGTTTCGAGCGTGGCGCACGAGCTCAACAACCCCCTGGCCACCATCATCAACTGGTCCGAACGGCTCCAGACCATGCCGCTCGACCACTCCTCACATCACGGGCTCGAGGTGATTCTCGGCGAGGCGCAGCGTGCGGCGCGCCTCGTGCGCAACCTGCTGTCGTTCGCGGAGAACAGACCAACGACGCGCGCGTTGGCGGATGTCAACCGGATCGTGCGCGATACGCTCGCACTGCGGGCGCAGGAGCAGCGCCGGCAACAGATCTCCGTCACGGCGTTGCTGGCCGACGAACTGCCTCCGGTCTTCGTCGATGGGCAGCAGATCCAGCAGGTGCTGCTCAACCTGACGATCAATGCCGAGCAGGCCATGACCGCGGCGCACGGAAGAGGGTCGCTGGTGGTTCGAA
>Ga0075428_100001716_pt1 | contig 23411 bp, 18 predicted proteins | sample RhiMetdeltSRZDD2_FD_75291 | JGI IMG/M metagenome (GOLD analysis project Ga0075428, IMG submission 75291) | Populus rhizosphere microbial communities from Tennessee, USA - Rhizosphere MetaG P. deltoides SRZDD2 | ecosystem: Host-associated > Plants > Roots > Rhizosphere > Soil | place: USA... | reverse complement strand
GAGTCGTCGCTGTTGCTGTTCCGCTGCTGGTGCGGCCGCTGGTCGCGGCGCAGGCGCAGGCGGGTGGAAATCCTTCAGGTGTCCTGGGACCGATCAACGCCTTGGGGCAGCAATTCCGGCTGCCTCCTCCACCCACGAGTCCGCCGCCACGCCTGCCGGACGGAACCATCGATCTGAGCGACGGCATCTGGGTCAACCGGCCGTTCGGCCCTCAGTCGGGATTGCAGGCCGCCGAGGAATTGTTGCTTCCTCCGGCCAGGGCGCTGCTCGCCGCCCGGAAGGAGACTGACGACCCGCAAGCGTGGTGTCTGCCCATGGGAGTGCTGCGCTACAGTCCGTATCCGTTCCGCTTCATCCAGAACTCGACGCACAAGAAGCCGACGCATATGTACATCCTGTCCGAGTTGATGCGCACGTATCGGCAGATCTTCATGGACGGTCGCACGCATCCCGCCGAGCTCGACCCGACCTGGTTCGGCCACTCGATCGGGTGGTACGAGAAAGACACATTGGTCATCGACACCGTAGGTTTGAACGACAAATCCTGGTTCTCCAACCGGCGGATGCCGCACACCGAGCAGCTCCACACCGTCGAGCGATGGACGCGGATCGATGCGGGCCACCTGGTCACCGAAGTGACGCTCGACGATCCGGGGGCGTTCTCCCGGCCATTTGTCGTGACGTATCAGTCGGAGATTCGCCCGGCGGGCGACGAACTGATGGAATACGTCTGCCAGGAGAACAATCAGTACGGAATTGCCAGCGGCGTCAGATAGGGAGGCGCATGTCGTCTACTCCGCTCTGGCAGTCGTCGTCGTCGACTGCCGCGTGACGAAGTCCCAGTGCTCACCCGCCCGCCTGACGATCCGGGCGACATCGTCAGCGAGGAGGTAGCCCGCTCTGACGAGCGGCGCCGCGGCTTCCCGCACCAGCTTCAGGTAGTGCTCACGCGACTGATAGCGCTCTTCAATCGACGGCCGTGGATCGCCGCTCGCGTCACGCTGGGCTCTCGTCCGCGCGAACGGAACATACGAACCGTTCAGCGGCACGAACTGCTCGGTCCCGCCAATCTTCGCGTTCCGGAAGATCCAGCCGGTGTGCGTCGCCAGCGGCACTGCCACATCGGGCAACCGGATGCCGCCGCGGCTATTGCCGTCGCGGTCGACCTGGGGAACGATGAGCGGCAGCGGCGCGCCTGCGCCGCCTTGCCGCGCCAGATGCGCGTTCGCGCCGCGGACGCCGGGATATGCCGTTCGGGGCGACGTCACGCCGCTGAGCGTCGGAAAGGCGACGTCGGTCGCGCGGACGAGCGTGCCATCTGACAAGCGCGGGTACCGGCTCGGCGGGGGCGCCGTACCCTCGCGAACCCAGCGCTCCATCGCCACGAGCAACGCACGCATGCCAATTCGAAGGTCGAACGGGTTATTTGCGGTCTCACCGTTGACCATCGCGGGGGGAAACTGTCCGATGTTGTGCGGCGCGCCCGCGAAGTGATAGATGCGGACGTTGTCCGGCACCGTGATGTCGCGCGTGCCGTCCGGCGTCGTGTGCACGAGGGCGCCGCCGCGCTCCCAGTACTCCGTGTCGGACATCGTATGGAACACCTTCGGCTGGTGGTCGGCCGCGCGCAGGTTTTCGAGCAGACCATCCTCGGCGCCGGTGACCGGATCGCGCTGTTTGCGATCCGAGAACGGGAAGCGTGTCGCGGTTTCCATCAAGAGCGACGTCGGCGTCGACCAGCGCTCGTTGAGGAGCACCGCGCCGCCGCCGCCGATATGCGGCATCACACCGTCAAAGACGCGGCGGTTGCGCTCGTCCGCATTGAAACCCTCGTAGACGAAATCACGCAGCCACCGTCCGGTCTGTGACGAGCCGAAGGCCACCAGGTACTTCGCGGAAACCGTGGCATCTGGTGCATAACGGACCCACGATGCCGCATCGCGCACGGCCGCAAAGCCCAGCCCGCTGACCGGCGGATTCACGGCGACATAGTCAACTTCGTATGTCTGGCCTGGCTCGAAGCCGCCCTCGAGCGTGACCGTATTGTCGGCCGCCAGCGTCCACTTCTCGCGCGGGATCATCGCCCACTCGGCGCCAAGCCGCCGCCGCACTCGCAGCGTGTTCTTCGCCGACGCGGGATCGCTGGGTGTGTAGCCGACGAGATCACCGACCGCGACTGGATTCCGGTTGTTGGGAATGAAACGGCCGCTGACGCTGCCGGTGACACCAGTGGCCCCCGGAACCTCGATGCGGACACCGCCGCGCGCATCGAACTCCCACCCGACCTGGACGATCGTGAAGCCGCGCGTGAGCAGGAATCCGTCGCCCACCTCGCCCTCGGGCGTGGTCGTCACGGGTCCGCTGAAGACGTTGAGCGCCACGCTGTTGCCGCGATTGACGATGTCGAACAGCGCAATGCCGTTGCTGCGGGAGCCGTCCCGGGGCCTGAAGATGACGAGATCGGCCGACATCTCGACCTTGCCCGCGTTGCGCGGTGCCTTGTCGAGATCGGCGATCACCTGATTCCGCCGGTTGGCGGGATCGATCGCGAAATAGATCTTCCCCGCGAGTCGCTCGTACGCTCCCGTCGATCCGAACGACCGTCCGCCCGCCGCGTCGCGGCGCGACGTGATCTCGACGCGTGTGACTTCCGCGCCAACGAGTGCCGGCACGACAAGCAGCACGAGGATCGCCTGGGCCGTCTGGGACAGAAGCCGTCTCATCGCCTACCTCCTCCGCCCAAACGGGCGGCGTCTCCCCACCGTCAGAAAGGTCGACCTCACCATCGAAACGGCGTAAGCGCCGGCATCGCGCCCACTGGAAGCCCCGTACGCGCGGTATTCAACACCATCGAAATCGTCGTGTAATGCCCGGTGAGGCCAATCATGTCGACGATGCCGCGCTCCCCGTACTTCGCCAGGGCTCTGGCGTAGGTGGCATCGCTCACGCTGTGGTTACGCTGCAGCTCGGTGATGAAGTCGTAGGCGACTTCTTCATCCTCCGCCATCGGCTGCGGACGGCGCCCTTCCGCGACCGCCTTGGCGATGTCTGGATTGAGGCCGCCCTTCAACGCGGCTGGGTGGTGCGCATTCCACACGTACTGCTGCGCCCAGTGGCGTGCCGTGATGAGAATGATGAACTCTGACACTCTGGGCGACAGGACGCTGTTGAATCGAACGTAATCGCTCACGCCCCGCTGTCGGTTTACGAGCTCCGGGCTTCGGAGCAGCACGTTCCAGGGGCCTGTCAGCGGCCCGCGTGCCGCCGTGTAGTCCGCGACCGCTTTTTTCTGAGCCTCCGTCATCTTTTCGGCAGGGATAGGCGGCAGGCGGTCCTGCGCCTGCACGCCGACACAGAACGCAAGGAGAAGACCAACGACCAACACGTACCTGATCATGACCGCCTCCATTCGCCTGTTTCTGTAGGGGCCGAGCTTGCGCGGCCCGTTAGTACACGAACACATAGGCCGCGCCAGAATCATCCGCCGCGTTATCGGCCTGATTGCCGTTCACGCCCTTCGCGGCGCTGTCCTCGGTGTGGGCGCCCACCACCAGCATTCTGCCGTTGGCGCTCAGTGCCACGGCGCTGCCGAATTCGTCGCCGGCGTCGGTGTTGGCGCCTTTGATGTACGCACCCGGCGTCCACGTGGTTCCGCTTCGCGTGTAGAAGTACACGGCGCCCGATTCCTCGGCCTCGTTCCGGTGCTCGCGCCACGAGTTGATGATGTCCTGCAGCAGGAACGGCACGACCATCGGCGGCCGGACGCCGCGGCCCGCGTTGTCTTCGAGGTATGAAGAGATGGCCAGCGTGTTGCCGTCGCCGCTCAGCGCCAGCCTGACGCCGAACGAGTTGAACGGCCGCGCGTTGGGCGCCTTGATGAACGACTGCTCTGTCCAGGTAGTGCCGGTCCGGACGAACACGTAAGCCGCGCCGACCCAGATATTCGCGCCCCGCAGCGGCGGCGCGTCGTCGGCGCACCCGGGAGGATCGATGCCCGGCGTCAGACAGGCTTCATCCCCGGCGCCGATCGCGATGGTGTTCCCGTCGTCGCTGATGGCGGTGGCAAAGCCGAACCCGTCGCTCGTTTCGCCCTTCGAGCCCTTGATGTAGGCCTGCTGGGTCCACGCGCCACCCTGGCGGGTGAAGACGTAGAGCGCCCCGGAATTCTGCGACTCGTTATCGTGAGGCGGATTGATTCCCCGGCCGGCCCCATCCTCATCGAAGGCGGCCGCGGCTAGCGTGTTGCCGTCGAAGCTCAACGCGATGGAAAAGCCGAAGTCATCACCGGCCTCCATATTCGACGTCTTGATGTAGGCCTGCTGTGCCCACGTACTGCCGCTCCGCGAGAACACATACACGGCGCCGGCAGAATTCGCGGAATCGTCGCTCTGGTTCCCGTTGATTTGCTGCGCCGCGCTGTCTTCGGTGAGGGCGCCGGCTGCGACTGTGCTGCCGTCGCCGCTCAGCGCGAGCGAGTAGCCGAACTGGTCGCCGTCGCCGGGCACGTCGCCCTTTCCGGGCCTGCCGGTGTTCGAAGCCTTGATGTACGCCTGCTGCGTCCAGGTGGTGCCGGTGCGGGTGAAAATGTAGACCGCGCCGGCCTGGGGGATCGAGTTGTCGTTCTGATTGCCGTTGATACCGGTCGCGGCGCTCGATTCCCAGGGGGCGCTGACCGCCATCGTATTGCCGTCGCGGCTCAGCGCAACTGACGATCCGAAATGATCGCTTTGCCCGGGGTTGGACGGCTTGACGTACGCCTGCTGCGTCCAGGAATCGCCCTGGCGGACGAAGACATAGACGGCGCCCGCGGCATAGATCGAATTGTCGTTCTGGTTCCCGTTGATACCGTTCGCGCCGCTGCTCTCAAATGGGGCGCCGATCGCCATTGTCGTCCCATCGCCACTCAGCGTGATCGAGGTTCCGGTGTGTCCCTGGTTTCCGCCTCCGCAGGCAAAATGGTCGAACGCCTCGGTGTTCGACGCCTTGATGTACGCGACCTGTTTCAGCGGCAGCATCGGCGGCACGACGTTGGAGAGCGCGGGAGCCTGTGACAACAGGTCGCCGGGAATGAGGAACAGCAAGGCAAGGACGGCAGCGATTCTTGGCATTCCGGCTCCCTTTGTGCTCAAGGGCGTGGACGTGGTTCGAGTGAGCGTCGCCATTATGGTCAACGCCGGAAAGCGGGTCAATTTGTGCCGGACGATAATGAAACGGTGAGCAGCTCCAGGTACGAGGACTTCCTGAAGGCCCATCCCGACTACGAGTCCACGGCGGCGCTCGACGCGCTCCGGGCGTCGCAGTACGCCCGCCTCGACGCGCAGCGGCAGGTGTACCTCGATTACACGGGCGCCGGGCTCCATGCGGAATCGCAGATTCGCCAGCACGCCGAACTGCTGAACAGCGCGGTCTTTGGCAACCCGCATTCGGCCAGCCCGACCTCGTCAGGCATGACGCGGCTGGTGGAGCAGGCCCGACAGGCGGTGCTGGCGTGGTTCAACGCCGTCGGCGAGTACACCGCTGTATTCACCCAGAATGCAACCGGCGGGTTGAAGCATGTCGGGGAGTCCTATCCGTTTGCGCGCGGCGGGTCGCTGCTGATGACGGCCGACAATCACAATTCCGTGAACGGCATCCGTGAGTTCGCCTGCGCGGAAGGCACGTCGATCGCCTACGCGCCGCTGGGCACGCCGGAACTGCGCATCGACCGCGATCGCCTGCGCGAGCTGCTCGCACGGGCGCATCCATCCGCAAGAAACCTGTTCGCCTACCCGGCGCAGTCGAACTTCTCCGGGGTCAAGCATCCGCTCGAACTCGTGGAAGAAGCGCACGCCGCCGGGTGGGACGTGCTGCTGGACGCAGCGGCCTACGTCCCGACGAAACGGCTCGACCTTCGCGCGGTGAAGCCCGACTTCGTCGCGATCTCCTTCTACAAGATGTTCGGGTATCCAACCGGCGTCGGCTGTCTGCTCGTGCGGAACAGCATGATGCCTTCGCTTCGCCGCCCCTGGTTCGCCGGCGGGACCGTGAATTTTGCCACCGTCGAAGGGCGTCGGCACATTCTCGCCCCAGGGGAAGCCGGCTTTGAAGACGGCACGCTGAACTACCAGGCGATTCCGGCGGTTGAGATCGGCCTGCGCCACCTCGCGTCGATCGGCATGGAGACGATCGAAACGCGCGTCCGCTGCCTGACCGGGTGGCTGCTGGCGCAGCTGCTCGACCTGCGGCACAGCAACGGCCGCCACATGGTGCGGATCTACGGTCCTGTGACGACCACCGCGAGAGGCGGCACCGTGACGATGAACTTCTACGATCCAGACGGCCACCTGCTGGACTACAGGCGCGTCGAAGAGCTGGCCGGGAAGGAGCGGATTTCGCTGCGTACCGGCTGCTTCTGCAATCCGGGCGCGGGCGAAGCCGCGGAAGGGCTGACCGAAGACGACGTGGCGGCGGCGATGCGCGAGAGCCCGGACATGACGATGCCGCGGTTTCTGCAGTTCATCACCCATCGCGATGGCAAGAGCGCGGGAGCGATTCGCGTCTCGCTTGGCCTGGCGAGCAACTTCGCCGACGTCGATCGCTTCATCCGCTTCGCCGCCGGCCTCCGCGATCAGACGCGGCTGACGGTCGGCGACGTGACGTTCGATATCGAGTCGTGCCGCGTGATTCGCGATGGGAGTTGAACCACGACGACACGATGTAACCAGCTATGACGGCCGGATAGTCAAAGTCGTGCGTCGTGGTTTGAATTCTCCGCTAAGGTGGAACGTAGGTGCCGAACGGCGGCTCCGATGAAGGCGGCACGACGCCTTTCAAACGCATGTAGGTGACGACGTTGCCGTAATGCTCGAAGGCGTGCGCGGTGTGGAAGGCGAGCACTGTCAGCCGCGGCATCTGGATGGGGACGCGCGAGCCTTCGCCGCCGGCGTCGAATTTCACCAGGGGCGTGCCGGCCGCGTCGGTCATCGCCTGATACCGCGTCAGTACGCGAACGAATCCGTCAGCGCTGTGGCGATCTCGGCTTTCGTTTTGGCGGTACGCTCGATGCCCGCGTCGCGCGGAGGATCCTGGCCCGCCATGACCGAGCACAGCCTGTAGTTCGAATCGGCGAGGTGGCCGATGAGTTGCGCGAAGGTGCGCACCTCCGGAACCGGCCGGAATCCGTACTGTTCCTCGGGCATCTTCGCCGCTGCTCGGAGCACGTAGCCTTTGATGATTCCGTAATGGAGTCGGGCGCCGCCCGTCAGGGGATTCGCGGTCTGAGCCTGTGCTGCACCGGCGAACAGCAACGCCACCATGACGAGAGCCGCTTGCAGCTTGCGTTTCACTTCCAGCTTCCAACGTCTAACTTCCAACTTCCAACTTCCAACTTCCAACTTACTTTTCACTTTCCACTTATTACTTCACACTTGCCTGGAGCTCGTCATAGAAGCCGCCGGCCGCCGCGCGCACGAACAGCGAAGCCGGGTCGACGCCCCACCCGAGATCGTCCGTCTTCAGCCTGGACACGTACTGATCTTTCGGCACGCCCTGCTTGATCAGCTCGCGAGTGCGGGTGTGGAGCGTCTGGAGACTGTTCTTGTACTTCTGCAGGTCTGCCTTCGTTGCCACCGGCCCGTGGCCGGGGATCACTGTGTCGAAGTCGAACTTGAGCGCATTCTCGAGCGTCGGTATCCATCCAAGCGTCGAACCGCCGCCCGCATAGTCGACGTACGGCACGTTGCCCAGGACGACGAAGAGATCGCCCATCGCGATGACCCGAAGATCGGGAAAGTAGACGACGATGTCGCCGTTGGTGTGGCCGGTGCCGAGGTAATGCATCTGCACTTCGGCGCCGCCCAGGTGGATCGCCGCCTCGGTGGCGAACGTCACCGGCGGCGGACCCGGCAGCGGCTTCGGCCCGCGTGTCATCGCCGCGCGCGCGTTCTTGTGGCCGACGATGGTCGCCTGCGGCAGGAACCGAATGTTGCCGCCGGTGTGGTCGCCGTGGTGATGGGTGCTCACTACGTATTTCACCGGCTGGCTGGTGACGGTCTTGACGAGCGCGATGATCTGGTCGTAATTGCGCTCGAACATGTCGTCGACCAGCAGCACCCCCTCGTCTGTTACCCGGACGGCGAGCGTATTCGAGCCGGGATTGAGGATGGCGTAGAGGCCGGGCTTTACCGGTTCGATCCGCAACTGCGCCGGCGGCGGGGTCCCCTGCTGCGCCTGACCCATGACGCCGGTGACCACGCCTACCACGACGAGGGCAGCAAGTATCGAGGCTCTGCGCATGCGGGGGATTATAGTCGCGTGATGGCTCGCGTCGCACCGTATGGAACGTGGACGTCGCCGCTCTCGGCGGCCGCCGTCGCCGCCGGCGGGCTGCGCCTCGGCGTGGTCGCGCTCGATGGCGGCGACATCTATTGGCTGGAAGGACGGCCGAGCGAGGGCGGCCGCTACGCGCTCGTCAGACGGGCGTCAGACGGGACGATCGCCGATGTGACGCCTCGCGACATGAACGTCCGGTCGCGGGTGCACGAATACGGCGGCGACGCATATGTCGTCGCGCATCGCGTCGTGTACTTTTCGAACTTTGCCGACCAGCGCGTGTATCGGCTCGCGCCCGGGCAGGAGCCGCAGGCGATCACGCCGCAGGGCGCATGGTGTTATGCGGACTTCGCACTGGATGCGCCGCGGCGGCGGCTGATCTGCGTGCGCGAAGACCATACCGGACCGGGTGAGCCGGTCAACACGCTGGTCAGCATTCCGGTGGATCCGGCCTCCGCCTCCGCCAACGCTTCGGCGGACAAGGAAGCCGGACACGACGATTCTGGCCGTGTGCTCGCGTCAGGCTACGACTTTTACTCGACGCCGCGACTGAGTCCGGATGCCTCGCAGCTCGCATGGCTCTCCTGGCGCCACCCGAACATGCCATGGGACGGTACGGAGCTCTGGGTCGCCGACGTGACCTCCGCGGGAACGCTCGAGAACCACAAGCTGATCGCCGGGGGACCTGCCGAATCGATCTATCAACCAGGATGGTCACCCGACGGGATCCTCTACTACGTCAGCGATCGTTCCGGATACTGGCGCCTCTATCGAACGACGAACGATCCGAACGTCGTGAACGATCCGAACGATCCGAACGACCCGAACGACCCGAACGACCCGAACGGTCCGAGCGCGAGAGAGTTCGGGAGACCGCAATGGGTGTTTGGATCATCCACGTGGGCTTTCGCCGGCCCGTCTCGGATGGTCGTTTCGTACACGCGCAACGGCAGCTGGCACCTCGCGACGGTCGACGTCGCCAGCGGCGCGCTGACAGATATCGCGCCGCAGATCATGCCGCACGACTGGATGACGGCGAACGAGATGCACGCCGTACTGGTCGCCGGCTCGGCCACGCAGCCCGACGCAGTCGTCCGCGTCGACCTCGCATCGGGTGCCGTCGACACGCTGCGGCGCGGCTCGGCGCTGGCGATCGACGCCGGCTATATCTCCGTTGCGGAGGCGATGGAGTTTCCGACAGCCGGTGGAGCGCGCGCCCACATGTTCTACTACCCGCCTCGCAACAAGGATTTCGAGCCGCCCGCCGGCGAACGGCCGCCGCTCGTCGTCATCAGCCACGGCGGCCCGACGTCCGCGGCCCGGCCGACGCTCGACTTGCAGATCCAGTACTGGACGAGCCGCGGGTTCGCGGTTGCGGACGTCAATTACCGCGGAAGCTCAGGATACGGCCGCGCGTATCGCGAGGCGCTGAACGGACAGTGGGGCGTCGCCGATGTCGAGGACGTCATCGGCGCGCTGCGATTTCTCGCCGCCGGGGTAAAGGCCGATGAGCACCGCGCGGTCATTCGCGGCGGCAGCGCGGGCGGCTACACGACACTGGCCGCGTTGACGTTTCACCCCGAGGTCTTCAAGGCGGGAGCCAGCTACTACGGTGTCAGCGACCTCGAGGCGCTGGAGATCGACACCCACAAGTTCGAGTCGCGCTATTCGCACAGCCTGATCGCGCCATACCCGGCAGCGAAGGACGTCTACTACCAGCGTTCGCCGATCCATGCGATCGACCGGCTGGCGTGTCCGCTCATTCTGTTCCAGGGCCTTGAAGACAAGATCGTCCCGCCGAACCAGTCGGAGATGATGGCGGACGCCGTCCGCGCGAAGGGGCTGCCGGTCGCCTACCTGGCCTTCGATGGCGAGCAACACGGCTTCAGGAAAGCCGAGACGATCATCCGCTGCCTCGAAGCCGAGCTCTATTTCTACGGCGCGGTGTTCGGGTTCAGGCCTGCGGATCCCATCTCGCCCGTGCAGATCGACAATCTGTGAAACAAAGAAAATCGGCCGACCTGGCGTTCGGTCGTGTAGCATCCCCAATATTTCGGTCAATCGCGGTAACCCGCCGTTGGAGATGAACCTGGTGCGCGTTGGTATCGCCATTCTGGCGCTGCTGCTCGCGGCTCCCGTGGCTGCGCAGGAAGAGGCCGACGCGGACGAGAATCCGCTGGCGGCGCTGAAATCCGATCTCATGCGCGTCCTCGCGGCGGCCGAACTGCCCTTCGAGGCGGAACAGGACCGGGCGATCACGCTCATGATGGAAGATCGGCTCCAGGCCTCCGAGTCGCTCTTCGGCGGGTTGATGGACTTTCGCGGCGGTCCAACCAGCGGGCAGGAGGCGGAGCGTCTGCAATCCGCGATCGGATGGCTGCGCGGCGAATTTCTCACCCGCGTCAACGACTATCTCACCCCTCAACAGCTCGCGATCTGGAACGGGTATCGAAACCCCGCCGGGACGGCAACCCCGAGCGCGATCGAAGTGAGTACCCAGCGACCTCAGCAGACGCAATACGTCCGGATCAACAACAACCGCTTCACCGCGGAAGATCTCGATTTCCAAGGGGGCCCGGGGACCTTCCAGGGAAACTTCGGCAACAACTTCCAGCAGTTCGGCGGCCAGCAGCGCGGGAACCAGGCCGCGGAAGTCATCGAGCGCGGCGGCGCGGGGGCGTGGCACGGCACGGTGCAGAGCCTCTTCAAGGACGATGGGCTGAACGCCAGGAACGTGTTCGCGGCGAACAAGCCGCCGTATCAAGAGCGGCAGGTCAACGTCGACGTCGGCGGCCCCGTAATTCCCGGCCGGCTGACGACGAACGTGAACCTCGGCTACAGCCTGGCGCAGCAGGTCGACACCATCAACGCGATGCTTCCTGAGGGGCCGTTTGCGCTGGGGATCACGAGGCCCACGGTCAACCATTTCTTCAACTCGCGCAACACCCTGCAGATCGCCGACGCGCATTCGCTGGCGTTCGACGCGCGGTACTTCGCCGACGATCACAAGGACGAAGGCATCGGTGGATTCACGTTGAGGGAGCGCGCCTCTCACCGCAACGGCGGCAACTGGGGCGCTGAGGTGCGGCAATTCTCGAGGCTCGGGGCGGGCGGCATCTACGAATCCCGGTTTAACGTCTTCAGCAACAGGGTGAGGATCGTGCCGTTCAGCGAGGCGGTCAGGGTCGATGTCTCCGATACGTTCAACAGTGGAGGCGCCCAGAACAGGTACGAGGACAGCAACCGCAACTACAACTTCAGCAATCTGTACACGCGGCTCGGACAGAAACTCACGATCAAGACAGGCATGGAGGGCGCGTACCGGCGCAACCGATCGTTCTCGATGAACAACTTCGGCGGGACGTTTTCGTTTGCCAACCTCGACGCCTTCATGAGCGGCGTGGCAGACACCTTTCGCGTCGCGCGCGGCGAACCGCGCCAGCTCACGACACAGCTGGAGCTGGCCGGTTTCATCCAGAACGACGTTGCGCTGACGCGGCAGCTCACGCTGATGTTCGGCCTGCGTTACGACGTGCAGTCGAACCTGTCCGATCACAACAACTTCTCGCCGCGCGCGTCGGTGGCCTACGGCGCGGGCCGCGGGACGGTCATTCGCGCCGGCTGGGGCGTATACATCGACCGCATGGAGATCCAGAGGGTCGCCGAGCAGCGGCGGTACGACGGCATTCAGCAGTACGAGATCGTCATCGACGATCCGCTTTATCCCGATCCCTTCTCGGGATCGCTTCGCCAGACGTTCCCCTCGATTCGCATCACGGATCCGGATCTGGGCCAGCCGTACAAATACGTCACGATGGTCTCAGTGGAAAAAACGTTCTGGAGAACACTGCTCGCCACGGCGATGTACGACTACCAGGACATGCGCGGCCGGTTCGTCATGAGAGATCTGAACCAGCCGCTGGACATCAGGGCGCCGGGACCGACCCCGTGCGCCCTCGCGACGCCCGCGGAGGCCTGTCTCCGGACGGATCGGATGCGCGGCAGCGTCCTGAACCTGACCAATCTGAGCTTTCAGACGACGCACACCGTACGGCTCAGCCTCCGACACCGGTTCAGCGTCTTCAACGTCACGAGCAACTACGTCTATCAGAACCGGTTTGAAGACAACGGGGACTTCGGCCTGCCCACCAACACCCTCGACCCCCGCGCCGACTGGAGTACGGGTAACCAGCCGAGGCACGGATGGAACGGGAGCGTGAATGCGCAGATGCCGTTCGGCATCTTCCTGACGGAAACCATCAGCGGGAATACCGGCCGCTTCTACACCATTACGACGGGCAAGGACGACAATCAGGACGGCACGAAAAACGATCGACCGGCGGGCGTCGGACGAAACAGCGCGCTCGGTCCGAAGCGCATCAACTTCGACCTGAACATCTCGAAGGCGTTTTTCATGGGGGGTGCCGGCAGCGCCGGGACGCGGAAAAACGTCAATCTCTTTGCGAACGTCACGAACATGTTCAACCGGGTGCACTACAACAACCCTTCGGCGGTGATGAGCTCGGAGAAGTTCGGCCAATACACCAGCGCGTCGGATCCCCGCGAAATCGAAGTCGGCCTCCGGTTCCAATTCTGAACCGGCGGATCGCCTCCCATGGACAATCGCATGCCATCGGTCTAGCATGCGCGCTATCGAGGTGTTATGCGAAAGGCCTCAACCATCGTCCTCGTTGCGCTGATTCTGGCCGCCTTCACCGCAGTTTTCGCGGAGGAGCGGGTCGACCAGGACATGTTCTGGAAGTTCCGTCAGGAAGGGACCAACAACTCGCAGATCCTGCAGACGCTGCACATGTTCACGGACGTCTACGGTCCCCGGTTGACCGGCTCGCCGAACCTCAAGGCAGCAGGGGAGTGGGCGATCGAACAGATGCACACCTGGGGGCTCAAGCAGGGACACCTCGAGCCGTGGGACTTCAACCGCGCCGGATGGAGCAACGAACGTCTGACCGCGCATCTCGTGTCGCCGGTGAAGGACGCGCTCGTCGTCGAGGCGCTCAGCTGGACGCCGGGCACCAACGGCGTCGTCCGGGGGCAGGCGATGCAGATCACGCTGCCCCAGCGGCCGACGCGCGCGACGCTGAGCGCGTACCTGGATCCGCTCAAGCCCGCGATCAAAGGCAAGGTAGTGTTGGTGGGCGCGCCCCAGCAGGTGCTCGTGAGCTTCAATCCCCCGGCGCTCCGCCGGGACGACTCCGAGGTGCTCAACCAGCTGAATGCGGCGCCGGCCGGCGGCCCCGCACAGCAACAGCAGCAACAGCCGGCGCAGCCGGCCCAGCAGCCGCAACCGCAGCAGCCCCGGGATGCGCAGCCGCTTACCAATAACCAGATACAAGAGCAGTTGAATCAGTTCTTGATCGATGGCGGCGCGCTGGTCCGCGTCAACGACGCCGGGCGCGACCACGGCCAGATCCGCGCCTTCAACAACCCCGCGTACGACGTGGCAAAGGCGCCCCCCACGGTGGTGATGCGCAACGAGGACTACGGCCGCATCTGGCGCCTGGTCGCCGACGACCGCGCCGTGGAGATCGAGTTCGACATCGTCAATCGCACGCATCCCGAGGGACGCACCAGCTACAACGTGGTGGCGGAAATTCCCGGCAGCGACAAGGCGGACGAAGTCGTCATGCTCGGCGGGCATCTCGATTCGTGGCACGCGGCCACCGGTGCGACCGACAACGCGATTGGCTGCGCCATCATGATGGAGGCGGCACGCATTCTGGTGGCGACCGGCGTCAAGCCGCGGCGCACGGTCCGCGTGGCGTTGTGGAGCGGCGAGGAACAGGGCTTGCTCGGTTCGCAGGCCTACGTGCGCGAACACTTCGGCACCGCTGAGCAGCCGAAGCCCGCGCATGCGAAGTTTGCCGGCTACTTCAACATCGACAACGGCACGGGGCGCGTGCGCGGGTGGACGGTGTTCGGTCCGCCGGCCGCCGGAACGATTCTTCGCGAGGCGGTCGCGCCACTGAAGGACCTCGGCATCCTGGGCGCGACCACGACGCGCAGCCGCCAGCGCGGCGGCACCGACCATACGTCGTTCAACGAAGCCGGGCTGCCAGGCATCGGCGGCATCCAGGATCCAATCGAATACCAGTCCTACAGCTGGCACACGAACCTCGACACCTACGAGCGAATTGTCGAGGACGACGTCAAGAAGACGGCGATCGTGGTGGCCAGTGCCGTGTATCACCTGGCAATGCGGGACGAGCTGCTGCCGCGATTCAGCTCAGAGGAGATGCCGCGCCGGCCGCAGCAGCAACAGCAACAACAGCAGCAGCCCCCTGCGACGCCTGCCGCGCCCGCGGCGGCACCGGCTGCGGTTACGCGTTAGGTAAGGGGGTCGGGAGTCATTTCTAGAGGACAGTCGAAATTTCCTTGCGGTTCGTTCGACTGTCCTCTAGAAATGACTCCCGACCCCCTTACAAGGAGCGTCGATGGTCTCGCTTGCATCGTTGTGGCTTCCGATCCTTGTGGCGGCGGTGCTCGTCTTCTTTGCCAGCTCCCTGCTCCACATGGTGCTGCCGTTTCACCGATCTGACTATCGCCCCGTGCCGTCCGAAGACGCCGTCATGGACGCGGTGCGCCCCTTCAACGTGCCGCCGGGCGATTACATGGTGCCGTGTCCGAGCGGGCCGCAATGGCGCTCGCCCGAGTTCATGGCGAAGCTGAAAAAGGGACCGGTGATGGTGATGACGGTGATGCGCCCGGGCGACACCGCGATGGGCGGCCGGCTGGCGGCCTGGTTCGTCTTCTGCGTCATCGTCGGCATTCTGGCCGCCTACGTGACGAGCCGCGCCCTGCCTGCCGGCGCGCCCTACCTCGAGGTGTTCCGCTTTGCCGGCACCGTCGCGTTCATCGCCTACTGCGTGGCGCAATGGGAGAACACCATCTGGTACAGCCGTCCATGGACGCGGACCGCCAAGGACACGATTGACGGATTGATCTACGGGATGCTGACCGGCGGTGCCTTCGGCTGGCTCTGGCCTGGTGTCTGAGGTCACCAGGCACAAGGCTCAAGGCACAAGGCTCAACAAAATCAACAAATCACAAATTCTCAAATCCTCAAATGCTCAGATTCTCAAATGCATTACCTCCTTTTCTATGATGTCGTTGACGACTATGTGAGCCGGCGCGCGCCCTTGCGCGCGGCGCACATCGGGCACGCGCGCGAATCTCTCGCGCGCGGCGAGCTGGTGCTGGCGGGCGCGTTCAACAACCCGCCCGACGGCGCGGCGCTGCTGTTCAAGGGCAGCTCTCCCGAGGTGGCCGAGCGCTTCGCCGAAAAAGACCCGTACGTGATCAACGGGCTGGTGAAGAAGTGGCGCGTGCGCGAGTGGACGACGGTCGTCGGGCGCGACGCTGAAGTGCAGCTCCCGGACAAGTTGTGAGCGGCTCCGCGCTGGCCCCTTCGCCGGCGGTGGCGGCTCCGGCGCGGACGCGGCTGGAGTCGATCGACCTGGTGCGCGGCGCGGTGATGGTCATCATGGTGCTGGATCACACGCGCGACTATGTACACAACGTCGCGTTCAAGTTCGATCCCACTGACCTGACCCAGACAACGACGGTTCTCTTCCTGACCCGCTGGGTCACCCACTTCTGCGCCCCGACGTTCGTCTTCCTGGCGGGCGTCGCCGCCTACCTGCAACGTGCGCGGGGAGCGACCACCGCGGAGCTCTCGCGGTTCCTGTTGACCCGAGGCCTCTGGCTGGTCGTGCTCGAATTCACCGTCGTGCGCGTCGGCACGTGGTTCAACCTCGATTACGGCTTCCTCGGCGTGATGCAGGTGATCTGGGCCCTCGGGGTGTCGATGGTGGTGCTGGCGGGACTCGTCCACCTGCCGATCGCCGCGATCGCCGCGTTCGGCGTGGCGATGATCGCGCTGCACAACCTGTTCGACGGGATACACGTGCAGAGCTGGCAGGGTCCCGGCTCGCCGGTGCCCGGTGCCGCGGCCCGGCTGTGGATGATCCTCCACCAGGGCAACGAGTTCTTCCCGCTGTTTACGTGGCCCGGCCCCGTGGTGTTCCTGATCTATCCGCTGGTGCCCTGGATCGGCGTCATGGCGGCCGGGTACGCCTTCGGCTGTGTCTACGACCTCGATACGGCGCAGCGGCGTCGCGCGCTCGCGTTGACCGGTGCGGCGCTCGTCGCCGCGTTCATTGTTCTTCGCGCGCTGAACATCTATGGCGATCCGGCGCCGTGGCGGGTACAGCCGTCCGCAGTCTTTACGCTGCTGTCGTTCGTGAACACGACGAAATATCCGCCGTCGCTGCTGTTCCTGTTGATGACGCTGGGTCCGATGATGCTCGCGCTCGCGTGGCTCGACTCCCGTCGCGTCGCCGGCGGCGCCGGGCGCGCGATAGTCATGCTCGGACGCGTGCCGCTGTTCTTCTATCTACTGCAATGGCCGCTGGCGCACAGCGTGGCGATCGCCGTCAGCCTGCTGGCAGGCAAGGACGTGGGCTACTACTTCATCAGCCCGCCGGCGTTCTTTACCGAAGTGCCGCCCGACGCCGGCTTCGGCCTCGGGACTGTCTATCTGTGCTGGGCGGTCGTTGTCGTCGTTCTCTATTTCCTGTGCCGCTGGTACGCAGATGTGAAGCGTCGCCACCCTCGATCGCTGCTCCGCTACTTCTAAGCGCTGCGATAGTCGGTGCGATCGGCCTTCGCGGTCGGTGCGCCGTTACACTGACCAGCGTCAGCGGGCTCGCACCCCCGAGTATTCCAGCATCTGCGTCGTCAGATCCAGCGGATATGAGATGGTGACGTCAGTGATCTTGCCGTCCGCGCCGGTGACGGGGGTCAGCTTCGGCATCACGAACCCGGTGTAGGACGGCAGCTTCAATGCGTCGACGCGCTTCACGACCTCGTCGCGGATCGCGGCGTCGAAATGGATCCCGTAGGTATCGAACAGCTTCGCCGCCGCCGCGGCGTCTCCTTCTGACTTGATCCGTTGCACTTCGGCCAGCAGGCGCCCCACGCCCTCCCGGAAGGCGGCGGGGTCCACCATCACCAGGTAGTGCTTCCCGTCGCGGGTGCGCTGCTCGATCGCCTTCGTATTCGCCATCAGCCAGCGCACGATCATCTGCCGGTTCCGCATGTGGTCTTCTTCGATCTGCGTGCCCTCACGCACCCGCCGCAGCTGCACCAGCGCGTTGCGCGCGTACGCTTCGTACTCGGCGCGAACGACGGCGTCGTGGTCGGCGGCGGGAATAATCCCGAGCTCCACCATCTTCGGGTCCGGCAGGAAGTACAACGCCACGAGATCGGCCCGCCCTTCCTCGAGCGCCGAGAAGTGCTCCTTGATCAGTTCCTGCGGCGACCGCGTCATGCCCTCCTTCTGGCGTCCCGACGCGTGGCCAAGCACTTCGTGCAGATCGGTGGTCAGCTCGCCGCCGAGCGTGCCGAATTTCTCGGCACGCTCCACTTCATCAGGCGACCACGCGAACTCGCCGCGCATCGATGGCGGCGTCGACTTGTCATACGCCTCGTTGACGTTCGCCAGCGAAATCGATTTGCTGCCGTACTGCTCGCGGATGCGCTGATCGTTCGGCAGGTTGATGCCGACCGGGGTTACCGGACCGGAGTCGCCGGTCTCGACGACGACGTCGATGGCGTTGGCGATGATGCCGGTGACGTTCGGCTTGCGGTACTGCGGATTCCACGGCATTCGGTCCTCGAACCATTGGGCGTTTGCCGCCAGCGTCCGGATCCGGGCGGTCTTCTCGGGGTTGACGTAGAAGACCACGCTCTCCCACGATCCCTTGATGCCCCGGGGATCCATGTAGACCTCGATGAAGCCGTTGATCGTGTCCACCGGCGAATCCTTGTCCTGCACCCAGGCGATGTCGTACTTCGCCCGGTCCGCCTCCTCGCCCGTCCGGTAGAACTGAATCAGCGCTCGCAACGCGTTGGCCATCGGCGCCGTCGCAAAGGGGATCGCCGCCTCGAGGTGCTTCACGACGTTGGCGATCTGGGCGCCGTACCGTCCGTCGATCTTGTAGACCTCCTCGACCAGCCGCCCGTCGCGCTCGACGAGGCGCGAGTTCAATCCATACTTCTCGGTGAACCCCTTCAGATCCGCCATGCTGACGCTCGAATACAAGTTGTTGGCGCTGGCCGTGAGGATGTCCCGGCCGGGCCCCGGCGTCTTGTTGGTGACGATCGGATCGACGTTCGCGTCGAAGAACATCGGTCCGAGCCGCGTCAGCATCGCGTCAACCGATTCGCCCTGCGGCGGCGTAAAGGTCCCGCCCGCCGCGGTCGCGGCCTTCACCGCCGCGGCCAGCGCCTGCGGCGTCAGCTTGAGGACGAACTTGCGCGCGGTGAGGTTGTTGTAGGGACCGTTATTGACCCAGAACAGCTTGGCGTAGCGCTGGATCTCGCCGAGCGAGGCCGCGTCGACGCCCTGCGGGTGCGCGATGATCTGCTCGAAGACGCCGCGCATCTCGAGCGAGTTGCGGTGCTTTTGATCGATATAGATGTCCCGGCCGGCGAGCGCCGCCTGGTAGAGGTGATAGACGAGCGTCTTTTCCCGCAGCGGCAGCGAGGAGAATCCGTCGGCGTACAGCTGCACGACGGCGGCATCGTCGACCTGCTCGAGCAGATAGGGACGCTCGGTCGCTGTGGCGGCTGCGACGGCGGGTGCACTCGCGCCGTTTCCTTCCTCGTCGTTTCGCTGGCTCGAACAGCCGGTCGCGAAAACTGTCGCTGCGATCAGCAATAGGAAGTTGAATAGCATCCGATCACCATATCAAAGGTGAGCCGACCCCGGCCGCGATTCAGACACCCGAAACCGCTGTGCTAGCATCCAGCGCGAACGTCCTCGCCGCGGGAGGTGCCTGGTGCCCAATGTGTCGCTCGTGGCCGCCATCATTGCGACGGTCCTGGGATTTCTGCTCGGCGGCCTCTGGTACGGGCCGCTGTTCGGGGCGCGCTGGATGGCGCTGGTCGGTCTTTCGAGGGATCAGGTTCGGCGCGACTTCAACCCGGTGGTCGCTTACGGGATCACCTTTGTGCTTGGTTTCATTGCCTCGTACGTCTTCGGCCTCTACATCGGGCCGAATCCAGGACGGGCGTTCGCCATCGTCTGCGGCGCCGCGGCGGGATTGTGCTGGGTGGCCACGTCACTGGCCACGAACTACCTCTTCGAAGGCCGGCCGGCCGCACTCATCGCCATCAACGCCGGATATCATGCTGTGAGGTTCACGCTGATCGGGGTAGCCTTTGCATTTTTCGGGTAGATTGCGCGCGTCGGTGATCGGTGCCGTGCTGGTGCTGTCAGCAGGGGTGGCGTACGCGCAGTTCGATTTCGGCTTCCGCGGCGACAGCAATATGGGCCCGCGCTTCCCGCCGGCGCTGCGCAAGGACCGCGCCTTTTCCTTCTGCCGCATCCTCTACACCAGCGTCCGGCGCGAGCCATCGGGCGGCGGCTGGCGCACCGACTATCCCTATGGCGAGATCAACCTGATGATCCGCCTGTCCGAGCTCACCAAGACGCCGGTCTCCTTCGAAGGTGAACGCCAGCCGACGCACTACGTCGTCAGGCTCACCGACGACGCGCTGTTCGACTGTCCGCTGACGATGGCGTCGGACGTCGGGACGATCGGGCTGAGCGGGGCGGAGGCGGAGAAGCTGCGCATCTATCTCCTGAAGGGCGGCTTCCTCTGGGTGGACGACTTCTGGGGGACCGCCGCCTGGCAGCAGTGGACGCGTGAGCTGTCGAAGGTGCTGCCGCCCTCCGAGTTTCCGATCGAGGACGTACCGCTCAGCGACCCGATCTTCAGCGGTCAGTTCGTCGTGACCGAGGTGCCGCAGATCACGAACATTGGCTTCTGGCGGCGGTCGCGCGGGCGCGAGACGTCGGAGCGCGGGGCCGACAGCCGCGACGTGCACTTCCGCGCCATCCGCGACACGCGCGGCCGCATCATGGTCGTCATGACGCATAACACCGACATCGCGGATTCCTGGGAACGCGAAGGCGAAGACCCGGGCTTCTTCTACCAGTTCTCACCGCACGGCTACGCGCTTGGCATCGACGTGCTGCTGTACGCGATGACGCATTAGGCTCCGCGTGCCGTTCAAACTTCTCGGTTCTTTCTTCCCCGTTCGTGTTCACGTTCGGCCCGTTGTTCTGATTTCTGCTTTCATCGTTTCGGTGTTCGCGAACTTCTGGCCCGTCCGCATTGCGTGCGCGCAGGACGCGGCTCGGAATCCTCCGCCGCCAGGGAAGCTGGTCGACCTGGGTGGATGGCGCATGCACCTCCATTGCACCGGGAGGAGCGTCGAAGGTGCACCGACAGTGGTGCTCGAGGCCGGCGCCGGTGACTCGTCAATCGAGTGGTCGCTCGTGCAACCTAGAGTCGCCCGGTTCGCGCGGGTCTGCTCGTACGATCGCTCCGGAAGCGCATGGAGCGATTTGGGGCCTTATCCGCATACCGGCCGCCAGATCGTCTATGAGCTGCGCACGCTGCTCGCGCGCGCCAAAGAACGACCTCCGTACCTGCTTGTTGGTCACTCTATGGGCGGACGGTACGTCCGAATGTTTGCGACGGCATACCGAGAGCTGGCGGCGGGCCTCGTGCTGGTAGACGCGAACCATGAGGACGATCTGCTATTCATCAACGGCAAATTCATACGACAGTGGGAGACGGCGACCGGCAAAGAAGTGCCAGCAGTCAAGACTTCGATGCCGTTGCGCCTCGAAGACCTGCCGGCTGACGTCAGGGAGAAAATTGAAGCGGCGGCGCGCGATGCGGATCCTCAAGCCGATCATCCGCCGTACAATCAGCTGCCGCGCGATGCACGTATCGCCCGTGAATGGGCCTGGTCCCAGCCGAAACACTTCGCGGCTAATAACAGCCCATTCGAGGGTGACGAAGCTTTAGCCCTGCGAACAGAGCGCCAAACCGTGCAACATCCGCTTGGCGATCTACCGCTGGTTGTGCTGACTCGCGGCCTGCCAGTCACCGGCCCACGTGCAGAGCAAATCGAACCAGAACGAAAGCAGCATCAAACTGAGCTGGTATCGCTGTCGAGCGCGGGTCAACAGACCGTTGCTAACGGCAGCGGTCACCACATTCACATCGACGAACCAGCAGCGGTAGTCGACGCGATACGGGACGTCCTGATGCGGTCTGCGAACCAATGAGCAGGCGGCGGCCCCGAACCTGAACACGAACCGAGCAGCGAGAAGCCGAGAAGCGTGAACGACAAGGTTCGTACCGCCCATCGCGTCATCTTCATCGACCTTGCCCGCGCGCTGGCCGTCGTCCTGATGGTCTCGGGACACACCTCGAGCGCGCTGCTCGCCAGCCGTTACCGCACCGGTGACTGGGTGCAGGCCTGGGAGTTTCAGCGCGGGCTCACCTCCGCGCTCTTTCTGCTGCTGTCCGGGTTTGCCTTCAGCATCGCCACGTCGCGCCACTGGGCGTCGCACATCACGCCGTCGTTCGCGCTGGTGAAGCGCCTCCGCCGCTTTGGCCTGTTCATCCTGCTTGGCTACGCGCTTCATTTCCCCGTGCGGCGATTCGCAATGCTCGCGGACGCGACAGATCAGCAGTGGCGTGCGTTCCTATCGGTCGATGTGCTGCAGTTGATCGGCGTGACGTTCGTCGCCGTGCAGTTGCTGGTCCTGATCGTTCAGTCGCGGCGCGTGTTCATGGCGGCCGCTTTCATCCTCGCGGCGGTCGTGATCGGGGCGGCGCCGGCGGTGTGGCGGACCGACTGGACCGGGGCGCTCCCGCTGGCGGTGGCGTCGTATCTCTCACCGGGAACAGGCTCGCAGTTTCCGCTCTTTCCCTGGGCAGGGTTCGTCCTGATTGGAGCCGGGGCAGGGCAGATTTACGCCCGCTGGGGCGCGGCGCACCTCAGCGCGTTCGCGAACTGGGGCATGCTGGCCCCCGGCGTCGCGCTGACCGTCGTGGCCTACGGCATCAGCGGGGCGCCGTTGCCGGCGTCGGGCGTCGACGACTTCCGCTGGGTGCCCGGAGAGATCCTGACGCGCACCGGCGTCTGCCTGATGATTCTGGGCGTCGTGGCCCACGCCAGCCGCCGTATCGCCCAGCTGCCGCACGTTTTTGGCGCCGTGGCGCAGGAATCGCTGGTGGTCTATTTTATCCACCTGTGCATCGTGTACGGCTCGATCTGGAACGCCGGCCTCTACCAGTCCTATGGCGAGGCGCTTTCACCGGGAGCCACCGCCTTTGCCGTCCTCGCCGTCGTCTTACCGATGATTGCGCTCGCCTGGCAGTGGAATGTGCTCAAACACCACCGTCCACGGACGGCCCGGGTGATTGCCCTGGCCCTCGGGATCGGCCTGGCCGGGTGGCTGATCTGACTTTTTCCCCCTTTGAACCCGCGCAGGGGTTGAAAGTACGATACGGCTCAGAAGGGGCCGGTGTGCATGTATGATCGGCCCTTCGTCCGCGGCCTGCTTCACGTACGTCGTTTCCGCCTTCAGGTGGACCGGAGAGTAAGGTGCTCGACGCCATTTTTCAGACACTCTTCAGCTACCGGCCGATCGTCTTCCAGCAGGGGGAGTTCCGCTTCGACATGAGCACGGGTTCGCTGGTGGCGGCGGTGCTGGCGGCCGCCGTCATGGTGGCCGCCGCCGTCACCTACCGGGGTGTCCGCGGCAAGGGACGAATGCGCGATCGTGTCGTCCTGACCGTTCTCCGCATGGCCGCGCTGGGCCTCGTCCTCTTCTGCCTCTTCCGGCCGACGCTCATCGTCCGCGCGGCGGTGCCGCAGCAGAATGTCGTGGCCGTGTTACTGGACGACTCGCGCAGCATGCAGATCCCGGATTGGGGCGGGCAGCCGCGCGGCCAGTTCGTCAAGCAATCGTTCAGCGCCGCCGAGAGCCCGATTATGAAGGCGCTCTCGGATCGGTTCCTGGTCCGCGTCTTCCGTTTCTCGGCCACGGCCGGACGGCTCGAGTCTGCCAACGACTTGACGTTCAACGGCTCACAGACGCGGCTGGGCCGCGCGCTCGACGGCGCGCGCGAGGAGCTGGCCGGCCTGCCGGTGTCGGGCATCGTGCTGGTCTCGGACGGCGCGGACACGAGCGACACCTCGCTGGCGGA
>Ga0075428_100001712_pt1 | contig 23428 bp, 21 predicted proteins | sample RhiMetdeltSRZDD2_FD_75291 | JGI IMG/M metagenome (GOLD analysis project Ga0075428, IMG submission 75291) | Populus rhizosphere microbial communities from Tennessee, USA - Rhizosphere MetaG P. deltoides SRZDD2 | ecosystem: Host-associated > Plants > Roots > Rhizosphere > Soil | place: USA... | reverse complement strand
CGAGCGACGTCGTCGGCGCGGTGAAGCTGACGAGCGGGCCCTCGATCACGAGCAGCGAAGTGCACTCGGCGGAGATCAACACGACGGTCTCGCCGTACGTGACGATCGGGCTCCACTCGGCGCTCCAGCCTGGCGACTGGACGGTGCTGCGGCTCCGGTCCGGCCAGCGGAACTTCTCGGTGATCTGCGACCCGTACTGGGACCAGCCGAGCTCCGTCGACTCGATGGCAGGCTTCTACTACGGGTGCCAGGCGCCGTACGCCTCGAACGACACCTCTACGACCCATTTCTGGTGGAACAACACCACCAAGACGTGCCCGCCGACCAGCTCGTGGTTCTCGTACAGCGGCACCCCGCCGAACGTCGATTACCCCCACTCCCCGTGGCAGTGCGTCCAGCTCGACGTGGGCGGGAACGGCTTCACGGTCGGCGACGGCATCGCGCTCGCGACCGGGAACTGCCGGAACACGAACGTCGACCCCATTGGCCCCGGATCACATGCGACGTGCCAGGGCCACAACTACCAGTGCAACAACGGCATCACGTACCACGGCGGCCCGGACTACCCGACGCTCGACAACCCGCGCGTCATCAAGCTCTTCGTCGTGCCGTGGGGTGCCTACAAGAACGTGTCCTCCGGGAACGGCCAGATCGTGCCGGTGCTCCGCCTTGCGGCGTTCTACGTGACCGCATGGCACTTCAACAACGGCAACGATCCCTGCCCCGGCAACGAGAACGCGCGGCTCGGAGGCGAGCAGGTCGGCGGCTACTTCATCAAGGCCGTCGAGTCGAGCGGCCCGTCGAACCCGCAAGAGCAGTGCAGTCCCGACGACGTGAACCTCTGCACCGTCGCCCTCGTCCGCTGATCGAACGAACCAAGGAGTCCCGTGTCCAATACGTCTCTCACCAGCAAGGTCTCCAGCTCGCGCGGCTGGACCCTCGCGCTCGGCATCGGCGCCGCGGCACTCGCCGCGATCCTGCTGATCGCATACCTGGTCCAGTACCGCTCGAGCGTCAACGACTCGACGGCGCCGACCCCGGTGCTCGTCGCGAAGAACCTGATCCCGAAGGGCACCTCCGGGACGGTCATCGCCGAGAAGCAGCTCTTCCAGGCGGCCACGCTCTCGAAGGACGACCTCAAGCCGGGCGCCATCTCCGACCCCGCCTACCTCAACGGCCGCGTCGCGGTCGGCGACATCTTCCCGGGTCAGCAGATCACGACCGCGGACATGAGCGTGGGCCTCACGGACGCGCTTCCGACCCAGCTGAGCGGCAAGCAGCGCGCCGTGGCGGTTCCCGTGAGCGGCCCTCACGGGCTCGTCGGCTTCGTCGAGAGCGGCGACCGGATCGACATCTACTTCGAGACGGGCGCGACCGGCGGCAACGTGCTCGGCCTCCTCGCCTCGAACGTCCTCGTGATGCGGGCCCCGAGCGGTGGCTCGCCGGCGGTCCTCCGCCTCAACTCGACGCAGGCTCAAACAATCGCGCTCGCGTCCGATTCAGGGGTCATGTGGTTCCTGTTGCGGCCCGCCGGCGACGCCAAGGAGCCGCCCAGGAAGGCGATCACGACCGACCAGCTGCAGAAGCTCATCAACTCGCAGACGAAGCGGTAACCGCCGTGGAAACTCCAATCCGCGCACTCGTCGCAGTCGAAGGCCTCGACGCCTTCGACGTGCAGCGCGCGCTGCCCGACGATCCGAGCTTCACGCTGCTCGCGATGACCGAGGGCGTCGACGAGACCGTCCGGGCGGTGGCCAAGAACCAGCCCGACCTCGTGGTCCTGGCGTGCCAGGGCCGTGAGGACGACCGGTCGCTGCACATCATCGACGGCGTGCATCGCGCCGCTCCCGATGTGCCGGTGATCGTTCTCGCCGCGACGTCGCCCAACGGGTTCCTGCGTCGCGCCTTCGAGGCCGGCGCCGCCGACATGGCGATCTTCCCGCAGACGAAGGAGCAGCTGCGCCTGGCGATGAGCGTCGCCATCGCACGTCGCCCCGGCTACGGCGCCGACGACAGCGCTCGGAAGGACGGCCGGCTGATCTGCGTCCTCGGCCCGAAGGGCGGCACGGGCAAGACGCTGACGTCGACCAACCTCGCGACCGCGCTCGCCCTCGCCGGTCAGAAGGTGCTCGTCATCGACCTCGACCTGCAGTTCGGCGACGTCGCGCTCTGCCTCGGGCTCCCGCCCGAGAAGACCATGTACGACCTCGCCATCTCACCGGGCGGTCTCGACGAGGACAAGCTCAAGGACTACATCATGACCCACGACACGGGCGTGGACGTCCTTCTCGCACCCGCGAGGCCCGACCAGGCGAGCGCCCTGACGATCGACCTTCTCCGAGACGTCCTCGTCATCGCGCGACGCGCGTACGACTTCGTGATCGCCGACACCCCGCCGGGCTTCACCGCCGAGGTGATCGCGACGATCGACGCAAGCTCCGACCTGGTGATGGTCGGCACGCTCGACTCGCTCTCGCTGAAGAACACGAAGCTCGGCCTCGAGACCCTCAGCCTGATGGACTACGACCCGAACAAGATCCGCCTCGTCCTCAACCGCGCCGACACCCGCGTGGGGATCAGCCACCACGACGTCGTCACGGTGCTCGGCTCCGAGCCGGAGATCTTCATCCCGTCCGACCGGGAGATCCCGCGGTCGGTGAACGAGGGCGTGCCCATCACGCTCTCGCGACCGCAGTCCTATGCCGCGGCGTCGTTCCACGAGCTCGCCGGGCTCTTCATCGGCTCGGCGTCGCAGCAGGCGACGAGCTCCGAGCCCGCACGGGCCGAGGTTGCCGCCCCTGCCCCGCGCCGATCGCTGTTTCGCCTGAGAAGGAGTTAGACAACCATGGAGCTCCACGAGCGAATCGTCACGACCCAACCCAAGGCCTCGGCGGCCCCTCTGCCCAAGGAGCCGTTTGCGGATCTCAAGAACGAGATCCACATGCTCGTGATCACCGAGCTCGGGCCTCAGATGACCGGGCAGGTCTTCGACGCGGTCGCGATGCGCGATCGTGTGCTCGCGGACATCCGCCGGCACCTGTCGAGTCAGACCGGCATCTCGCGCGACGACCGTGAGCGCCTCACCTCCGAGATCGCCGACGACATCCTCGGCTACGGGCCACTCGAGCGCCTGCTGGCCGACGACTCCATCACGGAGATCATGGTCAACGGGCCCAGCGAGATCTGGATCGAGCGTCAGGGCCGTCTCTACGAGACGACCGTCCGGTTCAACGACGACTCGCACCTGCGCCGGATCATCAACCGGATGGTCGCGCAGGTCGGGCGCCGCATCGACGAGTCCTCGCCGATGGTCGACGCGCGGCTCCTCGACGGCTCCCGCGTGAACGCGATAATCGCGCCGCTGTCCCTGTCGGGGCCGCTCCTCACGATCCGCAAGTTCGCGCGCAAGCGCCTCGGAATGCAGGACATGGTCAACCTGGGCTCACTCTCGGAGGAGTCGGTCGACTTCCTGCGCCGCTGCATCCAGGCCCAGCTGAACGTCCTCATCTCCGGCGGCACCGGCTCCGGCAAGACGACGCTCCTGAACGCGCTCTCGGCCGCGATCCCGGACAACGAGCGGATCGTGACGATCGAGGACGCGGCCGAGCTCCAGCTCAACCAGCGCCACGTGCTCCGGCTCGAGGCGCGGCCCCCGAACATCGAGGGCGAGGGCGCCATCCCGATCCGCGACCTCGTGCGGAACTCCCTGCGCATGCGGCCCGACCGGATCATCGTCGGCGAGGTCCGCGGCCAGGAGGCGCTCGACATGCTCCAGGCGATGAACACGGGCCACGACGGCTCGCTCTCCACCGTCCATGCGAACGGCGCGCGCGACGCGCTCGCCCGCATCGAGACGATGGTCCTGATGGCCGGCTACGACCTGCCGGTGCGGGCGATTCGCCAGCAGGTGTCCTCCGCGCTCGACATGATCGTCCACATCGAGCGGCTCGAGGACGGGTCGCGGCGCACCACGGCGATCGCCGAGGTCCAGCGGATGGAGTCGGACGTGATCACCATGCAGGACATCTTCGAGTTCAAGATCGACTCGTTCGCGCCCGACGGCACGATCAACGGCAAGCTCCAGCCGACGGGCCTGCGACCGATCTTCCTCGACAAGTTCGCGAAGCGCGGGATCGAGCTGCCTGCAGGGCTGTTCTCGCACCGTCCCGTCACGACGAACGTCGCGGACCTGCGCAGGTGAGCCGGCTCGCCCGCACACTGGTTCTCGCGCTGACCGCCGCACTCGCGGCGATCGGCGCGTACCCCGCCGCCGCCGCAGACGATTCGAGCGGTGCGCAGATCGTCGAGGCGGGAAGTGCGCTCTTCCCCGACCGCGCATACGTTCTTACGCTGCCCGGCGACCAGACGTCCGCCCTGACGACCCAGGACGTCAAGGTGACCGAGAACGGGAAGCCCGTGAAGAACCTCAGCGTCCTGTCGTCCGCCTCGGCGCAGGGCATCGGCACCGTCCTGCTGATCGACTCGTCGAACAGCATGAAGGGCTCCATCGGCTCGGCGATGGCCGCCGCCCGGGCGTTCGCGGCGCGGAACCCCGGTCAGCCGCTCTCGGTCGTGTTCTTCAACTCGCGACCCACCGTGGCGCTTCCCCTCACGACCGACCGGGCGCAGGTGCAGGCGGTGCTCGCCAAGACGCCGAAGCTCGGCGAGGGCACGCACATCAACGACGCGCTCGTTGCAGCGGTCGCACAGGTTCGCGGCTCGGCGCTCGGCGCCGCGCGGATCGTGCTTCTCTCGGACGGCGACGACGTGGGCAGCGCGACCAGCCTCGACTCGGCGCTCGCCCAGCTCGACGCGCAGAAGATCCGCGTGTTCACGGTCGGCATCGAGTCGCCGGACTTCACGTCCGCCGATCTGGAGCGGATCGCCAGCAGCACAGGCGGCACGTACGCCGCGGCGACCTCGCCCGACTCGCTCACCAAGATCTACGACGAGCTGGGCTTCCAGCTCGGCAACGAGTACCTCCTGCGCTACCGCTCGACGGCCCAGCCCGACCAGCCGGTAGCGGTCGAGGTGAAGGTCGCCGACGTCGAGCCCGTCTCCTTCGCGTACACGAGCCCGTCGACGGGCACGGCCGCCCCGTACCAGCCGGCGTTCAAGGACAAGCTCTTCAAGTCGTGGGCGCTGATCCCGCTGGTGGTCGTGCTCGTGATCGCGCTGCTGGTGTTCACCATCCGCGCCCTGTGGAGCCTCCGCTCGAACAAGGCGCTCGTCGCCCGGCTTGGTGACTTCGTCACCCTTCCGGCCGAGGAGCGTGCCACAGAACGCCGCAAGGAGGTCGACGCGCTCCTCCTCGCGGCGAGCGAGCAGAAGCGGCGGAAGAAGAAGGTCCGCTGGCTGGAAGGGTTCAGTGAAGACGTCGACGTCGCGCAGATCAAGCACGAGCCGCAGAACATGCTCTTGCTCGCAGTTGCGGCGGGTCTCGTGTTGGGGGTGCTGGCTGCGGTGCTCCTCGGGCCGCTGTGGTTCATCATGGGCCTCGCGCCGCCGATCCTGTTGAACCTCTTCGTCCGGGGCAAGGCACGCAAGGTTCGGAACGACTTCGGGGAGCAGCTTCCGGAGAACCTGGACGTGCTCGCGTCCGCGCTGCGGGCGGGGCACAGCCTCGCGAACGCCATGGGCGTCGTCGCGGACGAGGCGCCGGAGCCCTCGAAGCGCGAGTTCCGGCGCGTCGTCACCGACGAGCAGCTCGGCATCCCGCTCGACGAGGCGCTCGAGGTGACGGCCAAGCGGATGCAGAACCCCGACATCGACCAGGTCGCTGTCCTCGCGCTCGTCCAGCGCGAGGCCGGAGGCAACACCGCGGAGGTGCTGGATCAGGTGACCGCAAACATCAGGGCCCGTATGGACATCCGTCGGCTCGTGAAGGTGCTGACGGCGCAGGGCAAGTTCTCGTCCGTCGTCGTCGCGATGGTGCCCATCGGGATCTTCCTGTTCCTGCTGCTCGTCAACCCGAGCCATCTCGACCCGCTGTTCCACGACACGATCGGCCAGATCGGCATGGTCTCGGCGGTCCTGATGACCTTCCTCGGCTTCTACATCATCCGACGCATCATCGCGATCGAGCTCTGACATGACCTACCTCATCCTCATTCTCGGGCTCTTCCTCGTCGCCGTCGCCGTGACCATGGTGCTGCGGGCGCTCACGACGCCGCGCGGCGCCTCCACGGAGACGATCGAGCAGATCAGCCACTACGGATTCGCGGGCTCGCTTCCCGCTGCCGGCGAGGGGCACGACCTCGACGTCCGGCAGCGCGTGGACGACTTCGTCGGGGCCGCCGGCAAGTGGTTCGGCTCACGGTTCGGTCGCCTGAAGGGCAAGGACTATCGAGCGCGGCTGATCTCCGCGGGCATGTACACATGGACACCCGACCGCCTGCTCGGGGCGCAGTTCCTCGGGGCCGTGGGCGGAGTGTTCATCGCCGTCTGGCTGGCAGCGCTCGCCGGCGGCGGCGTGCTGATCTTCCTTGCAGCGATCGGCGGCCTCATCCTCGGCTGGATCTTGCCGACGTACATCGTCGATTCCCGCGCGCGGAAGCGCCGTGAGCAGGTCGAGCGGGCGCTGCCCGACCTCATCGACCTGCTCGTGGTCACCCTCGAGGCGGGTCTGAGCTTCCCGCAGTCGCTCCGCCTCGCCGCGACGAAGATCAAGGAGCCGCTCGCCTCCGAGGTCCGGCTCACGCTCCAGGAGCAGAACATGGGCCTGACGCTGGTGGAGGCACTCGAGAACCTCCTCGGTCGCATCAACACGCCCGGGATCCGCATGTTCGCGCGCTCGATCGCCCAGGGCGAGACCATGGGCGTCTCGACCGGGCAGATCATGCGCAACCTCGCGATCGAGCTGCGCAAGCGGCAGCGGGCCTACGCGGAGGAGCGCGCGCAGAAGGCACCGGTCAAGGTGCTCTTCCCGATTCTTCTGCTGATCATGCCCTCGCTCTTCATCGTGCTGCTCCTGCCGGTGATGATCAAGATCATGGAAGTTCTCTGAACGCTCGACGACGATGCGCCCCGTCCCGAATCTGACGTTGCGGAGAGAGGACGGGCGCGTCGTCGCCGACTCGGTCGTCGTGGCCGACTCGACGCTCCGGCGGCTCCGCGGCCTGCTCGGCAAGCGCGACCTGCCCTCGGGCCACGGCGTGCTGCTACGGCCGGCCTGGTCGATCCACACGGCGTTCATGCGGTTCCCCATCGACGTCGTGTTCCTCGACGCGGATCAGGTCGTCGTGAAGATCGTCCCGTCCCTCCCCGCCTTCAGGACCGCGTCGTGCCGCGGGGCGCGGGAGGTCGTGGAGCTCCGGTCGGGCGAGTGCGAGAAGCGCGGTCTCTCCCTCGGCGACCGCGTCGCCTGGGCGGCGCGTGCCTCGACCGAGGAGATCCCGATCAGCGTCGAGCCCGTCGAGCCGGGTCTCGGCGAGCGGCGCGGCTCCGTCGTGCTCGCCAGCCGCGACCAGCGGTATCTCAAGCTCGTGCGCTTCCTGCTCGACGGCAAGGGGATCGACGTCGTCGCGAGCGTGCCGCCGTCGGGCGCCGCCGACGCGGCGGGCGGCGAGCTGGCGGACGTCGTCGTGATCGACGCGGGCGACACGGTCGCCGAGGGCCTGCGCCTGGCGCACGTCACGCGGGTTCGGCGCCCCGAGGCCACGGTCGTGCTCGTCGGCGACCAGACGGGCGACCGCTCGCCCGAGGGCATGCGGATCTACGAGAAGTGGGACGAGACCGAAGGCGTCGTCGCCGCCGTGGAGGACGCGCTCTCGCGCAAAGCGGTGTAGAACTCCGATACTCCTGCCGCGGCTCAGGGGAAGGGAACAGGGCTGCTGATGTGGAAACGGAGGTCGTCACGCTCCGACGGACCGGCTACATGGGCCGGAGAGCGACAGACGCTTGTAACACAGTGTCACCAGCGAGGATTGGGATGACGCGGACAGACGCGAGAAAGCCGGGGACGGTCACTGCCTGATGGCCTCTCTCGCGCGCACCGGCGACACGATCCAGCGGGCCGACGGCAGGCCGCGCCTCGTCGTGCCGGCCGCCCAGGAGGGCGCCGTACGGCTCGAGAGCGCGCATCGCAGCCTCCTCGTCGACGCCGAGCCCCGCGTCCACCGCTATCTCAAGGCCGCCCATCGCTCCGCGGTCGCGGCGTTCGAGGGTGCCGGCGCCACCGACGCGGCCGACCGCCTCGCGACGAGCATCTACGTCGGCACCGTCGTCGCCACGCTGGCCGCGGAAGGAGAGATCGACGCGGCGGACGTGCAGATCGCGGTCGCGACGCTCGCCGAGGCGCGGGGCGAGCCGCGCGAGGCCGCGAGCTTCGACCTGTACCGCGCGGCCTGCACGAGCACGTTCCTGCTCGAGCTGCCACCGATCGTCGCCTGCGAGCTCCAGCTCCGGCTCCTCATCCAGCTGGGCGTCGCCACGGAGGCGTCGCTCTGGCGGGGCGAGGGCGGCAACCTCGAGCCGCTCGTCGTGCTCGGCCACGGCGCGGAGAGCCGACGTGCCCGCGCGACCGCACGCGCCGCGCTGCGGCGCGGCGGCTCGCTGACCCTGCTCGGAGGCCGGGCGCTCCGCTCGGCCCTCGTACGGCGATTCACGGAGCCCGCAGCGGCCATCGTCGCCCGCGTCAACGGGTCGCATACGCGACTCGACGCCTACCTCGCCGCCGCGGCGACCGCCCTCGCACCGGTGCTCGAACGGGAGCTCCTGCTCGAGCGCTCCGCCGAGCGCGAGCGGATCCTCGTCTCCGCCGGCGAGCAGCGGCTCATGAGGATCGGCTTCGACCTCCACGACGGCGCGATCCAGGACGTCCTCGCGCTCGGGGCCGACATCACGCACCTCCGCGACCAGATCTACCCGTTCATCCTCGACACCCATCGCGAACGAGCGGCGGGACGGTTCGACGATCTCCTGGCGCGCGTGGTCGAGCTCGACCGCCAGCTTCGCGAGCTGTCCCGGTCGCTCGAGTCGCGCAGCATCGTCTCCCGCCCCCTCGGCGAAATCCTCCACCGCGAGGTCGACGCCTTCCGCGAGCGGTCGGGCATCGACGCCACGCTCGAGATCCGCGGCGACCCCGAGTCGCTCACGTCGGCGCAGCGCGTCGCCGTCTACCGGGCGATCCAGGAATCGCTATCGAACGTCCGCGAGCACTCCGGGGCGACGACGGTCGAGATCCGCCTGCGGATGCGCCGCTCGTCGATCGAGGTGCGCGTCGTCGACGACGGACAGGGCTTCGAGGTCGGCCGCGCGCTCGCCCGGGCGGCGCAGCGCGGGCGCCTCGGCATCGTCGGCATCGGCGAACGCGTGCGGATGCTCGGCGGCTCGTTCGAAATCGACAGCGCCCCAGGCGGCCCGACGATGCTCACCTTCGCGCTCCCGCGCACCCGGCCCGACGACCGCTGAGCCGTCCGCACACCCGGGCCCGCAACCACAAAGGGGAGGCACTCGGCCTCCCCTTGATGGGTTCGCTCTCCCCATCCCCCACTACGGGGTGAGCGTTGGCGTGTCGGGGCCCCTCTACGACGAGCTTGCGCAGTCCACCGTGGGTGATCCGTTGGCGAGGTCCGAGCGGCCACGGGCCATCAGGGTCGCGCCGCCTGCGCCCTCCCGAGCCGCTCGTCTCTCAGCCACGAGCTTCTCCGTCGCCGGTGACGAGCACCGAACGAAGAGGCTCTTCTTCGTGAACACGTTCGTGTTCGAGAAGGTCAGCGCGTCGCTCCCGCCGCCTGGGAGCAACGCGTTGAGCTTGTCCCCCTTCACAGCTGCTCTCGACGCCTCGCCCGGCCGCGCTGCGTTCCCCGGCACGTCCGCCGGCTCGGCCGCATGAGCCGGCAGGACGACCTGGAGTGAACGTGCTGCGGTGGGTGAAATCGTCTCGAGCATCTCGTGGGCCTTCACCCGGGTAGATGCGGAACGAGCCTCGAACTTGCGCGTTCATTTGTAAAGACTTCGTAAAGGGGGCGCACCGGTCGCGAATTTCCACCATGGTTCGTGCGACGCATGGCCGCCACTGAGACAAGCGCGCGCGCAAACGAGGTTCTCGACGAGCTGTATCGCCAGCACGTGGGCGACGTGTACCGCTACACGTACGCCGTCCTCGGCAACCATGCGGACGCCGAGGACGTCACGCAGACGACCTTCGTCAACGCCCTGCGCGCGCTCGAGCGCGGTGAGATGCCCGTGGAGCCGTCGCACTGGCTGACGGTCATCGCACACAACCTCGTTCGGCAGCGCTGGCGCCAGGCGGCGGCGCGCCCCACCCTCGTCGAGCTGGAGGCGGACGTCGCCGATGCCCCGGAGGAGGACGAGGCGTTCGAGCTCGAGGAGCTCGTGCGCGCGCTCCAGCGGATCCCGGAGACGCAGCGCGAGGCGATCGTGATGCGCGAGCTGGAGGGCCGCTCGTACGCCGAGATCGCGACGGTGATGGGCCTCTCGACGTCCGCGCTCGAGACGCTCCTCTTCCGGGCGCGACGGTCGCTCGCGGAGGAGCTCGAGAATGTCGTCACGTGCCAGAACGCCGAGCTCGCGCTCTCCAAGCAGCTCGATGGGCGCCTCTCGCGCAAGGACCGCAGGCGTCTCGACGAGCATCTCGCGGACTGCCCCGACTGCGCGCGGCTCGCCGCGACGCAGCAGCGCCAGCGGCGGGCGTTCAAGGGGCTCGCGCTGCTGCCGCTGCCGATCGGCCTCGCGCTCTTCAAGGGCGCACCGAGCGCGGCGGCGGCGACGTCGTCGCTGCCCACCATCGGCCTCGCCAACACGGGCGCGGGCACGTCGGCCACGGGCACCGGAACCGCGGGAGCCGGGGCGACCGCCGCGACGGGGTCCGGCGCGGCCGCGGCGGGCGGCTCCCTCGCGGGCGGTCTCGCCCTCAAGCTCGCGGTCGTCGTGGCCACAGCCGTGGTAGCGACCGGTGTCGGCTACAAGGGCGTCCAGGCGATGCGCGACACGCCGGCCGCGCCACCGCCGGCGGACGCCAAGCCCAAGGTGCAGACGCAGCCGAAGAAGAACCTCGCCGGCGTGGCCGTCGCGCATGCGACTCCCGCTCCGAAGCCCAAGGCGCCCGCGAGCGCGAAGCACCAGACCGGTGCCGGCGCGAAGCCCGAGCAGACGACCCACAGCGTCACCCCGCCTGCCGGTGGCACTGCCGGTCACACGAGCGCCGGGACGAGCGGCGCCGCCGACGTGAAGACACCGGTGGCCGCACAGGAGACGCCGACGCACGTCGCGCCGGCCAAGCCGAAGCCCAACCCCGCGCAGCCGGCAGGCGGCGCGAAGGACGTGAAGCGGCCGAAGGCCCCGGCGGGCAATCCGAACGCGGGCGCGAAGCAGACGCCGCCGGCACCTCCTGCCGAGATGCCCGTCCGGACGCCGCCCGCAGCCGGTCAGACCGCGCCTGTCGCGCCACAGGTCGGGACTCCGACGTCGACCGAGGCGCCGGGCTCCGGCGGAGCCGCGGGGACGCCGCAGACTCCGACCGGCACGACCGAGCCGCCTGTCACGCCGCCGGTCACGACGCCGCCGCCGACCGAGACGCCCCCGGGCTCCACGGAGACTCCGCCGACGACTACGCCGCCCGGCGACACGACGGGTGACGATCCCGGCTCGACCGGCGGCCCGTCCGGGAACGGGAACAACGGCGTCGACGGCTCCGAGCAGGGCCGGAAGCTCGGTCACCTCAAGGGCAACCACGACGGAAGGCACCCCGAGGACGCATAGAGACCTCGCACCACTTCGCAGACACCCCTTTTGGGGGGTGTCAGGAACCGTGCGAGGGAGACGATATGGTGCGCAATGGTCAGAGGAGCCACGATTGCGCTCGCGCTCGTCGCGCTCGTCCTGCCACTCGGTGCGGCGGCCGGTAGTGACACTCAGTCCGGCGTCGCGCGCGAGCAGTCGCTCGAGGGTCTCGTCCTCCAGCGGATCAACGAGGTCCGGGCGGCGCACGGCCTGAACCGGCTCACGGCCTCTACGGGTCTCGGGCGCGCGGCGGTCACCCATTCGCGCTCGATGATGGAGAACGGGTTCTTCGCCCACGAGTCCCGGAACGGCGCACCGTTCTGGCAGCGTCTGAAGACCTTCTACGGCCCTCGGACGCGCGGCTGGACGGTCGGCGAGAACCTGGCGATGTTCGGCGGCTCGAAGCCCGACGCGAACGCGATCGTCGAGGCCTGGATGGCCTCACCGCCCCACCGGGCGAACCTCCTCTCGAAGCTGTTCGCGAACGCCGGGATCGCGATCCTCCACGATCCCGCGGCGGGCGGCGTCTACGGCGGCCTGTCGACCTGGGTCGTCACGCTCGACGTCGGCGCCCGCTAGACGCGCCCCGCCTCTCCTGCCCACCCCTGGTGTCCGACACCAGCCGCCGGCGATCGCGGGCGCTCCGCGCCGCCGAGGTCGCCTGGTGTCCGACTTGAAGTCGGACAGCAAGCGGGGGCACGCAAAGGGAAGCCCCGACCTCCGCCGAGGCCGGGGCTCTTTTGGGTTCGGGGACCCGCGGCCCTTGCTAGGCCGCGAGAGCGCGGAAGGGGGTGATGCGTGGGTCGATGGCGCTGTCGAAGCCGCGCTCCCACTCCACCACCACCGCACCGGTCGCGTCGAACTCGCGGACGACTCCGCGGTCGCCGGCCCGGAGGTCGGCACCAGAGTCGGCAACGAGCTCGATCACGGCGCCGATGCGGACGCCGGCGGCGATCCGCGCGGCGAGCAGACGAGCACCTGACGCATCCATACCCATAGTCAACGGCCGGTCTCCGACACGGGCGTCCCCCAATAGGTGAGGATTGGGCCACCCGAACGGGGAGGAGGCACGGACGATGCGCCGAACGCCACAGAGCGCCGGCGGCTCATTCCGAATTCGACGGCTGAGGGTGCGTCGCCGGCGCGCCGACCGTCGAGACGACCTTCATGCAGAGCACTCCACGACTCGATCCGGACTGGGAGCACTGGCCCGGACGCCCGACGGCCAGGGGCGAGGACCGAGTGCGTAGCCGGCTGCGAGCGCTGTTCGTGCCCGCGGAGGCGGAGGACGCCATCACCGAGCTGATCGCGGAGCACAGCCGCGAGCTCGAGACGCGCGCAGCGGAGCTTCGCGGCTCGGCCGCGGAGCTCGAGCAGCGCGAGGCGCGGGCCCGCGAGCTCCACGCGCGGGTCGAGCAGGTCCTGCGCGAGGGCTCCGCCGAGCTCGACGTACGGCACTCGGACCTCGTCCTCCGCGCTGCCGAGCTCGACCGCCGCGAGTCGGAGATAGCCGACGCGGAGGAGCGCGTCGAGGAGCGAGCGCGCGCGTTCGGCGCCGTCGAGCTGCGCAGCGCCACGGTGGAGCGGCGCGAGCGCGCGCTCGAGGAGCGCGAGGCCGAGCTCGAGGCGCGCGAGGAAGAGCTCCGCGCGCGCGAGTGGAACCTCGCGGTGCGAGAGGCCGAGCTCGGGGGGCAGGAGGATGCGCCGCAACCACGCGCGCCGGACGACGCCTATGTCGCGTTCACGCTCGAGGACGGCTACCAGCTGGTGGAGCGGGAGGGCGTGGTTCCGGCGCCCGGGGAGCTGGTCGAGCTCGACACGGGCCCGCATCGCTGCCTGCGGGTGACGGCGTCACCGTATCCGGGCGACTACCGCCGCTGTGCGGTGCTCGAGCGAGTCTCTCCCCCAGCCGCTTAGCCAAGCCAGGCGTCGAGCAGCGCCTCGCCGAAGAACAGCCCGATGACGCCGCCCGCGGCGAGGAACGGGCCGTACGGCATGGTCTCCTTCCGCCCCCGGCCGCCGGAGCGGAGCAGCGCGACGAGCGCCGGGACCATCCCGAGGAGGGAGCCCGCAAAGAGTGCGACGGCGACGTCCCACCCGAGCCAGGCCCCCATGAACGCCGCGAGCTTCACGTCGCCCATGCCCAGCCCGGCCGGGTAGACGAGCGCGAGGACGAGGAAGAACCCGCCCGCGGCGAGCGCTCCGACGAGCCACTCGACGCTCGGGTCGCGGGCCGTCTGCACGACGAGTGCCGCCACCAGGGCGGGCACAATGATGCGGTTGGGGATGATCCGGCGCTCGAGGTCGGTGACGCTGACGGCGACGAGCACCGCGCACCCGAGCGCGTTCAAGATCGCCTCAAAGGTGTCCTCGAAGACGACGGCGCACGCGACCGCGAGCGCGATCCACACCGCAAGACCGACCGCGCGCACCGTCACGCGGCGAGATTCACCGCGCCGGGGCGCGATCCTCTCCCCCGCACGAGTGACCACCGTTCCCCCTTCCGGGTGGTCGAAGCGCTGACGGAAGTTCACAAGGATGAGAGCACTGCGGAGGTGCGCCCGCTCCTGGCGTCTGGGCGCGACAACTACTGGTGCTCGAGTCTTTCATTCGAAAGGCCGTGGGCGTCGGCCTGCACAGGCCGGTGTTCTCGGCCATCGTCATCGGATCCGGCGCGCTCGCGGGCTTCCAGCTCGGCCGCCAGGGGCGAATCGTCGCGGCCGTGGCGATTGCGCTCACGATGTCGGGGGTCGCGGCGCTCGCCGCGTGGCTCCTGACGCGGCGGATGCGCACTGCCGAGCGCGCGGCGCTACGAGATCCGCTCACCGGCCTGCCGAACCGTCAGCTGCTCGACGACCGCATCGACCAGGCGCTCGCCCGGTCGCGCCGGACCGGAGAGTCGTTCGCGCTGCTCGTGATCGACCTCGACGGCTTCAAGGCCGTCAACGACGTCTGGGGCCACGAGGCCGGCAACGGCGTGCTCCGCACCATCGCGCGGAGGCTCCAGGCGGCGGTGCGCGAGAGCGACACGGTGGCGCGCGTCGGCGGGGACGAGTTCGTGATCCTGTCGCTCGGCACGCAGGAGGACGCCGAGGCCGCGGCGCTCGTCGGCCGGCTTCGCACGAGCCTCCGGCGCGCCTACCGCATCAACGGCAGCCCTGTCGAGCTCGACGCCTCGGTCGGCTGGGCGCTGTTCCCGCAGGATGGGGTCGCCCCCGGCGAGCTGCTGGCCCAGGCGGACGGACAGATGTACGCCACGAAGCGCGACACGAGCGACGAGTCCGTTGTCGAGCGGCGCCCGCCCGACGCGAACGTCGTCCGCGACCTCGAGCTCGCGCTCGCGCACAACGAGATTGTCGTCCACTACCAGCCGATCGTCGACCTGCGCTCGGGCGAGGTGCGCGCCGTCGAGGCGCTCGTTCGCCGCGCCCACTCCGATCGCCTCGTCGGCCCGTCCGAGTTCATCCCGCATGTCGAGCGCTCGCCGGTCGTCCGCACCCTGACGCTCGCCGTCGCCTCCGACGTGCTCCGGCGGCTCGCGGAATGGGATCGTCGCGGCCACCGGCTGGAGGCCGCGGTCAACGTCCCCTACCGCATGCTCGACGACGAGGAGCTGATCACCGGGCTACGGGAGCTCCTCGAGAAGATCGGGATCGAGCCCGAGCGCCTGACGCTCGAGGTCGTGCCGTCGGGCCCGGGGGCAGGCTCGAGCATCGACGAGACGCAGATCAAGCGGCTCCGGCGGGTCGGCGTCCGCCTGTCGCTCGACGACCTCGGCCGCGCATCGTCGATCGCGGCCATCCGCACGCTGCCCCTCGACCAGGCCAAGATCGACGCGATGTTCCTCCACAACCTCGGGCGGGACGAGCGCTCGCGGGCGATCGTCCGCTCGCTCGTCGAGCTCGCGCACGAGCTGAGGCTCGAGGTCGTCGCGGAGGGGATCGAGACGCGCCTCGCCTGGGAGACCGCCGCGCAGCTCGGCTGCGACCGCGGGCAGGGCTACTACTTCGGTCATCCCCTCTCGGCGCACGAGCTCGCGGCCTGGTTCGAGGGCCAGTGGCCGATCGTCGTCGGCGTGGCCTAGACAGTCAACGGGTGTCGCCGGGCCGCCAGAGCGGCTCGTCGCGGCCCGCAGCGGCGTTCGCCGCGCGGGAGAGCACGAAGAGGAGATCCGAGAGACGGTTCAGGTAGACGCCCGTCAGCGGGTCGAGCTCGTGGTCCTGCGCCGCGCGCAGGGTCTCCCGCTCCGCCCGTCGGCAGATCGTCCGGGCGACGTGCAGGCCCGCCGCCGCCTGCGTCCCACCAGGGAGGACGAAGCTCCGGAGCTCGGGGAGCTCGGCGTTGAAGCGGTCGCAGTCCTCCTCGAGGCGGTCGATCTGGGACTGCGCCACACGGAGCCGCCCTTCGCGGCCGAGAGGCACGGAGAGGTCGGCACCGACGTCGAACAGCTCGTTCTGCACACGCTCGAGCACGGTGCGGAGCTCGTCGGGCGTGTCGCCCGCGAGCACGACCCCGAGCGCGGCGTTCAGCTCGTCGACGGTCCCGTAGGCGGCGAGCCGGAGGTCGAGCTTCGAGACGCGAGACCCGTCGCCGAGCGAGGTCTGGCCGGCATCGCCCCCGCGCGTGTAGATCTTCGTGAGGCGGACCGGCTCGTCCTTCGCACGAGGCATTAGACGGCCGAGGCCGGCTCGAGGCTGCGCTCGGCGTGCCGGAGGAGATCGCGCGCGATCACGATCCGCTGGATCTCGCTCGTCCCCTCGTAGATCTCCGTGATCTTCGCGTCGCGGTAGTAGCGCTCGGCGGGGAACTCGCGCGTGTAGCCGTAGCCGCCGAGCACCTGGATCGCGTCGCGGCTCGCGTCGACGGCGACGCGGGAGGCGAAGAGCTTCGCCATCGCCCCGTCCGGGCCGTGCGGCAGGCCCGCCTGCTTGAGCCACGCCGCGCGCCAGGTCAGCTGCCGCGCGGCGGCGACCTGCGTCGCCATGTCGGCGAGCGTGAACTGGATCGCCTGGAAGTCCGCGATCCGCTTGCCGAACTGCTCGCGCTCGAGGGCGTAGGACCGGGCCGTGTCGAGCGCCGCCTGGGCGATCCCGACGGCCTGCGCGGCGATCCCGATCCGGCCGCCGTCGAGCGTCCCCATCGCGACCGCGAACCCCTTCCGCTCCTCGTGGAGGAGCCTGTCCCGGCCGACCACGACGGTCCCGTCGAGCCGCAGGTCGGCGGTGGACGACGAGTGCAGCCCGAGCTTCTCCTCTTCGCGCGTGATCTCGACGTGCTCCGGGCCGAGGACGAAGGCGGAGACACCGCGCCCCCCCTCCGTCTCGGTGTCCGTGCGGGCGAAGAGGAGGAACGTCGACGCGTGGCTCCCGTTCGTGCACCACTGCTTCGCGCCGGTGATCCTCCAGCCCTCCCCGTCGGGAACCGCGGTCGTCCGCAGCGACCCGGCGTCCGAACCGGAGCCTGGCTCGGTGAGCGCGAAGGCGCCGATCACCTCGCCTCGGGCGAGCGGCGGCACGAATCGCTCGCGCTGCTCGTCGGTGCCGAACGTGACGATCGGCAGCGTCGCGGCGCTCGTGTGCACCGCGACGGTCACCCCGACACCGGCATCCGCGCGCGAGAGCTCCTCGAGGACGAGCACGTACGAGACGAAGTCCGCGCCGGCGCCGCCGAGCTCCTCCGGCACGCAGACCCCCATCAGCCCGAGCTCGCCGAGCTTCGCGAACAGCTCGCGCGGGAAGCGGTGTTCCCGGTCCCAGTCCGCCGCGTGGGGCGCGATCTCGGTATTCGCGACCTCGCGGGCGAGGGCCTGGATCTCCCGCTGCTCGTCGGTGAGGGAGAAGTCCACGGGCGCAGTGTAGGTCTAGCCTAGGTGTCCGACTTGAGTCGGACACCGTGACGCAACGGTCGCGCTCGGCGCTTCACCGTTCGTGCGATGCCCCCCGGCGTCGCGAGCCGGCGCAGACGGCCGGGCGAGAGCTCGGTGCAGAGCACGGCGGACGCCGCGGGCCCGCGGTCGCCGTAGCCGACACCGGCTGCTTCGAAGGCCGGCGCGGCGCGCCAGCCCTCCTCGGTCAGCTCGTAGGCCTCCTGCTCTTCCACGAACAGCCCGGCCGAGGTGAACAGCGCGGTCCAGCCGCGCGCGTCGTCGAGCCGGAACCAGCCGTGGTCGCCGGGCTCGCCCAGCGGGACGGTCACGAGCAGCGAGCCCTTCGGGCGGAGGACCCGCGCGAGCTCCCGCAGCGCGTCCGCGCGCGAGCCCGGGTCGTCCTCGGCGGCGAGGCCGTACCCGCTGTTGTCGGCGCCGACGTGCTCGAGCGTCGAGACGAGCAGCGCCTGGTCGACGCTGTCGTCGGGGAGCGGGACGGCGCGGACGTCGGCGGTGATCCGCTCGATGCCATCGACATCTCGCTCGGCGAGGTCGAGCCCGACGAGCTCGACCCCGGCCCGCAGGAGCCCTGCGAGATAGACGGGCTCCGCGTACGCGTAGCCGACCTCGAGCACGCGCCCCGCCGACACCAGCCGCGAGAGCACCCATGGGATCTCGACGACCCGCTCGTCCGTTCCACCTGGAGCCTGAAGCCATGCGAGACGCTCGCCGCGGCCTCGGGCGCCGAGCCCGAGCGCGACGGCGTCGTCGAGCTCGCGGACACGTGCCGACTCGGGCGCCGTCGCGAGCTCGTGGAGGAAGGTCGAGCGCGAGAGCGTCCCGTCCGCGAGCATCCCGAGCGCCCTCGTGCGCGACTCCTCGTCCACGGGCCGGCGCAGGATCTCCCGGAACGCGCGCTCGACGAACTCCTCGTCGGGGCCCGCATACGCTGCGAGCGACGCGGAGACGCTCGGGTCCACGGCGCTACGCGTACTCGTAGAATCCGCGCCCCGACTTCCGCCCCAGCCGCCCTGCGGCGACGTAGCGGCGCAGAAGCGGGCAGGGCGCGTACTTGGGGTTCCCGAGACCCTCGTGGAGCACGTCCATGATCGCCACGCACGTGTCGAGGCCGATCAGGTCGGCGAGCGCGAGCGGCCCCAGCGGGTGAGCGAAGCCGAGCGTCGCGACCGTGTCGATCGCGTCCGGGTCGGCGACACCCTCCATCAGCGCGTACGCGGCCTCGTTGATGAACGGCATCAGGATCCGGTTCGACACGAAGCCCGGATAGTCGTTGGCCTCGGCCGGCGTCTTGCCGAGCTCGCGGGCGAGCGTGACGATCGCCGTTGCGGTCTCGTTGGAGGTCTGCTCGGCCCGGATCACCTCGACGAGCGCGAGCATCGGCACGGGGTTGAAGAAGTGCATGCCGATCACCCGCTCCGGCCGCGACGTGGCCGACGCGAGCTCGGTGATCGGGATCGAGGACGTGTTCGAGGCGAGCACCGCCCTCTTCGGCAGCGCCGCATCCGCTCCGCGGAAGAGCTCCTTCTTCGCATCCGCCTGCTCGACGATCGCCTCGATCAGGAGGTCCGCGTCCACCAGCTCCCCGACCGGCGTGACCCGAGCGAGGACCTCGTCCGGCGCGGGGCCGCCCTTCTCGTGAAGCCTCGCGAGGCTCTTCTCCATCGTTGCGAGGCCCCGCTCGACCGCGCCGGGGACGGCGTCGTAGAGCGACACCTCGCGCCCGGATGCGGCCACGACCTGGGCGATGCCCGCGCCCATCTGGCCCGCGCCCGCGACGAGCACCCGCTCGAAGATCATCGCCGGAAACTACTCCGCGTCGCGAGGTCGCGCTGCCGGTGGCGGAGCCGGCGGATCGAATAGGCGAGCACCGCGGCGAGGATCAGGATCCCGATCACGAGGCGGATCGCGTTCCCCTTCGGCTCGTCGCTCACGGAGAGCAGCGCGCCGGGATCGGTGAGCAGGCACGGCTCGGTGACGACCCGGGCGCCGTCGAGGTTCGCCAGCACCCCGAGCGCCTCGTCGTGCACGAGCGGCTTGTCGGTGGCGTCGACGAGCCGCGTGGGGGAGTCGACGTCGATCTCGCGTCCGACGGGCCCTTTCACGTTCTGGTCGACGAGGAACTCGTAGACGCGGCCCCCGAGGGGCGAGGGCCGCTCGGCCGTGACCCGGCCGACGAACGCGACGTCCGACTCGGAGAGGCGTTCGTCCAGCGGGACGTTGGGGCAGTCCAGCGCGAGCGCGCTCGGCGCGAGGACGAGCGCGGCGACGAACGCCACGACGAGCCGTGCGACCAGCTCAGACCTCGATCAGGACTGCGTCGCCCTGGCCGCCGCCCGAGCAGATCGCGGCGAGGCCGAGGCCGCCGCCGTTTCGGCGCAGCTCGTGGACGAGAGTGCCGACGATGCGGCCGCCGGAGGCGCCGATGGGATGCCCGAGCGCAACGGCGCCGCCGTTGACGTTCACGCGCTCCTCGTCGGCGCCGAGGAGCGTCGTCGAGTTGCGGGCGACGGACGCGAAGGCCTCGTTGATCTCGACCCGCGTGACGTCGTCGATCCCGTGGCCGGTGGCGGTGAGCACCCGCTCGGAGGCGGCCGCGGGCGTGCGCGCGAGGTACGCGAAGTCGTCGGCCACATAGGCGTGGCCGAGCACGTGCGCGAGCGGCTCGATCCCCCGCTCCCTGGCCCAGTCCTCGGAGCAGACGACCACGCACGACGCGCCGTCGTTCAGGCCCGGCGCGTTTCCCGCCGTGGTCGTGCCTTCGGGATCGAAGACAGGCTTCAGCGTGGCGAGCTTCTCGAGCGTGGTGTCGCGGCGAACGCTCTCGTCGGCCATGACGTCGCCGACGGGGACGATCTCGTCGTCGAAGCGTCCGGTGTCCTGCGCGGCCGCCGCTCGCTGGTGCGAGCGGTACGCCCACGCGTCCTGGTCCTCGCGGCTGATGCCGAGCTCACGCGAGACCGCGGAGGCCTGCTGCACCATGTGCTGTCCGTCGAACGACGAGACGAGCCCGTCGAAGACGGCATGGTCGAGCACCTCGCCGTTTCCGAGCCGGTAGCCGTAGCGGCCCTTCGGCAGCAGATACGGCGCGCGGGACATCGATTCCATCCCGCCGGTCACGACGACGTCGTGGCGGCCGGCCGAGACCATCAGCTCCGCGATCTGGATCGCGCGGATCGACGACGCGCAGACCTTGTTGATCGTGTCGGCGGGGATCTCCTTGGGGATCCCCGCGCCGATCGCGGCCTGCCGCGCGGGGGCCTGGCCCGCTCCTGCCTGGAGCACCTGCCCCATCACGACGTAGCCCACGTCCTCCGGCGCGACCCCCGCCCGCTCGAGGCCGGCGCGGATGGCGATCGAGCCGAGCTCGGTCGCAGGGACGTCCGCCAGCCCACCGCCGAGGCGGCCGAACGGCGTGCGAACGGCGGAGGCGATGACGGCGCGAGTCATGCGCGGTCAGCGTAGCCGTCCGGTGTCGGACCTCAGTCGGACACCTTCGGAGCACCGCGCACCGCGCAGCCGCCGGAGAACGCTTGTGTTGAATCAACACAAAGTCCGGAGCGTTGCGCGGCGTGTGCCCGGCCGCTACCCTCCGGCCACCATGACTTCCGCTCGCACGGGCATCTGGTGGTGGCGCCACGGGCGAGGCGGGAGCGTGCGCTAGCGACGAGCACCGATCCGTCCCGCCGAGACCTCCGATGGAGGTCTCTTTCGTTCTGGAGCCCAATTGAGCCCGACCGCGACGATCACGACCGACCTCCTCACCCCGCTCGGGGCCTACCTGCGGCTGCGCGCGATGGGAAGCGCGAGCTTCCTGCTCGAGTCCGTCGAGCGCGGCAGGCTGGGTCGGGCATCGTGGATGGGCGCCGGGACGCGGCTCGTAACGATCGAGGAGGCGGAGGCGCTCGCGCTGCCCGTCGTCGGCTACGTCGCCTACGACCACGTCGCGCGGCTCGAGCCGTCGGTACCCCTCCCGTCGGACGGGCCCGACCTGCCGGAGAGCCGGCTGATCGTCGCCGAGACGCTCGTGCGGTTCGACCACGGCTCCGGGACGGCCGAGGTCGTCGCCGGCGACCACGACGAGGTCGCCGGGCGCCTCGAGGCGGGCATCCCGTGGCACCGCGAGCCGCGAGGGTCGACGGGGCCGGTGCGCCGGTACCCGGAGCGCGAGCGCTACCTCGAGATGGCGCGAGAGGTGAAGGACCACATCGTCCGCGGCGACGTCTTCCAGTGCGTGCCGTCGCAACGCGCCGAGCGGCCCACCTCGGCCACGCCGCTCGAGCTCTACCGTGCGCTCCGGCGCGTGAACCCGTCGCCGTACCTCTTCCTCCTCGAGCTCGACGGCATCGCGCTCGTCGGCTCCTCACCCGAGCGTCTCGTCGCCTGCGAGGAAGGGCTCGCGAGCCTCTGCCCCATCGCCGGGACGACCGAGCCGACCGAGGGCGACGTCGAGCGGCTCCTCTCCTCGGAGAAGGACCGCGCCGAGCACGTGATGCTGGTCGACCTCGGGCGGAACGACCTGTCCCGGGTCTGCCGTGCGGGCACGGTGCACGTCGCGCGGAGCATGGAGGTCGAGCGGTTCTCCCACGTGTCGCACCTCGTCTCCGAGGTCGTGGGCGAGCTGCGGCCGGGCGTCACGCCGTTCGACGTGCTCCGCGCCTGCTTCCCGGCCGGCACGGTCAGCGGCGCTCCGAAGATCCGCGCGATGCGGCTCATCTCGGAGCTGGAGGGCTACCGGCGCGGCCCGTACGCCGGGGCCGTGCTGTACTCCCTCCCGGACGGCACCATGGACGCGTGCATCGCCCTTCGAACGATGGTCGTGCAGGACGGCGTCGCGTACCTCCAGGCAGGCGCGGGCGTGGTGGCCGACTCTGATCCGGCGGCGGAGCACGAGGAGTGCCTCCGCAAGCTCGCGGCGCTCGAGGCGGCGATCGACCTGGCGGAACGGGAAACGGTGGGCTGAGGTGAAGGTCCTGATGATCGACAACTACGACTCGTTCACCTACAACCTCGTGCACCTCTTCGAGCAGCTCGGCGCGGAGGTGGTGACCTTTCGGAACGACGCGCTCACCGTCGACGAGGCGGCCGCGCTCGGCGCCGACCGCCTCGTGGTCTCCCCCGGCCCGGGCAGGCCGGAGGACGCGGGCCAATCCGTCGAGTTGCTCCGCCGGCTCGGCCCGACGACGCCGTCGCTCGGAGTCTGCCTCGGACACCAGGCGGTCGTGCAGGCGTACGGCGGCGAGATCGGGCAAGCGCAGGCCCTGCTCCACGGAAAGGCGAGCCGGATCACCCACGACGGTCGCGGAGTCTTCGGCGGGCTGCCCGAGGAGCTGGAGGTCGGTCGCTACCACTCGCTCGCGGCCACGACCGTCCCGGATGCACTGCACGTGACCGCACGTACCGCGGACGGCGAGGTGATGGGGGTACGGCACGTCGAGCACCCGGTGGAAGGCGTGCAGTTCCATCCCGAGAGCGTCCTCACGCCGCTCGGCGCGCGGATGGCGGAGAACTTCCTCTCGTGATCGTCGCCGCGATCACAGCCGTCGCCGACGGGCGCAGCCTCACGCGCGACGAGGCGCGCGAGGTGATGGGCGTCGTGATGCGCGGCGAGGCCACTCCCGCCCAGATCGGCGGTCTGCTGATCGGTCTTCGCGCAAAGGGCGAGACCGTCGACGAGATCACCGGCTTCGCGGAGGCCATGCGTGAGCACGTCCTCCCCGTCAGCCCGACGCGCACGCCGCTCGTCGACGTCGTCGGCACCGGCGGAGACGGCGCGGGGACGTTCAACATCTCGACCGC